>Ga0208898_1000020_pt1 | contig 372931 bp, 354 predicted proteins | sample VirMetDEL_Mar_4_FD_184513 | JGI IMG/M metagenome (GOLD analysis project Ga0208898, IMG submission 184513) | Aqueous microbial communities from the Delaware River and Bay under freshwater to marine salinity gradient to study organic matter... | ecosystem: Environmental > Aquatic > Marine >...
TTCTTGGAGATGGTTGGATCGAAATTCAACATATCGTGTAGAGATTCTCAGTGACACAAGCAGCACAGTGGCGCCACCTTAACCCTTTTTCCGGAACGTGCCAATGGTATTTCCGAAGGTTTCTCTATTTTCGTGACTGGCGGTGGTATTTACACACACTGGTTGCGGCAATGCGGGTCCCGGCCCCGCTGGCTGCGCCTTATGGCAGCCTGTGCGTTCATCAAGAAAAGCCCGACGCCCTTTGAACCCCAACGCCGGCCCCGGTAAGATGCCCCACAGAATTTTTCCACCTCGCTATTCAGGACACCCGCCATGAGCATCAAATCGGACAAGTGGATTCGCCGCATGGCGCAAGAGCACGGCATGATCGAACCGTTCGTCGAGCGCCAGATTCGTGGTGAAGGCGATGACCGCGTGATCTCGTACGGCGTTTCCAGCTACGGCTACGATGTGCGCTGCGCCGACGAGTTCAAGGTGTTCACCAACATCAACTCGGCGATCGTGGATCCGAAGAACTTCGACGAAAAGAGCTTCGTCGATGTGAAAAGCGACGTGTGCATTATCCCGCCGAATTCCTTTGCCCTGGCACGCACCGTGGAATTCTTCCGGATTCCCCGCGACGTGCTGACCATCTGCCTGGGTAAAAGCACCTACGCGCGCTGCGGCATTATCGTCAACGTGACGCCACTTGAGCCTGAGTGGGAAGGCCACGTGACCCTGGAGTTCTCCAACACCACCACCCTGCCGGCGAAAATCTACGCTAACGAAGGCGTGGCGCAGATGCTGTTCCTGCAGTCTGACGAGGCCTGTGAAGTGTCCTACAAAGACCGCGCCGGCAAGTACCAAGGCCAGCGCGGCGTCACCTTGCCACGCGCTTGATCGAAAGGTCCTACGCGTAAAGGGAATTAGTCCGCAGAAAGTGACTCTATTGGGTGTACTGCCTCGGTGCGTGCAAAACGCACCGAGCCACGCTTGAGGAGTGCCTTATGAAGATTGACCCGCGAATCAGCGCAGAACTTGCCCGGCTTGAACCCAACCAGATTGGCGTTCTGGCCTGGTCCCTGATGGCTGATCCCGCCTATGCAGGCGGCATCCCCGGCCAACCCGATGAAGATTGGCCACAGCAGCCCACCGAGCCCGGTGAGCCGACCCTTCCGGACGAGCCGCCTCCCGCACCGGTCGCCTGATACCCGCAAGGCCGGTCAGCGCACCTGCCACACCTGGTGATCGCCGATGACAAAGATTCGGCGGTCATTGTCCTGCTCCACCGTATGCCCCCCGGTAAACGCCCCAAACGCCGGCAGCAGGCTGACGCGTGTGCCGAACTGGAAACACGGCAGGCGCAGGCTCTGCCGGCCCTTGCCGCGTAAGCGATACGCCGGGTGCACATGCCCCGCCAGCACATGGTGGCTGGCATGGGCGTGCGGTTCGTGTTGCAGGGCGAAAGGGCCCATCAACAGGGGCTCCGGGACCACTTCGATGTTCAAGTCAGCCGGTGGGTCGCCCGCGCGTTTATCGTGATTACCGCGAATCAAGGTCATCGACAGGTCGCAATGACGTGCTCGCCAGGCTCTCAAGGCGCTGAGGGTGCCGCTGGCGTGGGAGCCGGGCCCGTGGAGGAAATCGCCGAGAAAGATTACCTGGGCGCACGGTACGGCCGCCAACAGCCGATCCAGGCGCTGCAGATTCTCGGTGGTGGTTCCTTGCGGTACCGGCTGGCCCAGGCTGCGATAGGCCGATGCCTTGCCAAAGTGTGCATCGGCGATCAGCAGGCACTGGCGCGCGGGCCAGTAGAGCGCCTTATCCGCCAACAGCCACAGCTCTTCGCCCTCCAGCGTCACTGAGCACACCATCAGCGTTTGCCGTTATCGGCGACTTTTTCCAAGTCCTTGACCATCCGCGCAATGCGCTCCGAGAGTTTTTCCGAACTCATGCTTTCGCGCATCCGTTCTACCAGCAGTGGGAAGGCCAGGGGCGTAGGACGTTCGATCCTATGCACGTCCAGTGTCAGCGCCGAGAGGCGAAGCAAGGTCTCTTCCAGCCGACGAATATCCAATTCGTCGCGCAGGACTTCTTCCCCCGCCTGGGCCAGCAACAGGTTTTGCGGGTCATATTGCTTGAACACTTCAAAGAACAACCCGCTGGATGCCTGCACCTGGCGCGTGCTTTTCGGCGCGCCGGGGTAACCGGCAAACACCAGCCCGGCGATACGCGCAATCTCGCGAAAGCGGCGCAGGGCGAGTTCCCCGGCGTTCAGGCTGGCTGCTACGTCTGCCAGCAACTGCTTCGGGCTCAGCAGCGCCCCATTCAGCAAGCGTGGCCAATCCAACTCGGTGGCGCTGAGCAACTCCAAGCCATAATCGTTGACGGCAATCGAGAAGGTCACAGGCTGCTGCTGGCTGACCCGCCACGCCAGCAGACTCGCCAGTCCCAGGTGCACCTGGCGGCCGGCAAACGGGTAGAGGAACAGGTGCCAGCCCTCCCGCGATTTCAAGGCTTCGGCCAACAAGTGCTCGCGCGTCGGCAAGCCGGACCAGCGCAATTGTGTCTGCAGCAGGGTTTGCACAGCCCGCATTTCCGGCCCCTCGTAGACCCCGTGCGCGGCCGCATCGAAGCGCTCCACCACGGCTTGGGCCAGCTCATTGGAAAGGGGCATGCGCCCGCCATTCCAGCGGGGTACGGCAGCTTTTTTGGCGCTGCTGCGGCGCACATAGGCGGTCATGTTTTCCACCCGCACCAATTCCAGCAGGCGTCCGGCAAACAAGAAGCCATCACCCGGCTTGAGGCGTGCGATAAAACCTTCCTCGACACTGCCCAGGTTCTTGCCACCGCCGCCCTTGCTCCAGAATTTCAGCTGGATACTGGCGTCGCTGACAATGGTGCCCACGCTCATGCGATGGCGGCGCGCAAGCCGGGCATCGGGGACGCGCCAGATGCCGTGCTCGTCCGGCGCCACGCGGCGGTAATCCGGGTAAGCGGTCAGCGATAAGCCGCCATGCCGTACAAAACCCAGGGCCCAGGCCCAATCGGCCTCGCTGAGGTCACGATAGGCCCAGGCGCCACGCACCTCCGCCAGCAGCGCCTGCGGCGTAAAGCCACCGCCCAGGGCCATGCTCACCAAATGTTGTACGAGCACATCCAACGGCTTGTTGGGCGATTCGCGGGCTTCGATGCGCCGCGCTGCAATGGCGTCCTGGGCCGCAGCGGCTTCCACCAGTTCCAGGCTGTGGGTCGGCACCAGGGTCACCCGCGACGGCCGTCCGGGTGCATGGCCGGAGCGCCCGGCGCGTTGCATCAGGCGCGCCACGCCTTTGGCCGAGCCGATTTGCAGCACGCGCTCCACCGGCAAAAAATCCACCCCCAGGTCCAGGCTGGAGGTGCACACCACCGCCTTGAGCTGACCGTCTTTCAACGCCCGCTCCACCCAGTCGCGGGTCTCGCGGGCCAGCGAACCATGGTGCAGGGCAATCACCCCGGCCCAATCCGGGCGTGCATCGAGCAGCGCCTGATACCAGATTTCCGACTGCGCCCGCGTGTTGGTAAACACCAGGCAACTGCTGCTGGCGTCGACCTCGGCGACCACCTGCGGCAGCATCTTCAAGCCGATATGCCCGGCCCAGGGAAACCGCTCGGCGATGGGCGGCAGCAAGGTGTCGACGTGCAACTGCTTGGCCGTTTGCCCCTGCACATTAATTCCGTCCCCTTGTGGGACCAGCACTTCCAGAGCGTGGGACTGATTACCGAGGGTGGCCGAAATGCCCCACACCATCAGTTCAGGATGCCAACGCCGCAGCCGCGCCAACGCCAGTTGCAACTGCACGCCGCGCTTGTTGCCGATCAGCTCATGCCATTCATCCACCACCACCATGCGCAGGTGCGCCAGGCTCGTTTCGCTGTCGGCGCGGGCGAGCATCAGGGTCAGGCTTTCCGGGGTGGTGACCAGTGCGGTGGGCTGGCGTCGGGTTTGCCGGGCACGCTCGCTGCTGCTGGTATCGCCGGTGCGCAGGCCGACGCTCCAGGGAATCTGCAAGGCCTCGAGCGGCGCTTCGAGGGCGCGTGCGGTGTCGGCGGCCAACGCACGCATGGGCGTGATCCACAGCACGGTCAGTGGCTCAGCCGGCGGTTTGCGTTTACCGGTGGCGGGCGGTCGGGTGATCGCGAAACGGTTGAGGGCGGCAAACCACAGGGCGTAGGTTTTGCCGGCGCCGGTGCTGGCGTGCAGCAAGCCCGAGCGGCCGTCCTTGACCGCCGTCCATACGTCTTTCTGGAAAGCGAACGGCTTCCAGCCTTTGGCGGCAAACCACGTTTTGGCGAAGTCGAGGGGTTTTGCCATGGGGCGGCGAACGCTCTGGAGGGCCTATTCCACAGACCCTCCAGGCGTCGCAAAGGTTTACTTCAAATTGCCGCTCAGGAACTGTTGCAGGCGTTCGCTCTTCGGATTGCCCAGCACATCCTCCGGCGCGCCTTGCTCTTCCACCAGGCCCTTGTGCAGGAACAGCACCTGGCTGGATACCTTGCGTGCAAAGCTCATTTCGTGGGTCACCATGATCATGGTGCGGCCTTCCTCGGCCAGGCCCTGGATGACCTTCAACACTTCACCCACCAACTCCGGGTCGAGGGCCGAGGTGGGTTCGTCGAACAGCATCACTTCCGGCTCCATGGCCAGGGCACGGGCGATGGCCACCCGTTGCTGCTGGCCACCGGACAGGAACGCCGGATATTGGTCCGCCACGCGTGCCGGTAAACCCACTTTGTCCAGGTAGCGACGGGCGCGGTCTTCGGCGTCCTTTTTGCTGCAACCCAGCACCCGGCGCGGGGCCATGGTGATGTTTTCCAGCACGCTCATATGGCTCCACAGGTTGAAATGCTGGAACACCATCGCCAGTCGCGTGCGCAGGCGCTGCAGTTCGGCATCGTCGGCCACGCGCATGCCGTGGCGGTCGCTGACCATGCGGATCGGCTGGCCGTCGAGGGTCATGGCGCCGTCGTTGGGGGTTTCCAGGAAGTTGATGCAACGCAAAAAGGTGCTTTTGCCCGAGCCGCTGGCGCCGATCAGGCTGATCACATCACCGGTCCTGGCCTTGAGCGAGACGCCTTTGAGCACCTCATTGTCGCCATAGCTTTTATGCAGGCCTTCAACGGTCAATTTGTACATGGGGCGTGCATCCTCAAGGCGAAAGTAGATAGCCGCTGCGGTAGGCCTCGGTGCCTGCGACATGGCCGATGACCATCCCGGCAGTGGCCATGCGGCGCAGCGAACGGGCGTAAAGCAGGCCGGCCTTCTGGCAGTGCACGGGCGTTACGCGGTCGGTAATGGGGTCGATGATTTCGGCGATCAGTTGCCCGGCTTCCAGGTATTCACCGGGCAGGGCGCTGAACACCAGCAGGCCGCCCACCGGCGTTGCCACGGGTTCGACGCCCGCCAGCGGCGTGGCGGGGTAGGGCAGTTCGGGCAGCGGTGCGGCGTCGCCGGCAATCGCGCCGAAGTGAATCAGGTAGTCGATGATTGCCTGGCAGTCGAGGGCGGCCAACCCATGGTTGACGTCGCCCTGGCCACGCAGTTCGACGGTCACCGAAAAACTGCCCATGGGAATCGGGAAGCGCGCGCCAAAGCGTTGTTGCAGCTGCCACCACACCAGGGTGAAACACTCATCGAAGGATTGCCCGCCGGAATCGGTGGCAAGCAGATTGGCCTCCGAGCCGATATAGCGTGCCAGCGGTTCCACCTGCGGCCAGGCTTCGGGCGTGGTGTAGAGGTGCGCCACGGCTTCGAAGTCGCAATGCAGGTCCAGCACCATGTCGGCATCGCAGGCCAGGCGTTGCAGCACCAGCCGCTGGGCGTGCAATTGGGTCGCGGCGGTTTGCCCGGCGAGGGCGGTGCTCAACGCGGCACGGATCAGCTCGACGTTGTGCCGGGGATCATCCCCGAGCAACGCTTCGACCTGGTCGCCCACTTCTTCGCTGAGGTCGACAAACAGGCGATTGAAGTTCTGCCCGCTTTCCAACTCGTAGCGGCCCAGCGGGGTGTCCATCAACACCTGTTCCAGGCCTGCCGGATTGGCGATGGGCACCAGCACGATCTCGCTCAGTAACCGCCCGGCTGCCGCCAGCTCGGCCAGGCGCACCTTCAAGTGCCAGGCCACCAGCATGCCCGGCAGTTCATCGGCATGCAGCGATGACTGGATATAGACCTTGCCCTCGGCGTGTTCGGGGCCGAAGTGGAAACTGTGAATCTGCCGCGCCGTGCCTGGCACCGGCGCGACCAGATCGTGTACCTGATGATGCATGAAGGCTCCTTAATGGCTGGGCCCGAGAAACGCCAGCCAGCGGCGCTCCGCCAGACGGAACAGACCGACCAGGGCAAAGGTCACGGTCAGGTAGATCAGCGCGGCGATACCGAATGATTGGAACGTCATGAACGTGGCCGAGTTGGCGTCCCGTGCCACCTTGAGGATGTCCGGGATCGTCGCGGTAAACGCTACCGTGGTCGAGTGCAGCATCAAGATCACTTCGTTGCTGTAGTAGGGCAACGAGCGGCGCAACGCCGAAGGCATGATCACGTAGGCGTACAGCTTCCAGCCGCTTAAACCGTAGGCCTTGGCCGCCTCGACTTCGCCGTGGGCCATGCTGCGGATGGCCCCGGCGAAAATCTCCGTGGTGTAGGCGCAGGTGTTGAGGGCGAAGGCCAGGATCGTGCAGTTCATCGCATCGCGAAAGAACGCATCCAGCAGCGGTTGTTCGCGTACGGCGGCGATGCTGTAGATGCCGGTGTAGCAGATCAGCAACTGGATATAGAGCGGCGTGCCACGGAACAGGTAGGTGTAGAACTGCACCGGCCAGCGTACCAGCGGGTTGCGCGATACACGGGCGATGGACAGCGGGATCGACACCACAAAGCCGATCACCAGGGCGGCGCTGAGCAACCACAGGGTCATGGCCAGGCCGGTGATGTGCTGGCCGTCGCTATAGAGGAAGGGGCGCCAGTATTCCTGCAAGAGTTCGATCATCGCACCGCCTCCCGTGAGCCTGCGGAGTAGCGACGTTCAAGACGACGCAGGACGAAGTTGGACGCGCTGGTGATCAACAGGTAGATCAGCGCGGCGAGCACCAGGAAGTAGAACAGTTGGTAGGTGCTTTTGCCGGCATCCTGGGCGGCCTTGACCAGGTCCGCCAGACCGATGATCGACACCAGGGCCGTGGCCTTGAGCATTACCATCCAGTTGTTGCCGATACCCGGCAGGGCAAAGCGCATCATCTGCGGGAAGGTCACGTAGCGAAAGCGTTGCCCGCGCTTGAGGCCATAGGCCGTGGCGGCTTCCAGCTGGCCACGGGGCACGGCGAGGATCGCGCCGCGAAACGTCTCGGTGAAATAAGCACCGTAGATAAAGCCCAGGGTGATCACCCCGGCGCTGAATGGGTCGATCTCGATGTATTCCCATTCCATGAAGTCGGTCAGGCCGGTGAGCCAGGTTTGCAGGCTGTAGAAAATCAACAGCATCAGCACCAGGTCGGGTACACCGCGAATCAGGGTGGTGTAGAGCTGGGCGGGGATACGCAGGAAGGGCAAGCTGGAAAGTTTGGCGCTGGCGCCGAGCAGGCCCAGCAATACGCTGACGATCAGGGACAGCACCGACAACTTGATGGTCATCCAGGTGCCTTGCAGCAACAACGGGCCGAAACCCTTCAGGCTGAGTGCGCTCAGCCCGAGGGTTTGCAACAGTTCTTCGAACATAAATCAGGACCTATGGCGATAAAAAAGCGCCCCTTGAGAGAAGGGGCGCCCCAGGCATTATTTGCCGCTGTACAGGTTCAGATCGCCAAAGTGTTTCTTCTGGATGGTGGCGTAGGTGCCATCATCGTGTAACGCTTTGATACCTTTATCCAAAAGGGCCTTCAGTTCAGTGTTACCTTTTTTGATACCGATGGCGGTTTTCGATGGCAGCAATGGGTCATCGATGGCGGCGCTGACTTCATAGCCGGCACCGGCCGGAGACTTCAGGAAGCCCAGTTCGGCCTGCAGCATGTCCTGCACGGAAGCGTCGAGACGACCGGAAGTCAGGTCGGCGTAAACCTGGTCCTGGTTGGCGTAGGCCTTGGTGGTCACACCGGCTTTATCCAGTACCGCCTTGGCGTAGGCTTCCTGGATGGTGCCTTGCTCGTAGCCCACGGATTTGCCCTTGAGGGACTCTGGGGTCGAGTACCCCGCGCCTTTCTTGAACACCAGCGAGGTCGGGCCGGAGAACAGCTCGCTGGAGAAATCGATGGCCTTCTCGCGCACCGGGGTCACGGTCATGGACGAAATCACTCCGTCGAACTTGTTGGCTTTGAGGCCTGGAATCATGCCGTCAAAGTCACTCTCGACCCACTTGCACTTCACTTTCAGTTCGGCGCAGATCGCATTGCCCAGGTCGATATCGAAGCCTACCAGGCTGCCATCGGCCGCCTTGGATTCGAACGGTGCGTAGGACGGATCGACACCAAAACGCAGTTCCTTGTATTCCTTGGCCAGCGCGGTACCGGCGGCCATGCACAGAGCCAGTGCAGAAAGGGTCAGCAATGCTTTTTTCATTATTTAATCCCTGGAAACCAAGATAAGCGCTTGTGGCGCGTTTAGGACTGTTACTGAACGGTGTCAGACGGATCACGAGTAGCAATTTCTGCACCATAGTTCCGAATGAGCGTTTTAAAAGGTGGGACAAGGGAGTCATGAGTGTAGGAGATGCCCGAAAATGGGCATTGAAAATCGAGCGCACTATTTCGGAACATTTGGAGATCCGATTGTGGGAGGGGCGGTGTTCCGGGTCAGGCCAGTAAGTCCTGCAGGGTAGCAAGGTTATCCGCCTCATCCACTGCCTTGTCCTGGCGCCAACGCAACATCCGCGGAAAGCGCACCGCAATCCCGCTCTTGTGCCGCTTGGACAGGGCAATGCCTTCAAACCCCAGCTCGAACACCATGCTGGGCGTCACGCTGCTGACCGGGCCGAACTTCTCCACGGTGGTCTTGCGCACGATGGCGTCGACCTTGCGCATTTCTTCGTCGGTCAGTCCTGAGTAGGCCTTGGCGAAGGGCACCAGCGTGCGTTCACTGCCGGGCGGGCCATCCCATACGGCGAAGGTGTAGTCGCTGTAGAGGCTGGCGCGCCGGCCATGGCCGCGTTGGGCGTAGATCAACACCGCATCGACACTGAAGGGGTCGACTTTCCACTTCCACCACAGGCCCATGTCCTTGGTGCGGCCCACGCCATACAGGCCGTCGCGAGCCTTGAGCATCATGCCCTCCACGCCGAGGCTGCGGGAGGCTTCGCGTTGCAGTGCCAGGTCCTGCCATGTGGCGCCCGTCAGCAGGGGCGAGGGCTGCAACACGGGTTGGTTGCACTGGGCAATCACCTGTTCCAGTTGGGCGCGACGTTCGGCCTGGGGGTGGTTGCGCCAGTCGTCGCCCTGATGTTCCAGCAGGTCATAGGCGAGGAGCGCAACCGGGGCATCGTCGAGCACTTTTTTGCTCAGGGTCTTGCGGCCAATGCGCTGCTGCAAAAGGGCGAAGGGTTGTACCGAGTCCTTCCACACCACGATCTCGCCATCGATCACCGTGCCATCGGGCAGGCCACTGACCAGGCTGTGCAGTTCGGGGAAGCGCTCGGTCACCAGCTCTTCACCCCGCGACCAGATCCACAGCCGGCCTTCGCGCTTGACCAGCTGCGCGCGAATGCCGTCCCACTTCCATTCCACCTGCCAGTCGGCGGGGGAACCGAGCAAGGCGTCGAATTGCTCCACCGGTTGCGCCAGCCCGTGGGCAAGAAAAAACGGATAGGGCTGTCCGCCCCTTTGTGCATGCTCGTCGGATGATTCGGCGGCGATCAGCTTGAGGTAGCCTTCGGCTGTCGGTCGGTTGGATAAATCGGTGTAGCCCACCAATCGCTGCGCGACGCGCTTGCTGTCGAGGTCGGCCATGGCCGCGAGCGCACGGGTGACCAGCAATTTGGACACGCCGACGCGAAAGCTGCCGGTGATCAACTTGATGCACACCATCAGGCTCGGCTGGTCCAGTTGCGCCCATAACGCCGGTAACCGTTCGGCCAGGTCCAGGGGCGACAGGCCACGCAGCGGCAGGAGTTTTTCTTCCAGCCATACGGCGAGGCCGTCCTCGGAGGTGTAGGTGGATTCCGGCAGGAGCAGGGAAATCGTCTCGGCCAGGTCGCCTACCGATTGGTAGCTTTCTTCGAACAGCCACGGCTCGATGCCGGATGCTTCGGTGGCCATGTCCCGCAGCAGACGCGTCGGTACCAATTGCCGCGGTCGTCCGCCGGACAGGAAATACACCGCCCACGCAGCGTCTTCAGGCGGCGCTTGCAGGAAGTAGGCTTGCAGGGCCGCGAGCTTGGCATTGCTGGAGGTGGTGGCGTCGAGGTTGGCGTACAGCTCGGCGAAGGCTTTCATGCCGTGGCCTCCTCTTCGTCATCGCCGTATTCGGTGGTGAAGCCCTGGGCATCCAGGCCGTTTTCCCGCAGGTGGCGTACCAATACCCCGACGGAGCCGTGGGTGACCATCACCCGTTCGGCCCCGGTTTGTTCGATCGCCCACAGCAGCCCGGGCCAGTCGGCGTGGTCCGACAGCACGAACCCTCGGTCCACCCCGCGCCGCCGCCGGGTACCGCGCAGGCGCATCCAGCCGCTGGCGAAGGCATCGCTGTAGTCGCCGAAGCGCTTGATCCAACTGCTGCCACCGGCGGAAGGCGGCGCGATGATCAGGGCCTGGCGCAGCAATGGGTCGGTCTTTTTGAAATCGCCGGCGTAGAGGGTTTCGGGAATATAAATGCCGGCCTCGCGGTACACCCGGTTCAGCGGCTCGACCGCGCCATGGCTGAGGATCGGGCCGATGCTGGCGTCGATGCCATGCAGGATGCGTTGGGCTTTGCCGAAGGAATAACAGAACAACACACTGGCTTTGCCGGCGGCGATATTGGCCTGCCACCAGTCGTTGATCCCGGCGAAGATCTGCGCCTGGGGCTGCCAGCGGTAGATCGGCAGGCCGAAGGTGGATTCGGTGATAAAGGTATGGCAACGCACCGGTTCGAAAGGCGCGCAGGTGCCGTCCGGCTCCACTTTGTAGTCGCCGGACGCCACCCAGACTTCGCCCTGGTACTCGAGGCGCACCTGGGCCGAGCCGAGTACATGTCCGGCGGGGTGAAAACTCAGGGTCACGCCGTGGTGGACGAGTTTTTCGCCATAGGCCAGGGTTTGCAGGTTGATGTCCTGGCCCAGGCGGGAGCGCAGGATGCCTTCGCCAGGGGCGGCGGCCAGGTAGTGCTGATTGCCCGTGCGGGCGTGGTCACCGTGGGCGTGGGTGATGACGGAGCGTTCCACCGGGCGCCAGGGATCGATGTAGAAATCTCCGGCGGGGCAGTAGAGGCCTTCGGGCCGGGCGATGACAAGGTCCATGGGGTGACCGGGGCGATGGGCTTATCAGGTATGAGGCGGGGGCGAGCGCAGAAGTTCTATCGGAATGCATGCAGTCCAAATGTGGGAGGGGGCTTGCCCCCGATAGCAGTGGTTCAGTCAAAACATCGGTGACTGATACACCGCTATCGGGGGCAAGCCCCCTCCCACATTTGGATCCGGTTTCACCAGGTTGAAGTCAGGTCACTTGCCTGGGGTCAGGGTCAACCTGGCCTTCCCATATACTTTCTCGAAGTTCTGCGGCTGCATCGGGAAGCTCAGGTATTGCGCCTTCAGCGACGGGTCGATGCCATTGGCGTAGTTCGGGCTGGCCGGGTTGCCGGATTGGCCGATGCCACCCTGGCCCATCATCGGCTCCACCTGGCCGAAGTCGACGATCATGCGCAACGCCGGCACCTGGGTGGTATTGAAGTCCTGGCCCCAGCTGTACGGCGCCGGGTTCAAGGTGTTGTGGTCGCCACCGGACGCCAGCGGGCCGCGAATCACTTGGCCACTGGTGTTTTTCCAGGTGGTGCTGTGCAGCTTGCCCCACTGCCAGGCCTTGTGGTCAGCACCCAGTTGGCTCTCGCCGGCGGTGATCGCGGCGGCCAGGCTGCGGGCGAGGATGGCGGGTTTGTCTTCTTTTTGCGCGGTGCGCACGTCGTCCCAGAACGGGCTGTCTTCGCGGCCCAGCAGGTGGTCGGCCTGGGCGGCATAGGACAGGTTGGCGTTGCTGACAAAGGCTTTCCAGCTGGCACTGTTTTCCGGCCCCAGTTCGTCGAGGAAGATCTGCCGGGTGCTTTCCTGCAGGAACAGTTCGTAGAGCGCCGCGTCGGCGGACGTCGATACCAGGCGGCCGTCGAACGCCATCAGGCGCTTCAGTGCTTCCCGTGCCTTGGCCTGGTCGGCCGCCGGCAACGCATCAATCGCCTGCTTCAAGGGCTGGGCCATGCCCGGCGCCTGGAACATGGTCTTGAGTTTGGCGGCAAAGGTGGTGGTCTGGTCGTATTGCATGGCGATCATGCTGCGGTTGTCGTGCTTGCCCGCATTGGCCAGTTGCGCCAGGCGCTCGCTGCGCTCCGGCGCATCCCAGGAGTTGGACAGCTGCATGCCGTAGCCGCGCGGCGCGGTGCGTTGGTTGGCGGTGCCGATCCAGCCTTGGGCCGGGTCCTGGTCATAGGGGTGCAGCATCGCGTCGGCGTAACCGTCCCAGTCAAAGCGCGTATCCCAACCGGGCGAGGGCAGCAGGCCTTCGCCTTCGCGGCGGTTGGGAAAGCGGCCGGTGACCTGCCAGCCAATGCTGCCGGCGTCGGCGAAGACCATGTTCAAGGCAATGGCGCGAATGTTGCGGGTTGCGTCCGAGGCCTTGCCGGCGTTTTGCGCGCGGGACAGGTCGAAGAATGCGTCGAGGCTCTTGTCATCCTTGAAGTCGGCGGTTTGCAGGGCCAGGCCAAAACCGCTGGTCAGGGCCTGGCTGCTGTTGAGCAGGGCACCGTGGCGGGTTTCGTACACCACTTCGCGAATCGAGCGTTGACCCTTGACGAAGAAAGTTTCATTACGCACCGCTGCCGGCAGCCATTTTCCGTTGTTCTCGTAGTACAACGCGCTGCCCTGGCGTTTGACCTTCTCCAGGAACAGGTCCTGGGTATCGCCCTTGACCGTGCTCATGCTCCACGCCACGTTGCCGTTGAAACCGGACAACAGGGTCGGCAGGCCGGCAATCGAGGCGCCGACGGCCTGGTATTTCGGTGCGCGAATCTGCACGTAGTTCCACGGTGACGGCGCCTGCGGCTGGGCGGCGAGGTCGCCTGCCAGCAGGCTCTTGCCGCTGCGACTGCGTTGCGGGCCGATGGCCCAGTTGCTCGACGTGGTAACCGCCAGCGAGTTGAGGCTGCTCAATTGCTGGCTGACCGTGTCCAGCCCGGCCAGGCCGGTGATCTGGCTGAGGTTCACGCCCTTGAGTTTTTCGGCTTCGGCCAGGGGGATCGGCTCATCCGGCGCGCTCGGTGTCAGCCAGGCGAGTTTGTCCACGCCGACCTTTTGCGCCAGCAGCAACGACGCCAGCTCTTCCTGCAGGTTGGCCGACTCGCTGAAATTCAGCAGGCAGAACAGCAGCGCCGAATCTTCCGGCTTCCAGTACTCAGGCTTGTAGCCGGTCTGGGCCAGGTCCGGCGGCAGCTTGTCGCGGTAGCGGAACAGGTAGGCATTGACGCCACGGGCATACACTTCGAAGAAGCGCTTGAGACGCGGCGACGAGGCGTTGTACAGCTCGCCGGCGCTTTTTTTCAGGTTGACCGCGCGCATGAAGCGGTCCACATCCAGCACCTCAGGCCCGGACATTTCCGCCAGGCGGCCCTGGGCCAGCAGGCGCAGGGTGACCATCTGGGTGATACGGTCACTGGCGTGTACATAACCGAGGCTGAACAGCGCGTCGTGGAAAGTGTTGCTTTCGATCAGCGGCATGCCCTGGGCGTTGCGGCGTATCGAAACATTCTGTGCGAGGCCCTTGATCGGCTGCACGCCGGCCACTGGCGGCAGGGTGTCCTGGGTGCTCTGGAGCTGGCAACCGGCCAGGCTTAATGCACTGGCCACTGCCGCGGCAACGCCGAACCGGGGAAGAAAATGTGAGAGGGCTGGCGAGGCCATGGCAAAGCTCCTGCGGGGGGTAGCGTCAGTAAAGGCGCTACGTTAGTGAGCGCGGTGAAACGACGCAAGCAGGAGTTTGGGTAAAGCGTTAGATCTTGAGTCGCACCGCCCCTCCCACCTGTTGACCGCGCACGACTTCAGGTCAGGATTCAGGCGGATTGACCTTTTGGACTAATTCATACGCCCGAACCGTCGCTGGCCGTTCCTTGATGCTATTGAACCAGCGATGAACGTGTGGGAAATCTTCCAGGCGCTGGCTCTGCCATTTGTGGGAAACGATCCACGGATAGATCGCCATATCGGCAATGCTGTAGTCCTCACCCGCCACGAACGCACGGTCCGCCAGACGTCGGTCCAGCACACCGTACAGACGGGCGGTTTCATCTACGTAGCGCTTGATCGCGTAGGGGATTTTCTCCGGTGCGAACTGGCTGAAATGATGGTTCTGACCCGCCATCGGCCCGAGTCCGCCCATTTGCCAGAACAACCATTGCAGGGCTTCCTGGCGACCGCGCAGGTCTTTTGGAATGAATTGGCCGGTTTTTTCCGCGAGGTACAGCAGGATCGCGCCGGATTCAAACAGCGAGATCGGCGCGCCGCCGTCGCTCGGGTTCTGATCGACGATGGCCGGGATGCGGTTGTTGGGGGCAATCTTCAGGAAGTCCGGCTTGAACTGGTCGCCCTGGCCGATGTTGATCGGGTGCACGTTGTAGGGCAGACCGGCTTCTTCCAGGAACAGCGATACTTTGTGACCGTTGGGGGTGGTCCAGTAATACAGGTCGATCATGAAGCTCTCCAAAAGTGGTGATGCTTGAGCGAATGCCTGTAGGTATAGGTAAAGGTGGGAGGGTGGAAATTCAATCAAACATTTGCGTCTACCCTTAGACGCTTTCGATTTGGAATGCGATGCAGCTGTGGAAGGGAGCGAACTCCCTCACACACACGTGGGCCCTCAGCGCGATTTACGCGCCGTGGCACTTCTTGAATTTCTTCTCACTGCCGCACGGGCAAGGATCGTTGCGGCCAACGTCCTTCAACGCATTGCGCACCGGCTCCTGGTGAGCGTGGCCGCAGTTCGGGCCGTGGACATGGCCGTGGTCGTGATCATGGTGATCATGATCATGGTTGCAGTCAGGACCATGGACATGGGGTTGCTGAGTCATCGATGTCGCTCCGGAATAAAATCGCCGGGGATTATCTCGCCATTGTGGTTCACCTGCACGTCATAACCGATGAATAATCCGGTTTTCAGTTCACCCTCCAGACGATACGGCACAGGCTGGTCGGGTTTTTTCAGCATCTGCACCACGTCGCGGATCTGCGGCCAGAGGTTGGTGCGCACCGACACCTTGAAAAATGCATGGCCCTTGGGCGGTACCGTCAGCCATTCATTGGACTCGCCTTCGGTGAGCACAAAGTCATCCAGGGTGACCTTGTAGATCAGCCCACGCACGGTCAGGTCAGAGTCGTCGCGGTTATCCACGCGAAAGTACAGCTTGAATTTCTGCTCCAGCAGCTTGGCCCGCACCACTTCGACTTTCACCAGGGAAACGTGGGGCGGGGGCGAATCGTCTTCGAACCAGGAGGCGCAACCGGTCAGGCCGAAGGTTAACGCCAGCATCAAGCTGTAGATCCGAAGCATGGCGTGAGTCCTGTGGTGGTTAGAGATAGCTGGAACAACACTTCTTGAATTTTTGCCCACTGCCGCACAGGCACGCATCGTTGCGTCCGGTTTTCACTTCCACCGTGGGGTCGATGAAGTACCAGCGCCCTTCATTCTGTACGAAAGAAGACTGCTCGCGGTGGCTATGTTCGCCGGTGCTGTCATGCCAGCGTGCGGTGAAGGTCACGAAGGCGTGTTCCGGCTGGCCGCCGAACACTTCGGAGCTTTCAACCTCCAGGCCTAGCCAGGTGCTCTGGGCGCTCCAGGCGGCGATGGCCTCACGGTCCAGGCCAGCCTGTTGCGCGGGCAAAGTGGTGGCGACCAGATAGTCCACCAGGCCCAGCACATAGGCGCTGTAGCGTGAACGCATCAGGGCGCTGGCGCAGGGTGCCGGGTGCCCGGCGTGATAATGGCCGCAGCAGGCATCCAGCAGGTTGCCACTGCCGCAGGGGCAAATGGATGTACTCATTAATTACCACCAATACTTTCCGAAGTTTTCCGGGTTGGCCCAGAAACGGGCGTTGAGCCAGTCCGGCACCTGTTTATAGTCAAGCAGATCGTAGGTAAACAGCGTCAGCACCTGCTCATCGCGCTGGAAACGCTCGCCGGCCTGCAGCGCCAGGGAGAAGAAGTCGGTTTCCTTCCAGCCGCAGGCGCCCAGGTCCACCAGCACCGCAATGCGGCTGGCGTTGAGGTTGCGGATGCCGCCGAGCAAGGTCAGGCCTTGGGGTTTTGGCAGGTGCTCGAGGCAATCGACCACCAGCGCCAGGTCAAACCGTTGGGCCGCCAGTGCTTGCGGCAATGGCCCTGGCGCGGCGCAGAACACCTGGGTGTCAGGGTGTGCGTCCTTAAAGGCGTCCAGCGCCGGGAACTGGCTGGCACCCAACAGCAACAGGCGTTTGGGCTGGTGCAGATCGAGCAAGGCGGCCAGCGCTTGCTGGGGAGTACGGGCAGAAATACCAGCGGTCATCAGAGATCCTCACATCAGGACCCTAGAGACTAGCGCGGCTGAGCGTGCGGGCCTAGAGCGGGTGGCTGCGAAAAGTCCTACGTGGGCGACGATCCCCAATGAATACGGGGGGCTTGGCGTAGTGGCGCAGTTGAAAAGAGCGGTCTTTACTCCACCCATCGGCCCCCGCCGATCCCCTCAGGAGAAAGTCAGATGAGCATCATGCGGACAGCTCTACCCTTGGTTCTGCTAACCGGAGTATTGACAGGTTGCGCAGGCTTGCAAAAAACCGATTGGCCTACCTGTGCCGCTGTCGGCGGTGTGACCGGTGCAGCGATCGGTGCGACTGAAAGCTCGGCCTACGCAGGCTATGGCGCGTTGCTGGTCGGCGGCATGGCCGGCGCCTATTGCTGGGTGCACGGCGATGGCGACGAAGATGGCGATGGCGTGCCGGACAGCCGCGACAAGTGCCCGGGCACCCCGAAAGGCGTGCAGGTTGACGCCAATGGTTGCCCACCGGCACCGCCGGCGGCGGTGGTCGAGGAGGTGGTCGTGGTCAAGGAAGAAACCATCGTGATCCGCGATGTGCACTTCCAGTTCGACTCGGCCAAGTTGACGGCGGCGGATAAAACCAAACTTGACACCATTGCCACGCGCCTGAAACAGGAAGCCCCGAGCGCCCAGCTACGGGTCAGTGGTCACACCGACAGCGTCGGTAAAGACGCCTACAACCAGAAACTCTCGGAAAAACGTGCCCATTCGGTCACCGATTACCTGATCGGCGCCGGGGTGCCCCGCAGTGCCTTTGTATCTGTCACCGGGGCGGGCGAAAGCCATCCGGTCGCCGACAACAAGACCGCTGAAGGCCGCGCCCTGAACCGCCGCACGGAAATCCAGATCAACCGCTGACAGCCCTTGCCCCTGTGGGATCCACAGGGGCATTGCCGGCCACCCTCGCTTGAACCGCTCCCTCTCAAGTTTTTTGAACCTTCACTGGCAAATCGCCTGTAGAAGTCGTTACTGTGCGTCCAAAGAAAAATTTGAAAACATTCAGGAGCCCCATGATGCGTAAGGTTTTTCTGTTGGCCCTGTTGGTCAGCCCCGTTGCCCTGGCCCAGAGCGTCAGTGTCGAAACCAACTCATTGATGCGCCTTCCCTCCAGCACCAGCGTGTTGCAACTGGAACGCCTGGACGTGGCGGACTACGGCACGTTGCTGATTCCGGCCACCATCAGCCAGGTCACGGTGGATGAACTGCACCTGGGCCGCGACGCACGCATCGCAATTGTTCCTGGCAATACGGCGCTGCAATTGCAGGTGCGGCATGCACAACTTGAGCAGGGCAGCCAGATCACCTCGCGCGGTGCTCCCGGCACCCATGAAAAACCGGCCAAGGCCGGGCGTGACCTGACCTTGCGCATCAACTCGCTGACGGCTGAAGAACTCTCGGTGGATGCCCGTGGCGGCGCCGGTGCCCAAGGGTATGCCGGGCTGGATGGCGCCAATGGCGTGGATCCTGGGTGCACCTGGGGCTCGGCGGGGCGCGGTTTCAATGGCGATAACGGCGGCGATGGCCTGCCGGGTGGGGCGGGTGCACAGGTGCGCGTGGAGTTGCCGAAGGACTTCCCGGCTGAACACATCAAGGTCTGGGTGGATGGCGGTGCTGGAGGTTTGGCCGGCACGGCCGGCAAACCGGGCAAAGGCGGGGAGTCCAAAGGCTGCCTGGTGTACCGCGCCGATGGTGGCGAGAAGGGCCGGCCAGGGTTGGAAGGGCAGCCGGGGCCATCTGGGCCTGCGGGTACCGTGACTATTCAGCGGCTCTAAGTTCTAAAGAGCTGCAAGCTTCGAGCTTGCAGCTTGTGACTGTACTCAGAACATCGGCCGAGCCGATGCAATCGCCACCACCACCAACCCCACGATCAGGTTGATCCCCACCAGCTTGCGAATCTGCCCCAGTGCAGCCGCACCCGCCGGCCAATCCTCAGCCGCCACCGCCGCCTTCAGTTGCGGAAACTTCAGCGCCTGGATACGGATAAACAACGCCGTCATCACCAGATACAAACCCATCATCACCTGCACATAGCGCGGTGCGCTTTCAAACCCGCTGAAGCGCAGGTGCAGCAGGCCGACGCCGCTGATCGGCAAAACCAGCACTGCCACCCATACCCACACGAAAAAACGTTGAAACACATTGGCCCACAGCTTGAGTCGGGCAGGGCCCTCAAGGGCCGCCACAGCGGCTGGGCGCAGGATCATCCAGGCGAAAAACATGCCGCCGACCCAGATCAGGGCGGCCAATACATGCAGGGTGTAAACGAGGCTAAACGCGGTCATTGTGGTACTCCGTTCTGCGCGGGATTAATTAGCGGGGTATGATAGCGGCCGATCCGAACCACTGAAAATTTATCCAGCGTTTTTTGCGCCCGACTATCCATGATCAGCACTGAACTCAAAACCACGATCCAGGGCGCCTACACGCGTTTTCTCGAAGCCAAGAGCTTGAAACCGCGCTACGGCCAACGCCTGATGATCGCCGAAGTGGCCAAGGTCCTCGGGGATATCGACACCGATGACGAAGGCCGCCGCGAAGGTGAGCCCGCCGTCGTGGCCGTCGAAGCCGGTACCGGTACCGGCAAGACCGTGGCCTACAGCCTGGCTGCGATCCCGACCGCCAAGGCCGCCGGCAAGCGCCTGGTGATCGCCACTGCCACCGTCGCCCTGCAGGAGCAGATCGTCTACAAAGACCTGCCCGACCTGATGCGCAACAGCGGCCTGAACTTCACCTTCGCCCTGGCCAAGGGCCGTGGCCGCTACATGTGCCTGTCCAAGCTCGACGTGCTGCTGCAGGAAGGCCACGCGCAAACCGCCACGGCGTCGCTGTTCGAGGAAGAAGGCTTCAAGATCGAGGTGGATGAGGTCAGCCAGAAGCTGTTTACCAGCATGATCGAAAAACTGGCCGGCAATAAATGGGACGGCGACCGCGACAGCTGGCCCACCGCCCTCGAAGATGCCGACTGGGCACGCCTGACCACCGACCACAGCCAGTGCACCAACCGCCATTGCCCCAACTTCGGCCAGTGCGCCTTCTACAAGGCCCGCGAAGGCATGGGCAAGGTCGACGTGATCGTTACCAACCACGATATGGTCCTGGCCGACCTGGCCCTGGGCGGCGGTGCCGTGTTGCCGGACCCGCGTGACACCCTTTACGTGTTCGACGAAGGCCATCACCTGCCCGACAAGGCTATCGGCCACTTCGCCCACTACACGCGCCTGCGTTCCACCGCCGACTGGCTGGAAACCACCGCGAAGAACCTGACCAAATTGCTCGCCCAGCACCCGCTGCCCGGCGATCTGGGCAAGTTGATCGAGCAGGTGCCGGAGCTGGCGCGGGAGATCAAGACCCAGCAACAGTTCATGTTCAGCGCCTGCGAGCAGGTGGCCGACTTCAAGCCCGGTGAAGATGTGGAAGGCCGTGAGCGCCCGCGCCACCGCTTTGTCGGTGGGATGATCCCCGAGCATATGCGCGAAATGGGCATCGAACTGAAGAAAGGCTTTTCCCGTCTTACCGACCTGTTCACCCGCCTGACTGACTTGCTCAAGGAAGGCATGGACGGTGAGGTCAACATCGGCATCGCCAGCAACCAGGCCGAGGAATGGTATCCGCTGTTCGGCAGCCTGTTGTCCCGTTCCCAGGGCAACTGGGAGCTGTGGACGGCCTTTACCGTCGAAGACCCCGAAGACAACCCGCCCATGGCCCGCTGGCTGACCCTGTCGGAAAGCGGTGCGTTGTTTGATATCGAGGTCAACGCCAGCCCGATCCTCGCCGCCGAGATGCTGCGCCGCAACCTGTGGAACGTGGCGTACGGCTGCCTGGTGACCTCGGCCACGCTGACTGCCCTGGGCACCTTCGACCGCTTCCGCATGCGCGCGGGGCTGCCGAAAAAGGCCGTCACGGCGGTGGTGCCAAGCCCGTTCCATCATGCCGACGCCGGTGTACTGCGGGTGCCCGATCTCAAGGCCGACCCACGGGATGCACCGGCGCACACCGCGGCGATCATTCGCGACCTGCCCTCCCTGGTGGAAGGTTCGCGCGGCACCCTGGTGTTGTTCTCGTCGCGCAAGCAGATGCAGGACGTGTTCGACGGCCTCGACCGCGACTGGCGCAAGCAGGTGTTTATCCAGGGCAACCTGTCCAAGCAGGAAACCCTGAACAAGCACAAGGCGCGGGTCGATGGCGGGGATTCCAGCGTGCTGTTCGGCCTGGCGAGTTTTGCCGAAGGCGTGGACTTGCCCGGTGCCTACTGCGAACACGTGGTGATCGCCAAGATCCCGTTCTCGGTGCCGGATGATCCGGTCGAGGCCGCATTGGCCGAATGGATCGAAGCGCGGGGCGGTAACCCGTTCATGGAGATCTCGGTGCCGGATGCTTCCTTGAAGCTGGTGCAGGCCTGCGGTCGCTTGCTGCGTACCGAGGAAGACCGGGGCACCATCACCTTGCTCGACCGCCGCCTGGTGACCCAGCGCTACGGCAAGGCGATCCTGAATGCGTTGCCGCCGTTCCGGCGCGAAATTTCTTAAGCCATCGTGGGCGAATTCGCCCACTTCGTGGTCTATCTCACTGCTATCGATTTATGTCATCAGGCTATTTACCGGCCGTTTGGGAGAACCTTGTTCGTATGATTCGCACGCTGCCCGCCCTTTTTGCCCTGCTGTTCACTGCGCCCTTGATGGCCGCGCCCGCGGGGCAACAGACATTGTTCAACTTCGTCCGGCCTGCCGATGTGGTCAAGGTGGCGACCCAGGACGCCAGCCTGCCGCAATACAACGCCGAACAAACCCCCGAAGGCGAGGTGTTGCGTCGCATCACCTTCAACCCGGCCGCCGAGCCGAGCCTGGTGCTCAGCCCACAGGCCGGTGCCTGGGACTGGTCGCAGTCCGGCGCCATGAGCCTGCGTATCCAGAGTGCCATGGACTGGGCGCTGACCCTCTACGTCAAGGTGCAGAGCAGCGATGGCAAGACCCTGGTCAGCCGCATCGACCTGCCGGCCGGCCCCGCCCAGACCTTGCTGGTCCCGCTGCAAGCCAGCTCGCCGTTGAGCCAGGGCATGAAGGCCGGCCCGCCGATGCCGATCACCGTGGATGGCCAGCGCGTGTTGCTGGCCAGCAGTGCTGGCGAGATCGACCGTAGCCAGGTGGTCTCGGTGACCCTGTCGATGATCAAGCCCAACGCCGCGCAAAGCATCCTGCTGGAGCGCTTTGGTGTGCAGGACAGTGAGCCGGTGCTGAAGGCGGCCTACAGCGAACTGGTGGATACCTATGGTCAGTCCACCCGTGCGCGCTGGCCGGAAAAGGTCAGCAGCGACGAACAGCTCAAGGCGGCTGCGGCAAAGGAACAAACCCAACTGCAGGGCTGGCTGGCCGCGCGTGATAAATCCGCATTGGACACGTTCGGCGGCTGGAACAAAGGGCCGGCGTTCAAGGCCAGTGGCTTTTTCCGCACCGAAAAGCGCGACGGTCGCTGGTACCTGGTGACTCCGGAAGGCCATCCGTTCTATTCCCTGGGTGTCAATACCGTGGCCCCGGACAACAGCCAGACCTACGTGGCCGGTCGTGAGTGGATGTTCGCGGCGCTGCCAAAGGCCGGCGAACCCTTCGACAAGTACTACGGCAGCGGCGATAACCGCACCGGCAATGGTGCGGGCGAAGGTCGTGGCTTCGCTGCCGGGCGTTGGTACGATTTCTACGGCGCCAACCTGCAGCGCACTTATGGCGGCGAAGGGTTCGACCAGAAACGCTGGGTGACCCATACCCTCGATCGCCTGCAAGCCTGGGGTTTCAACACCGTCGGCAACTGGAGCGACGGCGCGTTGGCCACTGCCGATCGAGTGCCGTACACCTTGCCGCTGTCGATCGTCGGCGACTACGCCAGTATCAGCACCGGCACCGACTGGTGGGGCGGCATGCCCGATCCGTTCGATCCGCGTTTCGCCATGGCGACCGAGCGCGCGGTGGCCATTGCCGCCCGCGACCACCGCGACGACCCCTGGCTGATCGGCTTCTTTGCCGACAACGAACTGGCCTGGGCCGGCCCCGGCGATGATCCGAAATCCCGCTACGCCCTGGCCTACGGCACCTTGCGCATGACCACCGACGTACCGGCCAAGCGCGCGTTTCTCAAGCAATTGCGTGACAAGTACCGCAACGAGCAAGGCCTGTCGAAAGCCTGGGGCATCGAGTTGGCGGGGTGGGAGCTGATGGAAGATCCGGGCTTCGAACCGCCGATGCCCAACCCTGAACACCCGGAAATCGAAGCTGACTTCAAATACTTCCAGAAGACCTTCGCCGATGCCTACTTCAAGACCATCTCCGACTCGCTGAAATGGCACGCCCCCAACCAACTGCTGCTGGGCGGGCGTTATGCGGTGAGTACGCCGGAGGCCGTGGCGTCGTGCGCGCAGTATTGCGATGTGCTGAGTTTCAACATGTACACGCTCAAACCCCAGGACGGCTATGACTTTGCCGCGCTTCGTGCACTGGACAAGCCGGTGTTGATCACTGAATTCAACTTCGGCTCTGCGGACCGTGGCCCGTTCTGGGGCGGCGTGACCCAGTTGGCCAGGGAAGAAGAGCGTGGCGTGGCATATGCCAACTTCCTCAAGCAAGCCATGGCCGAGCCGTCCATTGTCGGTGTGCATTGGTTCCAGTACCTGGACCAGCCGGTGACCGGCCGGTTGCTGGACGGTGAAAACGGCCACTTCGGCCTGGTGGGTATCACTGACGTACCGTTCCAGGGGTTTGTCGACAGTGTGCGTAAAAGCAACCTGGCGGCGGTGGATCAACTGGGCAAGGAAGCGGAAAAGGCCAAGGCCGCCAGCACGGTTCATGAAAGCGAAGGCAGCAAACCTGGACGTGAGGGCAAAGGCCCGGGGCAGGGCGCCGGACACGCCGGTGGGCATTCGGGAAATGGTCATTGATTCATTGTTGACGGGTTCACAAATCCCACAATGGCTGGAACAATGTCGGCCACTTTTTACGGTGTTTTCCTAGGGGGCTTAGGTGCAGGTTCAGGGTCATTACGAGCTCCAGTTCGAAGCGGTGCGTGAAGGGTTCGCCGCGTTGTTCGATGACCCGCAGGAGCGTGGCGCCGGGCTCTGCATCCAGGTCGGCGGCGAAACCGTCGTTGACCTGTGGGCCGGTACCGCCGACAAGGACGGTACCGAGGCCTGGCACAGCGACACCATCGTTAACCTGTTTTCCTGCACCAAGACCTTCACCGCTGTCACGGCCCTGCAACTGGTGGCCGAGGGCAAGTTGCAATTGGACGCGCCAGTGGCCAGGTACTGGCCTGAGTTCGCTGCTGCCGGCAAGGAAAACATTACGCTGCGCCAGTTGCTCTGCCATCAGGCCGGGTTGCCGGCCATCCGCGAGATGCTGCCCACCGAAGCCTTGTACGACTGGCAATTGATGGTCGACACCCTGGCAGCCGAAGCCCCCTGGTGGACGCCGGGCCAGGGCCATGGCTACGAGGCGATCACCTACGGTTGGCTGGTCGGCGAATTGCTGCGCCGCGCCGATGGGCGTGGGCCGGGTGAGTCCATTGTGGCGCGGGTGGCACGGCCGCTGGGGCTGGACTTCCACGTGGGCCTGGCCGACGAAGAGTTTTATCGTGTTGCACATATAGCGCGCAGCAAAGGCAATATGGGCGATGAAGCCGCGCAGCGTTTACTGCAAGTAATGATGCGCGAGCCCACCGCGATGACGACGCGGGCATTTGCCAACCCACCGTCTATTCTCACCAGTACTAATAAACCTGAATGGCGACGCATGCAGCAGCCGGCGGCAAATGGTCACGGTAATGCGCGTAGTCTGGCGGGTTTTTATAGTGGTTTGTTGGACGGTAGTTTGCTGGAAGCCGACATGCTCGAAGAATTGACCCGTGAACACAGTATCGGGCCGGATAAAACATTATTGACACAAACCCGCTTCGGGCTGGGCTGCATGTTGGATCAACCACAGTTGCCCAATGCTACATTTGGCCTTGGCGCCCGTGCGTTCGGGCATCCAGGCGCCGGCGGCTCGGTGGGTTTTGCCGACCCTGAGCATGATGTAGCGTTTGGTTTCGTGACTAATACATTGGGGCCTTATGTACTTATGGACCCACGGGCACAGAAGTTGGTCGGAATATTGGCCGGTTGTCTGTAAACCCCTTGCTGTTTCACATTTTTTTGTTACAAAGGCAACTATAAGAAGGCGCTGAACGAAATGATGTAACTTTAATGTTCTGTAAGCGTCTGTTTAACGGGTCATCGAGACCCCCGTTTCTTTTCTCATTTTGTGGATATCTCATGTTATCGAACAAGTCCTTGGCACTGGCGCTTTGCCTCACTATTACCGGTTGCGCACAAACTCCACAAAATGATGCCGAGGGTGGGCATTGGTGGTCATTTGGATCGGATAAGGCCACGACCAAGGACGCAGTGACCCAAACCGACGCCAAGCCGGATGCCAAGCCCGCTGCCGGCGCCAAGCCTGCCGCACCTGTAGCCGCTGCTGCTGCGCCTGTCGCCTCCGCGCCAGCGCCGGCCGCTAAGGCTGAGACCGGTTCCAGCTGGTGGCCGTTTTCCTCCAAGAGCGCCGACGAGAAGGCCGCTGATGCCAAGGCTGACCTGAAAGCCGACCTCAAGGCCGCGACCCCGGCTCCAGATGCCGCGCCTGCCGTCGCCAAGACCGACAGCGAAACCCACTGGTGGTGGCCGTTCGAAAGCAAACCCAAGCCATTGGCCAAGGTCGACGTGACCAATGTGCCAATGCCTGACCCGAAAATCACCCAGGCCTGGTTGGACGACTATGAGCCGCGCCTGCGCGCCGCCATCAAGGACAGCAACCTGCAGCTGGAACGTCGCGATAACGTACTCGTGGTGATTGCTCCGGTAGACGGCTCCTACAACCCGAAACGCCCGGCGATGCTGCTGCCGGTTACCCTGGGGCCGTTCACTCGCGTCGCCAAGGCGGTTGAAGCCGATCCAAAAACCGCTGTGCTGGTGCTGGGCCACGTGGATGCCACCGGTACCGCGCCTGCCAGCCAGGCGTTGACCAAGGAGCGTGCGCAGTCCATCGCCTCGATCTTCAGCCTCAGCGGCCTGAAACAGGACCGCCTGATGCTGCGTGGCATGGGTGACCTGATGCCACGTGCCGCCAACGACAGCACCCAGGGCCGCGCGCTGAACCGCCGCATGGAAATCATGTTCACCCAGCGCACGACCATGCTGGCGCTGTTGAGCAAGTATCAATCGGGCAAGACCCCGCCTGTAGCCGAAATGGTTGCGGTGCAGAACGTTCCAGCCCCGGCCCCGGCCGCCAAGACCCCGGCTAAAAAGGCACCCGCAGCTAAAAAGGCGGCTGCCAAGCCCGCGGCTAAAAAAGCCCCGGCCAAGCCCGCTGCGAAGAAACCGGCCCCGGCCAAAGCCAAGGCTGCTGCACCGGCTGCGAATGACCAGGCGAAAAACTGATCCGCTGAACCACAAGGATAAAGCCGCATGACCCAGGCACTGGCCGATATGCGCCGTGACTACACACGGGACGGTTTGAGCGAGGCCCAGGCCCCGAACGAGCCGTTTGCGTTGTTCCACCAGTGGTTTGCCGATGCGGTGAAAACCGAGCAGCCACCGGTGGAAGCCAATGCCATGACCCTGGCTACGGTCGACCAGGACGGTCGCCCGCACTGCCGCATCCTGCTGCTCAAGGGCCTGGATGCGCAGGGCTTTACCTTCTTCACCAACTATCAGAGCGCCAAGGGCGAACAGCTCGCGGCGCGGCCGTTTGCGGCCATGACGTTCTTCTGGCCGACCCTGGAGCGCCAGGTGCGTATTGAAGGGCGGGTGGTCAAGGTCACGCCTGAGGAGTCCGACGCTTATTATCAGGTCCGCCCCCTGGGCAGTCGTTTAGGCGCCTGGGCCTCCCCGCAGAGCCAGGTCATTCGTGACCGTGAAGAACTGCAGGACCTGCTCAAGGCCACCGAACAGCGTTTCAGCGATACCCAGCCCGACTGCCCCGAGCATTGGGGTGGCTATCGCCTGCTGCCGGAGCGCATCGAGTTCTGGCAAGGCCGCGCCAGCCGCCTGCATGACCGCCTGAACTACCGCCTGCAAGGGACCGAATGGACCCGCGAGCGCCTGGCGCCCTGAGCGGCACCTTTCGTCACCCCACTGGAATGATATCGATCACACCGAAGTCTCTGTTGAAGAGGCTTCGGCTGTGTAGTGCTGTGCGGCGTTCTTCAGCCACTGCGGCAACTCGCTTCTCTTGATCTTCGAGATCCGTGCCTGCTCCAGTTGTTGCAGCATAAAGGCACGCTTGTGCAGGTCGTCGCCTGCGAGGGACAGTGCCAGGTCGCGGTCTATCCAGCGTCTGATCCGCAGGTACAGCCAGCCGTGGAAGTACAGGCCGGCGACGGTAGTGACTACAATGATGAAATAGTCCATGAAGTTCCTGGTTACGATGAGAGTGCTACCGTTGGTCGGTATTTTGGCTACGGGCAGTCTGTACTGAGGCTGAATGAAAGCAATTTCCTGCCGGGCTTGTCGTGACAGGCGTCAAGCTGCAGCGTCTAATGAATACCTGTCCTTTGGAGTTGATGCTATGCGTAAGTCCGTTTTACTGGTTGCCTGCTTTACCACGCTGTCGTTGCTGCTGGGTGGCTGCGCCTCGAGTCTGACCGGCGACTCGTACTCCCGTGACGAAGCGCGTCGTGTACAGACCGTTCGCATGGGCACCATTGAATCCCTGCGTCCGGTAAAAATCGAAGGCACCAAGACCCCAATCGGCGGCGCTGCCGGCGCGGTCATCGGTGGCGTTGGCGGCAGCGCCATCGGCGGTGGCCGTGGCAGTATCGTGACTGCCGTGATCGGCGCCGTTGCCGGCGGCCTGCTGGGCTCGGCTACCGAAGAGGGCCTGACCCGCACCCAGGGCGTGGAAATCACCGTTCGCGAAGACGACGGCAGCATGCGTGCCTACGTGCAAGCCGTGCAGGAAAATGAAATCTTCCGCATCGGTGATCGCGTCCGCATCATGACCGTTGATGGCACCAGCCGCGTTACTCGCTGACCGGTAAGCCGCAGGCAAAAGAAAAACCCCAACCGGGTGACCGGTTGGGGTTTTTTATGGGCTGCGTTTCAGTCGGCTCAGGCTTTTTTGCGACTCGCTATCGCCGTCACCCCATACCCAATACACGCTGCGAGTATCGACCCGGTCAGGATCCCCATTCGATCCTCCCCGGCAAACTCACTGACACCCGGCACAAACGCCAGGGAGCCGACGAACAGGCTCATGGTGAAGCCGATGCCGCACAGGATCGCCACGCCGAAGACCTGGCCCCAGTTGGCGCCGCTGGGCAGCGCGGCAAGGCCGGTCTTGATGGCCAGCCAGGTGAGGCCGAACACGCCGACGGTCTTGCCGATCAGCAGGCCGGCGGCAATGCCCATGGGCACGTGGTGGGTGAAGCTTTCCAGGCTGACCCCGGTGAGTGACACCCCGGCGTTGGCGAAGGCGAACAGCGGCAGGATGCCGTAGGCCACCCACGGATGCAGGGCGTGTTCCAGCGTCAGCAGCGGTGAGGGCTCGGCATTCCTGGTGCGCATCGGGATGCAGAACGCCAGGGTCACGCCGGCCAGGGTGGCGTGCACGCCGCTCTTGAGTACGCACACCCACAGGATCAGGCCGATGATCAGGTAGGGACCGAGCTTGATCACGCCCAGGCGGTTCATTGCAATCAAGGCAACCAGGCAGGCGCCCGCGCCGGCCAGGGCTGCACCGGACAGGTCGGCGGAATAGAACACTGCAATAACGATGATCGCGCCCAGGTCGTCGATGATGGCCAGGGTCATCAGGAACAGCTTCAACGACACCGGCACCCGCTTGCCCAGCAGTGCCAGGACGCCCAGCGCGAAGGCGATGTCAGTGGCCATCGGGATTGCCCAGCCGGAGAGGGCGGCGGGGTAGTCCTTGTTGATCGCCCAGTAGATCAGCGCCGGCACCACCATGCCGCCGATGGCGGCTGCGCCGGGCAGGACGACTTGCGAAGGTTTGGACAGGTGGCCGTCAAGCAGCTCGCGCTTGACCTCCAGGCCGATCAGCAGGAAGAACAGGGCCATCAGGCCATCGTTGATCCACAGCAGTGCGGGCTTGGCGATTTGCAGCGCGCCAATCTGGGCCACCACCGGCACGTCGAGAAACGCGCCATACAGGTGCGACAACGGAGAGTTGTTGATGATCAGCGCCAAGGCGGCAGCGGCGATCAACAACAGGCCGCTGGCGGCTTCCAGCTGGAAGAAACGGGTAAAAGTGCTACGCAGAGGCAAGGGATGCTCTCCAATCCAGGTTCAATAGGTGGGTACCCTAACCCGTACCGTTAGTTGTTAAAACAAAAGTTATATTCTTATTTGTTATAAGAGATGGGGTAGGGTTGCGTAGCGCCAAAGCCTAGCAATTGTGTGTCCAATTGAGTCGTCACTGTATCTGTGTGCAGTGTAGGAAACATCCTAAGATCGGTACTGAAATCCTTAGAGTTCTTCCTTATGAGCGACCACCGTCCCTGGGCCCGCGAAGCCATTCGCATCATCGAAGCGGACTTCCAACGCAGTGCTGACACGCATCTGATTCCGTTACCGCTGCCGGGCCTGCCGGGCATCGAGTTGTACTTCAAGGATGAATCCAGCCACCCCACCGGCAGCCTGAAGCATCGGCTGGCCCGTTCGCTGTTCCTGTACGCGCTGTGCAATGGCTGGCTCAAGCCGGGCGCACCGGTCATTGAAGCATCCAGCGGCTCGACGGCGATTTCCGAGGCGTATTTTGCCCGGCTGCTCGGGGTGCCGTTCATTGCGGTGATGCCCGCCACGACATCCCAGGAAAAGATCGCGCAGATTGCCTTCTACGGCGGCAAAAGCCATCTGGTACAGGATCCCACGCAGATCTACGCCGAGTCCGAACGCCTGGCCCAGGAAAGCGGCGGTCATTTCATGGATCAGTTCACTTATGCCGAGCGTGCCACCGACTGGCGGGCGAACAACAACATCGCCGAGTCGATCTTCCAGCAGATGCGCTTTGAGCGGCACCCGGAACCGAGCTGGTTGATTTCCAGCCCCGGTACCGGCGGCACCACTGCCACGCTGGGTCGCTATGTGCGTTATCGCCAGCACTGTACCCGCGTGTTGTGTGCCGACGCCGAGCGCTCGGTGTTTTTCGATTTCTACCAGAGCGGTGACGCCAGCCTGCGCCTGGATTGTGGTTCGCGGATCGAAGGCATTGGCCGGCCACGGGTCGAGGCGTCGTTTCTGCCTAAGGTGATTGATGCGATGGTCAAGGTGCCGGATGCGCTGTCGCTGGCGGCCATGCATTACCTGGCTGAGCGCCTGGGGCGGCGAGTCGGCGGTTCCAGCGGGACCAACCTGATTGGCGCATTAATGGCGGCGCAGCAGATGAAAGCGGCAGGGGAGTCAGGTTCGATCGTGGCGATCTTGTGTGATGGGGGCGAGCGGTATGCAACGACCTATTACGACCAGGCGTGGTTGGCGGGGCAGGGCTATGCGCTCGAGGGGTTGATCACGGCCGTGGCCGCCAGTGTGGAGCAGGGTGAACCATTGCCCGCCAGCATCCTGCGCGCGAATATCTGACCCGATGCAAACCAAATGAGGGAGGGGGCAAGCCGCCTCCCTCATTTAATTTGCGCTGTTCTCAGGCCTCGATACCCAACATATCCCGTGCCAACGCCTCGGCAATCCGAATCCCGTCGACACCGGCCGACAGAATCCCGCCCGCATACCCAGCGCCTTCACCGGCCGGGAACAGGCCTTTCACGTTCAGGCTCTGCATCGATTCGTCACGGGTAATCCGCAGCGGTGACGAGGTGCGCGTCTCGATCCCCGTCAGCACGGCATCGTGCAGCGAGTAGCCCTTGATCTGCTTCTCGAACGCCGGCAGTGCTTCGCGGATCGCTTCGATGGCGAAGTCCGGCAAGGCCAGGGCCAGGTCGCCCAGGGCCACCCCTGGCTTGTAGGACGGTTCCACACTGCCGATGGCCGTGGATGGCTTACCGGCGATAAAGTCGCCGACCAACTGTGCCGGAGCCTCGTAGTTGCTGCCGCCGAGGATGTAGGCGTGGGACTCCAGGCGCTCCTGCAACTCGATACCCGCCAGCGGGCCGCCTGGGTAATCCTCTTCCGGCGTGATGCCGACGACGATGCCGGAGTTGGCATTGCGCTCGTTACGCGAGTACTGGCTCATGCCGTTGGTCACCACGCGGTTCGGCTCGGAGGTCGCTGCCACCACGGTGCCACCCGGGCACATGCAGAAGCTGTAGACCGAACGGCCGTTCTTGGCGTGGTGCACCAGCTTGTAGTCGGCGGCGCCCAGCTTCGGGTGCCCGGCATATTTGCCCAGGCGCGCGGCGTCGATCAGCGATTGCGGGTGTTCGATCCGGAACCCCACCGAGAACGGTTTGGCTTCCATGTAGACGCCACGGCCATGGAGCATGCGGAAGGTGTCGCGGGCGCTGTGGCCGAGGGCCAGGATCACATGTTTGGAGAGGATCTGCTCACCACCGTCGATGACCACGCCATTCAACTGGCCGTCTTCGATCAGCACGTCGGTCACCCGTTGCTCGAAACGCACTTCACCGCCCAGGGCGATGATCTGCTCGCGCATGTTTTCTACCACGCCGGTCAGGCGGAAGGTACCGATGTGGGGCTTGCTGACGTAGAGGATTTCTTCCGGCGCGCCGGCCTTGACGAACTCGTGCAGGACTTTGCGGCCGTGGAATTTCGGGTCCTTGATCTGACTGTAGAGCTTGCCGTCGGAGAAGGTCCCGGCGCCGCCTTCACCGAACTGCACGTTGGACTCGGGGTTGAGCACGCTTTTGCGCCACAGGCCCCAGGTGTCCTTGGTGCGCTGGCGTACTTCCTTGCCGCGTTCGAGGATGATCGGCCTGAAACCCATCTGCGCCAGCAACAGCCCGGCGAAGATACCGCACGGGCCAAAACCGACGACCACAGGCCGTTCGACCAAGCCTGCCGGGGCCTGGCCCACGACCGTGTAGCTGACGTCCGGCGCCGGGTTGACGTTGCGGTCATCGGCAAACTTGAGCAGCAGGGCGGCCTCACCCTTCACATTGAGGTCGATGGTGTAGATGAAGCACAGCTCCGACGACTTTTTGCGCGCGTCGTAGCTGCGTTTGAACAGGGTGAAATCGAGCAGGTCATCACTGGCGATGCCCAGGCGCTGCACGATGGCAGGCCGCAGGTCTTGTTCGGGATGGTCGATGGGCAGCTTGAGTTCGGTGATTCGTAACATGACGGGATCCGGTAGGCGGCGGACAAAGAGGCCGGCTGTTTTGCAAACCGGCGATTATAAGCCCCAATGGCGGTTTTCCGTCAGGTTAAAACAGCGCAGCGCTGAATCAGTCGTCCCGGGAACCACCAAACGCCGCGCAACCGCGCTGTACCTGGCCGTTGACGCGCAATTCCGCCGTCATGTGTTGCAGGCTGCCGCTGACGCTGTCGATGCAGCGCTGGGGCGCGACCCACAGTTCGATGTGCTGGTTGTTGGCTTCGGTCATCAGGTTGAAGCGGCCGTCGCCGATCTGCTCTTCGACATAAGGCACCGCCAGTGGTGGCTGGCCTTCACGCTCGAGCACCATGCCCTTGGCGGTGACGTTCATGGCCCAGGCTGGCTTGTGGCCGTTGGCCCGCAGGGTCATGCGCTTGAAGTCCGGGTCGGTGCAGGCAGAGGTCGAGCGCTCTACGCGGTAGAGTTGTTGCAGGTCGACGCTGCCCTGGGTGCCGCTGGCGACGCCCGAGAACTTGCCACGCAAATCGGCAAACAATGCCCCTTGCTGGCCGGCCAGGGACGCCGCTTCCTGCAGGATGCTGGTGCCACTGGTGTCGTTGACGACATAGTTGCGTTTATCGTCGCACGGCTGGAACAGCAGCTTGCTACCTACCGCCGTGAGTTCGCCCTGCATGCGGGTCAACCCGGCGGTAGACGGCTTGGTCGGCTCGTTTTCGAACATCTGGCAAGCGGCTAACACAGGAAGCAAGGCAAACAGGGCGAGGTTACGGGCGGCACGCATGATCGGGTCTCCAGACAAGTGCCGCCACGTTACGCAGGCTGGCGTTGCATCACAACCCCGCAGCCCTGCTTCAGGCAATTCTTACAATGGTTACATTCAGCCAACAATAAATGTCTGGCCGGTCTGTAAGCCCTCCACGCTTTTTGCATAGGCCAATGCCACATCGGCCCCCGGAACCGGTTTATAGCCACGGAAGTACGGTGCGTAGCTGCCCATGGCCTCCACCAGCACGGTCGGGCTCACGGAGTTGATGCGCAGCCCCCGTGGCAATTCGATTGCCGCGGCTTTGATAAACGCGTCGAGTGCGCCATTGACCAGCGCAGCCGAAGCGCCAGTACGGATCGGGTCACGGTTGAGAATGCCACTGGTGAAGGTGAACGACGCGCCGTCGTTGGCATACTCGCGGCCGATCAACAGCAGGTTGACCTGGCCCATCAGCTTGTCACGCAGGCCCAGTTCAAAGTCGCTTTCGCCCATATCCCCCAGCGCCACGAAATTCACGTTGCCTGCAGTGCAGACAAGTGCATCGAATTTGCCGGTCTGCTCGAACAGGTTGCGGATCGAGGTGCTGTCGCTGATATCCACCTGGAAGTCGCCGCTGCTGCGGCCAATGCTGGTCACCTCGTGACGCTGGGCCAGTTCGGCCTTGACTGCCGAGCCGACGCTGCCACTGGCGCCAATCAATAGGATTTTCATGGGGCTGTCCCTCCAGGAGTAAGTGAAGGTTCAGTCTAGAGTGGCTTTTTAAGCGGATAAACGTGCTAATAGGCAACCTTTGGTTTTCAAATGGAAACAGTCCATGAGCGAGATGGATGACCTGGCGGCCTTTGCCGTACTGATCGAAGCCGGCAGTTTTACCGTGGCGGCCGAGCAACTGGGCTGCAGCAAGGGCCAGTTGTCCAAGCGCATCAGCCATTTGGAAGCGCAGTTCAGCGTGGTCTTGCTGCACCGCACCACACGCAGGCTCAGCCTGACCGCCGCCGGTGCGGCGCTGTTGCCCCAGGCGCAAGCGCTGGTGGTGCAGGTGGATCGCGCCCGACAGGCATTGGCGCGTCTCAAGGACGATTTGGCCGGGCCTGTGCGTATGACGGTTCCGGTTTCATTAGGGGAAACCTTCTTCGATGGTTTGTTGCTGGAGTTTTCCAAGCAGTATCCCCAGGTGCAGATCGAGCTGGAGCTCAACAACAGCTACCGAGACCTGGCGCGAGACGGCTTTGACCTGGGGGTGCGTTCGGGGGTGATTGAAAACGAGCGTCTGGTGGCCAGGCCGCTGCTGGCCTGGCACGAGATGACATGTGCCAGTCCCGCTTACCTGGAGCAACATGGCGAACCCCTGACCCCTGGGGATCTTGCGGCGCACAGCTGTTTACTCAACAGCCACTACAGCGGTCGCGAGGAATGGCTTTATCACCAGCAGCACGAGTTGTTGCGGGTGAGGGTGAGCGGCACCTTTGCCTCCAACCATTACAACTTGCTGAAGAAGGCCGCCCTGGTAGGGGCCGGAATCGCCCGCTTGCCGTCCTACGTGCTGCCCACGGAATTGGCTGACGGCCGATTGCGTTGGCTCCTGCGTGATTACCAGACGCGGAGTATGCCGATGTACCTGGTCCATCCTTATCAAGGCGGCCTGCCGAGACGTACCCAAGTATTGGCCGACTACCTGGTGGACTGGTTCAAGCGCAGCGGCGAGGCGCTGGATCGGCTTTAACGGTAGCGGCGCGCAATCAGGTGATCGATAGACAGGCTGCCCGGGCCTTTGGCGACTAAAAGCAACAGCAGCGCCATCCAGGTGCCGTGGGTGGGGTAGGCGTCCGGGTAGACGAACAACTGAATGACCAGGGTCATCCCGATCAAGGCCAGGGCTGAGAAGCGCGTGGCCAGGCCCACCAGGATCAGCACCGGGAAAAAGTGCTCGGCAAACGCCGCCATGTGCGCGGCGACTTCCGGCGACAGCAATGGCACGTGGTATTCACTGCGAAACAGCGGCAATGTCGAGGCGGCGAGTTTGGGGGTACCGAGTTCGAACGTGCCGTTGATCAGGTCAATGGCAAGGCCTTCGACCTTGGTTTGCCCGGACTTCCAGAACACCGCCGCTATTGAGACGCGCGCAATAAACGCGATCAGGCTGTAAGGGATTTTCTCGAAAAGCGCGATGGCCTGCTTGATCAGGCACGAAGCGGAAGTGTTCATGGCGATACCTGTTGTTCTGGGAGCAGATGAGTGAGTGCGTCGTGGTTGATCAGCAGCGTGAGGCATTGGTGCAGGTCGAATTCGGCGCTGGCCTCGAGTGCATTTGCGACGGCCATTTCCAGCGCCGAGCCGCGTTTCAGGCTATTGATAAAGGCGACCGAGCCGCCGTCGATGGCGAAGACCTTGACGCTCAACCCTTGGCGCAACACCAGCGCGCTCTGGGCATGCCAGGGATCCAGGGTGGCCAGGGCGCCCTCGGTCTGGTGTGCCGCCCATACTGCAACCACTGCGTAGGCGGAATTCAATGTGCCAACGGACGGGTGCAGTTGCAGATGCAGCGCCCCCGGCTTCGTGTGGGCTTGCAGTTGCTGCAGAACGGCTTGCGGATCCACCACGGCTGTATCCGCTGCGTGATAAGCGCGAACCCGCAAGCGTTCCAACCGGGCGACATCGGCCAGGTAGGGCACGCTGGCGGCCGGTTCAAAACCTTGGATAAAGTCGGCGAATGTGCCGCCGTACTTGCTGATCAGCGGGCCGGCGGGCGGGTAGGCCTGGACGAAAATGCCGGCCATGGCGCGGAAAAATTCATCGCCGACCAATTGCGCGGTTACGGGGTATGCGGTTGCCAGCGCATTGATCAACGAGTTGTGAACATTGTTGCGATACACCGCAAAACGACTGGCCGGGTCGGCCCCGTTGTTGCTGAACAGGCCGTCGGGGCAAGGTTGGCCGGGCGCCAGCAAGGCGCTGGAAAAGGCGTCGTGAAGGCTCATGGGTGGACCTGCGATAAGTACCGTTCAGCCTGCTGGGCTTCTGCCCATAGCACGCTGAAGGCCGGTACTTGGTTGTCGCGCTCGATCAGGGTTGCGACCGGGCCCGTCAGCGCGAGTACGTGTTCGTACAGCAGCCACACCGCGTTATCGATGGGCGCGCCGTGGTCATCGATCAGCAGGCGATCGCCCAGGCTGTCGGTGTCTTCGGCGAAGCCGGCCAGATGAATCTCACCCACGGCGTGCAATGGTAGGGCGTGGATGTAGGCCAGTGGGTCGCGCTGGTGGTTGATGCACGACACGTAGACGTTGTTCACGTCCAGCAGCAGGCCGCAGCCGGTGCGGCGGATGATCTCGCTGATGAAATCGGTCTCGTCCAGGGTCGAGCGCTGGAACTGCAGGTAGGTCGATGGATTCTCCAGCAGCATCGGCCGCTTGAGGGTGCATTGTACCTGGTCGACGTGCTCGCAAACTCGACTCAAGGTGGTGGCGTCATAAGCCAGGGGCAGCAGGTCGTTGAGAAACACCGGGCCGTGGCTGGACCACGCCAGGTGTTCGGAAAATGAGTGGGGTTGGTAGCGTTCGATCAATGCGGCCAAGCGCCCCAGGTGCTCACGGTTGAGCGGGCCTTCGCCACCGATGGACAGGCCCACGCCGTGCAACGACAGGGGGTAGCGTTCGCGAATCAACCCCAGGTAGTGATGAAACGGGCCGCCGGCCACCATGTAGTTTTCGGCGTGCACTTCAAAAAAACCGATGTCGGGCGAAGTATCGAGCACTTCCTTGAAGTGCTCGTGCTTCAGCCCCAGCCCGGTCCGATAGGGGAGCCCGGGCATCTGAATAGGTGAGACTGTGGGCAGGAGTGAAAGCGTCATCATCCGTACTCAGGCCAGGCAGGGGTCAGGACTTGGCGGTGAAGGCGGCTTCCTGGCCGAAGCCGGTCGGCGAGGTGGAGCTTGGGGTTTGGGTGCAGGTGCCGGCCGGTACCAGTTTCCAGGCGTTGGCCTGATCCTTGGTCTTCGAGGTGCCGGCGCAGGACGTGCCGGCACCGGCGGCGCAATCGTTCTTGCCGGCTTCAGCGACGCCGAAGCACTTCTGCATGTCGTCGGCAGCGTGGGCGGTGGTGGTCAGGGCAGAGAGGCTCAAGGCCGAACTCAGGGCAAGGACGAGGGAAGCGGCAGAAAGTTTGGTGGTCATGGTGGATCTCCAGCAGTAGGTTGAGGAGCGGGCTTGAATGCCTGCTTGCACCACTAGAGGCGGGAGGGGGATGTTCGTTACAAGGCCAGACGAAATAATTTCAAACAATGCAAAAAAATGTGGGAGGGAGCTTGGCTCCCTCCCACATGAGACCCGGCTTATCCAGCCACCGTCTCTTAGCCGCCCAGGTACGCCTCACGCACCTTCGGATCGGTCAGCAGCTGCTCGCCCGTGCCCTGCATCACCACCCGGCCGTTTTCCAGCACGTAGGCGCGGTCAGCGATTTTCAGCGCCTGGTTGGCGTTCTGCTCCACCAGGAACACCGTTACACCGTCCTTGCGCAGTTGTTCGATGATGTCGAAGATCTGCTGGATGATGATCGGTGCCAGGCCCAGGGAGGGTTCGTCCAACAGCAACAGCTTGGGCTTGCTCATCAGCGCCCGGCCGATGGCGAGCATTTGCTGCTCGCCGCCGGACATGGTGCCGCCGCGCTGGCTGAAGCGCTCCTTGAGGCGAGGGAACAGGTGCAGCACCTTGTCCATCTGCTCCTGGTAGTCGCCCTTGTCGGTGAAGAACCCGCCCATGGCCAGGTTTTCTTCCACGGTCAGGCGCGAGAACACCCGCCGGCCTTCCGGCACCACGGCAATGCTCTTGCGCATGATGTGCGACGACTGCTGGCCCACCAGCTCTTCACCCATATAGCGGATGCTGCCGCTGTGGGCCTGCGGCGAGCCGCACAAGGTCATCAGCAAGGTCGACTTGCCGGCGCCGTTGGCACCGATCAGCGTGACGATCTCACCCTGGCGCACTTCGACGTTGACGCTGTGCAGGGCCTGAATCTTGCCGTAGAAAGTGGAAACGTTTTCGAATTGCAGCATTTTACGCTTCCCCCAGATAGGCTTTGATCACTTCAGGATTGTCGCGGATCTGCTCCGGCGTCCCGTCCGCCAGCGGCGTGCCCTGGTTGATCACTACGATATGGTCGGAAATGCTCATGACCAGTTTCATGTCGTGTTCGATCAACAGCACCGTGGCGTTGTTTTCCTCACGCAACACGCCGATCAGCGCCTTGAGGTCTTCGGTTTCCTTGGGGTTCAGGCCGGCGGCCGGTTCGTCGAGCATCAGGATCCGCGGACGGGTCATCATGCAGCGAGCGATTTCCAGGCGACGTTGCTGACCATAGGCCAGAGTGCCGGCGGGGCGGTTGGCGAACTCGGTGAGGTTGACCTTGTCCAGCCAGTACGCAGCGTATTCCATGGCCTCGCGCTCGCTCTTGCGGAACGCCGGGGTCTTGAACAGGCCCGCAAAGAAGTTGGTGTTCAGGTGACGGTGCTGGGCGATCAGCAGGTTCTCGACCGCCGTCATGTCCTTGAACAGCCGTACGTTCTGGAAGGTGCGCACCACGCCCTTGCGGGCAATCTCGTGGCCGGCCAGGCCCTGGATCGGCTGGCCGTCCAGCAGGATGCTGCCGCCACTCGGCTTGTAGAAACCGGTGAGGCAGTTGAACACCGTGGTCTTGCCGGCGCCGTTGGGGCCGATCAGCGCAACCACCTGTTTCTCTTTCACGGTCAGGGCGACGCCGTTGACCGCCAGCAAGCCACCGAAGCGCATGCTCAAGTTTTCGACTTTCAGGATCTCGCGGCTCATTTGCGCAGCTCCATGTGTGGACGTTGCATGGGCAGCAGGCCTTGAGGTCGCCAGATCATCATCAGCACCATCATGGCGCCGAACATCAACATGCGGTATTCGCTGAACTCACGCATCATTTCCGGCAGCAGGATCATCACGATCGCCGCCAGGATCACGCCCAGCTGCGAGCCCATGCCACCCAACACCACGATGGCGAGGATGATCGCCGACTCGATGAAGGTGAACGACTCCGGGGTCACCAGGCCTTGGCGAGCGGCGAAGAAGCTGCCGGCAAAACCGGCGAACGCGGCACCCAGGGTGAAGGCGGAGAGCTTGATGATGGTCGGGTTCAGGCCCAGGGCACGGCAGGCGATTTCATCTTCGCGCAACGCTTCCCAGGCACGGCCGATCGGCATGCGCAGCAAGCGGTTGATCACGAACAGTGCCGCCAGCGCCAGCAACAGCGCCACCAGGTACAGGAACACCACTTTGCTCACCGGGTTGTAGTCGATCCCGAAGTACTCGTGGAACGTCTGCATGCCTTCGGCAGCGGTGCGGTCGAACGACAGCCCGAAGAACGTCGGCTTGGGGATGCTGCTGATGCCGTTGGGGCCACCGGTGATGTCGGTCAGGTTACGCAGGAACAGACGGATGATTTCCCCGAAGCCCAGGGTCACGATGGCCAGGTAGTCACCACGCAGGCGCAATACCGGGAAGCCCAGCAGGAAGCCGAACGTGGCCGCCGCCATGCCGGCCAGCGGCAGGCAGATCCAGAAGCTCCAGCCCAGGTAGTGCGACAGCAGCGCGTAGGTGTAGGCACCCACGGCGTAGAAGCCCACATAACCCAGGTCGAGCAGGCCGGCCAGGCCCACTACGATGTTCAGGCCCAGGCCCAGCAACACGTAGATCAGGATCAGGGTGGCAATGTCGACCGCACCGCGCGAGCCGAAGAACGGCCAGATCAACGCGGCCACGATCAGGCCGATGATGATGTAGCGCTGGGTGCGTGGCAGGGTCAGGAATTGGCTGACCTTGGGCGAGACCAGCGGGCCACGGTTGCGCTTGAACAGTGCGCCGACCTGCTGGGTGAACAGCACGCGCAGGAACATCAGCACCGAACACAGGGCGATGATGGTCAGCGTCACGGGGCCGGTGCCATGCACCTCCAGGTTGATGCCGACAATGCTCAGCTTGAGGCCGAGTACCGGGAAGGCCACCGCCCACACCAGCAAGGCGCTGAAAAACGCCGATTTAAGATATCTGCTCATACTTTCTCAACCTCCGGACGGCCCAGGATGCCGGTCGGACGGAACAACAGCACCAGGACCAACAGGCCGAACGCGACGACGTCCTTGTATTGGTCGCCGAAAATATCGGCACCAAACGCCTCGGCCACCCCCAGCACCAGGCCGCCTAGCATCGCGCCCGGGATACTGCCGATGCCGCCCAATACCGCTGCGGTAAACGCCTTGAGGCCTACCAGGAAACCGGCGTTGGGGTTGATCACGCCGTACTGCATGCTTAGCAGTACTGCCGCGACGGCTGCCAGTGCGGCACCGATCACGAAGGTCAGGGCGATGATGTTGTTGGTATTGATGCCCAACAGGTTGGCCATCTTGATGTCTTCGGCGCAGGCCCGGCAGGCGCGCCCCAGACGGGAGCGGGAGATGAACAGGGTCAGGCCCAGCATGGCCACCAGGGTGACGACGAAGACCAGGATCTGCATGTAGGAAATCAGCACTTCTTCCGCACCGCCCGGACCGAATGAGAAGCTCCCCGGGATCAGGTTGGGGATGGATTTATCCTTGGAGTCCTGGGACAGCAATACGGTGTTCTGCAGGAAAATCGACATGCCGATGGCGGAAATCAGCGGGATCAAACGGTTGCTGCCACGCAAGGGACGGTAGGCAACGCGCTCGATACTGTAGCCATAGGCACTGGTTACGACGATCGACGCCAGGAACGCGGCGGTCATCAACAGCGGCAGGGAGTGGATACCCATCATGGCCAGCCCGGCAAGGGCAATGAAGGCCACGTAGGAACCAATCATGTATACCTCGCCATGGGCGAAGTTGATCATTCCAATGATGCCGTAAACCATTGTGTAGCCAATGGCTATCAAGGCATAGGTGCTGCCAATGGTCAGCCCATTAACCAGCTGTTGGAAAAAATGATAGATCTCAGGCATTACAGCGCTCCTAAAAACCCGATACGCATTTCACTGGTGGAGTCATGTTCCGGCCCCGTGCTGTGTTCTGTGAGCACATTTGCACAAAGCGTTTGCCAGCGAACCGCTGGTGACGGTTTTAAGATTTTCAGGTGAGCCAGCGCCCGGATCGCGGGTGACAGGCCCATAAACCTCGTAAAACAAAGCCCACTGCTCTCACAGTGGGCTTGTTGGACCAGTAACGCCTGGCTTACTGAGGGGAAACTTCGGTTTTTGGTTTGCCGAAGTGCCATTCGTAGACCACGAACTTGAAGTCCTTCAGGTCGCCCTTGGCGTCGAAGCTCAGCTCGCCGGTAGGGGTCTTGAAGGTGCCCGCGTGAATGGCTTCGGCCACTTTGGCGGTGTCTTCGCTCTTGGCGGCCTTGATGCCGCCGGCGATGACTTCAATGGCCGAGTAGGCCGGGAACACGAACGGACCGGTTGGGTCCTGCTTGTTCTTGGCGAACTCTTCAACGATGGCTTTGTTGGCCGGGTCGGTATCGAAGGATTTCGGCAGGGTTACCAGCAGGCCTTCGGAAGCGCCCTGGGCGATTTGCGAGATGGAGTCGTTGCCGACGCCTTCCGGGCCCATGAACTTGGCGTTCAGGCCTTTTTCCTTGGCTTGGCGCAGGATCAGGCCCAGCTCCGGGTGGTAGCCGCCGTAGTAGACGAAATCGACGTTGGCTTGCTTGAGCTTCTGGATGATCGAGGAGAAGTCTTTGTCGCCGGCGTTCAGGCCTTCGAAGACGGCAACCTTGGTGCCTTTCTTCTCAAGGGTCTGTTTGACGGCGGTGGCGATACCTTCACCGTATTGCTGCTTGTCGTGCAGGACGGCAACGATTTTCGGCTTCACGTGGTCGGCGATGTAGTTGCCGGCCGCCGGGCCTTGGGCGCTGTCCAGGCCGATGGTGCGGAAGATCAGCTTGTAGCCACGGGCGGTGATTTCCGGGCTGGTGGCTGCCGGGGTAATCATGATCACGCCTTCGTCTTCATAGATGTCGGACGCAGGCTGAGTGGAGCTGGAGCAGAGGTGACCGACCACGAACTTGACGCCGTCGTTGACCACTTTGTTGGCCACGGCCACGGCTTGTTTAGGATCGCAGGCGTCGTCGTATTCCTTGGCTTCGAGCATCTTGCCGTCGACGCCGCCCTTGGCGTTGATGTCGGCGATGGCCTGCTTGGCACCCATGAATTGCATGTCGCCGTATTGCGTTACAGGACCAGTCTTTGGACCGGCGATGCCGATCTTGATGGTGTCGGCTGCGAACGAATGGCCGGCAACCCCAGCCAGGACCATAGCGGCAAACAGTTTGGAAATCTGCTTAGTAGCCTTATTCATAGTGCTCCACTCTTACTGTTGTATTTTTTATAGTTCTAGCGGCCTTGTGAGCTGCAGAACCGGATCGGATATCTCGGATATCCCCCCGGCAGTGCCCTGGCAACTGTACCGGTACAGTGTAGAGCGCCGGTTGATCGCTTGAAAAGCTGGCTGCCGGGGGCAAACCCCGGGGGTGTCGCTTAAATGAAAGAAAAAGACAGAATTGCGGCGGGGGTAATGCCTGACTCTCGCGCATTCCTTGGCTTTCCTGACACTTTCAATCGATAACGCATTTGCAACTGGGTTTTTCTGCCTGAAGCGTGACGTTATGATTGCGCCGATTTTTTCTTCAGGTGAACTCCCATGACGCAAGAACCTAGCACCCTCTATGCCAAGCTGCTCGGTGAAACCGCCGAAATCTCCTGGAAAGAGCTTGAACCGTTCTTTGCCAAAGGTGCCCTATTGTGGGTCGACCCAAGCCTGGATTTGATCGAAGCCGCCGAGGGAATGGCCGAGGACAATCGCGACAAAGTCGCTGCCTGGCTGGCTGCGGGCAGCCTTGGCGAAGTGTCTGCACCGCGGGCATTGGACCTGGTGGAGCGCGATCCGAGCTTATGGGCGGTGGTGGTTTCCCCGTGGATTCTGATCCAGGAAAGGGCAGGGTAAGAAAAGCTCGCACTAAAAAGGTGCGTGTTTTTCGCACGAAGAAGTGTGTAGTGGAGTAACCGCTGTCGGCGTGATGGCATCTTGCCGTGGAGAAAGGTCACAGCCAAGGGTGACGTGCACGTCACGGGAACAGTTTCAGGCCGCGCCCAAAGCCTGGGGAATTGTTTCCGGGTGTGCCAATGAGGTGGAATCTGGTCGTTACTGAAAGCGCCATCGCGGGCCTGCCCGCGATGGCATCCCCTCAAGTCAGCCGGTCTTGCCGGTATGGTTGTTCAACGAGATAACCTTGGTCTTGCCGATCCTGTGACGATAAATCTCGCGCAAGTACTTGATCGCCTTCTTCACGCAATCCCGTGACAGGCGAATGTCATTGATCGACACGAACTTCTCTTTGTCGTTGATCAACTCGCGGTACTTCTTCTCATACATCGGCTTGATCGCGTACCAGTTGGTATCGAGGATCTTCGCCGGGTTTTCAAACTCGTTGAGCAACTCGTCGATGCGGTCTTCGTCGAAGTCCTCGTGGATGATGAAATCCAGGATCGAGTTGTCCAGGGTGTCGTCGAAGCGGTACGGGTTGCGTGCAAAGCAACGCTTGATAAAGGCCACGATCAGCGTCAGGAAGTCATCCGACAGGCACGGGCTCTTGGCGATCAGGGTGGTCAGCGACAGGTTGGCGGACGCGCCGATTACCAGGGCATAGCGCTTGAGGGTGGTGTTGGGGAACAGGCTGTTGAGGTGAGTCTTGAGCCGGTTCAGGTCCATGTAGGACAGCTTGTAGTCCTTGGGCAGCGAGACGATCGACACCACCGACGAGCAGTTCTTGAAAAAGTGCAGGTCATGCAGCGCCGCCGCATCGTAGCCGGAGTTCTTGTATTGCTCCAGGGACGCCTTGTAGCGCTTGGACTCGATCGGCAACAGGCTGATGCCTTCGATGGCCTGGGTGACCTTGTTGAAATGCGGCAGGTCGATGGAGCGGAAGAACAGGTCATCGATGTTCAGGCGCTGGGGCTCTTTCTCGAAGACTTTGAACTTGTCATTGGACGGCGCCGGGGTTTCCGGTACTACGGATTCGGCGTAGGCAATCGCCACCGGCCCGGCCAGGCTCATGAACAGGTCATTGGCGTCCAGGCGGATGGTTTCGCCGATGTCGATGCCGGCGCGACGGAAGTAGTTCTGGTCGTAGTCGGTGGTCACGGCCTGGGCGGTGAGGATGTTGAAGATCTGCTGGGAGATGTACTGGTTGGCGTGTTTTTCCATGGCATTGACGTCAATGTTCTGGATATTGCCGTCATCGCTCTCTTCGGCGTAGCGCATGATGTCGTTGGAGATCAGCATCATCGCGTTCCACGGCCGGATACGCCCCTTTACGCTGGCTTCGCTGCTGTCTTCATTGTCGAAGTTGTATGAGAAGTCCCATTCTTCCGACAGGTACTTGCACAGCAAGCGTCCGGCGTTGATGTGCAGCGCCTCGGACATTTCGCTGCGGTGGTCGGAGATGTTCGGCAGCACGCAAATACCGCTGGTGAAGATCGGTTCGAACACGAAGGCGTGGCCGCTTTTGCTGTCGTGCTCGTCGGCGGGCTTGGTGTCGAACGTCTTGTTCATGTACGAATGCTGCTGCGCCAGGCCGAATTCCGAGGCCATGCCCGAACCGGTACCGCCGCCGGCGCTGAAGATCGAGAAGTACAGGCGCGACTGGTTGGCCTTGATGCCGCAGGAGTCGATCAGGTACGAGTGGATCATCTTCCAGTCGGGGCTGGAAAAGCGCTGGGTGTCTTTGTTCAGGATGATCTTGGCCAGGTACTGGCCGAGGATCGGCGCGTTACCGGCGCCACCGGCATGGACTTCGGAGAGGTCCATGATTTTCATCTTGCTGTAGTCGCGCAGGAAGCCGCTTTTTTCGCCCTTGCGCGAGAAACGGATACGCCCGGCGATGTCCTTGTCCAGGTCGCCGAGCATCACCAGCGGTTCCACCAGGAACACCGGCTTGCTGGCCTTGCCGCCGCCCAGGCGCAGGTTGTTGCGAATCCACTGGGCCGGGCTGTAGCCCTTATCCAAGGATTTGTCTTCGGTGCTGAATTCGTTGAGGTAGAACTTGCGCGCGTTGTACACCAGCTCCGCCACGTCCAGCGCGATGTTCGAACCGCAGCGGCCCAGGCCGATCAGGCAGACCGAGGGGAATTCCTGCTCGCTGTGCTGCTCGCTGTCGCCTTCCAGGTGAGGCGGGCGCGGGAACACCATGTCGCGCAGGCCGTCGAGGTTATCGAGGATGCGGTCGGTATTGGTTTCGGTGAAGTACAGGTATTGCTGGGTGGCCAGCGGGCGGGCGGTGCTCAATGACTTTGAACCTGAGGGCTTGTCCGCAGGAGCTGGGAGCAACACATCGGATACCACGGTGGCTGGGTTATTTTTAGAAGTCATTGTGCGCCATGTGCCTGGGAGGATGGCTGAAAAGTATCAAATGGCCATCACGGAATGGGAGTTCGCGACTTTACAGTGCGTCCTTGTCCGGAACGCTCAGGCTGACCCTGTGTGCTCAGGAAAAACCTGGCCGGACTCTGATGGATCGGCCGTTTGTCGGCGATCTTTAGGTAAATGATGGCGAAATGCCAAAGATTGGACCTCAGCGAATGGGTCTGACGATGGAGTGGGGTACGGAGCGGCTCAAGGAGAGCTCTTTTTTCAGGGGCGTGTCCTTGGTTCCCGCCACGTTGGATGAGTTGAGCGGGTTGCGTCTGTCGATGCCCTGCATTGCACCCATTATTTCACTGGCGGGCACCGCCGGGCTCAACAGGTAGCCCTGGACGAAATCACAGCCGTGGTTGAGCAGCAGATCGAATTGGGCCTGGGTTTCCACGCCTTCGGTCACCACTTGCAGGTGCAGGGTGTGAGCCATGCCGATAATCGCCTGGACGATCTCGATGTCGGCGGTCGACTTGGGAATGTCCTGGATAAACGAGCGGTCGATCTTCAGGGTGTTGAGCGGCAGGCGTTTGAGGTAGGCGAGTGAGGAGTAGCCGGTGCCAAAGTCGTCGATGGCCAGCGACACGCCCAGCGCGCGGATTTGCCGCAGCAGGGCCAGGGTGCTGCTGATATTGCCTATCAAGGCATTTTCGGTCACTTCCAGCTCCAGGCGGTTGGCGCCGATCCCGCTGAAGCGCAGCGCATCTTCGATCTCATCCGCCAGCTCATCGCGGGCCAGGTTCAGGGCCGAGCAATTCACTGTCATGGTCAGTTCGGTATAGCCTCGGTCGGAGAGCAGGCTCAAGTCATGACAGGCCTGGCGCAAGACCCAGTGGTCGAGTTCGGCGATCAGCCCGTTGCTTTCGGCAATTCCGATAAACCGGTCTGGGGTCAGCAGCCCCTGTTGCGGATGCTGCCAGCGCACCAGGGCCTCCAGGCGTGTCACTTTGCCCAGCTTCATGTCAAAGATCGGTTGGTAGAACAGTACCAACTGGTTCTGGGCGCGCAGGGCGCTGCGTAGCTCTTCTTCCAATTGCAGTTCGAGGAAGGCACGGGTCTTCAGGTTGGAGCTGAAGAAGTTCAGGCCATTGCGTCCCATGTCCTTGGACTGGTACAGCGCCAGGTCGGCATTTTTGAGCAGCTCTTCGCAGGTCAGGCCATCCTCCGGAAACAGGCTGATGCCGATGCTGGTGGTCATCACCATACGGCGGCCGGCGAGTTCGACCGGGTCCTTCATCTTCTGCATGATGCGCTGGGCCAGGTGTCGCGCTTCGTCGCGGTGGTGAACGCTGATCAGGATGCAGAACTCATCGCCGCCAAACCGTGCGACCACGTCCGCATGGCTGCGCACGGAGCCTTTGATATGGCTGGCGAGCACGCTGAGCAATTGATCCCCAGCGTCATGGCCGAGGCTGTCGTTGATGCGTTTGAAGTGATCGATATCGAGGAAAATAACCGCCATCATGCCGTTTGAAGCCGTTTTTTCGGCGATTTTTTCCGCAAAAATCTGATTGAAGCCGCGCCGATTAAGCAGGCCGGTCAGCGCATCGTAATGCGCCACCTGTTGCAGGGAGGCGCGGGCCTGGTCCAGTTCGCTGAGCAGCGCGTTGACCCGACGCAGGTCGCGCTCCTTGTGCTGCAGCTTCTTGTCCGCCAGCGCGGCGCTGATGCTGCTGCCGATCACCAGCAGGGTGATCACGGCGACCGACAGGCCCAGTTGGATAGGGTTATTGTTCAGTGGTAACGAGAGATCGGCGCCGGTGGGGACGATCAGTTGCATGGCGGCCATGCCGGTAAAGTGCATGCTGATAATGCCTGCGCCCAACATCAGGCTGGCGGCGTATTTGAGCAGTTGATGGAAGACGCCGGCACCGGTGCGCAGGTAGCTCGACAACAACAGAGCGGCCAGGCTGGCGCCAATGGCGATGCCGACCGAGGCGAGCAGCAGGCCCGACTCGAAATACGCCTGGGCCTGGGAACGCATGGCCGACATGCCGACGTAATGCATCAGGGCGATGCCGATGCCCATCCACAGCGATGCCAGCAGGTATTGGTTAAACCGCAGTCTGGTGTGACCGAGGGTTTGCATGGCGAACAACGAGGCGATCAGGGCGATGACCAGCGAGGCGAACGTCATGAGCAGGTCGTAGTGAATCGCGATGGGGGCCTGGAAGGCCAGCATGCTGATGAAGTGAGTGGACCAGATACCCCCTGCCAGGCAACCGGCACCCAGCCAACGCCAATGGCGGCGAGCGGTAGGGTCTTCGACATGGCCAACCCGTTCGGCCATGTCCAGGGTGCCGAACCCCGCCGCACAGGCGACCAGATAGGCCAGCAGCACCAGAAAAGGGTTATGACTGCAGTTGAGTAATAAGTGCCCGTTCGCTGGGAGGTCGGTAAAAAAGTGCAGACCTAGCCATTCCATAGCATGTCCCGTCATAGCGTCACGTCACAGCCTACGGCAATGACCTATGAGGTCGAGTATAGAAGCCTCGCGGGATTTTCCAGCGATAATGGCACTTTGCTCGGAATGATTTTGGCATGCCGTGCATAGCAATTAGTGCTAAGCGCTGATGGGCAATTCCAACTCGAACGGTGCTTGTAACGGTGGCAGGCCGAACGCAGCACGGGCCGCGTCGCAATCGACATTCTGCTCGCCCTGGCTCCATGAAGCTTCGAATTCCCGGCAGGGGCTTGAGCGTTGCTCATAAATCGAGCAGCTCGTACCTTTGCCGACTTCGCCTTCAAGGCTGCAGCAGCGCGCGGGCTTCTGGTCGGTGCCGATCATTGCCACGCGGGTCGGGTTGATCTGCACCACCAGGTCATCAGGCACCGTACCCCCCGAGGAGGCGCACTCACCCCAGAAGAAAGACACACGAAAGTGTGAACAGCAGGCACCGCAACTCAGACACGGACTGGCTTCGGACATGGGCGTCATCGATAAGAAAAGTAGAGTGGGGTACTACTGGAAGGCTCGCCATTCTAATCGGGTCATGGCCGTTGGGAAGGGGGGCAGGCACTTATATTTTTGTCGGCAAAGTCCCGTGTTGTCGGGTGAAATCATGCCCTATCAGCTTTACGAATCATTACAGACAACCACGGCTCGCCTGACTATGTTGCAGGTACCGGGCGGGATGCATCGGGCATCGCAGCTCTCATAACAATAAAAGAGACGGACCCATGCAGAACTCGACCCAAGCGGCGAATGCCTGGCGCATTCTGTTCCTGCTGTTCCTCGCCAACCTGTTCAACTTCTTCGACCGCACCATTCCGGCGATCATCATCGAACCGATCCGCATGGAATGGCACCTGAGCGACTTCCAGCTCGGCATCATCGGCACCGCCTTCACCATCGTTTATGCCATTGCCGGCCTGCCGCTGGGGCGTCTGGCCGATACCGGCTCGCGCAGCAAACTGATGGGCTGGGGCCTGTTCGCGTGGAGCGGGCTGACAGCGGTCAACGGCCTGGTTGGCAGTTTCTGGACGTTTTTGCTGGTGCGCATGGGCATCGGTATCGGTGAAGCCAGCTATGCGCCGGCGGCCAACTCGCTGATTGGCGACCTGTTCCCGGCGCACCGTCGCGCCCGGGCCATGGGGATTTTCATGCTGGGCCTGCCTTTGGGCCTGTTGCTGGCGTTCTTCACCATCGGCTGGATGGTCAAGGCCTTCGACAGCTGGCGCGCGCCGTTCTTCATCGCCGCCGTGCCGGGGCTGATCCTTGCGGTGTTCATGTTCTATATCAAGGAACCCAAGCGCGGCGCCGCCGAAGCCGTACAAGTCTCCCAGGAGCGCGTCGATCGCCCGATTCGCCGCGTGCTGGCCGTGCCGACCTTCCTGTGGCTGGTGCTGGCCGGGTTGTGCTTCAACTTCGCCACCTATGCGTGCAACTCGTTCCTGGTGCCGATGCTGCAGCGCTATTTCCTCATGCCACTGCAGGACGCGGCGGTCGCCACCGGCGTCATCGTCGGGTTGACCGGCCTGGTGGGCCTGACCTTGGGGGGCTGGATTGCCGACAAGATCCATCAACGCGTTGCCAATGGCCGACTGCTGTTTGCGGCGTGCAGCCTGATCATCTCCACCGTCACCACCGCCTGGGCCCTGCATGCCGGGCGCATCGAGATCGGCGTGTTTGTGGTGCTGTTCAGTGTGGGCTGGTTGTTTGCGTATAACTTCTACACCTGTGTGTACACCGCGATCCAGGACGTGGTCGAGCCGCGCCTGCGGGCCACGGCGATAGCGCTGTTCTTTGCCGGCTTGTACTTGCTGGGCGGAGGCATGGGGCCGATTGTGGTGGGCGGGTTGTCCGATCACTTTGCCCATGCGGCGATGTATGCGGCGGGGGCCGAACAGATGACCGAGGCTTACAAGGCGGTGGGCTTGCATGACGCCATGTACCTGATTCCGGTGGCGTTGTTCTTGACCATGCTGTTCCTGTTCCAGGCGTCACGCAGTTTTGTGCGTGATGCCAAGCGGATGAAGGAGGGGTTGAAGGGGGTTGAGGTGCCGGCTGCGGCTGCGATGGCTTGATTCTGCGGTGACGCCATCGGGGTGAGCCCCCTCCCACAGTAGACCGCGTTGTCATGTCGGTCACCGATCAATGTGGGAGGGGGCTTGCCCCGATAAGGCCCGCAATGCCAACACTGTTCTCAAGTGAATAAAAAAGGCCCGCAGTGCGCGGGCCTCTATTCAACACGGCAGGGCGGTAATCAACCCGCTACCAACACCCGAATCGCCTCCAGTCGCAGCGCCGCCTTGTCGAGCATGGCCAGGCCTTGCTCACGTTGGTTGCGCAGGGCGACCAGCTCGCTGTCGCGAACGGTCGGGTTGACCGCTTGCAACGCGGTCAGGCGCGCCAGTTCTTCGTCGGTGTCTGCCGCCAGGCGACGCTTGGCTTCGGCCACACGTTCGGCGTGACGCGGCGTGATCTTCTCTTCACCGGCATTGATCCGCGGTGTGAGTTGATCGCGCTGGGCCTGCACGAACTTGTTGGCGCTGGCCCGAGGCACGCTTTCCAGCTGGTCGTTCAAGGTTTCGAACGAGACGCGGCCGGACAGGTCGTTGCCATTGGTGTCCAGCAGGCAGCGCAGTGCCGCCGGAGGCAGGTAACGGCCCAGTTGCAGCGCGCGGGGCGCGACCACTTCGCTGACATAGAGCAGCTCCAGCAACACGGTGCCCGGCTTGAGCGCCTTGTTCTTGATCAGCGCCACGGCGGTGTTGCCCATGGAGCCGGACAGCACCAGGTCCATGCCGCCCTGCACCATTGGGTGTTCCCAGGTGATGAACTGCATGTCTTCACGGGACAGCGCCTGGTTACGGTCGTAGGTGATGGTCACGCCTTCGTCGTCGCCCAGGGGGAAGCTGGCGTCGAGCATCTTCTCGCTGGGCTTGAGGATCAGCGCGTTTTCCGAATGGTCTTCGCTGTCGATGCCAAAGGCGTCGAACAGGGTTTCCATGTAGATCGGCAGGGCGAACTGGTCGTCTTGCTCGAGGATGTCCTCCACCAGCGCATCACCTTCACCGGCGCCACCGGAGTTGAGCTCCAGCAGGCGGTCGCGGCCGGTGTGCAGTTCCTGCTCCAGGCGCTCGCGCTCGGCACGGGCCTCGTCGATCAGGGCTTGCCACTCGCTGTCGTCGGCGTTTTCCAGCAGCGGCAGCAGGCGCGGGCCGAACTGATGCTGCAAGGCGTTGCCGGTCGGGCAGGTGTTGAGGAACGCGTTCAAGGCTTCGTGGTACCACTGGAACAGGCGCTGTTGCGGGCTGGTTTCCAGGTAGGGCACGTGCAGTTCGATCACATGTTTCTGGCCGATCCGGTCCAGACGGCCGATCCGCTGTTCCAGCAGGTCGGGGTGGGATGGCAGGTCGAACAGCACCAGGTGGTGGGAGAACTGGAAGTTGCGGCCTTCACTGCCGATTTCCGAGCAGATCAGTACCTGGGCGCCGAATTCCTCATCGGCGAAGTAAGCGGCGGCGCGGTCACGCTCGAGGATGTTCATGCCCTCGTGGAATACCGTGGCCGGGATGCCGGAGCGCACGCGCAGGGCGTCTTCCAGGTCCATCGCGGTTTCGGCGTGGGCGCAGATCACCAGGACCTTGGTGCGCTTGAGCATTTTCAACTGGTCGATCAGCCATTCGACGCGCGGGTCGAAGCGCCACCAGCGGTTTTCTTCGTCGATGTCCGGTTGCGACTGGAAGCTGACTTCCGGGTACAGCTCGGCGTGTTCGCCCAGGGGCAACTCGAGGTATTCGTCCGGGTTCGGCAGCGGGTAGGCGTGCAGCTTACGCTCCGGGAAGCCCTGCACGGCGGCACGGGTGTTACGGAACAGCACGCGGCCGGTGCCGTGGCGGTCGAGCAGTTCACGCACCAGGCGCGCACTGGCTTCGGCGTCGCCATCGTTGACGGCGGTCAGCAGCGCTTCGCCTTCGTTGCCGAGGAAACCCTGGATGGTCTTGTGCGCGGCAGGCGACAGGCGGCCCTTGTCGAGCAACTCCTGCACGGCTTCGGCCACCGGGCGATAGTTCTCGCTTTCGGCACGGAAGGCGTGCAGGTCGTGGAAACGGTTCGGGTCCAGCAGGCGCAGGCGCGCGAAGTGGCTGTCCTGGCCCAGCTGTTCCGGAGTGGCGGTGAGCAGCAGCACGCCGGGAATCACTTCGGCAAGCTGCTCGACCAGCGCGTATTCCGGGCTGGCTTTGTCTTCATGCCAGACCAGGTGGTGGGCTTCGTCGACCACCATCAGGTCCCAGCCGGCGGCGAACAGTGCGTCCTGGGCCTTCTCATCGTCCACCAGCCACTCCAGCGCGACCAGGGCCAGTTGGGTGTCTTCGAACGGGTTGGCGGCATCGCTTTCGATAAAGCGTTCTTCATCGAACAGCGCCACTTGCAGGTTGAAGCGGCGGCGCATTTCCACCAGCCACTGGTGCTGCAGGTTTTCCGGTACCAGGATCAGGACTCGGCTGGCGCGGCCCGACAGCAGTTGGCGATGGATCACCAGGCCGGCTTCGATGGTCTTGCCCAGGCCCACTTCGTCCGCCAGCAAGACCCGTGGTGCGATACGGTCAGCGACTTCACGGGCGATATGCAATTGGTGGGCAATAGGTTGCGCACGCACGCCACCCAGGCCCCACAGCGAGGATTGCAATTGGCGGCTGGTGTGTTCAAGGGTGTGATAGCGCAGCGAGAACCAGGCCAGCGGGTCGATCTGCCCGGCGAACAGACGGTCGCTGGCCAGGCGGAACTGGATAAAGTTGGAGAGCTGGGTTTCCGGCAGGGTGACCTGCTCGTTCTGCCCATTGAGGCCGTGGTAGACCAGCAGGCCGTCGACGTCGTCGACTTCCTGCACGGTCATTTTCCAGCCTTCGAAATGGGTGATGGAGTCACCCGGCGAGAACCTCACACGGGTGAGGGGCGCATTCCGTAGCGCATACTGGCGGGTGTCGCCAGTGGCCGGATAGAGCACGGTCAACAAGCGGCCGTCCTGTGCCAGAACGGTGCCTAACCCCAGCTCTGCTTCGCTGTCACTAATCCAGCGTTGCCCCGGTTGATACTGCTGCGCCATGCTGCCTGACTCCCGCCGTGAAAAAGCCGACTATGTTAACGGAACAAGGCCCCACGCCCAAGGACTCTGACAAAAACTACGCCGTTTGGGCGGCCGGGTGAGCACGCAATCGACGGGTGGCGGGCACTTGTGAGTGTCGACTGGGTCACAGGTTGGCGAACCTGCGCTCAAGTCGTCGCGCGGCCCGCCGACAGCCTGCTGACAGGAGAACAACTATCATGCTTCCACCTATGCTGCCCGTCAGCGTCGTACCGGTTACGTCGCAACTCGACCCGGTCCGCCAGAAACCCGATATTCCGCCCGTGGTTCCTGTGCAAGCGGGCTCCAACGAAAGCACCATCGACCTGAAAAAGGGCGATGCCGAGCAGTCGACCCTGTTGTTGCGTGAAGAGCAACGCCGCCAGCAGGAACAGCAGAAACGCCGGCGCGAAGCCGATGAAGACCCGGATCAGCACTTGGCGATCCCGGGCGACCTGCTCAATGCCGACAACACCGTACCGGTCGTGCCGCTGATCGAAGACGCGCCGCGCCAGGGTTTGTGGGTGGACGTCGAGGTTTAACCGCGCAGTTCCTCCAGAGCCGCGATCAGCAATTCGATGTCACGCTCGTTGTTGAAGGGGCTGACGGAGATCCGCGCAATGCTGGTCAGGCCACGGGCCTGCATATCCAACGGGGTGTAGGCCACACCGTTGGCGCCGATATTGATCCGTTTCAATCCCAATTGTCGCTTGAGTTCGAAGGCGTCCCAGCCGGCGAGGTTGAAGGCGATCAAGCCTGATTGAAGCGTGCCCAGGTCATGCAGCGACACGCCGGGAATCCCACGCAATGCTTCGCGGATTCGCCTGCTGGTGTGCGTGATGCGTTCCCATACACGCTCGATCCCCAATTGATTCATCTCCTGCAGCGCATTGCCCAGGCCCGCCAACAGGGCAAAGGACGCCTCACTGGTTTCAAAGCGTCGGGCGTCGTTGCGCAGGTCGAAACCGTCGGCGCTCCAGGGGGCGGAAAACACGTCGCGCTGGGCGGGGTTCAAGTGCGGGAGGAAATCCGGTCGTACATACAGCAGCGCTGTCCCCCGTGGCCCGCGCAGGTGCTTGCGCCCGGCCGCCTTGAGCACGTCGCACTGCAACGCCTGCACATCCACCGGCACCTGGCCGACGGCCTGGCCGGCATCGATAAAGTAGGCAATGGCATGACGCCTGGCCACTTCGCCGATTGCCTGGGCGGGGTTGATCAGGCCGCCGTTGGCGGGGAGCCAGGTGAGGTCGATGAGTTTTACGCGTGAATCGATCATTGCTTCCAACGCCACGGGGCACACCGCGCCGGTGGCATCGCAGGGGATGACGTCCACCCGCGCGCCGGCTTGCACCGCCAACTGCATGCTCGCCAGGTTGCCGCCCCATTCGTGGCGCCCTACCAGAATGCGGTCGCCCGGCTGCCACGGGCCCAAGGCCTGGAACGCCATGCTCCAGGCGGTCGAGCCGCTGCTGGCAAAGGCAATCGATGGGGTGGGCGCGTTGAGCAACTGCGCGGCCGCGCGGCGGGCTTTTTCTACCAGCAACGCGCCATGCTCGCCGGCTTCCATCGGGCCGTCGCGGGCTTCGCGTTGTAGTTGGTCAATGATGGCGTCAAGGGTCGCCTGGCTCGGCAAGGAGGCACCGGCAGAGTTGAAGTGCACGATGCCCGATTGGCAGCCGGGAGTGCCCTCGCGCAGATGTTGCACGTGCAGCGGGCTCACGGCTGCAACTCGAAAATCCCGTCAACCTCCACCGCCACGCCGGCCGGCAGACTTGAAACGCCCACTGCCGTGCGCACATGCCGGCCTTTTTCGCCGAGGGCATTCACCAGCAGGTTGGACGCACCATTGGCCACGGCGCCCTGGTGCTGGAAGTCGCTGCTGCTGGCGATAAACACTCCCAGGCGCAGGATGCGCACCAGGCGCGACAGGTCATCGCCCAGGGCATCGCTCAATTGCGCGAGTAAGCCCAGTGCAGCCAGTTCCGCTGCCTGGATACCTTCTTCCTCGCTGAGGGATTCGCCCAGGCGGCCCACGTAGGCAGGCTTGCCGTCTATCAGCGGGATTTGCCCAGAGATAAACAGCTGGTTCTGGCTGACCACATGGTTGATGTAGTTGGCAATCGGTTGGCTGGGTGATGGCAGCGTCAGGCCGAGGGCTTGCACGCGGTGGCGGAGGGAGTCGCTCATGGTGAATCCTCTTGGGTCAGGAGGTTTCAGCATGTGGGGTAGGGGGGAGTGTCGACAAACGGATAGATCTCATCCGACGTATCGAAATAACTCACGTGTCGCGGCAGATGTCCTTCAACCACTCGCTGAAACACCGCGCGGCGTCGCTGGCAGGGCCTTGCGCTGCAATCAACCAGTAGCCTATTTCACTGTGATAGGGCGGCCAATCGAAGGCTTCTACCAGGCTGCCATCATCCAGCCTGCGTTGGATCAAGCGATGACGGCCCATGGCAATGCCCTGGCCGGCCACCGCAGCTTCGACCACGATGTTGTAGTCGTGGAGCATGACGCGCGGATGGTGCTTGAGGTCGACTTGATAATGCCCAGACCAGTCCGTCCACTCAAAAGGCCGGTGCGAAGTGGCGATCAACAGCGCACCGTTGTGCACTTGGCTGGCCTTGAATGCCGGGCTGCACACCGGAGAGATCACCTCCGGCATCAGTCGTGTGGCCTGTACGTCGGGCCAGTCGCCCTTGCCGTAGCGAATGGCCAAGTCGACTTCGGCCGCCGCGACGTTCGCCAGTTGAATCGCCGGCAGCAATTCCACCTGGATATGCGGATAGCGATTGAGAAAACCGGCCAGGCGCGGCGCCAACCACAAGGTGGCGAACGACGCCAGCAGGCCGACACGTAACACCGTGGCGCCGGGCACCACCCGTTGGGCGCGGGTCGCGACGGCAATGGCGTTCAGGGCGGGACGGATTTCGGCGTAGTACTGCTGGCCGTCCGCAGTCAGATCGATCGCGCGGGTGCGTCGGATAAACAGCGATTTACCCAGGTGCTGTTCGAGTTTTTGTACCTGATGGCTCAGGGCACTCTGGGTTACCGACAACTCCTGCGCGGCCTTGATAAAGCTCAAGTGCCGGGCCACGGCTTCAAAGGCGCGCAGGGCCAGCAGCGGCGGAAGATCCTTATGCAGTGCCACCTGGATGGGCCTCCTTGAGTGGTTGGAAAGTGCCGATTTTGGGCGTCGGTCGGCCTTTTGTCGCCGGTTGATTTGCCGCCGGGCGCAGGAGTCCGCATTATTGAGCCTTACTCGCCACGACGTAAGCCAAGCCATGAGTGATGACGACAAGCTGATCGACCTGAACGCCGAGCGCGCCAAGCGCGTGCATGACCTGAATGACAAGCGCCTGAATGAAGTGCGCCAGGCGTTCGAACAGGCGATGCCTTTAGGCAAAGCCAAGAAAAAATCAAAGAACAAACCCAAAAAGCGTTAAAACGGCCTGCATCTATTGATGCAGGTCAGTTACTGCCCTTCTTTACGCCCCGTCGCGGGCGACATTGATCCCCGTCAATTTTCCAATCCGCCTTCTCCATTAACTTAGCCCTATCGCAACAAGGCAAGTGCAGGAGGCCGGTCATGTTTATCGATAATGTGGTATTCGCCGGAGTGCTGACTGTTAGCCTCATGGTGCTGTTTTTTGTAGGGTTTGGATTTTTTATCTGGAAAGACGCGAACAAGCGTAAAAAACCTTAGGTCTTTCCGGGTTACATGAGCACGCAAGGCATTTTGGGCGACTTCGGTCGCCCTTTTTTTTGGGTGTTCAATTCTGGTCCATAAAAAAAGGTGCGGTCCTCACAGAGGCCGCACCTTTTTTGTCAGCGCCTGGCGATCAGTTGCCCAGTGCCTTGGAGGCCAGCCAGAACAAGCCGGCCGAGAGGCCCACGGTCGCAGGCAGGGTCAACACCCAAGCCATCAGGATGGTCTTGACCGTGCCACCTTGCAGGCCGCTCTTGTTGGCGACCATGGTGCCCGCTACGCCGGAAGACAGGACGTGGGTGGTGGAGACCGGCAGGGCGAAGATATTGGCGAAGCCAATCATGGTGGCGGTGGTGATCTGTGCCGACATGCCCTGGGCATAGGTCATGCCCTGCTTGCCGATCTTCTCGCCGATCGTCAGTACCACACGCTTCCAGCCCACCATGGTGCCCAGGCCCAGGGCCAGTGCGACCGCGAGGATCACCCAGAACGGCGCGTACTCGGTGGTGGCGGTGAGGTCCTTGCGCAGTTTGTCGAGGTCGGACTTCTCACGCGCTTCCAGGCCCGGCAACTTGCCGACTTTTTTCGCGGTGTCGTCCAGGCACAGCAGGTAGCGGCGCACTTCGATGCGGTGATCGGCACTCAGGGAATGGTAATCGGAGACGCCTTTCAAGGTATCCAGCAAGGCATTGATGGTGGGTTCGGTCTGCTGCGGGTTGCAGCGGAACTTGCCCGGCAGGTCGTCTTTCACGCTTTTGCCCAGGGCCAGGAACTCACCCAGGGTCTCGTGGTTGCGCTGGTAGAACTGGTTAAGGTGCAGCGTGGCGTCGCGAGTACGCTCGATCTGGTAGGTGGTGCTGCCCAGGTCGAGTACGAACTGCGCCGGCACGATACCGATCAGCACCAGCATGATCAGGCCGATGCCTTTCTGGCCATCGTTGGAGCCGTGCACGAAACTCACGGCCATGGCCGAAATCACCAGGACCAGGCGGTTCCAGAACGGCGGGTGCTTCTTGTCGTCGAGCTTGCGGCGCTGGTCCGGGGTCTTGTGCATCTTCGACAGCGGGCGCCACCATTTCAGGCCGATCAGCACCAGGGCTGCGACCAGGAAGCCGGCCATCGGCGAGAACACCAGGGACGCGCCGATATCGACGGCCTTCTGCCAGTTCACACCGTCAGCCAGGGGGATGTCGTTGATCAGGGCATTGGCCAGGCCGACACCGAGGATCGAACCGATCAGGGTGTGGGAGCTGGAGGCGGGGATACCGAAGTACCAGGTGCCCAGGTTCCAGGTGATCGCCGCGGCTAACAACGAGAAGACCATCGCCAAGCCATGGCCGGTGTTCACATTGATCAGCAACTCCACGGGCAGCAGGTGCACGATGGCGTAGGCGACACCGACACCACCGAGCAACACGCCGAGGAAGTTGAACACCCCGGAGAAGAACACGGCCAGATGCGGCGGCATGGCTTTGGTATAGATGACTGTGGCCACCGCGTTAGCGGTGTCATGAAAGCCATTGATGAACTCGAAGGCGAGGACAAAGGCCAGGGCGAGCAACAGGCTCACGAGAACCCAAGCATCCAGTCCGCTGAATAAATCGATCATGAAGGTTTTCTGACCCGGTCGTAAGGGGGCGCGATTATGCCAGAAAACCTCGGTAATCGATGCACTAGCTGCTCATCGGTATCAATCTTCATCGAATCGCCAGGGGCAAAAGCTGGCGATCCCAGGGTTTTCGGGGCTTTGGCAAGTCTTTGATTTATAAAGCGCAGGGCTGAAAGGACAGGGTTTTGTCACCAAATCGTCATGCCTGAAACATTTGTATGAAATTTTACAGGCGATGGTGGGATTCAGGTCGGCTGGAGGATGGCTAAATGGCATCGCTGCAGGCAGGGCCCTGGACTCGATCCGAAGCGCTTATGGCTCTTCGGCCTTGAGTTCCTGTTCAATCTTTTGGATTTCCTGGGCAAATGCCTGGTCGAGCAGGCTGGCTCGCTTGCGCCATGGTTTGCGTTCAGGTTCAGGCTGGGCGGCGTAGGTGGTGACTTCCCCGCCGTAAACGTCCTTGTAACGTTGCTCCTGGCGCTCAAGTTCCGCGCGCAGTTCATCTTTCGTCACGTTGTTACCTAATTGAGTTGGGTGTAAGTACATTGCAGTGTTTGGCCTGAATGTCGCCCTCGGGTTGTTCCAACTTGAACCCACGAAGTGTTCAAGTTTGAATGAAAACGGGAGGCCACTGTTGGGCGGTCATTCCAGGCAGGTAGTTGCGATCGTCCATGCACGGCCTGTGCATGGTTTGGCGAGTTCCAGCCTCAATATGAAACCGGGCTCTCCTCCGCACAGGATGCATTATAGCGGCGCATTTGAATAACACTATCGGCATAAAGTTAAAAACCGTCAACTTTGTGTGAGTGTTTTGTTACGTCGACGCGTCAGTATTTGCTGAAATTCTGGCGTCATAAACTCAACAAGGAAACAAGCTATTAAATTAACGGCTTAACATCGCCGGGGACGTGGTTGATAGATCGCCCTCAGCGCTAAATTGCGATAATCGCATGGTTGTCCGATAATCGCCCAATGTTGCCGGGCCTGCCTTGTGCATCACGGCCGGCCCGGCTTGTAATAGCAGCCCAATCCCCTGCGGTTGACAATAAGAGAAAGGAACCTGGCATGAACGATCAATTGCGCAACTCTTTCGCGTCAGTGGCGCCGCCGATCGTTGCCTCGCCGGCCAAGCGTATCCAGGCGTTTACCGGTGACCCCGACTTCATGACCTCCCTGGCCCGCGGCCTGGCGGTGGTGCAGGCGTTCCAGGAGCGCAAGCGCCACCTGACCATCGCCCAGATCAGCCACCGCACCGAGATCCCCCGCGCCGCCGTACGCCGTTGCCTGCATACCTTGATCAAGCTCGGCTACGCCACCACCGATGGGCGCACCTATTCATTGCTGCCCAAAGTCCTGACCCTGGGGCATGCCTACCTGTCCTCCACGCCTTTGGCGGTATCGGCCCAGCCTTACCTGGATCGCATGAGCGAACAACTGCACGAAGCCTGCAACATGGCCACCCTTGAAGGCGATGACATCCTCTACATTGCCCGTTCGGCCACCACCCAGCGCCTGATTTCGGTGGACCTGTCGGTGGGCGGACGGTTGCCGGCCTATTGCACCTCCATGGGCCGTATCCTGCTCGCGGCATTGGATGATGCCTCGCTGCAGGACTACCTCGACCATGCCGACCTGCAAACCAAGACCAGCCGCACCCTGACCACCCCTGAAGCCTTGTTCGAATGCCTGCAACAAGTGCGTCAGCAGGGCTGGTGCATTGTCGACCAGGAACTGGAACAGGGTCTGCGCTCCATCGCCGTGCCGGTGTATGACGCGTCCGGCCAGGTGCTGGCGGCGCTCAATGTCAGTACTCACGCTGGACGGGTCAGCCGCAGCGAACTGGAGCAGCGTTTCCTGCCGAGCATGCTCAGTGCCAGCCGTGAGTTGAGTGCGCAGTTGTTTGCCTAAGGTGTTCGGTGACCGCACAGATCCCCGCTTGATCAATTGACGATGTTTCCCCCGGCTTATTACTGTGCGGCAGCGCTCTTGAGGGCGCACCAATAATAATGACGGCCCCAGGCCGTTGGCCCGCCATCGGTGTGGAATAAGAATAATGAATCAACCTTCTGTCGGCACGACCCTGGACGTCCAGTCCTTCATCAACACCCAGCCACTGTCCCGTTACCAGTGGCGCGTGGTGATCCTGTGTTTCCTCATCGTTTTCCTCGATGGCCTCGACACCGCCGCCATGGGCTTTATCGCGCCCGCGCTGTCCCAGGACTGGGGCATTGACCGCGCCAGCCTTGGCCCGGTGATGAGCGCTGCGTTGATCGGCATGGTGTTCGGCGCCCTGGGTTCCGGACCGCTGGCTGACCGTTTCGGGCGCAAGGTTGTGCTGGTGGGCGCGGTGCTGGTGTTTGGCGCCTTCAGCCTGGCCTCGGCCTACAGCAGCAACGTGGATCAATTGCTGGTGCTGCGTTTTCTCACCGGGCTGGGCCTGGGTGCCGGCATGCCGAACGCGACGACCCTGCTCTCCGAATACACCCCTGAACGCCACAAGTCGCTATTGGTGACCAGCATGTTCTGTGGTTTCAACCTGGGCATGGCTGGTGGCGGGTTTATCTCGGCCAAGCTGATCCCGGCGTTCGGCTGGCACGCCTTGTTGATGATCGGCGGCATCCTGCCGTTGATCCTGGTGGTGGTGCTGATGCTGTGGCTGCCGGAATCGGCGCGTTTCCTGGTGGTGCGTAATCGAGGTGTCGATAAGGTGCGCAAGACCCTGTCGCCCATCGAACCCTCTATTGTTGCCCAGGCCACCGCCTTCAGCGTGCCCGAACAAAAAACAGTCAAGGCGCGCAACGTGTTCGCGGTGATTTTCTCGGGCACCTACAGCGCCGGCACCTTGCTGCTGTGGCTCACGTACTTCATGGGCCTGGTGATCGTGTACCTGCTGACCAGTTGGCTGCCGACCCTGATGCGCGACAGCGGCGCCAGCATGGAGCAGGCCGCCTTCATCGGCGCGCTGTTCCAGTTTGGTGGCGTATTGAGCGCCGTCGGCGTGGGATGGGCGATGGACCGGTTCAACCCCCACAAGGTCATCGGCACCTTCTACCTGCTGGCCGGGGTGTTTGCCTACGCGGTGGGGCAAAGCCTGGGCAATATCACCCTATTGGCCACCTTGGTGCTGGTCGCCGGGATGTGCGTCAACGGTGCGCAATCGGCGATGCCATCCCTGGCCGCGCGCTTCTACCCGACCCAAGGCCGCGCCACCGGCGTGTCGTGGATGCTTGGCATCGGCCGTTTCGGCGCGATCCTCGGCGCGTGGATGGGTGCCACCTTGCTGGGCCTGGGCTGGAACTTCGAGCAGGTGCTCACCGCCCTGGTGATTCCGGCCGCTTTGGCCACGGCAGCCGTGGTGATCAAAGGCATGGTCAGCCATGCGGATGCGACCTGAGATTAATCGATAGCCTGCCAACAATCCGTTCGATAATCGAACGCTGAGTCGATTATCGGATTGTTTGGCCGATTTCCCCGGCTTAATCTTCAAGCACTTCGGCGCCACCTCAGCGCCTTTTCGATCCACACCGGGAGCCCAACCCCATGGCTGAAATTCTTGCGCTGCGTGACGCGGTGAAGCAATTCGTGAACGACGGCGACACTGTCGCACTGGAAGGCTTCACCCATCTGATCCCTACGGCAGCGGGTCATGAAATCATTCGTCAGGGCAAGAAAGACCTGACGCTGGTGCGTATGACGCCTGACCTGATCTACGACCAGTTGATTGGTGCCGGGTGCGCGCGCAAGTTGATTTTTTCCTGGGGCGGTAACCCGGGTGTAGGTTCCCTGCATCGCCTGCGTGACGCGGTCGAAAAGCAATGGCCGCAACCGTTGGAAATCGAAGAACACAGCCACGCCGACCTGGCCAATGCCTACGTCGCCGGCGCATCGGGCCTGCCGTTCGCGGTGCTGCGCGCCTACGCGGGTTCCGACTTGCCCAAGGTCAACCCGCTGATCAAGAGCGTGACGTGCCCGTTCACCGGTGAAGTGCTGGCAGCGGTGCCGTCGGTGCGTCCGGACGTCACCGTGATCCACGCGCAAAAGGCTGATCGCAAGGGCAACGTGCTGCTCTGGGGCATTCTTGGGGTGCAGAAGGAAGCGGCCCTGGCGGCCAAGCGCTGCATCGTCACCGTGGAAGAAATCGTCGATGACCTGAACGCGCCGATGAACAGTTGCGTACTGCCGACCTGGGCCCTGACTGCGGTGTGCCACGTACCCGGTGGTGCCCATCCGTCCTACGCCCACGGCTACAACGAGCGTGACAATCGCTTCTACCAGGCGTGGGACCCCATCGCCCGCGACCGTGGGACCTTTACTGCCTGGATGGATGAATACATCCACGGCACTGCCGATTTCAGTGAATTCCAGGCCAAGCTGACCACGCAGCAGGAGGCCAAGTAATGGCTTACTCGACCAATGAAATGATGACCGTCGCCGCCGCGCGCCGCCTCAAGAACGGCTCCGTGTGCTTTGTGGGCATCGGCCTGCCGTCCAAGGCCGCCAACCTGGCGCGCCTGACTTCGTCGCCGGATGTGGTGCTGATCTACGAGTCCGGGCCGATTGGCGCCAAGCCCAGCGTATTGCCACTGTCGATCGGTGATGGCGAGCTGGCGGAAACCGCCGACAGCGTGGTGCCGACCGGCGAGATTTTTCGCTACTGGCTGCAGGGCGGGCGTATCGACGTGGGCTTCCTCGGTGCCGCGCAAGTCGACCGCTTCGGCAACATCAACACCACCGTGGTCGGTGATTATCACCAACCCAAGGTGCGCCTGCCGGGCGCCGGTGGCGCGCCGGAAATCGCCGGCTCGGCCAAGAGCGTGTTGATCATCCTCAAGCAGTCGTCCCGTTCGTTTGTCGACAAGCTGGACTTCATCACCTCGGTCGGCCACGGCGAAGGTGGGGATTCGCGCAAACGCCTGGGGCTGCCGGGTGCCGGTCCTGTCGGAATCATTACCGACCTGTGCATCATGGAACCGGAAGAGGGCACCCATGAATTCGTGGTCACCGCCCTCCATCCGGGCGTGACCCGCGAGCAAGTCGTAGCGGCCACCGGTTGGGCGATTCGATTTGCCGAGCAGGTCAGCACCACCGCCGAGCCGACCGAGGTCGAGTTGACCGCCCTGCGTGACCTCGAAGCACGCACGGCCGCCGCCCACGGCCAAGCACCGGGAGAAGCCTGATGCGCGAGGTGTTTATCTGCGATGCGATTCGCACCCCCATCGGCCGCTTTGGCGGTGGCCTGTCCAGCGTGCGCGCCGATGACCTGGCGGCCGTGCCGATCAAGGCGCTGATCGAGCGCAACCCTTCCGTGGACTGGTCGGCCGTTGACGAGGTGTTCCTCGGCTGCGCCAACCAGGCCGGTGAAGACAATCGCAACGTCGCCCGCATGGCGTTGCTGCTGGCCGGCCTGCCGGAGAGCATTCCGGGGGTGACCCTCAACCGTTTGTGCGCCTCGGGCATGGATGCGATCGGCACCGCGTTTCGCGCCATCGCCAGTGGCGAAATGGAGCTGGCGATTGCCGGTGGCGTCGAGTCGATGTCCCGTGCGCCGTTCGTGATGGGCAAGGCGGATGCGGCGTTTTCGCGCAACATGAAGCTGGAAGACACCACCATCGGCTGGCGTTTTATCAACCCGTTGATGAAGGCCCAGTACGGCGTGGACGCCATGCCGCAGACCGCCGATAACGTCGCCGACGACTACCAGGTCTCCCGCGCCGACCAGGACGCCTTTGCCCTGCGCAGCCAGCAACGCACCGCCGCCGCCCAGGCGGCCGGGTTCTTCGCCGAAGAAATCGTGCCGGTGCGGGTCGCCCATAAAAAAGGCGAAACCGTGGTGGAGCACGATGAGCACCCCAGGGACACTACCCTTGAAGCCCTGGCCAAACTCAAACCGGTCAACGGCCTGGACAAGACCGTCACCGCGGGCAATGCCTCGGGGGTGAATGACGGTGCGGCCGCGCTGATCCTGGCGTCTGCCGAAGCGGTGAAAAAACACGGCCTGACTGCCCGCGCCCGCGTGCTGGGCATGGCCAGCGCCGGTGTCGCGCCACGGGTGATGGGCATCGGCCCTGTGCCGGCGGTACGCAAGCTGGTGGAACGCCTGGGCCTGGCCGTGACTGACTTCGATGTGATCGAACTCAACGAAGCCTTCGCCAGCCAAGGCCTGGCGGTGCTGCGTGAACTGGGCATCGCCGACGATGCGCCCCAGGTCAACCCGAACGGTGGCGCCATCGCACTGGGCCACCCCTTGGGCATGAGCGGTGCACGGCTGGTACTGACAGCCCTGCATCAGTTGGAAAAAACCGGCGGCCGTAAAGGCCTGGCGACCATGTGCGTGGGCGTCGGCCAAGGCCTGGCCCTGGCGATCGAACGCATCTAATAAGAGAGGACAGCTCCATGAGTGACAAGCCCGGTTACCGGCGCCCGCAAGCGGGCACTCAGCCTGATTACCTGCACCCGGCCTACCAGTCGACGAACCTGCGTTCGCCGTCCCAGCCGTTGGTGTTCCTGCCCCATTCCTTGTCGGAAATCACCGGCCCGACCATCGGCGCCGAGCGAGTCAGCGAAAAGGACAACGACCTCACCGCCCAACACGACGGCGAACCGTTGGGCGAACGCATCATCATTCATGGCCGCGTGCTGGATGAAAACGGCCTGCCGGTGCCGGGCATCCTCGTGGAGATCTGGCAGGCCAACGCCGCCGGTCGCTACAACCACAAGCGTGACCTGCACGATGCGCCGCTGGACCCGAACTTCACCGGCACCGGGCGCACCGTCACCGACGCCGATGGCTGGTACCAGTTCCAGACCATCAAGCCTGGGGCCTACCCATGGGGCAACCACCACAACGCGTGGCGCCCGGCGCATATCCACTTTTCGCTGTTCGGCCCGAGCGTACTGACACGCCTGGTGACGCAGATGTATTTCCCTGGCGACCCGCTGCTGGAATACGACCCGATCTACAACTGTGTGCCGGATACCAGCGCCAAGGAACGCCTGATCGCCCGTTTCGACCTGGAAAAGACCATTCCTTCCTATGCCCTCGGCTACCGCTGGGACATCGTCCTGCGCGGCCGCGACGCCACGCCGATGGAGAAATGAGATGACACTCTACGCGACCACGTCCCACACCGTCGGGCCGTACTACCACATCGGCCTGACCTGGCTGAACCGCGAGGATTTGACCGTCGCCGCCACCCTCGGCGAGCGCGTGGCGATCAGCGGGCAAGTGGTGGACGGCAACGGTGATGTTGTCAACGACGCCATGCTCGAAGTCTGGCAGGCCAATGCCGCCGGCAAGTACGACCACCCTGAAGACGAGCAGGACAAGGCGCTCGACCCGAACTTCGAAGGCTTCGGCCGGGTGCCGGTGGATGCCGAAGGGCGCTTCCGCTTTACCACGATCAAGCCGGGCAGCGTGCCGGGCCTGCAAGGCACGACCCAGGCGCCGCACCTGGTGGTGCTGGTGTTTGCCCGTGGGCTGGTGAAGCACCTGCTGACGCGAATTTATTTCGAGGGCGAGGCGTTGAATGGGGATGACCCGTTGCTGGCCTGTGTGCCTGCCGAGCGGCGCGGCACGTTGATTGCCAAGCCGGACGCGGCGGGTGTGCACCAGTGGAATGTGATTTTGCAGGGCACAGATAAGGAGACGGTGTTCTTCGATTATTGAGTCGCTTGTCAGGGCCCCATCGGGGGCAAGCCCCCTCCCACATTTTGATGTGGGAGGGGGCCGGTTCAGGCACTGCCTACGCAAAAGTCTGCTTGCGGAACATGGTTGTTGCAAAGTATGTCTAGGCTATAACCGTTCCCACTGAGTGAAAAACCATGACAACAACCACCAGTCACTACACCGGAGAAGAGCGCAGCAAACGGATCTTTGCGATTGTCGGTGCCTCCTCCGGCAACCTGGTCGAATGGTTCGACTTCTACGTCTATGCCTTCTGCGCCATCTACTTCGCCCCCGCGTTTTTCCCGTCGGATGACCCCACGGTCCAACTGCTCAACACCGCTGGCGTGTTCGCCGCCGGCTTCCTGATGCGCCCCATCGGCGGCTGGCTGTTCGGCCGGGTCGCCGACAAGCACGGGCGCAAGAATTCGATGATGATCTCGGTGCTGATGATGTGCGCCGGTTCCCTGGTCATCGCCTTTTTGCCCACCTACAAAGACATCGGCGCCTGGGCCCCGGCCCTGCTGCTGGTGGCGCGGCTGTTCCAGGGCCTGTCGGTGGGGGGCGAATATGGCACCACCGCCACCTACATGAGTGAAGTCGCGCTCAAGGGCCAGCGTGGGTTTTTCGCCTCGTTCCAGTACGTGACCCTGATCGGTGGCCAACTGTTGGCGGTGCTGGTGGTGGTGATCCTGCAACAGATCCTCACTGAGGAAGAACTGCGGGCCTGGGGCTGGCGGATTCCGTTCGTGATCGGTGCGATTGCGGCGGTGATCTCCCTGCTGCTGCGCCGCACCCTCAAGGAAACCACCAGCAAGGAAACCCGCGCGGACAAGGACGCCGGCAGCATCGCCGCGCTGTTCCGTGACCATAAGGCGGCATTCATCACCGTGCTCGGCTACACCGCAGGCGGTTCGCTGATTTTCTACACCTTTACCACCTACATGCAGAAGTACCTGGTGAACACCGCCGGGATGCACGCCAAGACCGCCAGTTACATCATGACCGGCGCGCTGTTCCTGTACATGTGCATGCAGCCGCTGTTCGGCATGCTGGCCGACAAGATCGGCCGGCGTAACTCGATGCTGTGGTTCGGCGCGTTGGGCACACTGTGCACGGTGCCGATCCTGCTCAGCTTGAAAACCGTCAGCAGTCCGTTCCTGGCGTTTGTGCTGATCACCCTGGCCCTGGCGATTGTCAGCTTCTACACCTCGATCAGCGGCCTGGTGAAGGCGGAAATGTTCCCGCCACAAGTGCGCGCCCTGGGCGTGGGCCTGGCCTATGCGGTGGCCAACGCGATCTTCGGCGGTTCGGCGGAATACGTGGCCCTGGGCCTCAAATCCATGGGCATGGAAAACACTTTCTATTGGTACGTCACCGCGATGATGGCGGTGGCCTTCCTGTTCAGCTTGCGCCTGCCGAAACAGGCGGCGTACCTGCATCACGATTTGTAAGGGATGAGTTATGACTCTGCGCACGAGCAATCAACTGTTCGACGCTTACTTCACTGCTGACAGCATGGCCGAGGTGTTCTGCGACCAGGGACGCCTGCAGGGCATGCTCGATTTCGAAGCCGCGCTCGCCCGGGCGCAGGCCCGGGTCGGGTTGATCCCCCAGGCCGCCGTGGCGCCGATTGCCCAGGCGTGCCTGGCGTCGCTGTACGACGTGGATGCCCTCGGCGTGGCGATTGCCACGGCGGGGAATTCCGCGATTCCGCTGGTGAAGGCCCTGGGCAAGTTGATTGCCAGCGGGGATGCCGGGGCCGAACGTTATGTGCACCTGGGCGCGACCAGCCAGGACGTGATGGACACCGGGCTGGTGCTGCAACTGCGCCGGGCCCTGGGGTTGATCGAAACGGACCTGGCGCGTCTGGGCGACGTGCTGGCCGCCCAGGCCCAGCGTTATGCGACGACGCCGTTGGCCGGGCGTACCTGGTTACAGCACGCGACGCCGGTCACCCTGGGGATGAAGATTGCCGGTTGGCTGGGCGCGGTGACGCGCAGTCGCCAGCGTTTGAAAGAACTGCAACCGCGTTTGCTGGTGCTGCAATTCGGCGGCGCGTCCGGGACGTTGGCGGCACTCGGCGAACACGCCATGCCGGTGGCCGAGGCGCTGGCGGCGGAGTTGAAGCTGAGCTTGCCTGAACAACCCTGGCACACCCAACGGGATCGTCTGGTGGAGTTCGCCTCCGTCCTGGGCCTGATCGCCGGCAGCCTCGGCAAACTGGGCCGCGATATCAGCCTGCTGATGCAAACCGAAGCGGCCGAAGTGTTCGAGCCGTCGGCGCCCGGCAAGGGCGGTTCGTCGACCATGCCGCACAAACGCAACCCGGTGGGCGCCGCCGTGCTGATCAGCACCGCCACGCGCGTGCCCGGCCTGGTGGCGACGATGTTCAGCGCCATGCCCCAGGAACATGAACGCAGCCTGGGCCTGTGGCACGCCGAATGGGAAACCTTGCCGGAGATTTGCCGCCTGGTGTCCGGGGCCTTGAAACAAGCGCTGCTGGTGAGCGAAGGGTTGGAAGTCGACCCCGGACGTATGGCCCACAACCTCGACCTGACCCAAGGCCTGGTGCTGGCCGAAGCCGTCAGCATCGTGCTGGCTCAACGCCTGGGCCGGGAAACCGCGCACCACCTGCTGGAGCAATGCTGCAAACGCGCCGTCGCAGAAGGGCGCCACTTGCGCGCGGTGCTGGCGGACGAACCGCAGGTCACCGCCGAGTTGTCCGCCCCTGAGTTGGACCGCCTGCTCGACCCGGCCCACTACCTGGGCCAGGCGCCCACCTGGGTCACTCGCGCTGTCACCGAACACTTTGCATTGACCGCCTAAGGAGAACGCTGTGGCTTTCGTACAACTCGCCGAGGGCGAACTGCATTACCAACTCGATGGCCCCGTGGACGCACCGGTGCTGGTGCTGTCCAACTCGCTGGGTACCGACCTGCATATGTGGGACATCCAGATCCCGGCGTTGACCGAGCATTTCCGGGTGTTGCGTTTCGACACCCGTGGCCACGGCAAATCCCTGGTGACCGAGGGACCGTACAGCATCGAGCAGTTGGGCCACGACGTGATCGCACTGCTGGATGCGCTGGATATTCAGCGTGCGCACTTTTGCGGGCTGTCCATGGGCGGCTTGATCGGCCAATGGCTGGGGATTAATGCCGGTGAGCGCCTGCAGCGCCTGGTGGTGTGCAACACCGCCGCCAAAATCGGCACGCCGGAGATCTGGAACCCACGGATCGAGATGGTCCAGCGTGATGGCGCGGCGGCCATGGTGGCCTTGCGCGATGCGTCGATTGCGCGTTGGTTCACCGCCGATTTTGCGGCAGCCAACCCGCACCAGGCCAAGCAGATCACCGACATGCTTGCCGCGACTTCGCCCCCAGGTTACGCGGCCAACTGCGCCGCCGTGCGTGATGCGGATTTCCGTGAGCAGTTGCCGAAGATCAAGGCACGCACCCTGGTGATTGCCGGCACTGAAGACGCCGTGACCCCACCGGCCGGTGGCCACTTTATCCAGCACCATGTGCAGGGCGCCGAGTACGCCGAGTTCTACGCGGCGCACCTGTCCAACGTACAGGCTGGCGCTGCATTCAGTGACCGGGTTATCAAATTCCTGCTGGCCCGCTGAGGCCGCTGTTGTGGCAACTGGCTCGTTGTGGCAAGTGGGCTTCCTGTGGCGGCGGGCTTCCTGTGGTGAGCGGGCTTGCCCCGCGCTGGGCTGCGAAGCAGCCCCAATACGGACGCCGAATTATTTCAGACAGACCGTGGCGCCTGATTTGGGGCCGCTTCGCAGCCCAGCGCGGGGCAAGCCCGCTCACCACAAGAAGCCCGCTCACCACAAGAAGCCCGCTCACCACAAGAAGCCCGCTCACCACAAGAAGCCCGCTCACCACAGGAGCCCGCTCGCCACAGGTCATCGAGTTGAAATTTTATTGAACCAGGAGTTTTTTGTGGACGAGAAACAACGTTACGCCGACGGCCTGCAGGTGCGCCGCGAAGTGCTGGGCGATGCCCATGTCGACCGCAGCCTCAATGCCTTGACCGAGTTCAACAGCGAGTTCCAGGACATGATCACCCGCCACGCCTGGGGTGACATCTGGACCCGCCCCGGGCTGCCTCGCCACACCCGCAGCCTGATCACCATCGCCATGCTGATCGGCATGAACCGCAGCGAAGAACTCAAGCTGCACCTGCGCGCCGCCGCCAGCAACGGCGTGACCCGTGCCGAGATCAAGGAAGTGCTGATGCAGAGCGCGATCTATTGCGGGATCCCGGCGGCGAATGCCACGTTTCACCTGGCGGAGTCTGTATGGGATGAGCTGGGTGTCGAATCGCGCGAGTGATCAGTGGGAGTCGGCGTCCCACACCCAATTCCACACGCCCGGCAGATGCACGGCTTCATTCACGTCTTTGACCGTACGCGCCAATGCCGCGCGTTGCAGGGCGGTCGTATCGGTGTAGAACGGTTCGGCTGCGGTCTTCATGCCATTGACTCGTGCGCTGTCCAGCAGGATCTGCAGGTATTCCTGCATATGCCGCGCGGTATAGCGGTTGATATCGTGGAAGGTCACCACCACCGGTATCACGCCGTCCACCGTCGGTAGCTCCCCCAGCGCGATGCGCTCGCGCACCACCGACAGTTGTCGATACAGGTTGGCGCGGCGCCTTGGGCTGCCATTGAAGCCCCAGATCTTGCCGTCATTGGCGCTCAGGTCGGTCAGCAGGACCTGCATGCCATGGCGCTGGTAGGCGGCGAAGGTGCGCCGGTCGTAGTTCCAGAACGGCGGGCGGACCAGCACGGGCGGCGCGCCGGTGATCGAGGCGATATCGCTCGCGCCCTGGCTGAGGGTGCGCTCCAGCTCGGCATCATTCAGCCAGCGGTGGTTGGTATGAAAGGTCGTGGCAGTGTGAAAAGCCAGCACATGCCCGCCGGCGTATTCACGCTCCATCGTCTTGCGCCCCCGCGAGCTGCCGCCGGAACGCGACGATTCGGTCTGCAGGAAGAACACCGCCTTGATCCCCGGCAGCACCGGGTTGTGCGCCAGGTCGGCGAGCACTGAACGGCTGGGGTTGTCGTAGCCCGAGGCGCTGGGGCCGTCATCGAAAGTCAGCAAAAAACGGATCGGCGCCTGGGCCTGCAGGCGTTGCTCGGTCTGCGCGGTCAGGGCGATGGGTGCGCCGATACAGCCGCTGAGGCTCAAGGCCAGGGCAAGCACGGCGGATGCGATGGCAAAGGATTTCATGGTGTGCGCAGGCTCGGATAAGAGGCCGCTGCTGGGCGGATCAGCAGCGGCAGGCGCGCACCATACAGTAAGTGCGGCGCCGGATTACAGCAGACTTATCGGGTAACTGACGATCAACCGGTTTTCATCGAACTCATTGTTGCTGTAGTCGCGGCGCATGCTCGAATTGCGCCAGCGCACCGTGAGGTTCTTCACCACGCCGCTTTGCACGGTATAACCCAATTCGCTTTCGCGGCCCCATTCCTTGCCGTCGGTGACGGTGCCGGTGTGCACGTTGCTGCCGCTGATATAGCGGTTCATCAGGGTCAGGCCCGGTACGCCGAGGGCGGCGAAGTTGTAGTCGTGGCGCACCTGCCAGGATTTTTCCTCGGCGTTGTCGTAACTCGAGTTGTAGCTGTCGTTGGCCAGGGTGCCGCCGCTGGTGCCGTTGACGCGCATCCACGCGCTGTTGCCGGTGAGTTTTTGCAGGCCGACGTAGAAGGTGTTGCCGCCATACTTGGCCGAGAACAGGCCGGACCAGGTCTTGTTGTCCAGGTCGCCGGCGCGGGCGCTGCCGTCGTCCTTGCCGTAGAAGAACCCGAGGTTGGCGCCCAGGGTCCAGTCGCCCAGGGGCTGGCTGTGGATCAGGTTGACGAACTGCTGGCTGTAGATGTCCTTGAGCTGGGCGTTCCACACGCCGACCTGGGTGCGTTTGTCGTTGAAGGCGTACTCGCCGCCCTGGAAGTTGAAGCGGTCCGAGGTGAACGCGGTTTTGCCGACCATCGACATGTCCGACATGCTGCTGTCGTCGCGCGGGCTGTTGGCGCGGAACTGGCCGCCGTACAGGGTCAGGCCGTCGATTTCCTTCGAGGTGATCTGCCCGCCGCGCAGGGTTTGCGGCAGGGAGCGGCCATCGTCGGCACGCAGGATCGGCAGCACCGGCATCCATTCGCCGACCTTCACTTCGGTCTTGGAAATACGCGCCTTGAACGCCACGCCGAGACGCCCGAATTCATCTGCAGGGCGGCCATCGTGGTCCAGCGGCAACAACTGGGTGCCGCCGGTACCGCGCCCGCCATCGAGCTTCAACGAGTACAGCCCGAGCACATCCACACCGAAACCGACGGTGCCTTGGGTAAAGCCGGACTTGGCGTCGAGGATGAAACTCTGTGTCCACTCCTGCGCGCCACCCTGGGTTTTGGTGGGGTTGGTGAAATTGCGGTTGAAGAAGAAATTACGCAGGTTGAGGTTGGCGCTGGCGTCCTCCAGAAAACCGTGTTCTTCGGCGACGACGGGCAGGGCAAGACTGGCGATAGCGGTGGCCAGCAGGAGCCGGCGCGGGTGAAAAGTGCTCATGGTGGTGGACCTGTTGTTATTGGGTTTATGCAGGTGGCGGCCATGGTGCGGGGCGGTGCGGGGGCGGTTCAATCGGGGCAGGGCGGGTTGTGGGCGATGATCGAACGCAAGTTGCCGGGCGCTGAGGCCCGGCATTGGCGGGTTATCGTTTGGGCAGGTCGAAGTGGGTCCAGGGCACCGCCGGCAAATAATGCTGGGCGGCAATGATCAGCGCCACCATCACCACCAGGAACACCCCTTGCAGAGGGCTCCAGAAGGCCCAGTGCAGGCCGTTCAACCAGGGGTAGCCTTCGGCGAACTTCTGGCTCATATGACCGATGCGTTTTTTGTGCAGCAGGTTGATCAGCAGCGCGCCGGCATAGGTCACCGCACCCAGTACACCAAGCATCAAACCGCAGGCCACCAGCATGATCGCCTGCGGTACGCCGTGGCGAATCACCAGCCAGTAGTCGTTGGGGTTGATTCGCTTGGGGATCAGGTACTGGCTCAGCCACACATCCAGCACCCGATAGGTTGAACTCATCCCGGCCCACATTTGGGTGACGCGAAAGCCAACGGCCGCCGGCACGAACGCCATCAGCATGAAAATGACCAGCGACATCCCGTCCATTCTGTCTGGCTTATCGTGGGCGATGCTCAGGCCAAGCCCCAGGGCGAAGACGGCCCATAGCCGGATAAACACCTGGGTGTAGATCGGCCGGGGCACGAATTTGCGCCAAAAGAACAGGTCTGTTTGAGGCAGGCGCTCGACCAGTTGCGGATAGCGCCAGTTCAGTGTTTGCGCCAGGTGCTGGCAGGCGTTCCACTCGTTCTCGCCAAATCCATCGATCAGGCGTTTGTGTTGCGTGGCGGACATCGGCATCAGCAGCAGGCGTGCGGCCAGGGCATCGGCTGATGTGCGCCGCGTGTCCTGGGCCTTGTCCTGCAGGTTGGCGTAGAAGCTTTCCTGTTCGCAACGGGACACCAGTTCGCGCCACATCCACGCCGGTTCCGGGTAGACGCCTTTCTGGTCGTCCCAGCCGAATGCCTGGCACACCCGCTCGAACAGCGGCACGCTCCACTGGGTGTCATGCAGCAGGTGCAGGACGATGCGCTGCCACTGCTGTTGCAGGTCGAACACCCGCAGCCAGGGTTGGTCGTTGTACTGCGTGAGCTGGGTGATGAACTTGCGCTCGGCCTTTTGCTCCAGCAGTTCCTGCAGGGTGCGGCGGTAGTCTTGCAGCAGCTCGCCGGTCAGTGCTTCGTATTGCCAGGACGTCATCGCCACCTGCTGCCAGGGGGTCAGCCATTCCAGGTGTTGCGCGGCCCAAGCGGCGATGGCGCTGCGTTCGCCCGGTGCTTCGAAACAATGGCGCAACAGGCCGGCCTGGAACGCCTCGGTGCAGCCCTGTTGCCGAGCCTGGGCCCAGCGTTCATCGAGGTTACCCGCGGTCAGGCCGTCGAGCAGGGTCTGGGCCGGGTCCGGAGTGGGTGCGTCGAAGGGCGCCGGGCTGACGGGGCTGATGTCCAGCAGTTCGGCCAGGTCATTCAGGTTGGTGTAGACCGCTTCGGCCACGGGCGCCTGGACGGGTTCTGCCTCTTCGTTATCCGCTCGCCAGCGTGCTTCATTCAGCGCGTGTTCATAGGCCTCGCGCAGGCGCTGGAAGCCTTGGGCGTCGTCGTCCGGGCGGCAGCCTTTGAGCAAGCGCGCATAGCTGCGCTTGATGCTGCGCTCGTCGGCGTCCTCCGGCAGTTGCAGTACGGTCCAGCAATCCATCGGTGTGCCCTCAGCGCCAGAACCCGTTGTCGAGTTGCTCAAGTTGACGGCTCAGTTCGCTGCGCGCTTCGCGGATGCGGCGTTCGTCCTGGGTGTCGAGTACCTGCTGGAACTGCGCCGCCCAATGCCCGAGCTGTTCGCGCAGCTCGCCGAGGTTTTCCTGGTAGAGCCGTTCGAGGCGGGCGACGAGCACGGTGTTGACCTGCTGGTCGCGGGGGTGGACCTTCAATTGCGCCAGGGCTTGCAGGCGTTGCTGGATCTCCTGCGGGTTGAGCACGCCGGGGTTGTTCTCGATCACCAGCGAATGCTGCTCGCCGGTCAGCGGGATATTCACCTGGGCTTCCAGCAGGCCGTTGTTGTCGTAGGTGAAACGCACGTCCAGGGAGACTTCACCGGCCTTGCGCTTGGGCACCGGAATATCCAGTTGGCCCAGCTCGATGTTGTCTTTGACCAGGCGGCTTTCGCCCTGGTAGATCTTCAGCAGTACGTGGGCCTGGTCGTCGTGCAGGGTGACCACGCTTTTGACCCGGCTCACCGGCACGCTGCTGTTGCGTTCGATCAACGGCAGGTAATGGCCGCTTTCGATATGGCCGCCGTACTGGTTGGAGGTTTCGATCCCCAGGGTGTAGGGGCAGACGTCGGTCAGCACCACTTCTTCGAGGGCCGCGGAACGGGCCTTGAGGGCGGCCTGGATCGCCGCACCATGGGCGACCACCTGGTCGGGATCGAGGCTGATGGAGGGAAAGCGCCCGAACAGGCCGGCGGCGAGTTTGCGCACCAGCGGCATGCGTGTGGTACCGCCCACCAGCAGGATTTCATCCAGGTCGCCGACCCGAATCCGCGCATCGCGCAGGGCGCGTTCGATCGGTGCGCGCAGGCGTTCCAGCAGTGGCGTGTAGAGCTTGGCCAGTTCCTGTTGGGTGATGGTTTTTGTCCATTGCTGGCCGTCGACGCGCAGGGCGAACTCGGCGCTGTCGTCCTGGCCCAAGGCTTTGCGTACGCGCTCGGCTTCGCGGCGCAGGGCTTGCAGCACCGTGCTGGTGGGCGGGAAACCCGTGGCGTTGCGTTGGCTGTCGACAAAGTGTTCGAGCAACAGGGTGTCGAAGTCTTCGCCGCCGAGAAAGTTGTCGCCGGCGCTGGCGCGTACTTCCATCACCCCGTCGAACAGCTCGATGATCGACACGTCGAAGGTGCCGCCGCCAAGGTCGAAGACCAGGAACGAGGTTTCTTTATCACGCTGGTGCAGGCCGTAGGCCAAGGCGGCGGCGGTCGGTTCGTTGATCAGTTTCTCAACGCTGAGCCCGGCCAGTTCACCGGCGATGCGCGTGGCCTTGCGTTGGCCGTCGCTGAAATAGGCGGGCACGCTGATCACCGCGTCGGTAACGGTTTGGCCGTAGGTGCGCTCGATGTCTTCCTTGAGGCTCTTGAGCACCAGCGCCGAGAGTTCTTCGGGGCGGAACGAGCGGTCGCCCAGGCGCACTTCAGTGGCGCTGCCCATGTAGCGCTTGAACAGCGAAGTCGTCAGGTGCGGGTGGGTGTGCAGGCGCTCCTTGGCGGCCTGGCCCACCAGGACACGGCCTTGGTCATCCAGCCCGACCACGCTGGGGGTCAGCAACTGGCCCAGGGCATTGGGCACCATTTCGGCGGCATCGCCGCGCCAGACGGCTGCGAGACTGTTAGTGGTCCCCAGGTCGATTCCTACGATCATTACGACAAGCTCCCTCTGTGGTCTGTAAGAATCTGTGACAGATTTTAACCTGAAAGGTTGAGCGCAAAGCAAGGCGGGAGCGCTTTGTGACGAGCGGGGCAAGCCCGCTCGCCACAAAGCGCTTGGCCAACCTGTCAGCCTTATGTTTAACCGCTTCTGCGTCTACTGTCAGGGTTGACAGTAGATGGCCCGTTTTTGAACGCCTATGTTCAAGGCGGTGGCAGTATTTTTCTGGTGCTCAAGGGAGAAGTGCTCATGAGCTTTGGAACAGACATAGGTGAGTTGTTAACGTCGTCGAATACGTTCAACGCGGACCTGATCTTTGGGAGTAACAAGAAGACCCCGATTACATTCGACACATTCGAGTTGATCTATATCGAGGGTGCTCAGTTTTCCATTTGTTTAGGGTTTGAAGACAATCCCGGTTCGAAAAATGAACTGACCCTTAAGGCTGAAGGGCTGAAAGCAGGCCAGACCTATCCGATCCGGCCGGAGGACCCTGGAGTCAGGGCGGCTTTTGCCTTGGGAAACCGCATCGAGTATTTCCCGGACGAATATTCGGGGGCCCTGACGGTTGACCTTCTTGAATACAAGGACGGCCGTATAGCGCTGAGCATGCAGTTTTCCATCTACTTCAAGCCAGATGGCAAGGGCGATATGGAAGTTGTCTGCCATGCCCTTCAAATCACCTGCGCGTTAGCAAACCACGGCGCAACGGGTAAGTTTGTACCCAAGCACCGAGTGCAAGCGAAGGTTCCAGTTCTTTGTGAGATCAACGCCAGTGTCAATGGCAGTTATGACCCCATCGACCTGGGTAATGTATTTTTCGTGATCTACTCAGACTCGAGTTATTTTATTCAGTGCTTGCCCCGTGATGGAGGTGATCGTGCGGTCCTCGAGTTCGCAGGGAGAGAGCTGAAAACCTTTACTGATTACCCGATCACAGGGCCTGGGGGGCCGCCAGATAGTGTTGATACGCTTTTTATTATGCGGCCTGAATTCTCATACGGGTTTTCTGATCCGACGGGTACATTCCGCGTAAGGCGCACTGATCATCCAGACGAAGGGTTCTGGTTTATCGGTGAGTTTAATTTCTCAATCACTGCTCGTGGCTCGGACGGTCAAAACACCCAGTATGATATTTCGAGTTCTGTGTTCCAGGTTCAAGTCAGTGAATTGAGAACTTAACCTTGGCACCCAGCCTGTAAAATATCGCGGGCCATAAAAAACCGCCTCCTGATAAGGGAGGCGGTTTTTGTTTATTGCGGCGCTATCAGAACAACTTCAACGCCGGTGCTTCTTCTTTCAACGGCTCGTTCTTCGCGGTCTGCTCGTTCCAGCCACCACCGAGGGCCTTGTACAGGTTGACCTCGCTGGTCAGCTGCGCCAGGCGGTCGGTGATCAGCGATTGCTGGGCACTGAACAGTTGGCGCTGGGCGTCGAGGAAGGTCAGGTTGCTGTCGACACCGATGCGGTAGCGACGCTCGGCCAGGCGGTAGTAATCCTGGTTGGCCGCGACGAAGCCACGCTGGGCCTCCAACTGCTGCTTGTAGGTCTCACGCGCGGCGAGGCCGTCGGAGACTTCCTGGAAGCCGGTCTGGATCGCCTTCTCGTAGTTCGCCACGTTGATCTCTTTCTGGATCTTCGAATAGTCCAGGCTGGCGCGCAGGCTGCCGGCGTTGAAGATCGGGATGTTGATCTGCGGGGCGAACGACCAGGTGCCCGAACCGCCTTTGAACAGGCCGCCCAGGGTAGGGCTGGCGGTACCGGCGCTGGCGGTCAGGCTGATGCTCGGGAAGAACGCTGCACGGGCCGCACCGATGTTGGCGTTGGCGGCCTTGAGGTTGTACTCGGCCTGCACGATGTCGGGACGACGTTGCAGCAGGTCGGAGGGCAAGCCGGCCGGTACGTCGCTGAGCAGGTCATCCGACAGCGGCTTGCTGGCGATATTCGCCGGCAGGCCGGTGCCCAGCAGCAGGGTCAGGTTGTTTTCGTCCTGGGCCACCTGGCGGGTGTAGCGTGCCAGCGCTACGCGGGCATTTTCCACCGAGGTGCGTGCCTGGCTGAGGTCGAGGGCCGACGCCACACCGACTTCATTGCTGCGCGAGGTCAGTTTGAAGCTCTGCTCGTACGCGCCGAGGGTGTCCTGGGTCAGCTTGAGCAGTTCCTTGTCGGCCTGCCAGGTCAGGTAGGCATTCGCCACGCTGGCCACCAGGCTGATCTGGGTGCTGCGCCGTGCTTCTTCAGTGGCGAAGTACTTTTGCAGCGCTTCTTCACTCAGGCTGCGCACACGACCGAACAGGTCCAGCTCATAAGAACTGATCCCGAGGCCGGCCGAGTACTGGCTGGTGATGGTCGATTCGCCGGTCTGCGACAGCTTGGCCGGGGTGCGCGAACGGCTGCCGCTGCCCGTGGCCGATACGGCCGGGAACAGGTCGGCACGCTGGATCTGGTACTGCGCCGCATACGCGTCGATGTTCAGCGCCGCGACACGCAGGTCACGGTTGTTCACCAGCGCGGTCTGGATCAGCTGTTGCAGGGCAGGGTCATGGAAAAACTGCTTCCAGCCCTGCTCGGCAGCGGCCTGGCCCGGCGCCTGGGCCGACGAATACGCCGGCCCCTGTGGGAACTGAGCTGCCACCGGCGCTTCAGGGCGCTGGTAGTCAGGGATCAGCGAGCAGCCACTGAGCACGAATGCGGTGACGGCTAAGGAAAGTAGCGACTTGCTCATTGGCCAGCCTCTTGAGGAGTTTGCTTAGGTTCAGTCTTGTTACGTTCGCCCATGGCGGACACGCTCGCGAAGAACAGGGGGACCCAGAAGATCGCCAGCACCGTGGCCGTGATCATACCGCCAATGACACCGGTACCGATTGCGTGCTGGCTGCCTGAGCCGGCACCCGAGGAGATCGCCAGCGGCAACACGCCGAGGACGAACGCCATGGAGGTCATGATGATCGGCCGCAGGCGCATCCGCGAGGCCTCGATGGCCGCCTCGACGATGCCTTTGCCTTGCTCGTGGAGTTCCTTGGCGAACTCCACGATCAGGATGGCGTTCTTCGCCGCCAGGCCCACCGTCACCAGCAAGCCCACCTGGAAGAACACGTCGTTGGACAAGCCGCGCATGCTGGTGGCGATCAACGCACCCACCACGCCCAGTGGAACCACCAGGATCACTGCGATCGGGATCGACCAGCTTTCGTACAGCGCCGCGAGGCACAGGAACACCACCAGCAGCGACAGCGCATACAGTGCCGGCGCCTGGGAGCCGGACAGGCGTTCTTCATACGACAGGCCCGTCCAGGCGTAGCCCACGCCCGCCGGCAGTTGCTTGGCGATGCGTTCGACTTCGGCCATGGCGTCACCGGTACTGTAGCCCGGTGCCGGGGTACCGAGGATTTCCATCGCCGCTACACCGTTATAACGCGAGAGCTTCGGCGAGCCGTAGATCCACTTGCCCGAGGCGATGGCCGACAACGGCACCATCTTCCCGGAGTCGCTGCGCACGTACCATTTGTTCAGGTCTTCCGGGGACATCCGGCTGGCGGCTTCACCTTGCACGTAAACCTTCTTCACCCGACCACGGTCGATGAAGTCGTTGACGTAGCTGCCACCCAAGGCAATCGCCAGGGTCTGGTTGATGTTGGACAGCGTGATGCCCTGGGCACTGGCCTTCTCGTCGTCGACGGTGAGCTCGTATTGCGGCTCATCGTTCACGCCGTTGGGGCGCACACCGGCCAGGATCTTGCTCTGGGCAGCCATGCCCAGGAACTGGTTACGCGCCGCCATCAGCTTTTCATGGCCGACACCGCCCTGGTCTTGCAGGAACACGTCGAAACCGGTGGCGTTACCGAGTTCCAGTACAGACGGCGGCACAATGGCAAACACCATGGCGTCCTGGAAGGTCTGCATGAAGTAACCCTGGGCACGCTTGGCAATCTCGAACACCGAGGTGGACGAGTCGCGCTCATCCCACGGCTTGAGCATCACGAAGGCCAGGCCCGAACTCTGGCCACGACCGGCGAAGTTGAAGCCGTTCACGGTAAACACCGATTTCACGCCTTTGCCTTCGCCCGGCTCGCCTTCCTTGTCATTGAGCAGGTAGGCGCGCATGTCGTCGATGACTTTTTGCGTGCGTTCAGCCGACGAGCCTACCGGGGTCTGCACCTGGGCAAAGATCACGCCCTGGTCTTCATCGGGCAGGAACGCAGCCGGGATGCGCATGAACAGCCAGATCATGCCGGCGATGATCAGGGCGTACACCAGGAACGCCGGGATCTTGTGCTTGATCATGTTACCCACGCCGCGCTCGTAGCTCAGTACGCCACGGTCGAAGGTGCGGTTGAACCAGCCGAAGAAACCACGCTTGGGTTGGCCGTGTTTTTCCGGGTCGATCGGCTTGAGCATGGTGGCGCACAGGGCCGGGGTGAAGATCAGGGCAACCAGTACCGACAACGCCATGGCCGAAACGATGGTGATGGAGAACTGTTTGTAGATCACACCGGTGGAGCCGCCGAAGAATGCCATCGGCAACAGTACCGCCGACAGTACCAGGGCAATACCCACCAGGGCGCCCTGGATCTGGCCCATGGACTTGACCGTCGCCTCTTTCGGCGACAAATGCTCCTCGGCCATTACCCGCTCGACGTTTTCCACCACGACGATGGCGTCGTCCACCAGCAGGCCGATGGCGAGGATCATGCCGAACATGGTCAATGTGTTGATGGTGAAACCGAACGCCGCGAGGATCCCGAAGGTACCCAGCAATACCACCGGTACGGTCATGGTGGTGATGATGGTGGCGCGGAAGTTCTGCAGGAACAGGAACATCACCAGGAACACCAGCACGATCGCTTCGATCAGGGTGTGCACTACACCGGAGATCGATTCGGTCACGACCGGGGTGGTGTCATACGGCACCACCGCCTTCATGCCAGGCGGGAAGAACGGTTCCAGGGACGCCACGGTGGCACGGATGGCCTTGGCGGTGTCCAGGGCGTTGGCGCCCGACGCGAGCTTGATCGCCATACCGGAAGCCGGGTTGCCGTTGAACTGCGCGCTGATGCTGTAGTTCTGGCCGCCGAGTTCGATACGCGCCACGTCACGCAGGCGAACCTGGGAACCGTCGGCATTGACCTTCATGAGGATATTGCCGAACTGCTCAGCCGTCTGCAGGCGGGTCTTGCCGATGATGGTGGCGTTCAGCTGGTTGCCGGGCAGGGCAGGCAGGCCGCCCAATTGACCGGTGGCCACCTGGACGTTCTGTGCCGAGATGGCCGTGCTGACATCCACCGGCGTGAGCTGGAAGTTGTTCAGCTTGGCCGGGTCCAGCCAGATACGCATGGCGTACTGCGAACCGAACACCTGGAAGTCACCCACACCTGCGGTCCGGGAAATCGGGTCCTGGATGTTGGAAACGATGTAGTTGGACAAGTCATCCTTGGTCATGCTGCCGTCTTCCGACACCAGGCCGATCACCATCAGGAAGTTCTTCACCGACTTGGTTACGCGGATACCCTGTTGCTGCACTTCCTGCGGCAGCAATGGGGTCGCCAGGTTCAGCTTGTTCTGCACCTGCACCTGGGCGATGTCCGGGTTGGTACCCTGGTTGAACGTCGCGGTGATGGTCATGCTGCCGTCGGAGTTACTGTCCGAGGCCACATAACGCAGGTTGTCGATACCGTTGAGCTGCTGCTCGATGACCTGCACCACGGTGTCCTGCACGGTTTGTGCGGACGCGCCTGGGTAGGTTACCTGGATGTCGATGGCGGTTGGCGCGATGGCCGGGTATTGGTTGATGGGCAACTTCAGGATCGACAGTGCCCCGACCAGCATGATCACCAGGGCAATTACCCAGGCGAAAATGGGACGGTCGATAAAAAATTTCGACATGGATTACTCCCCCTGGCCAGGCGCGGCAGCAGGAGCAGCGGCGGAACCGGCGGGCTTGGCGTTGTCAGCCTCCTTGACCTTGACCTCCACACCCGGCTTGACGTACTGCAGGCCTTCGGTGATCACGCGGTCACCGGCGTTCAGGCCTTTCTCCACCAGCCAATAGGCGCCGGAGGTGCGGTTGGCCACCAGTACACGCTGCTCGACCTTGTTGTCGGCGTTGACCACCAGCGCCGTCGGGATGCCCTTGAGGTCGCGGGTCACGCCTTGCTGTGGCGCGAGGATCGCCTTGCTGTTCACACCGGCTTGCAGCTGGGCGTGCACAAACATGCCCGGCAGCAGGGTGTGGTCAGGGTTGGGGAACACCGCGCGCAGGGTCACGGAGCCGGTGGTCTGGTCGACCGAGACTTCGGAGAATTCCAGTTTGCCGTCATGGCCGTAGTCGCTGCCGTCTTCCAGGGTCAGCTTGACCTTGGCGGCGTTGGCGCCGGCTTTTTCCAGTTGGCCGCTTTCCAGGTCGCGGCGCAGTTTCAGCATTTCAGCCGAAGACTGCGTGACGTCGACGTAGATCGGGTCCAGTTGCTGGATTACCGCCATGGCATCGGTCTGGCCATTGCTGACCAGCGCGCCTTCGGTCACCGAAGAACGACCGATACGCCCGGAGATCGGCGCGAACACCTTGGTGTAGCGCACGTTGATCTGGGCGGTTTGCACGTTTGCTTCCGCAGTCATGCGGTTGGCCACGGCGGTGTCGTATTCCTGGCGGCTGACGGCTTGCTCATCGACCAACTGCTTGTAGCGGTCGGAGATGGACTTGGTCTGGGTCAGGCTGGCTTGTGCGCTTTTCAGCGTGGCTTCATAGACCGACGGATCGATCTGATAGAGCTGCTGGCCTTCCTTCACATCCGCGCCTTCCTTGAACAGGCGCTTGAGGATGATGCCGTTGACCTGTGGGCGAACTTCCGCGATGCGGTAGGCGGTGGTGCGGCCTGGCAGCTCGGACGTCAGGGTATAGGCTTGCGGTTGAATGGTGACCACGCCGACCTGAGGGACTTGAGCGGGCGGAGCCGCTTCTTCCTTTTTACATCCGCTGAGCAGCGATGCCAGGGCGACGGCAGTGACCAGAGCGGTAACAGCTGGCTTAAGTTGCATGAAGATCCTCGGGTCAGGCGCGCAGGGTGCGCACAAGAAGTGTGGAAGGGTAAAAAACACGCTGTGAGTAGATAAGTAGCTTGCTACGCAATATACTTACGTTCATGGTTGTTTGTAAACTCTTGACAGGCTGCGCGGATTGTTGACAAAGCAAGCCAAAAGCCTCGATTCCACTACGTTCGGCGCCCATGACGGTGTCGTCCCACAAATATTCGGATGATCGTTAACGTCTATTAACACTGCGTTAGCGATAGTCTTATGTGTCCTGATTGAGGTTGTACTGCCATGGTTCGTCGCACTAAAGAGGAAGCTCAGGAAACGCGCAGCCAAATTCTCGAAGCCGCCGAGCAAGCCTTTTATGAACGCGGCGTTGCACGGACTACGCTGGCGGATATCGCTGCGCTGGCCGGTGTCACGCGGGGCGCCATTTATTGGCACTTCAGTAATAAATCCGATCTGTTGCAGGCCCTGCTGGACACGCTGCATGAGCCACTGGACGAATTGGCCAGGGCCAGTGAAAGCGAGGACGAAGTCGATCCGTTGGGGTGCATGCGCAAGCTGCTGATTCATTTGTTTCATCAGGTGGCCCTGGACCCGAAAACCCGGCGCATCAATGAGATTTTGTTTCATAAGTGCGAATTCACCGATGAAATGTGCGACATGCGCCGTCAGCGCCAGACCCACAGCCTGGAATGCAACCTGCGCATCGGCCTGACACTGCGTAACGCGGTCCATCGCGGGCAACTTCCGGAAAACCTCGACACCACCCGTGGCGCAGTGTGCATCCATGCCTACATCAACGGGCTGATTGGCCAGTGGCTGCTGGTACCCGACAGCTTCCAGCTACATCAGGAGGCCGAACGCTGGGTGGATGCAGGGCTCGATATGCTGCGCCTGAGCCCCAGCCTGCGCAATTGAGACAAAATGCGTAATTGCATCAGGTTGTGTCAACAGTAAAGCCTAAGGACCGTCAATCGTCCTTCTGCCTGATAGGTGGGGTGACTTTATATACGGGCTGGCGGGCGGTTGATACATAGCCGCCTAAGTATTTTGTAGGGATTTTGTTGCAAGGCTGTTAAGGAGTGTTTCCCAGGGCAACAATGTGGGAGGGGGCTTGCCCCCGATGGCAGTGGTTCAGTCAACACATACAGTGACTGAGGCATCGCCATCGGGGGCAAGCCCCCTCCCACATTTGGTTTCGCGTGTCGGGTGATTACAGTGGCAGCGTCGGGTAATCGATGTAGCCCACCGGGCCCTGGCCGTAGAAGGTTTCCGGATGCGCTTCGTTCAACGGCGCATCGGCTTTCAGGCGTGCTGGCAGGTCCGGGTTGGCAATGAACGGCACACCCCAGGCCACGGCGTCCGCTTTGCCTTCGGCCAGCCAGGCATTGGCGCTGTCCTTGGTGAAACGTTCGTTGGCGATGTACACGCCGCCAAAGGCCTTTTTCAATTGAGGACCGAGGCTGTCCGCACCTGCCTTTTCACGGGAGCAGATGAAGGCGATACCACGCTTGCCCAGCTCGCTGGCGACGTAGGTGAAGGTCTCCTTCAGGTTGTCGTCGCCCATGTCGTGGGCATCGGCGCGCGGTGCCAAATGCACACCCACACGGCCAGGGCCCCAGACCTCGATGGCCGCATCGGTCACTTCCAACAGCAGGCGTGCACGGTTTTCCAGGGAGCCACCATAGTTATCGGTGCGCTTATTGGTGCTGCTTTGCAGGAACTGGTCGAGCAGGTAGCCGTTGGCGCCGTGGATCTCCACGCCATCAAAGCCTGCGGCCTTGGCGTTCTCGGCGCCGGTGCGGTAAGCGTCGACGATGTCGGCGATTTCAGCGGTTTCCAGGGCACGCGGCGTCGGGTAGTCGGCCAATGGGCGCACCAGGCTGACGTGACCTTTAGCCTGGATCGCGCTCGGCGCCACTGGGGTTTCGCCGTTCAGGTAGGACGCGTGGGAAATGCGGCCGACGTGCCACAGTTGCAGGAAGATCTTGCCCCCTGCGCCATGCACGGCCTTGGTGATATTGGCCCAGCCGCGCACCTGGTCGTTGGACCAGATGCCCGGCGTGTCCGGGTAGCCCACGCCCAGCGGTGTCACCGAAGTGGCTTCGCTGAGGATCAGCCCGGCGGAAGCACGTTGCACGTAGTACTCGGCCATCAGCGCGTTGGGTACGCGGCCGGCATCGGCGCGGCAGCGGGTCAGCGGCGCCATGATGATGCGGTTCGACAGCTCCAGGTCGCCCAGTTTGATCGGATCGAAAATAGTCGTCATGGGAAAACACCCTTCTCTTTGAAGTTGATCAGTGGGTCGCAGGGGCCAGGTCGGCATCGCCGCCCTGACGGAAAGTAATCAGGGTCACCAGCAGCGCCAGGATCGCCAGGGCCGCTGCCGCCAGAGGCACGCTGCTCAGGCCGAAACCGTGGGCAATCACGCTGCCGCCCACCCAGGCGCCGAGGGCATTGCCGATGTTGAAGGCGCCGATGTTCAGGGTGGACACCAGGTTCGGTGCGGCCTTGCCGAAGGTCACCACGTTGATCTGCAGCGCAGGTACGGCGGCAAATGAAGCGGTGGCCCAGAGGAACAGGGTGATCTCGGTCGGGATCACGGCGACGCTGGTCCAGGTCAGCGCGGTGGACACCACCGCCATACTGATAAACACGCCGATCAGGGTGGCTGCCAGGCGTTTGTCCGCCAGCTTGCCGCCGATGATATTGCCCACGGTGAGGCCCAGGCCGATCAGCAGCAGGGTCCAGGTCACGCCTTTGGGCGACACGCCGGTGACATCGCCGAGCAGCGGCGCAACATAGGTGAAGAGGGTGAACATGGATGCGGCGAACAGCGCGGTCATGCTCAGCGACAACCAGATGCCGGCACCCTTGAGGGCGGCCAGTTCGGCGCGCATGTCGAGTTTTTCTTCGTCACGCTTGGCCGGCAGGAAGCGGATCAGGCCGATCAACGCCACTACGCCAATCACCGTCACTGCCCAGAAGGTCGAGCGCCAGCCGGCTTCCTGGCCCAGCGCGGTGCCCAGTGGCACACCAAGCACGTTGGCCAGGGTCAAGCCGGTGAACATCAGGGCCACGGCCGAAGCGCGCTTGTTGGCCGGCACCAGGTTGGCGGCGACCACCGAACCGATGCCGAAGAACGCACCGTGGCATAGCGCGGTGATCACACGGGCAACCATCAGCACGTTGTAGTCACTGGCCAGGGCGCAGAGCAGGTTGCCGATAATGAAGATGCCCATCAACGCTACCAGGGCCGCCTTGCGGGGCAACCTGGCGGTGGCCAGTGCCATAAATGGCGCACCAATGGCCACGCCCAGGGCATAGCCGGTGACCAGCCAGCCGGCGCCGGGAATCGACACGCCGAGGTCCGCCGCCACATCAGGCAGCAGGCCCATGATCACGAACTCGGTAGTGCCGATGGCGAAGGCGCTCAGGGCCAGGATGAGTAGCGAGAGGGGCATTATCGTTTCCTTGTTACAACGTCGCGCTGATTTCAGCGCTGAGTTCAGTGGTAAGCGCCGCGAGGAAGGCTTGGATCACTTCCTCATTGCGCTTGAAAAAGTGCCACTGCCCGGCCTTCTGGCTGCTGATCAATCCCGCCCGTTGCAAGGTGGCCAGGTGGGCCGACACGGTCGACTGGGACAAGCCGCAGCGCTGGTCGATCTGCCCGGCACAGATGCCGTATTCGTGGTTGTGCACTTGCTCGGGGAACTGCACTTTCGGGTCTTTCAGCCAGGTGAGGATGTCTCGTCGTACTGGGTGCGCCAGGGCTTTTATTATTTCGTCGAGGTCGATGGACATGGCAGGTGCTCGGTGTCGTAAAGCGTTATATCGCGATGAGGCGAACTTTAAATCGTTATATCCCGATATACCAATATGAATTTGCTCTGAGCTCAGGCTGAATCGGTATATCGGGTTATAACGATACGTTGGCGCCAGTGCTAGACTGCGCGGCATGAATTATCTCGCACATCTGCACCTGGGCGGCCAATTTCCTGCGCAACTGCTGGGCAGCCTGTATGGCGACTTTGTCAAAGGCCGCCTGCAAGGCCAGTTCAGCCCGCCAATCGAAGCGGCGATCCAGTTGCATCGCTCGATCGACCGCTTCACCGACAGCCACCCGTTGGTGGGCGAGGCGTTGTCGCGCTTCAGCCTCACCCGGCGGCGCTATGCCGGGATTGTCCTTGATGTGTTCTTCGATCACTGCCTGGCGCGGGATTGGGCGCTGTACGCCGATCAGCCCCTGGAGCACTTCACCTCGCAGGTGTACCGCGTGCTGGCGGCCGAACCGCAGTTGCCGGGGCGGCTGGCGCAGATAGCGCCGTATATGGCGGCGGATGATTGGTTGGGGTCGTACCGCGAGTTCGCGGTGATGGAGCCGGTGTTGCGCGGGATTTCGCGGCGGCTCACACAACCCCAGGAATTAGGGTTTGCGATGCAGGAATTGCGTGAGTTGTATGAGCCGTTGAGTGAAGACTTCCGGATCTTCTACCCCGAACTGCAAGCCTTCGCGCATAACCACCTGACAACACAAAGCTAAATGTGGGAGGGGGCTTGCCCCCGATAGCAGGCTTCCAGTCAGCTTATCTATAGCTGACCCACCGCTATCGGGGGCAAGCCCCCTCCCACATTTGGAGCAGTGTCTAGCTCATATCACGCGGCAAAGGCTGGTCGCGCCGCTACTTGTTCAGTCTCCGGCACCGGCCCAAACAACGCCTTCTGCACCGCCTGCTGCGCCTGGAAAGCCAGTGCCGCACGTTCCTGTCCGGCGCAGGCAATCGGTTTGAGCACGTGGATTTCCACATCGCCCTGGTCATTGCCGAACAGGCGCATCAGGTGCGAGAGCAAATCGTCATCGCCAATAAACGGTGCCAGCGGGTCGACCTGCCCATTGCGCAGATAACGGATGGCCACCGGTTGCAGCGACACATCCGCGTCAATCGCACTGGCCAGCAAGCGCCCGTGGAAGGTGCGCAGGCTGCGGCCGTCGGTGGTGGTGCCTTCGGGGAACATCAGCAGCGGGTGCTGTTGTTCCAGGTGGCGGGTCATCTGCTTGCGGATCAACTGGCTGTCGCCCGAACCGCGACGGATAAACAAGCTACCGGCCTTGGCCGCCAACCAGCCGGCCACCGGCCAGGTGCGCACTTCGGCCTTGGACAAAAACGACATCGGCGCCACTGCGCCCAGCAACGGAATATCGGTCCAGGACACGTGGTTGCTCACCCACAGCATGGGCTGGGTCGGCAACTCACCGTGCACTGTCACGCGAAAGGGCAGGGCGTTGGTCAGCCGCGCCATGAAGAACCGCGACCAGCGTTGGCGCCGCACCATCGAGTTGGCCACGCCCAAGCGTTCGAACACGCCAAACACACTGGCCATGCTCAAGCCCAGCGCCACTACCACCAGCACCCGGGCGATGCGCCCGTACACGCGCAGGCGGCTCATCACATGGCCGCCTTGAAGTGGCGCGCATAGCGCGGGCATAGCTCATCGCGCTTAAGCAGGATGAACACGTCGGCGACCTGGAAATCTTCATCCCAGCACGGCTCGCCGCAGATCTTCGCACCCAGGCGCATGTAGGCCTTGAGCAGCGGCGGCATCTCGGCGATCACGTTGGTCGGCAGGTCCAGCGCCGGCAGCGGTTTTTTCGGTTCGGCGCGCAGGTGTTCGTTGCACAGGTAACGTTCGCGCAGGCGCTGCATGATCGCGTGGGCCTGGATGCCACCGTCGTGCATCGGGATGCTCGCGCAGCCCATCAGGTAGCTGTAGCCGCCCTGGTTGAGCACTTCGGCCAACTCGCCCCACAACACGGCGATGGTGCCGCCGTTGCGGTAGGCCGGGTCGACGCAGGTGCGGCCGATTTCCAGGATCGGGCCCTGCAGATGCAGCAGGCCATGCAGGCTGAATTCTTCTTCGCTGTAGAACCGGCCCAGGGTGCTGGCGGCCTGGTGGTCGAGCAAACGGGTGGTGGCGACGAGTCGACCGCTGTTCAAGTCCCGCACGCCGATGTGGCTGCAGTGAACATCATAGTCATCCATGTCCAGGCCGTGTTCCGCGCCTTTGAGCTTGGCGTTGAACTCGCCGCTGAAGACGTTGAAACGCAGGGCCTGGGCTTCCTGCAAAGCCTTGGCGCCAACCAGGCGTTCGGCTTGCAGACGGCGTTCATTGCCGGTGTCGCTGATGCGGGCGATCTGAGTCATGGCGAATCTCCGAGTGCCAGCCACGTTTCGGCCGGTCGACTTTGTTGTCCAAAGTCAGGCTATGTAGCCCCGGTGTCATCTCCATGAAGTTATGGTGACGCTTGGATGACAGGGCCTCTGTAGCAAATCTGTCATTGCCCTCGGCTAGGCTCGCGGGCTTGAATGCTCCCTTGAGTGTGTGTCCATGGTCAGAGGCCTGCTGTGCGTTTCCCTGCTGTTCGTCACCGTTACCGCCTGCGCTGAAACCTGGCCCGACAAGGACTGGGCCAAGGGCACGCCGCTCGCAGGACCCGCCGTCGAAGCCCTTGACGCCTATGCATTCCCGCCCCGTGACGACACTGCCCGCCAAGGCATTCGCACCGACGCGCTGCTGGTGATCCGCGACGGTGTGGTCATCTATGAACGCTACGCCGCACCGACCACGGCCAGCACGCCACACTTGACCTGGTCCATCAGCAAAAGCCTGATGGCCACGGTGCTCGGCGTGGCCTACGGCGAAAACCGTTTCAAACTGACCGACCCTGCGGCACGCTTTTACCCGCCGATGAAACAACACCCCAAGGTGACCATGGCCGACCTGCTGCACTGGGCCTCGGGCCTGGACTGGCAGGAAGAGTATGAATACGCGCCGCTGAAGTCCTCGGTGGTGGCGATGCTTTACACCCGTGGTCGCGCCGATATGGCCGAGTTCGCCGCCAGCACTGAGTCCTTCAGCGCACCGGGCCAGGCCTTTCGTTATTCCAGCGGCGACAGCAATATCCTGTCCGCCGCGCTCAAGGGCATGCTCGGCCACAAGGCGTACATGAGTTACCCCTGGGACGCGCTGTTCAAGCCGCTGGGCATTCATAACGCCACCTGGGAAACCGATGCCGACGAAACCTTTGTCGCCTCGTCCTATGCGTTCCTCACCGCGCGTGACCTGGCGCGTGTCGGCCTGCTGATGGCCCGCGATGGGCGCTGGGGGGATCAACAATTGCTGCCCAGGGACTGGGTGGCGTTCAACCGCCAACCCTTCGACAAATACACCGCCGGCCAGGACGAAGCCGTCCCCGGTGGCCAATGGTGGCTCAACCAAGGCGCCCCGAGGCCCTGGCCCGACGCCCCCGCCGACACCTTCGCCGCCCTCGGTCATTGGGGCCAGGCGCTGTACGTGATGCCCGACGAACACCTGGTGATCGTGCGCTATGGCGATGATCGCGACGGCAGCTACCGCCACAACGAACTGCTCAAGCGCGTGCTTGCGGCGGTGCAACCATGATGCGTCGTCGGCCGTTTACCAGCCTTTTTCTGGTGCTGTTGCTCGCCCTGTCAGGCTGGGTTTGGCACGAGCGCGTCAACCTGCAAGCCTTCCCCGATATCATCGCGGCGTATACCGCCAAGGAGTACTGCTCGTGCCGCTATGTGGCGAACAATCCAGCCGACTATTGCCGGGGTTATGTGAAGCAGTACGTGCCCACCAGTGGGTTCAGCGATAACCCGGAACGCAGTGAAGTGACGGCGAGTGGCTTGGGGCGTACGCACAGCGCGCGGTGGTTGGGGGATCGACAGGGCTGTCGTCTGAATCCCTGACACAGCGCAAGTCACCCCCCACATTGGATTTGCGCCGTTCGTGACATTGCGCTTAAGGTTCGTGCAGGTTTTTCGCCCCACGAGTGCTTAATGTTCAACGCGTCTGTTATCAAACCCCTGGCCTTCGCCCTGCTGGCCGCTGCCGCGGTGCCCGCCCATGCCGACTGGTACCTGGACAACGAGTCCTCGCGCCTGTCGTTCGTCACCACCAAAAACACCGAGATTGCTGAAGTCCATCGCTTCCTGGTGCTGCACGGCAAGGTCGACGGCAAGGGCGCGGCGCAATTGGAAGTAGAGCTGGAGTCGGTCAACAGCGGCATCCCGCTGCGCGACGAGCGCATGCGCAACCAGCTGTTCGAGATCAAGACTTTCCCCGAGGCGCTGATCAGCGCACAGATCAATCTGCAACCCATCAATGACCTGGCGCCTGGCGCGCAACTGGAACTGCGCTTGCCCTTGAGCGTCACCCTGCATGGCAAGACCCAGACCTACAGCGCCGAGTTGTTGGCCACGCGCCTGGATGACCGACGCTTCCAGGTGGTGACCCTGGAACCGGTGGTGTTGCGTGCGGAGGATTTCGACCTGGCGCCGGGGGTGGCAGCGTTGCGCAAGGCGGCAGGGCTTAAGTCGATCAGTTTGTCGGTGCCGGTGGGTGCGGTGCTGATCTTTACGGCGCGCTGACATGAGCGGCGCAGTGTTCCCGTGGCGCAGCGCCAACCGTTTCGAGTTGTTGATCGACGGCCCGCAATTTTTTCCGCAGATGCTGGTGGGCATTGCCCGGGCCGAGCGGCAAGTGGAGTTGGAATTGTATCTGGTGGAGGCTGGCGCCTGCGCCGAAGCGATGGTGCAGGCGCTGGTGCTGGCCGCCGAGCGCGGCGTGCGGGTGCGCTGCCTGTTTGATGACTACGGCAGCCTGGCGTTTACCCTGGGGCTGCGTAAGCGCCTGACCGACGCCGGTGTGGAGCTGCGTTTCTACAATCGCCTGAGCTGGCGCCGCTGGATGCGCAACCTGTATCGCGACCACCGCAAGCTGTTGCTGATCGACCAGGAAACTGCCGTGGTCGGTGGCACGGGCGTCACCGATGAGTTCTGGACGCCGGGGCAAGACACCGCCGAGTGGCATGAGGTGATGGTGCAGGTCCACGGCCCGCTGGTGCTGGACTGGCAAGCGCTGTTCGAACGGCAATGGCACGCCAATGTCGCGCGCCGTGCGTGGAAGCCCGCCACCCATTTCGGTTTGCCGCGTTTGCCCAAGGTGCCGGCGACGGGGCCAGGCCTGGGCCGAGTGGCCTATGCAGACGCCCGACAGCACCGCGATATCCTGCAATCGCTGATCCGCGCGCTGAACAGCAGCCAGCAACGTATCTGGTTCGCCACGCCGTATTTCCTGCCCACCTGGGGCGTGCGCCGCGCATTGCGTCGGGCCGCAGGGCGTGGGGTGGATGTGCGTTTGCTGCTCACCGGCCCGCGCACCGACCACCCCTCCGTGCGCTACGCCGGGCACCGTTATTACCCGCGCTTGCTGCGTGCAGGCGTGCAGATCTTTGAATACCAGCCGTGCTTTTTGCACCTGAAGATGGCGCTGGTGGACGATTGGGTGAGTATCGGCTCGTGCAACTTCGATCACTGGAATCTGCGCTTCAACCTGGAAGCCAACCTGGAAGCGTTGGACCCCGGGCTGACGCAGGCGGTGGCGGCGAGCTTTACCGCGGATTTTGCCCAGAGCCTGGTGGTCAGCCTGGAAGCGTGGAAGGCGCGGCCGTTGTGGCGGCGGGTGAAGCAGCGGGTGTGGGGGTGGATTGATCGGTTGGTGGTGAACCTGCTGGATCGACGCGGCTAGCAAGAACACTGAGGTCAAATGTGGGAGGGGGCTTGCTCCCACATTTTTTGACCGTGTCAGGTGTTAGAGCAGTTCGAAGGTCTGCTGCTGTACGTCCTGGGAGTCCAGCCCGATCTGCACATTGAACTCACCCGGTTCGGCGGCGAACTTGAGCTGGGTGTTGTAGAACTTCAAGTCGTCCTCGGTGATGGTGAAGTGCAGCGTGCGTTCTTCGCCAGCCTTGAGCATGACCTTCTGGAAGTTCTTCAGCTCCTTGATCGGACGGATCATCGAACCCGCCACGTCCTGGATATACAACTGCACCACGGTTTCGCCATCGACCTTGCCGGTGTTCTGCACCGTGACGCTGGCGTCGAGCTTGCCGGTCTTGTTCAGGGTGGTGGACGACAGCGCCATGTCCGACAGGCTGAACGTGGTGTAGCTCAGGCCATAGCCAAACGGGAACAGCGGCCCGGTGGTGTCATCGAAGTACTGTGAGGTGTAGTTGCCCGGCTTGCCCGGGGTGAATGGCCGGCCAATGGTCAGGTGGTTGTAGTAGGTCGGAATCTGCCCCACGGAGCGTGGGAAGGTGATCGGCAGCTTGCCAGATGGGTTGTAGTCACCGAACAGCACGTCGGCGATGGCGTTGCCGCCTTCGGTACCGGCGAACCAGGTTTCCAGGATCGCGTCGGCTTGTTGTTTCTCTTCCAGGATCGACAGCGGGCGGCCGTTCATCAGTACCAGCACCAGCGGTTTGCCGGTGGCTTTCAGGGCCTTGATCAGGTCGCGCTGGCTTTGCGGGATATTCAGGTCGGTGCGGCTCGACGATTCGTGGGACATGCCACGGGATTCACCCACGGCGGCGACCACCACGTCGGCATCCTTGGCGGCCTTGACCGCTTCATCGATCATCACCTCGGCCGGGCGGGTGTCATCCACCACTTCCGGTGCATCGAAGTTGAGGAAGTTGAGGTAGTCGACCACCGCCTTGTCGTTGGTGATGTTGGCGCCACGGGCGTAGATGATCTTGCCTTTTTCGCCGATGACCGCGTTCATGCCGTCAAGCAGCGTGACCGATTGCTCCGGCTTGCCGGCCGCCGCCCAACTGCCCATCATGTCGATCGGCGCCTTGGCCAGTGGGCCCACGAGCGCGATGGTCGCGGACTTTTTCAGCGGCAGGGCGTCGTTCTGGTTCTTCAGCAGCACCAGGCTGCGGCGCGCCACATCACGGGCCTCGGCACGGTGCAGGCGGCTGTCGGCGTAGGTGTCGGCCGGGTCATCCTCGGCCTTGCCGATGCGCAGGTACGGGTCTTTGAACAGGCCCATGTCGTACTTGGCAGCGAGCACTTCACGCACGGCGTTGTCGATGTCGCTCTGTTCGATCTCGCCGGACTTGAGCAGCCCCGGCAATTCCTTGCCGTACAACGAGTCGTTCATGCTCATGTCGATGCCGGCCTTGATCGCCAGCTTGGCGGCTTCGCGCCCGTCCTTGGCCACGCCGTGCTTGATCAGCTCGAAGATCGCGCCGTGGTCGCTGACGGCCAGGCCCTTGAAGCCCCAGTCCTTGCGCAGCAGGTCGTTCATCAGCCAGGTGTTGGCGGTGGCGGGCACGCCATTGATCGAGTTCAGCGCCACCATCACGCCGCCGGAGCCGGCCTTGATCGCCGCGTGGTACGGCGGCAGGTAGTCCTGGTACATCTTGACCGGGCTCATGTCGACCACGTTGTAGTCACGCCCGCCTTCCACTGCGCCGTAGAGGGCGAAGTGCTTGACGCTGGCCATGATGCTGTCGGCATTCGCGGGGCTGGCGCCCTGGAAGGCCTTGACCATCACCTCGGCAATGCGCGAGACCAGATAGGTGTCTTCACCGAAGCCTTCGGACGTGCGACCCCAGCGCGGGTCGCGGGAGATATCGACCATCGGTGCAAAGGTGATGTCGAGGCTGTCGGCGGCGGCTTCCTGGGCGGCGATACGCCCGGAGCGGCCGATGGCGTCCATGTCCCAGCTGGAGGCCAGGGCCAGGCTGATCGGGAAGATCGTGCGGTGGCCGTGGATCACGTCATAGGCGAAGAACATCGGGATCTTCAAGCGGCTGCGCATGGCCGCGTCCTGCATCGGACGGTTTTCCGGGCGGGTGATGGAGTTGAACGTGCCACCGATGCGGCCGGCGGCGATTTCCTTGCGGATCAGCTCGCGGGGCATTTCTGGGCCGATGCTGATCAGGCGCAATTGGCCGATCTTTTCATCCAGCGTCATCTGCTTGAGCAGGTCGCTGACGAAAGCGTCCTTGTCCTTAAGCGCAGCAGGCTTTGTTTCTGCCCAGACGGGGTGGGTGGCCAGCGTGGCAACAAGGCCGAGCAAACACAGCTTCTTCATGAATATCCTTTTTCGGCTCACTGCACAGCGCTTGGGCTGATCGGCCAAAATGTGGGGAGCGTCTATTGTTGTTCGGGTGTTGTTCAGATAAATGCAGCACACTCTGAACTCTTTATCGCGCTGGGCATCTTTGTAGCTGATTGGCTCGATGCATTCCAGTGGTGGCGGATTATGCCCCAAGCGTGTGGTTTTTAGGGTTAGTCGTCATATTCCATCCAGTTTGGGCAGGAGAAACACCATGCAAGCAGCACAACATTCCCGCTGGGGCCTCAAGGCCGCGGCTTTGCTATTGATCAGCACAGTATTGAGCGGCTGCGGCATCAATAACATCCCGACCTTGGACGAACAGGCCAAGGCGGCCTGGGGCCAGGTGCAGAACCAGTACCAGCGCCGCGCCGACCTGATCCCCAACCTGGTGGAAGTGGTCAAGGGTTACGCCGCCCATGAGCAGGACACCCTGACCGCCGTGATCGAGGCGCGGGCCAAGGCCACCTCGATCCAGGTGGATGCCAGCACCCTGGACAACCCGGAAAAACTCAAGCAGTTCCAGCAGGCCCAGGACGGTTTGAGCGGTGCCCTCAGCCGCTTGATGGTGGTCTCCGAGCGCTACCCGGACCTGAAGGCCAACCAGAACTTCCTGGCCCTGCAATCCCAGCTCGAGGGCACCGAAAACCGCATCGCCGTGGCCCGTCGCGATTTCATCCAGGCCGTGCAGGCGTACAACACCGAGATCCGCACCTTCCCTGGCCGCCTGTGGCACAGCGTGATGTACAGCGACCTGCCGATCCGCGCCACCTTTGAAGCCACCAGTGCCGATGCCGATAAAGCGCCGCAAGTGAAGTTCAAATAAGGCTGCACTGAGGTGTCGATGCGTTTATTACGGATAGGCCTGGCGCTATGGATGCTGGCCTGCGTGGGGGTGGCCCAGGCGGCGCTGACGTTCCCGGCGTTGAGCGGGCGGGTGGTGGACACCGCCCAGATGATCGACCCGGCCACGCGCGAGCACATCACCCAGCAGTTGCAGGCGCTGGAGCAGACCCGTGGCGACCAGATCGTGGTGGTCACGGTGCCCGACCTGCAGGGCGTGCCCATCGAGGACTACGGTTACCAGTTGGGTCGCCAGTGGGGCATCGGCCAGAAGGGCAAGGACAACGGCGCGTTGCTGATTGTCGCCCGTGACGAGCGCACGTTGCGGATCGAAGTTGGCTATGGCCTTGAAGGCGTGCTCACCGATGCGCAGGCCTGGGTGATCATCAACCAGGTGATTGCGCCCAAGTTCAAGGCCGGCAATTTCAGCCAGGGCATCAGCGACGGCGTGGCGGCGATGGTGCAGGTGGTCGGCGGCGAACCGCTGGCGGTGCCGGCGCATGTGGCGGATGCCAACTTTGCCAAGGATAATCCCGGCTTTTCCATCGGCCTGTTCATCCTGCTGATCGGCGTGTTGTGGCTGTGCAATCGCATGGGCCTGCCGGTGGGCGCGATCTTTTTGGCGATCCTCGGCAGCAGTGGACGCGGCGGCGGTGGCGGGGGAGGTGGCGGCGGTTTCCGAGGCGGCGGTGGTGGCTTCGGCGGCGGCGGCGCGTCGGGCGGCTGGTAATGACAATAACTAGAGAGCAACTACAACCATGGCATTACTGACTGAACACGAGCAGCGCCAAGTCGCCGAAGCGATTGCCCGGGTCGAAAAAACCACCGACGCCGAACTGGTCACCGTGCTGGCGGCCCGCGCCGACGATTACGCCTACATCCCCCTGCTGTGGGCCAGCCTGATCGCCTTGGTGGTACCGGGCGTGGTGCATTACCTGTCGGGCTACCTGACCATGTACACCTTGCTGTTGGCGCAGTGGGCGACGTTCATCGTGTTGTGCCTGCTGTTTCGCCTGCCCAAGGTGACCACCCGCCTGATCCCGCGCTCGGTACGCCATTGGCGCGCCTCCAACCTCGCGCGCCGGCAGTTCCTGGAGCAGAACCTGCACCACACCCTGGGCAGCACCGGGGTGCTGATTTTTGTCAGCGAAGCGGAGCGTTATGTGGAAATCCTGGTGGACGAAGGTATCTCCAAGCGCCTGGATAACAGCAGTTGGGATGCCATCGTCAAGGCGTTTACCCAGCAGGTGAAACAGGGGCAGACGCTGGCTGGGTTTATTGCCTGTATCGAGGCGTGTGGCGAGTTGTTGAAGGTGCATGTACCGGTGACACACGCCCGGAATGAACTGCCAAATCGCCTGGTCGTACTCGAATAGAACATCCAGCACCGGAGATCAAATGTGGGAGGGGGCAGTACCGTTGATCAAATAACCCCGTGCCCTGAACCCCCATCCCCCCTAAAATGCCCGGCATTCCCTGCCCGAGGCGTTTTTGTTCATGTCCGTTACCGCTCAACCTGCCAGCCCCGCGCCGGATCATCACGCCCAGTTCATCGAACTGTTGAGCACAAGCCTTGCGCAGAACGCCTTTATCAAGCTGGTGCTGGCCAAATACGTCGGCGACGAAGCCGAGTTGCAGCGGCTGATCATCAAGGCGGTGACCGTCAAGGAGCAGCCGTGCCTGTCCTTCGTCTACCGCTACAAGACCCGCGACATCACCAAGAACTTGGCGCTGGCCGACGGCGTGGCGGCGATTGCCGCGTTGCTGCCGGGCTCGTTCAAGAACGCGCACCTGCTGTCGCTGACCGACGAAGCCCAGTTGGAATACAGCAAGAAGAACAAAAGCTCGCTGTTCAGGAGCAAGCCTCAGCAACTGCGCGAGGCGCCATCGGCCGAGCATAACCGTGAGAAACATCGCTTCCTCGACCTGAGCCGGCCGTTCCTCGCCGACCTGGGCGTGACCGACGCCAGGCAGGCGCTGATCCCGTCGATGTCGCGCAAGTGGAAGCAGATCAACAAATTCATCGAAGTGTTCAGCCATGCGCTGACCTCCTCACCGCTGAAGCTGGACCAACCGGTGCGCGTCGCCGATTTCGGTTCGGGCAAGGGCTACCTCACGTTTGCGATCCACGACTACCTGCGCAACACCCTCAAGGCCGAAGGCGAAGTCACCGGCGTCGAGTTGCGCGAAGACATGGTGACCCTGTGCAACACCGCCGCCGCTCGCCTGGAACACCCGGGGCTGGTGTTCAAATGTGGTGATGTGCGCAGCGTGGCGCCCAGCCAACTGGACGTGATGATCGCCCTGCATGCCTGTGACGTCGCCACCGATTACGCGATCCACACCGGCATTCGTTCCGGCGCATCGATCATCATGTGCTCGCCGTGCTGCCATAAGCAGATTCGCCTGCAGATCCAGAGCCCGGCGCTGCTCAAGCCGATGCTGCAATACGGCCTGCACCTGGGCCAGCAGGCGGAAATGGTCACCGACAGCTTGCGTGCGTTGTTCCTCGAAGCGTGCGGCTACGAGACCAAGGTGTTCGAATTCATCTCCCTGGAACACACCAACAAGAACAAGATGATCCTGGCGGTCAAGCGTGCGGAGCCGGTGGACAACGCGCAGTTGCTGGAGAGAATCCAGGAGTTGAAGGCGTTCTATCACGTCTCCGAACACTGCCTGGAAACCCTGCTGCGCGCGGATGGCTACCTTAAATAGGGGCTCACGCCGACTTAGCGATCGGCGCAGCCTGCACCGCGGTCTTGCGCCCGAGCATCACCGTCACGATGACCCCACAGGCAAACACCCAGGTAATCGGCTCGATATGTTCACCAAAGAACAGCGCCGAAAACGCGATGGTGAAGAAGATCTGCAACAGCTGAATCTGGCTGACCCGCGCAATGCCGCCCATGGCCAGGCCGGCGTACCAGGCGAAGAAGCCCAGGAACTGCGAGAACAGCGACACATAGCCGAACGCCCACCAGGCGCGCATCGAGACCGCGCCTTGGTGCTGCGCCGTCAGGTACCACACCGGGCCGATCAACACGGGCGTGGACAGTACCAGCGCCCAGCAGATCACCTGCCAGCCGCCCATCTCCTTGGCCAACCGGCCACCTTCGGCATAGCCCAGGCCACCCACGGCTATCGCGCCGAGCATCAATAAATCGCCGGCCTGGATACTGCCGGCGCCGGTGATCAATGCATAACTCAACACCAACCCGCTGCCCAGCGCCGCGCAGGCCCAGAAGGCTTTCGACGGCCGCTCATGGGACAGCCACGCCGCATACAGCGCCACGCACAGCGGTTGCAGGCCATTGACCAGTGCGCCATGGGAGGCCGGCAAGGTTTGCATGGCCCACGCCGACAGCACCGGGAAGCCCAGAATCACCCCGGCAATGACCAGGCACAAACCCCGCACCTGGCGCCAGGTCGGCCAGCGCTCGCGGCGCCACAGCAACAGCGCCGCCGCCGGGACCGCCGCGAACAAGGCACGGCCCAGGCCGTTGAGCAACGGGTGGATCTCCTGCACCACGATACGGGTGAAGGGCAGGGTCAGGCTGAAGATGATGACACCCAGCAGGCCGAGGGCCATGCCGGTGTTTTCGCGCGAGCTCATGGGCGGGATCCGAAATCCAGAGGGCTTCAAGGGAAGCCCATCTAGCCACAACCCCCGCCGATTGCGGGCCTACAGCTGGGTGCGGATTTATCCGTACAGTTTTCAGAAGAAGCGCGTGATGCTGATCTTGGCGTCGCGCCCCTTGGTGTAGGCACGGTCGCCGCTCAGGGCCGGACGGAAGTTGTTGTTGAACATATTGTCCAGGGTGAAGTTGACCTCAGTGCCCTTGAGGTACGCTTGCTGCGGCTTCCATTTGGCGAACAGGCCCTGGGTGTTGTAGCGCTTGTTGCCATACTGGTCGTAGAACACGTCGCCGACGCTGGAGCCCGGGCCGCCCGAATATTTGTCGCTGGGCAGGCGGTCGGTGGCGCCGACGAATTGCCCCGTCCAACCGACCTGGGCATCCCAGGCCGGGATGTTGGTCCCTAACACCAGTACCCATTTGGTCGGCGGAATATCGCGTGCCGACACATCCGGCCCCCACGGGTTGGTGTAGGCCCCTTCGTGTTGGCCGGTGGCATAGGCGTACGATACCGAGCCGAACAGGTAGGTGGAGTTATAGAACGACTCGACCTCGAAGCCCTTGATGGTCAGGCCGCCGATATTGCGATAGTTGGACATCGCCCCCGGCGGGCAGGCCGTGGAAATGCTGCCGCCGTTGATGGCCTGGTTCTGGCAGCCCACACCGGTAGCCTTGAAGATCTCGTCCTCGACTTTGTTGTGGAACAGGGTCGTGCGTATTTGCAGGTTGTCATCCTGGGCGATCAGGTTATCGAAGCTGGTGATGTTACCCACGGTGATCGAGGTGATGCGCTCCGGGTCGAGGTCGACGCTGGTGGCGGTGCGGCTGCCCAGGCCCTGCACTTCGTACTGCTCGTCGATCACCGGCGCGCGCCAGGTCTGGCTCCAATTGGCAAACAGCCCGACATGGGGGGTTACCGTCCAGAACAGCGCCAGGCGCGGCGACCAGCCGGTGTAGGTCCGGTCGCTGTAGTCGTGGCCGACGGCCGGGTCGGGGTTGCTGTAGTACGGCGCATCGTTGGCCTCGCCGCGGTTGCGCACGTGGTCGTAGCGCAGCGATGGGGTAACGGTCACGTCCCCCAGGGTCACCGCGTCCTGGATGAAGAAGCTGTTGGTATCGACCTTGCCATGCGGCATGAAGCCCGGTTGGAAATGCCCGTAGTTGTAGAGTGGGGTGTTGTAGGTGGCGCCGGGCATCCACATCTCGGTTTCGCGGGTGTGCTTGCGAATTTGGCCGCCGAGGGTCACTGCGTGTTGCAAGGGACCCGTGTCAAACAGGCTGACGTTACGGATGTCGAGGTTCTTGTCGGTGTAGGCCGTGTCCATCTTGCGCCCGCCGGTGGCCAGCTGGAAAAACGCCGTGGCATCGCGCTCGTCGGTCTGGTCGGTGTTGGACTGGGAATATTTGACGGTCAGGTCCACCAGCGGGTTGTCCAGGGGCTGGTACTCATACTTGCCCGACCACGTGGTGTCGACGGTATCGCGGTGGGCTAAAAAACGCTTGAGTGCCCCCTCGTAGCCGTAGCGGTCAATGTTGGCCTGAGTCGGTGGCGTGGGGTAGCTGGCGGCGGAAAACGGTGTCCAGCGGTTGCTGTGGGACCGTGAGTAGGACAGGCCGACGCTGTGTTCATCGGTGAAGTGCGCATTGACCTTGAACAGCTTGCCGTCCACATCCTGGGCCGTATTGGGCAGGCGTTGGGGGTTGATCGGGTAACGGTTGTTCTCATTGGGCAGCTTGGCGGCCACCTTCATGTCGTCACCGTCGCGTTTTGTCAGGTAGGCCAGCGCGTCGAAACGGCCATCGTCGGTGCGGCCATACACGGCGCTGCTGTAGACCTGTTCGTGGTCGTTGCTGGAATAACCGTACTTGAGCATCGCACCGCTGTTGCGACCGTCCTTGAGCAAATCCGGGGCATCCTTGGTGGTCATGTTCACCGTACCGCCAAAGCCGCCGTTCCCGCTGAACGGCGAGTTGGGGCCTTTCTCCACTTCGATGCTCTTGATCAACTCAGGCTCGATAAACACGGTGCCTTGCTGGTAGCGCTCGAAACCGCTTTTGGTCGCGCCATCGACGGTCAGCGGCACGTCTTCGGCATCGCCGAAGCCACGGATGTTGATGGTCTGACCGCCGGGTTTCAGTGAGCCACCCTGGCTCACGCCGGGCAGGGTCTGCAACAGGCTGGGGATGTTATTGGCCTGGTAGCGATCGATATCCGCCTGGCTCAGGGTGGAGCGGCCGACGGTGCTCGAGTCGACCTGATTGCCGGTGCCGATCACGCTCAGGGTGTCCAGCTGGATCGCGCCGCTCTGGGTGGTCTTGGCCTCTTCGGGCTTTACCACGTATGTGCTGCCGACCTTGATCAGGGTGAACTCACCGTTTTTCAGCAGGCTGCGAATCGCAACTTCCGGTGTGAAGTCACCGTTGAGCGCCGGTGCCTGCACGTTCTTGAGCAGCTCCTCATCGAACAACAGCTGGATCTTCGCCTGCTGCGCTACTTGGCTCAGGGACGTGGCCAGCGCCTGGGCGGGCAGTTGCAGGGTGAATGACTCGGCTTGGGCGCCGAGGCTGAACGCCAGGCAGGTGGCGATAAGGGTCGGTCGAAGATACAGGTGCGAAGCGTGGCAAGGCGCGCGAAACATGGAATCCCCCGGAGCGGCCAAATGGCCAAAAAGGTGTGCTGATCAGATACAGACCGGAGGAAGACGGGGCAGGCAAAAAAATCCACACCTGCGAATGCAAAATATTCTCAAATAAGAACTTCGCAGGTTATTTGCTCGGTTCAATCCGCACGATGCCATCGGCCGAGACCACGGTTTTCACCGGCAACAGGGCGGGCAGGGCGTTAAGCAGGGCGTCCGGATCATTCACGTCCAGATTGCCCGAGACTTTCAGGTGCGCTACCGCGTTGCTGACCTGCAACGGTGCCTGCGGGCGATACAGGCTCAGTTCATCGATCAGGCTGGCCAGTTCACGGTTGCGGAACGACAAGTGCCCGCTGCGCCAATCGGCCACTTCTTCGGCCGTGAGGGTTTGCTGTTGCAAGGTGCCCTTGGCGTAGCTGTAGATGGCGCGTTGCTGGGCCCCGAGCAGAGAGACGGGGCTTGTGGCGGACGGCTCGAAAGCGACCTGGCCGTGGGCGACGCTGACCACCAGTTGCTGCTGGCTGCGGCGCACATCGAAGCCGGTGCCGACCACCCGCACACTGGCCTCGCCGGCTTGAACGAACAGCGGCCGCTCTTTGTCGGCCGCCACTTCGATATACACCTGGCCCTTGTCCAGGTGCACGATGCGCAGGTGGGCGCTGAAGTCCACGCGCAGGCGGGTGTTGGCATTCACCGACAGGGTGCTGCCATCGGGCAGGTTCAGGGTGCGCATGCCCTTGGCATGGGCCGCCACCTGGCTGTGATACAACTCGCGGGGCGCACCGATGTGAGGGGCCAATACGGCACATAGCACGGCGGCGGCTACGGCCAGGGCCGGGCGCAATACCGATGCTTTGCGCTTGGGCAGCGCCACGGGTTTGTTCAGTTGCTGCAACTGGGCCAGGTCGGCCCACAACTGCTCGAATTCGGCATAGGCGCGGGCATGGGCCGGCGTGGCCTGCCAGGCGGCAAAGGCCTTGCGATCGGCACGGCCTGTGTCGTTCCGGTTGCGCGCAAACCAACTGGCGGCTTGGGCATCGATGGCGTCACTGGCTTCGATATCCAGGCCGTCGGTGTCGCTCAGGCGGTTCATTCTGGCTGCTCCGTGCCGGGGTCGTTTTGAAGGCGTCGCTTGCAATGCAGCAGGGCAAAAGCGATGTGCTTTTCCACCATGCTCGTCGAAATACCCATGCGCTCGGCGATCTGCGCCTGGCTCAGGCCTTCGAAGCGGTGCAGCATAAGGGCTTCTCGCCGGCGGGGCGAGAGTTCGGCGAGGACTTCTTTCAACTGTTCCAGGCGTTGCAGGCGCTGGGCGGCGGCCATGGGGTCGTTTTGCTCGTCGGTGATCGGTTCCGCGTCCCTGTCGGCCTGATCTGGGTGGACGGTCTGCCGTACCTTCTGTTTGCGCCAGTGATCACGCAGCAGGTTGCGTGCCATCTGGAACAAAAATGCCCGTGGCTGTTCGACCTTGGCCCGGTCGCGGTAGTCCAGCCACTGGGTAAAGACGTCCTGGGTCATGTCCGCCGCGTCGCTGGCGTTGTCCGTGCGTCTGCGCAGGAAATACAGAATATCTGCATAGAACCCGCGAAAGGCATCGGCCGACACCGGGTCGGGCTTGGGACGAGACATGGATATCCTTCTTGACGAAGCACGACGTGGAAAAGTCGCGAATGATATCGAGAACCATTGTCATTTGTCTCTATTTTAGACGGGCCCGGATTAAAATATGGGGAGGAGGCAAACCCCTCCCACATAAGGTCGCAGTTTTACCGCAGCAAGGTCTTCAGTTGTTCGATCCCTGCTTCACCCAATGGAAACACCGGCAAACGAGGTTCGCCCGCCTCCAACCCGGTCAGGCGCAGCCCGGCCTTGATCGTCGCCGGCAACCCGCCCTTGAGGATGAACTCCAGCAACGGCAACTGCCGATAAAACAGCTCGCGCGCCTTGTCCAGGTCATTGGCCAGCACCGCCGCATACAACGCCAGGTTCAGGTGCGGGATGAGGTTTGGCGCCGCCGTGCACCAACCCTTGGCTCCGGCCGCGAAGGCTTCCAGGGCCAGCGGGTTGCAGCCGTTGTAGAACGGCACGTCGCTGTGGCGCCGCAGTTGATGCATGCGTTGAACGTCCCCGGTGCTCTCCTTGACCATCGTCACGTTTGCCACCTGCTTGACGATACGCAGGATCAGATCCACCGACATGTCCGTACCGCTGGTGGCCGGGTTGTTGTAGAGCATGATCGGCACGCCGATGCTGTCGCCGATCGCAGCGTAGTGGGCGAGGATTTCCGCCTCGCTGAGCTTCCAATACGAGGCCGGCAGCACCATCACCACATCCGCGCCATTGGCTTCGGCGTAGCGGGCGCGGCGCACGGCCTTGGCGGTGGTCAGGTCGGAGACGCTGACCACCGTGGGCACGCGCCGGGCGATTTTTGCCAGGCTGTAGGCGCTGACTTCGTCCCACTCGGCATCGCTCAAATACGCACCTTCACCGGTGCTGCCCAGAGGCGCGATGGCGTGCACGCCGCTGTCGATCAAACGGTCGATGGAACGACCGAGGGCGTCGAGGTCGATGCGCTGGCCGTCAGCGCTGAACGGGGTGATGGTGTAGCCGATGATGCCGTGAATAGTTGGGCTGGACATGGAAAGTCTCCGGTAGAAAAAGGTCGGGTCAGTTCAGGCAATCGGCGTGCTGGCGCAGGTTCTGCCGCACGTAGTAATTGAACGCGGCGCCGTGGCGCTTGGGTCGGGAAATCCAGGCATGGGCTTCGCGCCCCAGTTGCGGCAGGATCGGCTTGATCGCACCGGCTGCCATGGCGAGCAACTGCAACTTGGCCGCGCGTTCGATCAACTGCGCGATCACGCACGCTTCCTCGACACTCCCTCCGGTCGACAACTGGCCGTGGTGCGACAGCAGGATCGCGCGCTTGTCGCCCAGGGCCTCGGTGATGATTTCCCCCTCTTCATTGCCCACCGGCACGCCCGGCCAGGCCTCCAGGAACGCGCAGTCTTCGTACAACGGGCAGAGGTCCATGTGGGACACCTGCAACGGCACTTCCAACATCGACAGCGCAGCGATATGGGTCGGGTGCGTATGAATAATGCAATTCACATCCGCTCGCCCGCGGTACACCCAGCTGTGAAAGCGGTTGGCCGGGTTGGGGATGCCGTGACCTTCCAGCACCTCAAGATCCTCGTTGACCAGCAACAGGTTGCTGGCCGTGATTTCATCAAAACCCAGGCCCAGTTGCTGGGTGTAGTAGGTGCCCTGTTCAGGCCCGCGCGCGGTGATCTGCCCGGCGAGGCCGGAGTCGTGGCCGTGTTCGAACAGGATTCGGCAAGTGAGCGCCAGCTTTTGCCGGACGGTCCACGTATTATCCGCCAGGGTGTTTTGCATCTGGACCAGCGCTTGCTTGACCAGTTGGTCTTTGGGGAGTGCTAATGTCTTGGCCATATCGGTGTCCTTTGGGTGGTTCAATGGACGTCGGATTTGCTGGTCTCCCGCTGCTCGCAAGGTCGTTGGGTGAGGCAAATGACACTAATGATGCTATATGACACAAAGTGTCATTGGCAAGCGCAGCTTATCGCTTCTGCATGGATTAACCGCAGCACATGTCTATCCGTTTGAAATTATTGAGGAAAAAACTTGGCGTGACCTTGGAGGCCCTGGCTGAAAAGTCCGGGATGACCAAGAGTTACCTGTCCAAGGTCGAGCGTGGGCTCAACACGCCGTCGATTGCCGCTGCGCTGAAACTGGCCAAGGCGTTGAACGTGAAGGTCGAAGAACTGTTCAGCGAAGACCGCGTCAGCCTCGACAGCTACAGCCTGGTGCGCAGCCATGAGCGGCCCGACACCGCGCCGGGTTACGCAGTGCTGGCCCATCAGGTCAGTGAGCGCAGCTTGTTGCCGTTCATCATCTACCCGCCGGCGCAATTCTCCGACAAGACCTTCAAGGAGCACCTTGGAGAGGAGTTCCTGTTCGTGCATGAAGGGGCGGTAGAAGTGGATTTCATGAACGAACGGGTGATTCTGGAGCGCGGCGATGCGCTGCATTTCAATGCGCAGAAGCCGCATCGGCTGCGTTCGGTAGGGCCTGTGCAGGCGCAGCTATTGGTGGTTGTACACAGCTCGCAAGAATGACCGCGCTGACGGTTTGAAATGCGATCGGTATGGGCGGGAGCAAGCCCCTCCCACCGGTGGCTCAACGTTCGACAGGTACCGACAGTGCGGGGTCACCCAACGGATGCGTGCGCGCGGCAAAAAACTTCAACTGCGCGCCACTGCCATCAAACAACTGCGAATACCGCCGCTTCTGCTGGCGAATAAACCCGTCGCTGCGGCCCGATACCGAGATCGCCAGGGTCGCGGGGCGGGCCTGGCGAATTGCATCCACCACGTGTTGATCCTGCGTTCCCAGGTCATGGCCAAAGATGCACAGCGCGCCCTCATGGCTCAGCAACTGTTCATAGCAGAACGACAGGTAATCCGAGCTGCGGATGGTCTTGAGCTTCTCTTGCACCGTGCCTTCGTTGATAAACAGCGGCACATCGTCCAGGGTCTTGATCGTGTTGTTGATCGCAAAGCTGCTGAGCAAGGTGCTGTCGGTGCTCGGCAATTTGCGTGCGGTGCCGTCAAGGTTGCGCACCAGGTGCAGGCCGCCGTGCAGGTAGAGGATGCGCGTGCTATCGGTGTGGGTGTTGCGCAGGTCGAAGCTGGCATCGGCGCTGCGGAACAGGTCGTCGATGCCCGGCGTGTGCAGGATCGCCCAATAGTTGAGCAGGTCGTAATTGGTGGTGAACACGCTGGTGTAGGTCGCCAGTTCGCGGTTGATCGTCGCCAGCGTCGACGGCTGCACCAGGCGCCACGGAATGTGCACGGCGTGGATGGTATTGATCAGCGCTTCCTTGATCGCGTAGTAGCGATTACGCGGTGCCGCCGAGCTGACCGCCAGGGCCTTGTTGACTCGGCTGGTGGTTTTCAAGGCCCCCAGGGTCTGCTCGAAGCTGCGGGTCTGCAGGGCGTCGAACACGCTGAGCTCGGATGGGCCCAGGGGTTTTTCTTCGACGGTGCGTGCGTTTTCGAACAGCGAGTCGTAGGCAAAGTCTTCCCAAATCGTGCGGCTCGCGCCATTGCCGATCAGAATCCCACTGAAGGCGGTGCGGCTGCGCAGGGCGCTCCAATCTTCAAGGTGGGCGTCAATATCCTGGAAATCCTTCATTGCTGTGGGTCTACTCGAAATTGGCTGGATGGCGACTTTATCACGAGCCGGCGTTGATCCTGGTCAAGATGCCGCAGGCAGGTGAGGTTGATGCTGTAGGCATACACGTCATCCGAGGATTCGCCATGAGCAGCACCTTCTTCATTCCCGCCGTCAACATCATGGGCACCGACTGCCTCGACGAAGCCATGAATGCCATTCGCAACTACGGTTTTCGCAAAGCGCTGATCGTCACCGACGCGGGCCTGGCCAAGGCGGGCGTGGCCGGCATGATCGCCGAGAAGTTGGCGATGCAGGACATCGATTCGGTGATCTACGACGGCGCCAAGCCCAACCCCAATGTGGAAAACGTCGAGAAAGGCCTGGCGTTGCTGCAGCAGAGCGCCTGCGATTTCGTGGTGTCCCTGGGCGGCGGTTCGCCCCATGACTGTGCCAAGGGCATCGCCCTGTGCGCCACCAACGGCGGGCATATCAGCGACTACGAAGGGGTCGACCAATCCAGCAAGCCGCAGATGCCCCTGGTGGCGATCAACACCACCGCAGGCACCGCCAGCGAGATGACGCGTTTCTGCATCATCACCGACGAAACCCGCCACGTGAAAATGGCCATCGTCGACCGCAACGTCACGCCACTGCTGTCGGTCAATGACCCGAGCCTGATGGTCGGCATGCCCAAGGGCCTCACCGCCGCCACCGGCATGGACGCCCTGACCCACGCCATCGAAGCCTACGTGTCCACGGCGGCCACCCCGATCACCGACGCCTGTGCGATCAAGGCCATCGAACTGATCAGCGCCAACCTGCGCCTGGCCGTACGCGACGGCAGCGACAAGGCCGCGCGGGAAAACATGGCCTATGCCCAGTTCCTCGCAGGCATGGCGTTCAACAATGCCTCCCTGGGTTTCGTGCATGCCATGGCCCACCAACTCGGCGGTCTCTACGACCTGCCTCACGGCGTGTGCAACGCGGTGCTGCTGCCCCATGTACAAAGCTTCAACGCCAGCGTCAGTGCCAAGCGCTTGAGCGATGTCGGCCGCGCGCTGGGTGTCGACGCCAAGGGCAGCACTGACGAAGAGGGCGCCCAAGCCGCCATCGCCGCCATTCGCAGCCTGTCCCAGGACGTTGAAATCCCTGCCGGCCTGCGCGAACTGGGTGCCAAGTTGCAGGACATTCCGCTGCTGGCCACCAATGCATTGAAGGACGCATGCGGGCTGACCAACCCACGGCGCGCCGATCAGCGTCAGATTGAGGAGATCTTTCGTAGCGCGTTCTGATCTGTCCGGCAACTGGCGGCGCACATGAACGCGCCGCCAGCCAATGCCACGCACAAGAGCGCCAATGGCCAAGCCTGCTGGCTCACCAGCAGGCTTGCTACGCCGCCGATCAACGCCGCCATCAACTGATGCATGAAGCCACTCAAGGCCATGGCATAGGAACCGCTGACCGGCGACTGATCATTAGCCAGTGACAAACTGATGGGGTAACTCATCGATTGCCCAAATACCGCCAGGCAATACGGCAACCACAACAACAGCGCGATCCCGCTGGCAAACACACTGCCCAACAGCATCAGCGCCGTTCCCATTAACGCCAGCGCCACGCCCCAGCTCATCATCGTCAACCGCCCCATCCGCGCGACGAAGCGGTTGACCATCAACGCCCCCGCCAGATAGGCCCCGCTGATCGGCCACCCCAGCCAGCCGTACTGCGCCGCGCTCCACTCGAAGCGCCCTTGCAGTATCAGCGGAGCACAGGTGTTGAAGGCAATTATCACCCCATAGCCCAGCCCACCGGCCAATGCTGCGTGTAGAAAGGGGGGATGCCGCACAATCGTGGCGTAGATCCGCCAGGCTGAGTCTGGCGAATCAGCCTTCATCACTGACGGAAACACCACCCTTTGCAGCACAGCAATCAACGTGAGGGCACTTATTGCCAACCCATAGAAAATGGCCTTCCAGCCGAAGGCCGCCTGCAACAGCGACCCCATGAACTGGCCGATTCCTAGCGCGATTACAAACGTCATCCCCAGCCACGACAACCCTCTGGCCAAAAGCGCCCCGCTGAAACTGTCCCGCACCAACACCCTGGCCATGACCGCGACTCCACCCGCGCCCAAACCCTGAATCAGGCGTAATGACAAAAAAGACTCGACGTTAAATGCCGATGGAATCGCCGCGCTTACCGAGGCATATACCGCCAGCGCCGCCAGCAGGACCGGCTTTCTGCCAAAACGCTCCCCCAGGCTGCCCCAGAGCAACATCGGCAGCGCCATGCCCACCAGGTACACGGCCAGGGCCAGTGCGACGTAGTCCTCGGCGGCGAGCAGGGACTGGGCGATGACCGGCACAGCGGGCAAATAGCTGCTAATGCCGACTTGGGCGAGGAAGGCGGCGCAGCAAGCGAGGGCGAGACGGGTGGTGTTTTTCAAGGGGAGGCGTCCTGCGCCTTAAGTTCTGCGTACGTCATCGTAAGTCGATTCCTCCGTATGGATCCGAACAATGATTGATGTTTATGCTCATTGAGAAATAAGAGTGAGTATGTGGCGGTTGTTTATAGTAGGTGCGCAATTTATTTTGCGTCTTTATGTTCCTGTATTAAGGCTGTCAGTGTGGAGCAAAACAACTCTACTGTTTTAGGGCTCATGTCTGCCCGAAGAGTTATACGTAATGCTGCTTTTTCCTTGGGCACGACAGGAAAAAATACGGCAGAGGTGAAAAATCCGCTGTCAGCCAGTCGCATAGCGAGTTTGTTCGCTTTTTCAGCCTCGCCGCAGGTTACCAATCGTATTGCGGTGTCGGCACCCTGTTGTTCAGTGTGGATAAGGCTGTCGAATAACCGGATATTGGTTTGAAGCTGTTCTTGAAGCACGGATAGCTCGGTTGTTTGATGTATTTTTATTGACGCCAGCCCGGCTCCTATAGCGGCAGAATTGAGACTTTGGGACCAGTTACTGGGCCCGCCGTATCGATACATTAGACTTTTCTGTCTTTCGCTACCGAACATGATCATTCCTCCACTGGCACCAAATGATTTGCCTAGAGAGGCCACGATTAAGGTTTTATTGTCTATCTCTTGCAAGCGCGGCCGGATAAAACCGGCCCCTTTATCTCCAAATGCGGACAAGGCGTGGGAGTCATCCAAATAAAGGAACAGTCCGTAACGCGCCTTCAAGTAGAGCAGGCTATCGATATCTGCGACTCCACCCATGCTGTATATGCCGTCTGCTATGTAAGCTACATTTTTACGTTTTTTGCACAAGTCTTCAATCCAGCACATGTCATTGTGAGGCGCGGTTTTTACTTCTGTTTCATCTGCGCACGAGGCTTTAATATGATTCATTGAATAGTGGGAATATTTGTCGAATATCATTGTGGGTGGGGAGTTATTGGTAAATACGCCGCTGGCGAGCATGGGCAAGAGTCCGGAGCTGGCCGCACTACAGGACAAAGTGCTGAGGCAGATTGAGTTGAAAAGGCCTGATAGCTCTGTTTCATATCGTTCAAGTATTTCAAGTTTGCATCGATTTTTTGAGTTTGCAATGCGAAGTGTTTTGGCTTTCTTTTATTCCTTGGATAGCCCCTTTTAGTATCTTTGGGTTATAGTCGAGGCCAAGATATGATGTTGTGCAAAAGTGATGAAGTTTTCGTCCGTACTGATCAATAAGTTGGTTGTTGCTTTTGACTTTTACATTAAGTTCGCAAATTCGGCCTGACTGTGCTGAGTGCCAGTCTCTGTCGGCAAGGTCGATCAGTTTTTTGTAATTTGTGAACTGATTTTTTGAATGAATATTTTCCATTGTTTTTACCTGTCCTTAGGGAAGGCAAAAACAGTAAAGGGAAAATTTTGATAAGGTAAGTCAGATATTTCCCATGCAAGCTACTCCGAATGGATATTTTGTTGTGAGTAAGGTCCTACATTTTGTAAGTCCCAATGGACATCCGACCGATTCTTATGTGCATGACTCAACGTAGCGGATCCAGGGAGCATTTGATTGTGATTGGGTAAATGAATGCAGTGGGGGCGTTCGCGTTTTGTTGAGGTCGTATCCCGCAGGATTGAGTAAGGTGTCCGCATACCGGCCGGATGTGACGATGGCCTTCAAGGACCTGTCTCTTGGGTAGTCGAAACCATATGGATGAAGGGAGTACTTGATGAGAGTTCTGTTATTCGGTGCCACCGGCATGGTCGGCCAGGGCGTCCTGCGCGAGTGCCTGCTGGCCGCTGACGTACAGGAAGTCGTCGCCGTCGGCCGCACGCCCCTGACCCGGGAACACGGCAAGTTGCATCAGGTATTGCACAGCGACATGCTGGATTTCCAACCCCTGGAAAACCTGCTGCAAGGGTTTGATGCGTGTTTCTTCTGCCTCGGCGTGTCGTCTGCCGGCCTGAATGAAACCAAGTACACCCACCTCACTTATGACCTGACCCTCGTCGCCGCCAGCACCCTGGCGCGGCTTAATCCGCAAATGACGTTTATCTACGTGTCCGGCGCCGGTACCGACAGCTCCGAGGTGGGCAAGTCGATGTGGGCGCGGGTCAAGGGCAAGACCGAGAATGCCCTGCTGCGCCTGCCGTTCAAGGCGGTGTTCCTGTTCCGGCCGGGGATCATTCAGCCGCTGCACGGTGTGCGCTCGAAGACGCCGTTCTATCAAGCCTTCTATTCCGTACTCGGGCCCGTACTGTCGTTGGTGCGTCGGGTCAAGCCGGGCTGGGTGGTGAGCACCGAGACCGTTGGCCGGGCGATGCTCGCGGCGGTGCGCCATGGCGCGCCGCAACCGGTGGTGGAACAGGCCGAGATCAATCGCCTGGCGTCCGAGCGCGCCTGATGTTGCACAAGAGCCTGGTGCGTCGCCTTGACTTGATCACCCTGCAGCTGTTCGTCGCGGTGTTCGAAGAGGGCACCCTGACCCGTGCCGCCGCCCGCGAAGCCATCGCCGTGTCGGCAGCCAGCAAGCGTTTGATGGAGCTGGAGCAGGTGCTGGGGGTGAGCCTGTTCGTGCGACGGGCCAAGGGCATGGACCTCACCGCCGCCGGCGAAACCCTGCTGCACCATGCCCGGCAGATGCTGTTCAACGTGGAAAAAATGGGCCTGGAGCTTGGCGAGCATAGCCATGGCGTGCGCGGTTACGTGCGGATGCTGGCCAATCTCTCGGCGATTATTCAGTTTCTTCCGGAAGACTTGCGGGATTTTTCCAGGCTGCATCCCGAAGTGAAAACCGACCTCGAAGAACGCCCCAGCAACGGCGTGGTGCAAGGTGTGCTGGATGGGGTGGCGGACCTGGGGATCTGCTCCAGTGATACCGACACCAAGGGCCTGCCCAGCGTGACCTATCGCCACGACAAACTGGTGGTGTTGATGCCGGCGGATCACCCCTTGGCGCCGCGCGAAAGCCTGGCCTTCGCCGAGACCCTGGACAGTGACTACGTGGGCCTGCACGCCGCCAGCTCGATCAACATGCGCACCCACGCCGCCGCGCGCGAGGCCGGCAAGACACTGCGCCTGCGTATTCATGTGCCGGGCTTTGATGCGATGTGCCGGATGGTCCAGGCGAACATGGGCATCGGCATCCTGCCGCTGAAGGCCTATGAGTTGTTTGGCCGTGCCCTGGGCCTGCATGCCGTGCCGCTGACCGATGCCTGGTCGGACCGCAGTTTGATCCTGGTGGTGCGCGATGAGGCGCAGTTGTCACCCGTGAGCCGGCTGTTGTTCGATTACCTGAGCGTTCGCATTCAGCGAACGCTCCTTGCCAACTGACGGTTGGATTTTTCCTGTCCCTGTCCTCTAGCCTTGGCTGCACATTCCAAGAATAAGAGGTACACCCCATGACGGCTCCCTTGAGCGGTATCAAGGTGATCGAGATCGGCACGCTGATTGCCGCGCCGTTCGCCGCCCGGCTGATGGCCGAGTTCGGTGCCGAGGTGATCAAGATCGAAGCCCTGGGGCAGGGCGATCCACTTCGTAAATGGCGAAAGCTGCATGAAGGCACCTCGCTGTGGTGGTACCTGCAATCGCGCAACAAGAAATCCCTGGCCCTGGACCTCAAGTCCGCTGAAGGCCTGGACCTGATCAAGCAGCTGCTCGGCGACGCCGATGTGCTGATCGAAAACCTGCGCCCCGGTGGCCTGGAAAAACTCGGCCTGGGCTGGGACGTACTGCACGCGCTCAACCCCAAGCTGACCCTGGTGCGTATCTCCGGCTACGGCCAGACCGGCCCGTACCGCGACCGCCCTGGTTTCGGTGCCATCGGCGAAGCCATGGGCGGGATTCGCTACACCACCGGCAACCCCGACTCGCCCCCGGCGCGGGTCGGCGTCAGCCTCGGCGATTCCCTGGCGTCGTTGCATGGTGTGATCGGTGCGCTGATGGCGTTGCTGCGGGTCAAGACGGGCCAGGGCGACGGGCAGGTTGTCGATGTGTCCCTGGCGGAAAGCGTGTTCAACCTGATGGAAAGCCTGGTGCCCGAATACGACATGCTCGGTCACGTGCGTGAGCGCAGCGGCGGTGCCTTGCCCGGTATCGCACCTTCGAATACCTACCTGACTGCCGACGGTGCCTATGTGGTGATCGCCGGTAACAGCGACCCGATCTACAAGCGCCTGATGACCACCATCGGCCGTGCCGACCTGGCCGAAGCCGCCGAATTCGCCCACAACGATGGCCGTGCGGCGAAAAGCGCTTTGCTCGATGCCGCCATCACCCACTGGACCAGCAGCCTGCCTATCGAGCAGGTGCTCAGCGCCCTGGAAGCCGCCGAAGTGCCGGCCGGGCGCATCTACTCCGTGGCCGATATCGTCAGCGACCCGCACTACCAGGCGCGCGACATGTTGCTCAATGCCGAGCTGCCGGGCGGTGTGTCGGTGAAGATGCCCGGCATCGTGCCCAAGCTCTCGGAAACCCCCGGCGCCGTGAACTGGCAGGGCCCGAGCCTGGGCCAGCACACCGATGACATCCTCGGCAGCCTGGGCCTTACGGTTGCCGACATCCAACGCCTGAAAACCTCGGGAGTGGTGCAATGATCACTGACTATTCCGACCCGCTGATCGTGCAGGAAGTGTCCCCGCGCGATGGCCTGCAAATCGAACCGACCTGGGTCGAGACCGCTGACAAGATCGCCCTGATCGACCAGCTTTCCCTGGCCGGTTTTTCGCGGATCGAAGCCGGTTCCTTCGTGTCGCCCAAGGCCATCCCTGCATTGCGCGATGGCGAACACGTGTTCCAGGGCATTGCGCGCAAAGCCGGGGTGATCTACGTTGCGCTGATCCCTAACCTCAAGGGCGCCCAGCGCGCCGTCGAGTCGCGCGCCGATGAACTGAACCTGGTGATGTCGGCCAGCCAGACCCACAACCTGGCGAATATGCGCATGCGGTGCGAGGCGTCGTTGGCGGCATTCGGCGAGATCGTCAGCTTTGCCGCCGGGCACCCGGTACGCCTCAACGGCAGCATCGCCACCACCTTTGGCTGCCCGTTCGAAGGCAGGATCGATGAAGACCGCGTGCTGCAACTGGTCGAGGCCTATCTGCAACTCGGCATCCAGGGCATCAGCCTTGCCGACACCACCGGCATGGCCAACCCGCGCCAGGTGGAACGCCTGGTCAAGCGCGTGTTGCAACACGTGCCGGCCAGCGACCTGACCCTGCATTTCCATAACACCCGCGGCCTGGGCCTGTGCAATGTGCTGGCCGCCTACGAAGCCGGGGCACGGCGTTTTGACGCGGCGTTGGGTGGCCTGGGTGGGTGCCCGTTTGCGCCGGGGGCGTCGGGCAATATCTGCACCGAAGACCTGGTCAACCTGTGTGAAGAGGTGGGCATTCACACCGGAGTCGACCTGCCGCACCTGCTGAACCTGTCCCGCCGCTTGCCGGTCTTGCTGGGCCATGAATTGCCTGGCCAGGTGGCCAAGGCCGGGCGCAATTGCGACCTGCATCCGCCGCCGGACTACATCGCCGCCTTGTAACGCCATACCAGACAACAAAAACAATCGGACGCCTGTGAGCAGTCCGCTGGAGAGAAACCATGAGCACTAATACGTTGGAGGCCGGCGCGCGCCCGGCCGCTGAAATCGATGCCGAAAAAGCCCTGGTCAGCAAGGTCGCCTGGCGCCTGATGCCGCTGATCATGGTGTGCTACCTGTTCGCGTTTTTTGACCGCATCAACATCAGCTTTGCCAAGTTCCAGCTGCAGGCCGACCTCAGCCTGAGCGACACCGCCTACGGCCTGGGCGCCGGGTTGTTCGTGGTGGGGTATGTGATCTTTGAAGTGCCGAGCAACATGATGCTGTACAAGGTCGGCGCGCGGCGCTGGATTGCGCGGATCATGATGTCGTGGGGCCTGGCCACGGCGGCCATGGTGTTTGTCACCGCCGAATGGCAGTTCTATGGCCTGCGTTTCATCATCGGTGCGATGGAGGCGGGCTTCGCGCCCGGTGTGCTGTATTACCTGACGTTGTGGTTCCCGCAGCACTTCCGCGGGCGCATTACCTCGATGCTGTTCCTGGCGTCCGCCTTTGCCGGCCTGGTAGGTGCGCCGTTCTCCGGCCTGGTGCTGGAACACCTCGACGGCGTGCTGCAGATGCGCGGCTGGCACTGGCTGTTCCTGCTCGGCGGCTTGCCCTGCATCGGCTTGGGCTTGCTGGTGCTGACCCTGCTCAAGGACCGTATCGAAGATGCGCACTGGCTGACGCCGGCGGAGAAGACCCTGCTGTCGAGCCGCATTGCCCGGCATGAGCCGAACACACATGGCGGCTCACTGTTGTCGGCGATCCGCATTCCCGGCTTCCTGATGCTCGGGTTTATCTACTTCCTGATCCAGGTGGCGTCTTACGGCCTCAACTTCTGGGCGCCGCAGCTGATCCGCAGCGCCGGCACCCAAAGCCCGGTGATGATCGGCCTGCTCACCGCGATTCCCTATGTGTGCGGCGCGATCAGCATGGTGGTGATCGGGCGGCTGTCGGACGCGACCGGCGAGCGCCGCAAGTTTGTCTGCGGCTTGGTGGTGCTGGGCGCGGTGGGCTTCTTCAGTGCGGGGATCTTTGCCGACCACACCACCTTCCTGATCATCGCCCTGGGCATGTTGGGCGCCGGCATCATCGCGTCGATCCCGACCTTCTGGACCCTGCCACCCAAGTTGCTGGCCGGTGCCGGCGCAGGCGCGGCGGGCGGGATTGCGGTGATCAATACCCTCGGGCAGTTCGGTGGGATTGTCAGCCCGGTGATGGTGGGGCGGATCAAGGACCTTACCGGCAGCACCACCCCGGCACTCTATGTGATCGGCGTGTGCGCGCTGTTGGCGGCGGCGCTGCTGCTGTGGGGCCTGCCGCAAAAGCTGCGCACCCTCGACAAGGCCTGATCAGCCGGCGGTTGTCAGCGCGTGGGCCGGTGTGGCGCTGAACTGAATCAACGCCACGCCGCCCATCAACAACAACGCGCCAAGGATTCGGGGCGTTGTCAGTGGGCGCTCCGCCAAGCCAAACAGGCCGAAGTGATCCAGCAGCAGCGACGCGAGAATCTGCCCGGCCATGGCCAGGGCGATAAACCCCGACGCGCCCAGCTTGGGCAGCAGCGTCAACGCCAGCGCGATAAAGCACACGCCAAACGCGCCCCCGGCCCACATCCACAGGGGCGCCTTGGTGATAAATGCGAGGCCGGGCAGCGGCAGGCGCAGCGCCACGATCACCGGCAGCAGCACGAGGATGCTCACCAGCAGCGACGCCAGGGTGGCCCACAGAGGATGCCCAAGGCCGCGTCCGAGGTTGGCATTGATCGCACTTTGAAACGGCACCATCGCCCCGGCGATCACCGACAATAGCAACAAACCGGCCCCATGCAACGTCGTCATGGCGAATCTCCCAGAGGTTTTGCTGGACTCTAGGCTATTCGTCACGCAAATTTAAATTCCAAGTTCTTATGCCGAGCATGCAACTGATGAATGATCTGCGCCGCGTCGACCTTAACCTGTTGGTGGTCCTTGACGCCTTGCTCAGTGAGCAACACGTCACCCGCGCCGCCGAGCGTTTGCACCTCAGCCAGCCGGCAGTGAGCCACGCGCTGGCGCGCTTGCGCGATTTATTGGGTGACCCGTTGCTGGTACGCCAGGGCGGCATGTTAGTGCCCACGGCCCGCGCCCTGGAGTTGGCGGCGCCATTGGCCGAAGCCCTGGCCCAGGTCCAGGCGTTGCTGGCGCCGAATCGCTTTGACCCGGCATCGGCCAAGCGCCGGTTTCGTGTGGCGATGTCGGACTACAGTGCGGCGATTTTCCTACCGGGTCTGGTCCGCGTCCTGCGACGTGAAGCGTCCGGTATCGACCTGCAAATCATCCAGGCCAGCCGCGAAGGCATGGTGGAAGGCGTGCTCAATGGTGATATCGACCTGGCTGCCGGCGTCTTTCCCGACATGCCCGCCGAGCTGCGCACCGCAGCGTTATTCGAAGAGCATTACACCTGCCTGCTGGACCGCAACAGCCTGCCGCAGGGCGGTGCGCTCGACCTGCCCTCCTACCTGTCGCGCCCCCACGTACTGTTGGAAATGCGCGGCAGCGGCGCGCCGGAAATCGAGCGGGCACTGACCGCGATTCGCGAGCGACGGCATGTGGCGATCAGCCTGCCGCACTGGGGCGTGGCGCCGCAGTTGATCGAGGGCACGGACTTGATTCTCACCGTATCGTCGCGAGGCTTGCTGAATACTGATCACCCGCATCTGGTCGCCGTGGCGCCGCCGTTTCATATTCCGTCGTTTACCTTTGAACTGGCGTGGCATGCGCGACGGGGCGGGGATTCGGGGTTGCAGTGGTTGATTGGGCAGGTGCAGGGTATGTTGTCCGAAGGCCGCAGATAACAGGAAAAAACATGTTCTCAGGCTTCAACCACTTGACCCTGGCCGTCACCGACGTGAGTCGCAGCGTCACCTTTTACCATGAGTTGTTGCAACTCAAGCTCGAAGCCACCTGGGACACCGGCGCCTATTTGTCATTGCCGGGCCTATGGCTATGCCTGTCCCTTGATCCGCTGCGCGACTCGAAGCCGTCGGCCGATTACACCCACTATGGGTTCACTGTCGCTGCGAGTGATTTCGCTGCGCTGGTCTCGCGTCTGCGCGCCGCCAAGGTGCAAGCGTGGCGCGACAATCGCAGCGAAGGTGCCTCGTTCTATTTCCTTGATCCCGACGGCCATAAGCTCGAAGCCCATGTCGGCGACCTGGCTTCGCGTCTGTTGGCTTGCCGCGACAATCCCTATGCGGGAATGCGGTTTTACCCATAGCGCAGGAACGTGCAGAATCCGTCCACCTTCCTACGTTTTGTCAGAGTCGCGCCCATGACCCCCTCCTTGCTGCTCGCCGTCCTCGCTTCGGGTTTTATCTACGGTATTACGCCTGGCCCCGGCGTATTGGCGGTGTTTGGCATCGGCGCCGCCCGGGGGCGTCGTGCCGGGGCGGGGTTTCTGTGCGGGCACTTGCTCGGCGATGTGCTGTGGTGCAGTACGGCGCTGATCGCGATTGTGGGCGCGCGGGAAGTCGGCAGCAGCGCGTTCGATGTGCTCGGCGTGCTCAGTGGGCTGTACCTGTTCTGGCTCGGCTGGCGCGCGATTCGTACCCAGCGTCGCAGCAGTGAAGCCCCCCAGGGCGCGGCGCGGCATCCGTTCTGGCACGGCATCCTGTTCGGCTTGACCAACCCCAAGGCGTATCCGGTGGCCGTGGCGACATTTACTGCATTGCTGTCCAGCCGCGCCGAATTGCTGACCTGGTCGATGCTGCCGGCGTTGATCTTCCTGAGCTTCGTCGGGGGCCTGTTGGCCTACGCGATCCTGATCGGCGTGGTCGGTGCCCAGCGGGTGCGCACGGTGTATCAGCGCCATGAAATCCTTATCACCAGGCTTTGCGGCGTGATGTTTATCGGCTTCGCCATTAATGCCCTGGCCCATGCGCTGCCAGGCCTGTTCGGCAGCAAACCGGCCTGACTGGGCACGACCGTTCGTCGCACGGGCAAGTTTTTTCTAAACCTTTGCCGCCCTGAAAATTCGAATTCAGGGCGAGGTGTCTTTCCCCGCACTTATTTTTGCCCTGGAGGAACCCATCATGAGCCGCATGGCTATCCGGTTACGCACCGCCAGTTTCGCGATGCTGCTGGGCCTCGGCGCCAGCAATGCTTTCGCCCAGTCGCCTGCTGAATTCATCGAGCAGGCTTCGGCCAAAGGCATGGCCGATATCGAAACCAGTCGCATGGCCCACGCCAAGACCTCGTCCCAGGAAATCAAGGACTACACCATCGAGGTGATCAACGAGCGCACCCTGGCCAACCAGCATTTGGCGGCGATCGCCAAGAAGCTCGACCTGCCCGTGGCCCCACGGGAGAAGATCGTCGACAAGGCCGAAACCCTGATGCCCGAACTCAAGGACGGCGACTCCTTCGACGCGGCCTACACCGCGCAGCAAGTGAAGGAAAACGAAGACGCCATTGCCCTGTTCAAGCGCGAAGGGGCGGCCTCGGATGTGCCGGAAATCAAGGCACTGGTGGATGAGACGCTGCCCAAGCTGGAAGAACGTCTGCAAAAGGCCCGAGCCCTGGCCTCGACCTACGGTAAGGGCCATCAAGGCGACGGTTGAGCCTTTCGCTTGATATAAAAAACGGCGGTTGGATCATGTCCAACCGCCGTTTTTTTATGCCTGGTTCAGATCGGTCTTGTTCGGGGCCGCATCGTCGGCCGCGTGGCCACAGCTGCTGTTCAGGCTGACGGTGCCGGTGTTGCCGATGCTGCGGTATTCCTGGCGCAGTTTTTCCAGTTCCTTGCGGTCCAGGCCGTCCAGGCTCAGCACGGCGTTCTGCGCATCCTTGGAGACCCGCAGCAGTTCATCGATCTTGATGTGCAGGATGTCGTTATCGCGGTTTTGGGTGTTCTGGATCAGGAACACCATCAGGAAGGTGATGATGGTGGTCGAGGTGTTGATGATCAACTGCCAGGTGTCGTTGTAGTGGAAGTACGGACCGCTCAAGCTCCACAGGAAAATCAACGCGACCGCCGCATAGAACGTCCGGGCACTGCCTGCCCAACGGGACAGGGATTGTGAGACTGCAGAGAATTTCATGACCGTTTTCCTTAAAGGTGAGTGATGAAAATACTGACCGCAGGCACGCTCTGAAATTTCTTTTTACAACTTAGGGTGTGAGCAACATCGTGCGTTTTCTGCACGGTTCTTAGGAGTGAGCCTACGGCGCTCTGCAGCGATAGGCGCAAGACTGGGTTTTTATGCGGAAATTCCCATGCACGCTGATACCGCCTGCGACCTGCCTACGCTTTATCACCAGACCGAAGATCATTATTTCGCCGCGACGTGCTCGCTGCATCGCCGCTACAACGCCTGTATCAACGCTTACTTTACCGGCGAATATTTCGACCCGTGGAACCTGTTGTTTATCCGGGTCGGCAGTGCCCCGCTGGGGGGGGCTATGACAGCGCCCCTGGACCTGCTTCGTCGTATTTTCCTGGATACGCGCGTCGTGATTCATGAGGAAAAGGTCGGTGCGGTAGCCGAGGCCCTCATCGGGCTGGGCTTTCAGCCTGCCGAAAAGACCACTGCGATGGTCCTCGATCTGTCGGGTTTTGTTTTATCTACGGATGACCGCTCGGTGCAGATCAGCTTGACTCGGAACCTGGCCCACTGGGCAGTTCCCCTTGGCAATGCGTTTTCCATGGCGCCCGAGGGTGTTGCACGTTATCAGGCCCGGCACCAGCGGGCCCTTGAAACGGGCCAATCGCTTTACCACTTCATCCTTTCCACCGAGGGGCAGGTGAGGTGTTCGTTGACTTTATCCATGTGGAATGGAGAGGCACGGCTTAGCGATTTCGGCACGCTCGTGGATTTTCGCGCAAGAGGTTATGGCACGCGATTGCTTCAAGCCGCCCTGCTTCACGCTGCAAGCCTGGGGGCCCGGCGCTGTTTTCTTGAAGCGACGATGGAGGGGATCTCGCTGTATCGCAAGCTGGGTTTCGAAGGCTTATTCGATTACCAGGCTTTTACTCGAGGGCCGGTTGCAATTGCCTGATCAGAAGCTCATTTTCACCTGGCTGCAGTCCTCAAGCGTCAACAGATACTGCTTGGCGTCGAGTCCTCCGGCAAACCCGGTCAAGGTGCCCGAGGCACCAATCACTCGATGGCACGGCGCAATGATCGAGATGGGATTACGCCCATTGGCGGCGCCCACGGCTCGTACGGCTTTCGGGTTGCCAATTTGCCGGGCGATCTGGCTGTAGCTGCGGGTTTCGCCAAAAGGAATAGTCAGCAGCGCCTGCCAGACCTGCTTCTGAAAGGCGGTACCGGTGAAATCCAGTTCCAGGTCGAATGTGTGGCGAGTCCCCGCAAAGTACTCCTTCAACTGGCGCTCGGTTTCCAACAGCACCGGGCTGTCGTTGGCTTCGTGCAATTGACCCAGGCGCACACGGTTGGCGCGCTCGACTTCCCACAGGATGGCACTGAGCTTGCCATCGCGCGCCACCAGGGTGAGCTCACCGACAGGGGAGGGCATGAGCTTGTATTCGTAAGACATGAGCGGGCTCCTCGAGGGGCAGTTGTTAAACGCTACAGGCCTACGGTATTGCCATCCGCCGGACTGAACACTACGTTTCTTGCGGTGGAATTCTCACTGGCCCTGGACATTCCAGTAAACCCAGTTGGAATAGTACGGGTACCAGTAGAACCAGGAAATCCTGTAGAGCCCCATGATGACTGAGGCCTCCCCGATGGCGACCAGGGAAATCAGATTGAACAGCGTGACGATTGCAGCGAATGCGGTGACGCCTCGGCTGGCATGGCGCCTGGCAAACACTACGCCGTAGACGGATGCGGCGATGGATCCGAGCGCCAGCCCCAGCCCCAAGGGGTACGGAAGTCGCACCAGCGCGACCAGCAGTGGCAACACCAGCACCCAGCCGAGTACTTGGCGCAGAACAGGTGTGGATGTGGGTTGTTTGGGTTCAATCATGGCAATAACCCTGGGGCCGCAAGCTCAATGAAGCGACATCATCACGCTATGGATGCAGTGCCGCATTCAGACTTTGCTCCCGTTGCAGCTACCGATCCTGTTGCAGCACCTTGAGCGCCGCCGACGCGAGGAAGCCGGAGCGGCTTTTTTCCTCCGGGTGGTGCAGTACGTATTCATCGATGCGGTTGAGCAGGTAGCCCGGCAACGTGATGTTGAGTTTTTGCGCCTTGCCCAGGTACTTGGTGACATCGATGTCTACAACCGCCCAAGTGCAGCCGGCGTACTGAGGGTTGGCGGCATGCACGGTGACCTTCTGGGCGCTCGGGATCGGCGCGCCGTCTTCCGCGAGGATTTCGAAGTGCCCTTCGATGGCTTCGCGCGCCATGGCCATGGCGTCGTCCAGGTCGTCGCCGGCAGAGTAGCAACCGGGAATATCCGGGACTTCCACGCCCCAGGCGTGATCGTGGTCACCGGTTGAAATTGCGATGGGGTACAGCATGTTCGTTGTCCTCCAGGGACGATTAACTCAAGAGAGTTTGTTTCAAAATGCTCTTGGCGGTCTTGTCCAACAGGTCTTTCTTTGGATGGGGGATCGTCACCAAGCCAGGCTTCGTCGGGTGCTTGAAGTGGTGATGACTGCCTCTGATGCGCACCAGGTACCAGCCGTCTGCGACGATGTGACCTATCAAGTATCGGCTATCCACAGCACCTCCTTGTGGTGTGTGTTGGTGGTGACTATAACCACTGAAAATAAATTATCAACACTCTACCTACCAGTCTTCGATGGCCGGTATTTCGGCAGGTGGTGAATGCAGTGTAAAAGCCAGTGGGATCGGCGCTGTGGGGAGGTATTGCGAGGTTTTTCGGGTCATTGCCGGATGTGTAATGCCTCTCCTATAACGGCAAGAAACGCGTCAATCAACACACTGTGTCTTTCGGTCGGCGTCAACACCAACAACTGCGCACACGCATCCGCCTCCACCAAAGGCCGATAAGTCACGCCTTTGTTCATCAAACTCCGGGTACAGGCCGGTACCAGCGCCACCCCTTGCCCGGCGGCCACCAGTGCAATGATCGAAGTGATCTGCCGTCCGGTCGGTCCGGCATGCAGGGGCACGCCATGGTGGCGGTAAAGCTGCTCGATGGACTGGTTCAGCCCCGAGCCGTAATCGGCTGGAAACAGAATCAAAGGATAGGCACTGAGCTGCGCCAGGCTGATGTCGGCCTGGCAGGCCAACGGGCTGTCACTCGACACCGCTGCCACCAAGGGTTCCTCGCCCAACGACAGCGTTTGCACTGCGTCGTTTTGTGGCAACAGCCGGCTCAACCCAATATCCAGCCGTCCATCGGCCACTTGCGCACCGAGACTGCCGGAGGCGCATTCCACCAGGGTCAGTTGTACATCGGGAAAGCGTTGGGCGAAGGCCTGGATCGATTGGCTGAACAGGTCCGACAGGGCAATCGAGCTGACGTAGCCCAAGGCCAGTTGACCCGCTGTCCCTGCTGCCAACTTCCCGGCAATCACCTGAGCCAACTCCACCTGTTCCAACACGCCACGTGCATAGGGCAAGAACGAGCGTCCCTGTGCGGTGAGGGTCACGGTGCGGCTGGTGCGATCGAACAGCTTGAAACCCAACTCTGCCTCCAGCGCTGAAATATGCCGGGTCAAAGGCGGCTGGGCGAGGTGCAGGCGCAGGGCCGCGCGACCGAAGTGCAATTCTTCGGCGACGGTCAGAAAGTAACGCAGCTTGCGTAGGTCGAGCATCCTGATCCTTGGGTATCAATCGGTCGGAATTCGGTATTGGTTTAAGACCCGCCGGCCATTCTATAAAGACCTTTCAAAATAAAACGAGAGGTTTCATGAAACCGCGCCTGCATTGTGCCCGCCTTGCCCTGTTCCTGTGTGGCTGCGCGGCGTTTCTCAACCTCTATGCGACCCAAAGCATCCTCCAGACGTTTGCCGCGCACTTTCATATCAGTGCCAAGGAGGCGGGCTGGAGCATCACCGTCACCACCCTGGCGGTGGCGATCACGGCACCTTTCGTCAGTCGCCTGACCGGACGTTTTGCACAACGCACGGTGATCTCGGTGGCCGCTGTGTTGCTGGCGGTGCCGGCATTGATGACCGCTTATGCCGACAGCTTTGCCGAAGTGCTGGTGTGGCGCTTTGTCGAGGGCATGCTGATCCCGGTGCTGTTCGCCACCAGTGTGGCCTACATCGGCGACCGCTGGAGCGGCGGCACGGTCACGGAGGTGACGAGTCTCTACGTCGCGGGCACCGTGTTGGGCGGGTTCGCCGGGCGCTTCGTCACCGGAGTCATGACCGAGTATGTGGGCTGGCGTGAGGCCTTTGAAGTGCTCGCGGTGCTGAGCTTGATGGTCGGCGGATTCATCCAGTTTCTGTTGCCGGCCAACCGTCCGCGGACCGTGCAGGTTAAAGCCTCCTCGTCAGGTGTATTTCGCCAGCCGCTGTTGGCCGCATACGCCGTAGGTTTCTGCGTGTTGTTTTCGCAAGTCGCGGCGTTTACCTACGCAGGTTTGTACTTGGGCCTGCCGCCGTTCAACCTCGGGCCTGCGGCGTTGGGGACGCTGTACATGGTGTTTCTGTTGGCGTTGATCGTGATCCCCATCGCCGGACGCCTCAGCAAAGCCCGGCCCCATGCCCAACTGCTGGGTGTCGCCGCCGTGCTGGGCGTCAGTGGTTCGGCGTTGACCCTGATGCCCTCCCTCTGGTGCATCGTAGTCGGCCTGGCGTTCAGTTCCACCGGTGTGTTCCTCGCCCAAGCGGCCGCCAATGGGTTTATCACCGCTACCGCGGGCGATAACAAGACGGGCGCTGTCGGTGTGTATCTCACCTGTTATTACCTGGGCGGCAGTGGTGGCGCCATTGTCCCGGCGCTGATCTGGGAACGTTGGGGCTGGGCCGGTTGCGTGGTGCTGATCATCGGTTTCCAGCTGCTGACCTTGTTGATCGCCTTGACCGGCTGGAAGCCTCTTAAACCTGAGCTGATTCCTGCACCATGAACGACACAGTCGCTGTGCCTTCGCCCGAATCATCGACGCGCCGTCGCGCCTTGTGCGCCGGTTGCAGCGCCCATGCCGTGCATGATGGGCTCACTGATGTGATCTACGTTTTGCTGCCTGTCTGGCAGGCTCAGTTCGCCTTGTCCTACGCCCAGATCGGCCTGCTGCGTGGTGCCTATTCCGGGGTGATGGCCGTGTTCCAATTGCTGGCCAGCCGCGCCGCCAGACGCTGGGGCCGCACACCGATGCTGGTGGGCGGCACGGCGCTGGCGGGTACTGCCTACTTGTTGGTGGGGCAGGCTACAGGGCTGAGCGTGTTGCTGGTGGCGCTGCTGCTCGGCGGCCTGGGCGCCAGCACCCAGCACCCATTGGCCTCGTCGATGATCACCGACGCCTACGAGGACGGCGGTGGGATCAAGCAGGCGCTGTCCCAGTACAACTTCTCCGGCGATATCGGCAAAACCTTGATTCCTGGTCTGGTCGGGCTGCTGCTCACCGTCATCAGTTGGCGGGCCAGCGCCACGTTGCTGGGCCTGCTTGGCCTGGCGGCGGCGGGGCTGTTGTGGTGGCTGATTCCTGCTCAAGCATCCGAATCCACCGCCACAAAAACAGCCAAGTCCCTCAGGGGTAGCGGCTCCGCCACGGGCCTGCGCGCGCTGATCCTCACCGGCACCCTCGACAGCGCCGTGCGCATGGGATTTCTCACTTTCCTGCCGTTCCTGCTGCAAGCCAAAGGCGCCGGTACTGCTGGCATCGGCCTCGCCCTCACCTTGCTGTTCATCGGTGGTGCCTTCGGCAAACTGTTCTGCGGCTACCTCGGCGCACGCATCGGCATGATGAAGACCGTGTGGATCACGGAAACCAGCACTGCAGTGCTGATCGTCGCGGCGGTGTACCTGCCGCTCAGCGGGTTGATGGTGATGCTGCCGCTCTTGGGCCTGGTGCTTAATGGCACCTCCTCGGTACTGTACGGCGCCGTGCCCGACCTTGCCGGCGCGGGCAAGCGCGAGCAGGCGTTTGCACTGTTCTACACCGGCACGATTGGGGGTGGCGCGCTGGCGCCGGTGGTGTTTGGTGCAGTGGGGGATGTGCTCGGCGTGCCGGTGGCGGTGATGGTGTTGGCGGGGATGTTGGGTGTGACGTTGCCGTTGGCGTGGGTGGTGCAGAGGAGTGGGGTTGAGGCTTAAAAGGCTCACTCTCGGGTACTTGGAATTTTTTGCTTAAATGCCACGGAGTCGAACGGCTGAGGTTCTCGGCTGGACTCAACCATCGCCAGTTCTGCCCGGATTTTCTCACGGGCGTTGGCCGCAAAATCGACAGCCCTTAGGAACTCTGATTTATCACCCTCTGCAATCACCTGAGAAAGGTATTCGTGGATGGCTTCCTGGCTGTCGAGCAGGTCAACAATATCGAAAGCGGTCAATGGCTGAGTCATGATCAAACCTGCGTATGCATTTCTGGTGGGCTGGGGCCATGGACAATGATGTGAGTGGTAGGTTGAATTCAAACGTTCTTCAACGGCTATTTGTTGCCAAAAGCTTCGATTTCTTCACGCTTCGAGCATGAGTCTGAACCTTGCGGCATTGCCTACACAACGATCAGACTCGTCCGAGTTGTGCGCCTTGGACGGCCTCTTTAAGGTTCGTCAGCCGCTGCCCATCAGCGGTCGGGTTTAGTAGCCCGATATAGTTCTTGGCGTGTAGCTGTTCGTTGAGTTAGGCACTTTAGTGCCCGTGCTTGACGGTAGCTGTATGCAGGGCGCTTTCGAGCGCGCCGGTTCTAAGAACTTCCCGGTCTACTAACCTGCGTACAGCTGCCACCCTTACCCTGTGGGTGGTGGTCCTTACCGAGGATCAACAGATGTGTACTGACTCATGCAATCCATCCGTAAAACTGTTCAGCGTCCGCCCCGAAATCGACACTCAAGCGCTGCTCGCCAACGCCTACGAAACCATCGCCGGTGCAGGTGCCATGACCCACGAGTTCGTCGAAAGCCTGCCCTCTCAACAGCGCTACCTGGCCCTGGCCATTCAGCAAATGATTGAACTGGGCCTGCTGCTGGTCGAGGCTGTTCAGGACCGCGTGGACCGAGCCGCGTAGGTCACCCGTACGGTGTAAACGGCTTGCCTTCCCAGGCCGCCCATACCACGGGGGAGGGGAGCCAGGATTTACAGTGTCGCCGCCAGCGAAAACGGAATGCGCAACGCACCGATAGGCCCTTCACGCGTACCGCACATTTCATCGTGAACGCAGTGTTGCACCAGTACGCAAGGAAACGGCGGAACCCGCTGCAACAGGTCGCGTAAATGCGTGGTGGACCCGATGCGCATCGGCTTGCCGTGATCGTCCAGTAACGTCGCCTCGACGTGCTCCAGCCTGACGCGAGCGATATAGAAACCGCCCTCCAGGGACAGCAACTCCAGCTCACGTATTTCGCCTTTCCCGGCCAGCTCGGCCAGCATTTGCATATTCATGATTGACCCTCGCTTAGGGCTCATTGGCGACGAAAGAACAGTGTGACCTGACCCCACTCGACACCGAACTTGGACATGCTCGAGCGGTTGATCAAGGTGTCCTCGTCCATCAGGTACATCCAATCGTCAAAGCTGACTTCGTACACCGAGCCATCCACCGGCAGGTTGAGCCGGTAGCGCCAACGCAGCGCATTACCCGCCACTTCGCCGATCGCCTCGCCCACCACATCCCCGGCTCGTCCGCGCCAGCGTCCTGGGCCGTCCGGCGTCAGTGTCCACACTCGTTGCTAGCGCGTGCCATCGCTGTACAAGAAACGCTCATCCAGAATCAACGCGTTGCCCTCGCGCCGGCTGGCAATATCGACCTCAAAGCGCTTGGCCACTTCCCCCGAACGCTTCTGGAAGATGCCCCAGGCTTTCACCGGTTTACTGAAGAAGCGCTCCAGGTCCAGTTTCGGTTGCTGGTCGGCGTAGTGGTCGACACCCACATTGGCGCAGCTGCTCACACTCAATGCCAGCAACAGTGAAACCCATAGACGCGTCATGACCAGGCTCCTTGAGCGTGCGAGGCGCGATGCCAACGCTTGGGCCTGATACTTGTACATAATTCATTGTTTGTACATGTTTTTGAGTGCGCGAGGGATGTTGAAATTTCGGGCATTGCCTACGCAATCATCGGAAGCGTCGGTGTTGTGCGTGTTGGACGAGGTACTTATGGTTTGCCAGCGACTATCCGCGCTTGACCGCAGCTGTATGCAGGGCATTTGGAGTGTGCTGGTGTCCCGAAAAAAGCTACCCCATAGATCAAATGAGAATGGGTTGAGCAGGCCTTACAGAGCACCAGAGGGGAGAGAAGTGGTGGAAAAAGTCTTATTTGATCGTTTGGCGCAAAGTCTGTGGCAGATGGACGAAATCGTTCGAAGTGAACATGGAGGCGTATCGCGTTCTATCTCACTCAGTCGGGGCAAGTCCGAGAGGCAAGGCCTGAGGATAGGCGTAAAGTCCAATGTGCTAGGATTCACGAATACAGAGGGATGCATCGTGAACAAACCGGTTCAACCAAAAAGCACGCAGCTGACCGCCGACAAGGTGTCGGCTGCTTTGTCAGACGCCGACGCGGTGGTTGAGCGACATGCCTCGAAAAGCCTGGCAAGTAGTGCGTTCAGTCGCACCAGTGGGCTTAAGACTCGTTCAATGCGTGCTACGCATCTTTCGAGTGTGGAACGCGAGCTGGCAGAGCTCAAGAAAGTTGTAGCAGCGCTGGCTGTACGCTCTGTCGCGCATGAAGAAATGGCTTTTGATTTGGACCTTTACGGCGTCACTGTGCTTGATGCCGGTACCGCACACCAACTGTTGGATACGCCACCAGAGCCGACAGAGGCTCTGCAAAAATTGCTCGCCTTGCGCTAAGGCCTCTCAATGGATTTCATTACCGTCAATTTTAACAAGTCTATTGACCGTTCTGCTTTCGATTGTGAAGTTCACCCAGCGCTAAACGCTTATATCGCCCAGCACGCAGGGCAAGACGAAAAGCGCAACGTTTCTCGAACATTCATGTACATCGAAAGGGGCATTTTGCTCGGCTACTATGCTTTGGCGAATGCATCTGTTGCGGTTGACGAACTGAGTGAAGACCAAAAAAAGCGGATGCCCGGATACCCCATGCCGGCAGTGCTTTTGAGTCGTTTGGCGATTGATAAAAGCAGGCAGGGCGTGGGGCTTGGCCAGCGGCTCATGTCCGACTTCTTCAGGCGGGTTTATACGGTGTCCAAACAATCGGGCGTAGCGTTTGTAGTCGTGGATGCTAAAGATCAGAGAGCTGCAAGTTATTACCAGGCTAAGTTGGGTTTCGTGGCGTCAACGAATAATCCTAGGCGTCTAATATTGTCCACTGCAACTCTGATCAAAGGATTCCGGGCGGTGGCTTGAGTTGCTGGTGAGCAGAAAGAATAAGTAGAGGCGTTCCCCAATAAAGCTGATTCTGGAAAGCCCATAAAAAAACCGGCCACCAAGGACCGGTTTTTTTATGCATCCCCCGCCAAAATCCTGCCGGCGTGGAATCTATGTCTGAGTGGAGCGGGTGAAGGGAATCGAACCCTCGTTATCAGCTTGGGAAGCTGGAGTAATGCCATTATACGACACCCGCTCAGAGCGGCTGACTTTGTACCAGATGTGCGCCGGGATTTGAAGTTTTTCTTCGGAATTTGTGCAGCTTGCCGTGGCGAGCACGTCCGTTCGCCACGGCAAGCCTTCATTTCAGATGGCGAATGCATGCTGCGTCTGGCCCTGGTGATAACGCAATCGGCTGGCTTGCCGTTCCGGTTTCAAAAAGCCCACCACCGCGTCCCGGCTGTCCCGGCAGGCGGCCTTGTGCTCCATATCCAGGAAGTGCCCCGTCGCCTGGATGGTGCTGAAGCTGCTCTTCGTCACGTACTGCCCGAACTGCCTGGCATCCTCGGCGCTGGTGTATTCGTCCCATTCGCCGTTCAAAAACAGCACCGGCACATCGATCTGCCGCGCGGCCTTGAGGTAGCACAGGCGGTCGTTGTGCAGTACCTGGCTGATGTGAAAATGCATCTGCCCGTATTCGTGCTCGGCCAGGCTGCTCACATGCTTGTAGTTGAAACGCTTGAACAGCGACGGCAGGTGTTTGCCGATGGTGCTGTTGATCAAGTGCCCGACGCGGTCGCGGTCGAGGTTGCCGAGGTAGTCGACGCCACGCTCGAGGTAGTCGCGCATCGGCGCGTTGATCACCGGCGAGAACGAGCTGATCACGGCCTTTTCCACACGCCGTGGCCGCTGGGCGAGGGCCACCAGGGTGGCGGCGCCGCCCCAGGAGAAGGACAGCACGTGCTCGGCGGCGAAGTGGTCGATAAGCTCCAGGAGGATCTGGCCTTCGACTTCCTTCGTCAGCATTTGCTCATGACGGTTATGGATTTTGGAGCGACCGGCGTAGGGCTGGTCGTACAAAACCACATTGAATTGCGGGTACAGGCTTTTCACGGTTTGGGCGAAGGAGGCCGTGGTGGCCAGCGAGCCGTTGACCAGGATGATGGTCTTTTCAGCAGCATCCGCGCGGTAGAACTCCGTGTAAACCCGATACTGACCCTGTATATCCAACACAGCGATTTCTGGCCTCATGTCGTAAGACTCCTGGCAAGCGGGTAGGGCGCGCAGATCACTCTGCACGAGCTTTATGACAGGTAGGCATACGCCTGGAAGATGAGAGCCCATGTCGGTCCGATGACGGCTGGCCGACGGCTGTTGTTAGGGCGGGCTGTTTGCCTGGGAGGCCCGTAGATCAAGCGCGGGCGGGGCAAGGTGTTTCTTGGAGGTTATAGGCGACTCGCCAGTCATAATTTGGCTGACGGTTTGATTCAAGCAGTAGACCGGGGATGCCGCAAGTCGCGCAAATGGGTTTTTGCCATCACCGGCCGAACGGTCGTCAGACCTGTCGGATTTCTTCCTCGGACAGCGCCCGGTACTTGCCGGGCGCCAGGGCCGCATCCAAGCCCAATGGGCCCATTCGCTCACGGTGCAGGCCGATCACTTTGTTGTTGAAGTGCCCGAACATGCGCTTCACCTGGTGATAGCGGCCTTCGATGATGCTCAGCCGGGCCAGGCGTGGCCCCAGCAGCTCCAGCTCGGCCGGTTGCGTGGTCAGGTCTTCAAAGGCGAAATAAAGGCCCGCTGCAAAGGTTGCCGCGTATTCGGGGCCGATGTCCTGCTCCGTCTCTACCCGATAGACCTTGGGCAACTTGGTCTGCGGTTGCGTCAGGCGCCGCGACCACTGGCCGTCGTTGGTGATCAGCATCAGGCCGGTGGTGTTGAAATCCAGGCGGCCGGCGATATGCAGCTCGTCTTTGTCCGGCTCATCCAGCAGGTCCAGGACGGTCGGGTGTTGCGGGTCTGAGGTCGCGCTGACGCAGCCCTGGGGTTTGTGCAGCATGAAATAGCGCGCCGCTTTGCCCACCTGCAGTACGTCATCGTCCACGCACACGCGGCTGAATTCGCGCACTTCATGATGAGGGTCGCTGACTGCCACGCCATCCACCTTCACCCGCCGCTCCACCAGCAACACGCGCACTTGCTGGCGATTGAAACGCGGCAGGTTGCTGAGGAAACGGTCAACGCGCATTGCGAAGCTGCTCATCCACCTGAGCACAGCGCGGGCACAGGCAGGCTGTGTTGCGCAATGCATCGGGCAGCGCTTCAAGCACCGCCGGGTCGATGGTGACGCTGTAGCACCAGCACGGCTGGTCGGCGGTGCGTGGGTCGGCCAGGGTGCAATCGTTGCGGGCCCCGCAGGCGGGGCAAAGGGTTGGCGTGGTCATGGTCGGTGGGGCAGGGCCTCGGAAGTCCCTGCACGATACAGCGCCGGTCAGTCCCGTTCCAGCACCACGACCCGTTGGCCGGCGCCAATGCCGCTGCCCGGCTGCACCGGGATTTCCCGCACCACCCCGGCAAAGGGCGCCAGCACCGGGATCTCCATTTTCATCGACTCCAGAATCACTAGCACATCCCCGGCGGCAACCCGCGCACCCACGGCCACCGGCACCTGCCAGAGGTTGCCGGCGATAGGGCTGTCGATGCTGTATTCATTGGCCTTGAGCAGCGTGTCTTGCGCCGCTGGCGCCGCAAGCTCTTCGCTGTCGAAATGCGCCTGGCCGCTGACGATCCAGCGCTCACGCTCGGCATTGAACGCCTGTTGCTGTTGTTCACGAAAAGCACTGATCCCCGAGGCTTCCCGCGCAAGAAATGCCTGGTAATCCGCCAGGTTCAGGGTGCTCTCCTCGATATCCAGCTCGAAGCGTCCCAGGGGGAAATCCCGACGAATCCGTACCAGCTCATCCGCGCTCACGGGATAGAACCGAATCTGATCGAAGAAGCGCAGCAGCCACGGCTTGCCGTCAAACGCCGCCACTTCGCGATAGCGGTTCCACATCTGCAAGGTGCGCCCGACAAACTGATAACCGCCGGGCCCTTCCATGCCGTACACGCACAAATACGCGCCGCCGATGCCCACCGAATTTTCGGCGGTCCAGGTGCGGGCCGGGTTGTATTTGGTGGTCACCAGGCGATGACGCGGGTCCAGCGGCGTAGCCACCGGCGCGCCGAGGTAGACGTCGCCCAGGCCCATCACCAGGTAGCTGGCGTCGAACACGGTGTGGCGCACTTCATCGAGGTTGGCCAGGTCGTTGATGCGACGGATGAATTCCAGGTTGCTCGGGCACCACGGGGCGTCCTTGCGCACGGTGGTCATGTATTTTTCGATGGCCAGTTGGCACGCCGGGTCGTCCCAGGACAGCGGCAGGTGCACGATGCGCGAGGGCACTTGCAGGTTTTGCCGGGTGCACACGGCGGTCCACTCGTGGCTGATCAGTGCGATCAGGTCGGCGAGGGGCAGTTGTTCCGGCTGGTAGTGGATCTGCAACGAGCGGATCCCGGGCGTCAGGTCGATCACGCCCTTCAGCGCTCGGGTTTCCAGGGCCTGCATCAGGGCATGGGCGCGAAAGCGCAGCACCAGGTCCAGCTCCGGCGCGCCGATTTCCAGCAGCAGGTGGGTGTCGCCGGCGAGGCGCGCGACCAGGCGGGTGTCGGCGTGGCCGATGTCCAGGATGATGGGGGATGCCAATTGCTCGATGCGGGCGGCTGACCGAGTTGGTCCCATCGCGAGCAAGCTCTGCTCCCACAGGGTTTCGGCATTCTTTTGATCCCAGTTCAGGGCAAGGTCGCGGGCGGTCTTGAGGTCCACCGGTTCAAAGCGAACCTTGTCACCGGCCTTGAGCTGGCCGAGTTGCCAAAGGTCCGCCTCGATCACCGTCACCGGGCACACGAAACCGCCCAGGCTCGGCCCGTCCGGTCCCAGGATCACCGGCATGTCACCGGTGAAATCCACCGCGCCGATGGCATAGGGGTTGTCATGGATGTTCGATGGATGCAGCCCCGCTTCACCGCCATCGGTACGCGCCCACAATGGCTTGGGCCCGATCAGCCGAACACCGGTGCGGCTGGAGTTGAAATGCACTTCCCACTGCGTGGCGAAGAACGTGTCGATGTACGCCGGCAGGAAGTATTCCGGTGCGCCGTGGGGGCCGTAAATCACCCGCAGTGTGCGGACCTCCGGCAGCGGTTCAGCGACTGATTGTTGCCCGGCGTTCCGGTCTTCCAACGGCAACAGATGCAACACATCGCCCGCCCGCAAGGCGCGCCCGCCATGCCCGCCAAACTGGCCGAGGGTGAAGGTGCTTTTGCTGCCCAGATAGTCCGGCACTTGCAGCCCGCCACGCAGGCACAGGTAACTGCGCGCCCCGGCGCCGGCGAGGGTGCCCAGGCTCAGGACCGACCCGGCCTCAATCAACAACGCGGTGTTCATTGGCACGGCTTGATCATTCAACCGCAGCGGGATTTCAGCGCCGGTCACGGCGACCACCGCCGCGCAATTGAAGCGCAGCAGCGGCCCGCTCAGGGTGATTTCCAGCGCCGCTGCTCCCTCGTCGTTGCCCAGCAGGCGATTGCCCAGGCGCAGCGCGCGGCTGTCCATCGGCCCCGACGGCGGCACGCCCACGGCCCAGTAGCCGAGGCGGCCGGGATAGTCCTGCACGCTGGTTTGGGTGCCTGCGCTGATCACTTCAAACGTGGCGGCCACGTAGACCAGGTCTTCCAGGCAGCGCGTCCACGGCCGGCCATTGGCAAAGGGCGGAGCCAGCAGGATTTGGCGCAGGTAATCGCGGTTGGTTTCCACGCCGTACAACCGACTGTCACTCAACGCCCGGTGCAGATCCAGGCGCGCCTGTTCGCGGGTGGGCGCCCAGGTGATGAGCTTGGCGATCATCGGGTCGAAGTACGGCGGGATCTCGCAGCCGGCTTCCACCCAAGTGTCGATGCGCAGGCCCTCGGCCAGCGGGAAATCCACACGGGTCAGCAAGCCGGGACTCGGCTGGAAATCGCGGCCCGGGTCTTCGGCATACAGGCGCGCCTGGATCGCGTGGCCCCGGGGGGTTAACTCGAGTGTGTTCAGCGGCGGCATTTCCCCGGCCGCCAGTTGCACCATCCAGCGCACCAGGTCCACGCCCCATACCTGTTCGGTGACGCCGTGTTCCACCTGCAAGCGCGTGTTCACTTCGAGGAAGTAGAAGCGCCCGTCAGCACTGTCATAGATAAATTCCACGGTGCCGGCGCTGCGGTAGTTCACGGCCTTGGCCAGGGTGATGGCGGCGGCGCACAGGGCCTCGGCCATGCCTTCGGGCAGGTTCGGCGCCGGGGTTTCTTCGAGGACTTTCTGGTTGCGCCGTTGCACCGAGCAGTCGCGCACGCCGAGGGCGATCACTTCACCGGCGCCGTCGCCGAACACCTGCACTTCCAGGTGGCGCGCGTGCTCGATGTACTTCTCGATAAACACGCCGGCATCGCTGAAATTGTTCTGCCCCAGGCGTTTGACCGCCTCGAAGGACTCGCTCAACTCCACGCTGCTGCGGCATACGCGCATGCCGATACCGCCACCGCCGGCGGTGCTTTTGAGCATCACCGGGTAGCCCACGGCGTCGGCGGCCAGCAACGCAGAGGCGAGGCTGTCGAGCAGTTCGGTGCCTTCCAGCAGCGGGATCTTGTGTTGCTTGGCCAGGGCGCGGGCGGTGTGCTTGAGGCCAAATACCCGCAGCTGTTGCGGCGTCGGCCCGACAAAGGCGATGCCGGCGTTTTCACAGGCTTCGGCAAACGCGGCGTTCTCCGACAGGAAGCCGTAGCCGGGATGGATCGCCTTGGCCCCACAGGCCTTGGCGGTGGCGAGGATTTTGTCCACCGCCAGGTACGTACTGGCCGCTGCGCCTTCACCGAGGCTGTAGGCCTCGTCGGCTTGCTGGATATGCAGGCTCGCCGCATCGGCCTCGGCGTACACGGCGATGCCCTTGACCTGCAGCTCGCGCAAGGTACGCAGGATGCGGCAGGCGATGGCGCCACGGTTGGCGATCAACAGTTTTTCGAACATGGCAAAACCCTGCGGGCCGTCCCGCAAAGTGGGGGAGCACTGCGGTCGTCCGCAGTGGGTGCAGTCAGTGTGGATCCCAGATTGGCGCGCTATTGTTTGCGGATGCACTGCCCGGCTCGGGATTGGCACAGGGCAAACAGCCAACGGCGCAGGCGCTTGAGTTTCAGTTCCATACCAGCAGCTCCGCAGGGGTGGGGTTGTAGGCGTTGCATGGGTTGTTCAACTGCGGGCAGTTGGAGATCAGCACGATCACATCCATCTCCGCCCGCAGGTCGACGTACTTGCCGGGGGCGGAAATGCCGTCTTCGAAGGTCAGCCCGCCGTCGGCCGTCACCGGCACATTCATGAAGAAATTGATGTTCGGCCCGATGTCGCCTTTGCCCAGGCGGCCGTCGTGGGCACAGGCGCGCAGGTAGTTGTCGCGGCAGCTGTGCATGTAGCGTTTTTCCAGGGCGTAGCGCACGGTGTTGCTCTCTTGGGCGCAGGCGCCGCCGAGGGTGTCGTGGCGTCCGCAGGTGTCATCGACGATGGTCAGCATCGGCTGGCCGAGGTTGGAATACAGCACGCTGCCGGTGCCCAGGTACACGCTGTTCTGCCGGCGCAACGTGCGTTGCACGTCGTAGCGTTCACGGGGGTTTTTCACGCTGTAGAACAACGTGTCGACGGCCTGGTTGCCCTCCAGGTCGAGGATGCGCAGGGTCTGCCCGGCCTTGACCTCCATCAGCCACGGTTCGCCGGCGGGGATGGTTGCGCGGTAAACGGCCGCGTCCGGTTGTTTCAGTGCGATAGACATGGCAGCTCCTCAGGCGAACAGGCGGTCGGTGTTGATAAAGCCGCGCTCGTTTTCCGGGCGCGAGGTGCGGCAGTGTTCGGCGACGCTTTTGTCGGCGTTCATCCAGCTCAGTTTCAGCGGTTGCGGGGCGTATTGCGGGTTCGGGTCCATGGGGTGTTGCAGCGCGGTGAGCACTACCAGGGTGTCCATCGGCGCGTAGAGCTCGATGTAATCGCCGGCCTTGGAATGGCCCGGTACAAAGTGCAGGCCTCCGTCGCTGTCCACCGTGACTTTGCTGAACAGGTTGAGGGTCATCAGCAGGTCGGACAGGCCCAGGCCCCACTTGCCCAACTCCACCAACAGGTTGTCGGTGCCGTTGCGGAAGAAGCCATTGCGCAGTTCCTGGTAGCGGCCCTGGCCGTATTTCTCGGCGACTTCGGCGGCGCACAGTACGCCGCCGATGCTGTCGCTCCAGCCGCAGGTGTCGGCGGTGATCGCGGCCAGCACGCGGCCCATGTCCGAGTACAGGCAATGGCCGGTGGTGAGCTTGGCGGTGTGTTGGCATTTGAGACTGTCGGGCAGGTTCAGGCGCTCGGTTTTTTCGTTGGCGTTGAGCAGGGTCAGGCTGACGTTGGCGCCGCCGCGCAGGTCGGTCAGGCGCAGCAGTTGGCCGCGCTTGAGCACGAACGAACGGTGGCCGCCGCCGGGCAGCATTTCTTCGGCAAAGGGTGGGAACAGTTGGGTGGAATCGGTCATTTGGACGTGGCTCCAAGTTCGGCGGCGAGCGCCTTGCGGCGTTCGCTGTTCAAAGGGATGTCGTAGGTGATGCGTGCGCCATAGGCGCCGGGGGCGTGGGGATCGACGCGAACCTTGTCGAACACCAGCAGGCGCGTGCCGAGGCTGAAGCCTTCGCTCAGGTCATGGGTGACCATGAACACCGTCAGCCGGGTTTCACGCCACAGCGCCAGCAGCAGCTGGTGCATGTCCTTGCGAATGCCCGGGTCGAGGGCGCCGAAGGGCTCGTCCAGCAGCAACACGCGGGGTTTCATGATCAGGGCCTGGGCGATGGCCAGGCGTTGTTGCATGCCGCCGGAGAGCTGCGCGGGGTACTTGTCCAGGGCGTGGCCGAGGCCGACCTTGTGCAACAGCGCGGCAGCCTGTTCCCGGGCGTCCTTTTTGGCTTTACCGAACAGCCGGCCCAGCAGGCGAGAACGTGGCAGTTCCAGGCCAAGGGCGACGTTGTCGAGCACCGTCAAATGCGGGAACACCGAGTAGCGCTGGAACACCACGCCACGGCTGGCATCCGGCTCGGCGGCGAGGGCCTGGCCGTCCAGCAGGATCTGGCCCTTGCTCGCGGTTTCCTGGCCCAGCAGCAGGCGCAGGAAAGTCGACTTGCCACAGCCGGACGTGCCCACCAGTGTGCAGAATTCACCCTCGGCGACCTGCAGGTTGAGGCCTTCGAGCACCACCTGATCGCCATAGCGCTGCCACACATTATTGACGCTGATAAAGCTCATGCCCGCGCTCCTTCGTACCAGGGGAACGCACGCCGGGTCAGGGCCTTGAGGCCCCAGTCCATCAGCCAGGCGAGCAGGGTGATCCACACCACGTAGGGCAGGATCACGTCCATCGCCAGGTAGCGTCGTACCAGGAAGATCCGGTAGCCCAAACCGTCGGTGGAGGCGATGGCTTCGGCGGCGATCAAAAACAACCACGCCGAGCCGAGCATCAGCCGCAGCGAGATCAGCAGGCGCGGCAGCAATTGCGGCAATACCACACGCAGCATCAGGGTCCAGGTGGAGGCGCCGAGGGTCTGCGCCTTCACCAGCAGCTCGACCGGAATTTCCCGCGCGCGCTGTTCCAGGTCGCGGGCCAGGCAGGGGGTGACGCCGATGACGATCAGCATCACCTTGGACAATTCCCCCAGCCCGAACACGATGAACAGGATCGGCAGGATCGCCAGCGGCGGCACCATCGACAGCACCGTCAGCAACGGTGACAACGGCGCGCCAAACAGCGGCAGCGTGCCGGCGGCGATCCCCAGGCACAGGCCGGCGAGGGCGCTGATGCCCAGGCCGATGGCGAGGCGCCGCAGGCTGGCGGCGCTGTCCTGCCACAGCACGTATTCGCCGGTGCGGGTGTCGGCGTTGAAGGCCAGGCGTTTTACCGCGTCAAGCATTTGCCCGGCACCGGGCAGCAGCTTGTCGTTGGGGTTGTCCGCCAGGCGCTCGGCCGAGCCCACGAAGTAGGCGAACAGCAGCAGGGCGAACGGCAGCAGCACCAGCAGCAGGCGGCTGGAGCGGTCCGGATGACGGTTGATCAGGCGCATGGCCGGGTCCTCTTACAGCTTGCCGTCGGCGGCCATCTGTACGTAGCTGGGGTCGAACTGCAGCTTGAGGTTGGCCTTGTCGCCGCTGGTCACACCGTTGGCGAAGCGCATGCCCACGGCGCTGGCGTCCTTGGCGCCTTCACCCAGCAGGCCGTGTTTAAACGAGAACTCGGCGACTTTGCCCATGGTGGCGGGCAACTGTGGACTGGTGGCGAAGGCCAGGGCTTCCTGGGGCGTGGCGAACAGCTTGGTAGTGTCCAGTTGCGACTGGAAGCCCGCAAGGTCCGTGCCGGAGGCCTTGGCCATATGTTCGAGGGCTGCGGTGCTGGCGGGGCCCTTGGCGCTCATCAGCGCGACCACTTCGAACCAGGCGCCGGTGAGGGCTTTGCCCAGCTTGGGGTTGTCTTTGAGGACCTGGGTGTTGACCACCATCATGTCCATGATTTCGCCGGGCACTTTGCTCGAGTCGAACACCTGGCTCACCCCAGGCTTGGCCTTGATCTCCGAAAGCATCGGGTTCCAGGTGGTGACGGCCTGGACCTGGTCGGTGTTGAACGCCGCCGCGATGTCGGCATCGGAGGTGTTGACCACCTTCAGGTCTTTTTCCGTCAAGTCCGCCGACTCCAGCGCGCGGGCCAGCAGGTAGTGGGACACCGAGAGTTCCACCAGGTTGACGTTCATGCCCTTGAGGTCGGCCACGGTCTTGCCGGTGCCCTTGATCACCACGCCGTCGTTGCCGTTGGAGAAGTCGCTGACCACCAGCGCGGTGCTGTCCACGCCACCGGCGGCGGGGATGGTCAGGGCGTCCATGTTGGTCATGGTGCAGCCGTCGAACTGGCCGGCGGTGTATTGGTTGATGGATTCGACGTAGTCGTTGAGCTGCACCATGTCGATGCTGATGCCGTACTTCTTCGCCCACTTGTCGAGGATGCCTTGGCTGCCGGCGTACTCCCACGGCATCCAGCCGGCGTAGATCGTCCAGCACACGCTGAAGTGTTTTTTGGGGGCGGCTTGGGCCTGGACGCTCAGCACGGCGGCAAAGACGACGGCGAGCAGGGCGGGTAAACGGATTGAGGGCATGGGTCTTCTCCAGTTGATCAAGGGCGAGCAGGAGCAACGCGGCACCGTGAACGGTGGCTTGTCTCCCGGGCTTTTATCCCGCCGTGTAACCTCAACTGGAGGTCGCCAACTCTCGGACCAGCCACTCGCTTTCGGCGAGCCGGAACCCTAGTCGGCCATTGCAAATTGTGGTGCCGCGAACCTGTATCAATCCTGCACGCAAGAGATAAAGCGAGAGTCGTGCCAAGTGGCTTCTATGCCCGGCGGTTCAGCCGGGCGGGCGGGAGAGGAGGGTGTAGAAGAGGGCGGTGTGCGCCACGCGGGTGCGTCGGCGCACTGCTATGAGGCGCTTACAGCTGGAACTTGCTGACCAGCACATTGAACGAGGTGGCCAGGCGCGACAGGTCCTGGCTGGAGGCGTTGGTCTGGTGCGCACCGGCGGCGGTCTGGGTGGACAGGTCCTGGATGTTGAGCAGGTTGCGATCCACCTCCCGGGCCACCTGGGCCTGTTCCTCGGACGCCGAGGCGATCACCAGGTTGCGCTCGTTGATGCTGGCCACGCTGGCGGTGATGCGCTCCAGCGCCTGGCCGGCGTTTTGCGCCAGGGTCTGGGTGTTGTTGGCCCAGGTCAGGCTTTTGTTCATGGCGGCCACGGCGCCATCGGCACCGGCCTGGACTTCACCGATCATTTTCTCGATGTCGACCGTGGAGGTCTGGGTGCGGTGGGCCAGCGCGCGCACCTCATCGGCCACCACGGCAAAACCACGGCCTTGTTCACCAGCTCGGGCAGCTTCGATGGCGGCATTGAGGGCCAGCAGGTTGGTCTGGTCGGCAATGCCGCGGATCACATCGATCACCTTGCCGATTTCGCGCACCTGGTCGGCGAGGTCGGCGACCGATTGGGTCGAATCGTTGATCTCGACCACCATCGATGACATGCCCGACACGGCCTGCTCCACCTGCTGGCGACCGTCCTCGGCTTCGGCGGTGGCCTGGCGCGACGCCTCGGAGGTCGACACGGCGTTGCTCGCCACTTCGTCGACCGCTGCGGTCATCTGGTTGACGGCGGTGGCGGCTTGCTGGATTTCGTCGTTCTGGCGGGTCAGGCCGCGGCTGCTTTCGTCGGTGACCGCGCTCAGCTCTTCGGCGGCTGACGCGAGCTGGTCGGAAGCGTTGGCGATTTCCACCAGGGTGCTTTTCAGGCCGCCCTGCATATCCGACAACGCCATCAACAGTTGCCCGGCTTCGTCGGTACGCTCGGTAACGATGGCTTGGGTCAGGTCACCCTTGGCAATGCGCTGCGCGCCTTCCACCGCCTGGGCGATGGGGCGGGTGATGAGCCGCGTGATCAGCACGCCAATGATGATTGCAATGATGAAGGCCAGCACGATGCCGGCAATCATCCAGGTCATCGCACTGTTGCGCAGATCGTCGGCGGCGGCGGCGCCTTCCTTGATCTGGCGGTTATTGGAGTCGACCATCACGCGAATCAGCTCACGTGCCTGGCGGAACAGTTCATTGTTACTGGTGTTGAGCTGCGTACGGGCTTGCTCAAGCTGGCCGGCATCGAGCATCGCGATGATGCGTTCGGAGTTACTGACGTAGGTGGGCCAGATCTGGTCGAACTTGTCGCCGGCTGCCCGTTCGTCATCTTCCAACGGTGTGGCGCGATAAATGGCGTAGGCGGTCTGGCTGCGTTTGAGTTCGTTGGCGATGTCCTGGCGCACGCGTTCGCGGTCCTGCTGGGCCACATCGCCATTGCTGGCATCCACCAGGCGATACAGGCCACGGTTGTGGGCGACCATGCCATTGAGGGTGGCGGCGGTATTGCTCACCGAGACCAGGTTGTTCGAGAAGGTCAGTTCAAGCGCCGAAGCCAGCCGTGTCACGCCCTTGATACCCAAGGCGCCCACGACGAGGGTGATGAACGCGCACAATACAAATGAGAGCAGCAGTTTGGTTGAAATCTTCATGACTGGAATCCGGGTATGAGGGGAGGAAGCTCGCGCTAGAGCCTCCCTGGCATTGTGCGATGTCGTAATGACATCATGCAAATCCGGAAAGTTTCAGTTCGTACAAAAAAGCCCTGTTCATGACGGTTACACACATGTTTCAAACTATTGCGAAAACGCACCAGTTTCGTTTTTTGATGTCAGATATTTCGTCATTCAGTGAAAGCTGAATGCCGCCCCCCAGCGTCGCTGGAGGTGCTCTTCCGCGGTCCAGGAGGCCGCCATGTATCGACGACTGCTGCTCAGCGCTTTACTCGGTCTGACCCTTTCCGCTTGTGTGCCCTACTACGATGGAGGCCAGAGCTACTACCGTTCCGAGGTCTACACCTCACCGGCGCCGGCTTATTACTATGGCGGCGGCACGGCGTATCAATATCGCCGTGATTACTACCCGTCGCCGCGTTACTACGCTCCGGCACCGCGTTACTACTCGGCACCGCGTTATTACCAGCCGGCGCCTCGCTATTACCCGTCAGGGCCAAGGGCCGGTTACCGGCCTTACCCGAACCAGGGCTGGGGGGATCGTTGGAACAATGGCGGGCATGGACGCGGTGGCGATCATGACCGTGGAGGTGGCCGCGGCGGTCACCGTTGACCGGCCTGTATGACAAGCGGCGCATGAAGCGCCGCTTTTTCATGGGCGCAAAACCTCAGTAATCGGACAAGTCCGCCAGCGGGTGCCGGCCTTCCCACGCCTTGGTGAAGTGCGCCTGCACCACGGCGTCCGGGACCGTATTGATGTCCGGCCAATGCCAATGGGGCTTCTGGTCCTTGTCGATCAACCGCGCGCGCACCCCTTCGCTGAATTCCGGATGGCGGCAGCAGTTCAGGCTCAGGGTGTATTCCATCTGGAACACCTCGGCCAGGGACAGATGGCGGGCCCGCTGGATCTGTTCCCACACCAGGTGCGCGGTCAGCGGGCAGCCTTCGCTCAATGTCTTGCCGGCGCGATTGAACAGTGGGTCCGCGTGGTCACGCAGCGGGCTCAAGGCGCGCCAGGCGCTGCGCACATCGCCGACGTCCAGCCATTCGTCGATCTGTGCTCGGCGCGGCAGCCATTGCGCCTCGGGTTGCTGGGCCACGGCTTCCTGGGCCAGGGCCTTGGACAGGCTGTTGAGCTGTATCGCGGTCTGCTCCTGCCAGTTCAGTTGCAGCAAGCCATCGAGCAACTCGTCTTGTTGATCGTCGCGCAGGAAACGGTCGGCCAGGCCCAGGTCCAGGGCGTCACGGCCGTTGATATGGGCGCCGGTAAGGCCAAGGAATAAGCCCAGCTTGCCCGGCAGGCGCGACAGGAACCAACTGGCGCCCACGTCCGGGTACAGGCCGATGCTGATCTCGGGCATGGCCAGGCGGCTGCTCGGCGTGACAATCCGTATGGCCGCACTTTGCAGCAGGCCCATGCCCCCGCCCAGCACGTAGCCGTGGCCCCAGCAGATCAGTGGTTTAGGGTAAGTGTGCAAGCGGTAGTCGAGACGATATTCCGCAGCAAAAAACTGTGCGGCCAGGGCCGGCACTTCACCCGGCTGCTCGCGGCAGGCCTGGGCCAGGCTGCGCACTTCGCCCCCGGCGCAAAACGCCTTGGGCCCGTTGCCACGCAGCAGCACACAGACGATGTTCGGGTCTTTGGCCCAGGCCTCCAGGCGATCAGTCAGGGCCAGGATCATCGGCAAAGAGAGGGCATTGAGGGACTTTTCAGCGTCGAGGCTGGCGATGCCGACGCGGGCGCCGCCGCTGCCGGTCAGTTCTTCGAAGTGCAGATTCATCGTGACCTCAATCGAGAAGGTGAAGGATCAGTATGATCGCTTCGTGGGAAAGTGCCGGTGGTGTGTCAGATCAATTGACAAGCAGGGCCGGCTTTCCTAGGGTTCGCCTCATTCTTTTCTACAAGACATTTCAACTATGACCGAAGGCGACCGTATCAAACTCGAACCCAGCTGGAAACACGCCCTGCGTGATGAGTTCGATAAGCCCTACATGGGCCAGTTGCGCGAGTTCCTGCGCCAGGAACATGCCGCCGGCAAAGAGATCTACCCGCCCGGACCGTTGATCTTCAATGCGCTTAATTCAACGCCGCTGGACAAGGTCAAGGTGGTGATCCTCGGCCAGGACCCGTACCACGGCCCCGGCCAGGCCCACGGTTTGTGCTTCTCGGTACAACCGGGCGTGCCGGCGCCGCCGTCCCTGGTCAATATCTACAAAGAGCTCAAGCGCGACCTGAACATCGACATCCCCAACCACGGCTGCCTGCAGAGCTGGGCCGACCAGGGCGTGTTGCTGCTCAACACCACCATGACCGTGGAACGCGCCAACGCCAATGCCCATGCGGGCAAGGGCTGGCAGTTCTTTACCGATCGCATTATCGAGGTGGTCAGCGAGCACCAGCCGCACCTGGTGTTCCTGTTGTGGGGCGCCCATGCCCAGGGCAAGCAGAAGCTGGTCGATGCCACCAAGCATTTGGTGCTGACGTCGGTGCATCCGTCGCCGTTGTCGGCGTATCGCGGGTTCCTGGGGTGCGGGCATTTCAGCCGCACCAACAAGTTTCTTGAGCAGAACGGCGAAACGCCGATTGAGTGGCGGTTGCCGCCGCTCTAAGGCCAGGCACAGTTCAACCTGTGCCGAAGGTTTAGATTTTTTCCGGCTGACGGTTCCAATGCCGAAACAACGGCTCCGCCAGAAACAGCACAAACAACAAGCGCATCACCTGCATCGCCGTCACCAACGGCACCGACAGTTGCAGGGTCTCGGCCGTAAGGCTCATCTCGGCAATCCCGCCGGGCATCATGCCCAGGGTCAGCGAGCGCAGGTCCAGGTGGGTGAGGGCGCTCAAGCCCACCGCCGCCAACGTTGCCAGCGCCATGGTCAAGGCCGTGCCGATCAAGGTGCGGCCCATGAACGATGGTGCTCGACGAAAGAACTGCCGATTGAAGTGGCAGCCCAACCCGCTGCCGATCAACCACTGGCCGATCTGGCTGCCGCCGTCGGGCAGGCCGATATGCAGGTCCCACACCACGCTGGCCGTCGCACTGACCAGCAAGGGGCCGAACAACCACGGGTTAGGCTGGCGCAAGCGCTGCCATCCCCAGGCCACCAGTGCACCGAGTGGAAACAGCAGCGCCAGCCACACCCAACTGACCGGCGCCGGATGAAACTGCGGCGCACCGCCGCCCAACAGATACTTGAAGATCGCCGGCACACACAGCACCACCACCAGCACACGCAGGCTTTGCCCTGCCGCCACACGGCTGAGTACCGCGCCATTGCGCGAGCCGAGGTTGACCATCTCCCCGGAACCGCCCGGCATGCTCGAGAAAAACGCGGTGGCGCGGTCTTCGCCACTGCGGCGCATCAACCACACGCCGACCACGCTCGACAGGCTGGTGACCAACGCACCGAAGAAAATCAGGCCGAAATGGCTCATTACCTGTTCGATTACCACGGGGGTGAAGTGCAGGCCGATGCCGATGCCCACCACCCATTGGCCGCATTTGCGCCCGCCGGGAATCTCCGCCAACTGCCAGGGCGTTAGGCAACGCACGAGGATGATCGCCAGTAAGGAGCCGACCATGTACGGCAAAGGCCAGCCGACCAGGCTGGCCAGGTAACCGCCGGCCAGGCCGACCAGCGGTGTTCCCCACCAATGTTTAAAGGTGACCTCAGACATCGGCCACGGCACGACGCTGCAGGGCACGTTTGCGGTAGATGCGCACCAGCGGGAACGCCAGCATCAACGCGGTCAGTACCCACACCCCGAAGGTGATCGGGCTTGACCAGAGAATCTGCAGGTCACCGTTGGAAATCGACAGCGCGCGGCGCAGGTTCTGCTCCATCAGGCCGCCGAGGATAAAGCCCAGCAGCACCGGCGACAGCGGGAAGTCCAGCTTGCGCAGGATGTAGCCGAAGATGCCGATGCCGACCATCAGGAACAGGTCGAAGGTGGTGGCGTGCACCGCGTACACACCGATCGCGGTGATGATCGCGATCACCGGCACCAGCGCCCAGTTCGGCACGGCGAGGATGCGCGTGAAGATGCGGATCATCGGGATGTTGAGGATCACCAGCATGATGTTGGCGATAAACAACGAGGCGATCAGGCCCCAGACGATGTCCGGTTGCTGTTGGAACAGCAGCGGGCCGGGGGTGATGTTGTACAGCGACAGGGCGCCGATCATCACGGCGGTGGTGCCCGAACCGGGAACGCCGAGGGTCAGCATCGGCACCAGGGCACCGCAGGCGGACGCGCCGATGGCGGTTTCCGGTGCCGCCAAGCCGCGCATGTCGCCCTGGCCGAATTTGCCGCTGGCACCGGCCAGGCGTTTCTCGGTCATGTACGCCACGGCCGAGGCCAGGGTCGCGCCCGCGCCGGGCAGCACGCCCATGATGAAACCGAGCAGGCCGCAACGAATGTTCACCACGAACACCGAACCTGCTTCCTTCAGGTTGAACATCATCCGTCCGGTGGCCTTTACTGCTTCCTGGCCTCGGTGGGTTTTTTCCAGCAGCAACAGGATCTCACTGATGGAGAACAAGCCCAGCACCAACACCACAAACTGGATGCCGTCGGTGAGGTGGATGTTATCGCCGGTAAACCGGTACACGCCGCTGTTGGCATCGATGCCCACTGCCGAGAGGAACAGGCCGATCAGCGCCGCCACGAAGGTTTTCAGCGGTTTGTCACCGGCCATGCCGCCCAGGCAGACAATCGCAAACACCATCAGCACGAAATATTCCGCCGGGCCGAAGGCAATCGCCCATTTGGCCAGCAGCGGCGCGAACAGCACCATGCCGCAGGTGGCGATAAACGCGCCGATGAACGAACTCCACGCGGACAACGACAGCGCCACGCCGGCCAGGCCTTTGCGGGCCATCGGGTAGCCGTCGAGGGTGGTCATCACGGTGGAGGCTTCGCCCGGGATGTTCAGCAGGATCGAGCTGATACGGCCGCCGTATTCGCAGCCCAGGTACACGGCCGCCAGCAGGATCAGCGCCGATTCCGGCGGCAGGCCCAGGGCGAACGCGATGGGGATCAACAGCGCCACGCCGTTGATCGGGCCCAGGCCCGGCAACAGGCCGACCACGGTACCGATCAGGGTGCCGCACAGGGCAGTCACCAGGTTGTAGGGGGACAGCGCAACGCCGAAGCCCTGGCCCAAATAGCCGAAAGTATCCATATCAGTTCTCCAGAACGTCGAGCAGGCCGAGGGGCAGCGGAACATCCATGGCTTTATCGAACAGCAGATAAAGACCGATGGCCATCAGGCTGACGATCACCACGCTGGGCACCCAGCGCCCGCCATACAGGCGCGCCATGGGGATGCCGATCAGCATGCTGCTGAGGATGAAGCCCAGGGGCTCGAAGGTGCCGGCAAACACGATCAACAGCGCCACGCAGATGCCGATCTTGACCAGGGTCTGGCGGTCCAATGCCGGTTCTTCTTCGGTGTGCTGGGTGGGTTGCGGGCGGAACAGCATGTAGATCAGCGCCAGGCTCATCAGCCCGAGCATCAGCAATGGGTAGGCGCGGGGCCCTACGGGTTCGTAGGAAAACGACGCCTGGTAGGGCCAGGCCATCAGCGCCAGACCGGCGCAGGCCAGCAGCAGCGCGGCGGCGAATATGCGTTGTAAGAGCATGTTGAACTCCTGGGCCATGCCTGGGGTTCGCCAGGCATGGCCGCGCGACAGAGGGGCGATTACTGGATCAGGCCGAACTCTTTGGCCAGCACTTTGTAGTCAGCCACCTGTTTCTTCACGTAGGTGTCCAGCTCCGGGCCGGTCATGGCGAACGGGAACAGCTCGCGCTGGTCACGCAGCTTGGCGAACTCATCGGAGGCCAGCAGTTTGTCGAAAGCCTCCTTCCACCAGGCGTAGTCGGCATCGCTGACTTTTGGCCCGAGGTAGAAGCCACGCACCACCGGCCAGACGATGTCGTAGCCTTGCTCTTTGGCGGTCGGAATATTCTTCATTTCCGGCTCGTCCAGGCGCTCCTCGGAGAACACCGCCAGCAGGCGCATGTCACCGCTGAGAATGTGCGGCATGGAGTCGGAGATGTCGGTACTGCCGACCTGGATATGCCCGCCGAGCAGGGCGGTGGCGATTTCACCGCCGCCTTCGAGCGCCACATAGCGCAGCTCGCGCGGGTTGATCCCGGCGGCCTTGGCGATCAGCGCGGTTTGCATCCAGTCCTGGCTGCCCACGGTGCCGCCGGAACCGATCACCACGCTGCCCGGATCTTTCTTCAGGGCTTTGACGAGATCGTCGAGGGTCTTGTAGGGCGAATCGGCTTTAACGGCGATGGCACCGTAGCTGGTACCCACGGCGGCCAGCCAGCGTACGGCGCTCTCATCGAAGCGCCCGAACTTGCCCTGGGCCAGGTTCAGCAGCGAACCGCTGGACCAGGCCACGAGCGTACCGCCGTCCGCAGGACGCTGGGCCACCACGGCGTTGTAGGCCACCGCGCCCACGCCGCCCGGCATGTAGGTCACGCGCATTGGTTTGCTCAGCAGTTTCTCGTTGACCAGCGCGCTTTGCGCCAGTTTGCAGGTCAGGTCAAAACCACCGCCGGGGGAGGCCGGGGCGATGCATTCCGGGCGCTTGGGTTCGTCGGCGGCCAGCAGTTGGCCGGCGAACAGCATGCAGCCGGCGGCGAGGGCCAATTTACGCAATGAAGGGGTCATGGTGATCTCCGTCTTTGTTGTTATGAGTGGCTTACCAGAGCGCAACGCTGTAGCTGACCAGCAGGCGCATTTCATCCGCATCACGGGCTGAATAGTTGGAACGGTAGGTGGCATTGCGCAGGCGCACGGCGACATCCTTGAACGTACCGCTTTGCACCACGTACTTGATCTCGCTGTTGCGTTCCCATTCCTTGCCGGTGTCGCCGTTCCTGAGCTTGATATTGTCACCCGAGAGGTAACGGCTCATGAAACTCAGGCCGGGAATGCCCAGCTTGGCGAAGTCGTAGTCGTAGCGCGCCTGCCAGGAGCGCTCCTCGGCGCCGGCAAAGTCGTTGATCTGCACGAAGTTGACCAGGTACGGGTCGCTGCCATCCACGTACGGAAAGGCACTGTTGCCGGACATATGCTGGTAGCCGGCGCTGAGCTTATGGCCATTGAGGGCATAGCTGAACAGGCCGTTGAGGGAGGTGTTGTCGATCTTGCCGCCACGGGCTGCGCCTGCGTCATCGCTGATCGCCAGGCGCAGGTCGGCGGCGAAGGTGCCGGGGCCCATTGGGCGTGCGGCGACCAGGCCGAGGAAGTGCTGGCGGTACACGTCGTCGAGTTGGGCGAAGTGGTAGCTGCCGGTGATCTTGTCGGCGAACTTGTAGTCGACACCGCCGAAGTTGAAATGCTTGCCGGTGGCACCGCTGAGGAAGCGGCTGTTCTTGTTGTTGAGGGCGATGTCCTCGTAGTTGCTGTCGTCGCGGTCCTTGGCCTTGTCGAGGCGGCCGCCGGTGAAGACCAGGTTCTTGAATTCCTTGGAGGTGACCAGGCCACCGTTGAAGGTCTGCGGCAGGATGCGCCCGTCATTGGGCTTGAGGATCGGCAGTTCAGGCATCAGCGAGCCGATCTTGAGCTCGGTGGCGGAAATCTTCACTTTGCCGGTCAGGCCCAGCTTGGAGTACTCATTGGCGGCGCGGCCATCGTCGTGGGTGGGCAGCAGGCCGGTGCCGGTGCGGTCGGGGCTGGAGTCGAGCTTGACCCCGAGCATGCCCAGCGCATCCACGCCAAAGCCGACGGTGCCGTCGGTGTAGCCCGATTGCAGGTTGAGCATGAAGCCCTGGGCCCACTCGTCGCGCTTGGACTGCTGGGCGCTGGTGCCGTCGCGAAAGTCGCGGTTGAAGTACATGTTGCGGGTTTCCAGGGTCGCGCTGCTGTCTTCGAAGAAGGCAGCCTGGCCAAGCGGCGAAAAGCCGGCAAGGGCAGCGGCACTGGCAAGGGCGGTGTGGGTCAGGCGGGAAATACGAACAGGCGGGCAAGCCTGTGGCTGTGTCGACAGCATCGTGGTGCACTCCGTTATTGTTCTTATTTTGGCGAAAACGCTTCGAGGCGTTTTTCGGGCGCGACCCATCAGGTCGCTCGGCAGGCAGGACCTACCGTGGCTGGATGCTAAAGGGCGAAGCTTTCACTAACCTTTCAGCTGCCTTTCAATGTTTTCAGGCTTCACAGGGCAGTCGGCGCCTGTAAACTGCCCGGCAAAGCGTGGCGCCGACCACGTCCGAATAAGGTGGAAATCCATGCGTGTCCTTCTGGTTGAAGACCATCTGCAACTCGCCGAAAGCGTCGCCCAAGCGCTCAAGAGCACAGGTTTGACCGTTGACGTATTGCATGACGGCGTGGCCGCCGACTTGGCCTTGGGCAGTGAGGATTACGCGGTCGCCATCCTTGATGTGGGCCTGCCGCGCATGGACGGTTTCGAGGTGCTGGCGCGCTTGCGGGCGCGTGGGAAAAACCTGCCGGTGCTGATGTTGACCGCGCGCAGCGATGTGAAAGACCGCGTGCATGGCCTGAACCTGGGCGCCGATGACTACCTGGCCAAACCGTTCGAACTGACCGAGCTGGAAGCCCGGGTCAAGGCGCTGCTGCGCCGCAGCGTATTGGGCGGCGAGCGCCAGCAGGCCTGCGGGGTGCTGGTCTATGACCTCGACACCCGCCGTTTCACCGTGGGCGGCGAGTTGATGACGTTGACCTCCCGCGAGCAAGCCGTGCTTGAAGCGCTGATTGCCCGCCCAGGCCGGGTGATGAGCAAGGAGCAACTGGCTTCCCAGGTGTTCGGCCTGGACGAAGAGGCCAGCCCCGACGCCATCGAAATCTACGTGCACCGCCTGCGCAAGAAGCTCGATGGCCACCCCATCGCCATCGTGACGTTCCGCGGTCTCGGCTACCTGCTGGAAGCCCGCGATGCATAAGCCCAGCAGCCTGCGCTGGCGCCTGCTGTGGAACCTGGCGCTGCTGCTGGTGCTGTTGATGCTCGCCAGTGGCATGAGTGCCTACTGGAACGGTCGCGAAGCGGCGGACACCGCCTATGACCGCACGCTGCTGGCCTCGGCGCGTACCATCGCCGCCGGCCTGACCCAGGTGGACGGTACCCTCAGCGCCAACGTGCCCTATGTCGCCCTCGACACCTTTGCCTACGACAGCGCCGGGCGCATCTATTACCAGGTCAATGACATTGATCAGAAACTGATTTCCGGCTACGAAAACCTCCCCGGCCCGCCCCCCGGCACACCGCGCACCGACGACTACCCGGCGCTGGCGCGCTTCTACAACGCCAAGTACCAGGGCCAGGAAGTGCGGGTGGTCAGCCTGCTGAAGGCGGTCTCCGAACCGAACATGAACGGCATGGCGGAAATCCGCGTGGCCGAAACCGATGAGGCACGGGTGAGCATGGCCCGCAGCCTGATGGCTGACACCTTGCTGCGCCTGGGCATGCTCGCCATTGGCGCCTTGTTGCTGGTGTGGTTTGCCGTCAGCGCCGCCTTGCGCCCGCTGGAGCGCCTGCGCACGGCGGTGGAAGAGCGCCAGCCCGACGACTTGCGGCCGTTGCCGTTGGTGGAGGTTCAGCATGAGTTCGGCCCGCTGGTGCGTTCCCTCAACCACTTCACCGAACGCCTGCGCGGCCAGTTCGAGCGTCAGGCGCAGTTTATTGCCGATGCATCCCATGAACTGCGTACCCCGTTGGCGGCGCTCAAGGCGCGCCTGGAGCTGGGCCTGCGCGCCGAAGATCCCGCAACCTGGCGCAGTACCCTGGAGACCGCCGCCCAAGGCACCGATCGGTTGACCCACCTGGCCAATCAGTTGCTGTCCCTGGCGCGCATCGAAAACGGTGCCCGGGCGATTGCCGAAGGCGGCGCGCAGTTGCTCGACCTCAGCCAATTGGCTCGTGAACTGGGCATGGCCATGGCGCCGTTGGCCCATGCGCGCGGCGTGGCACTGGCGCTGGAGGCGGATGAACCGGTGTGGTTGCGTGGCGAGCCGACGCTGCTCAATGAACTGTTGAGCAACCTGGTGGACAACGCCCTGGCGCACACGCCACCGGGCGGCAACGTGATCCTGCGGGTCACGGCGCCGGCGGTACTGGAGGTGGAAGATGATGGCCCGGGTATTCCGCAGGATGAGCGCGACCGGGTGTTCGAGCGCTTCTACCGCCGTAGCCAGCAAGGCATGGGCTCAGGCCTGGGGTTGGCGATCGTGGGCGAAATCTGTCGTGCGCATCTGGCCCAGATCAGCCTGCATGACGGCGAGCACGCGGGGTTGAAGGTGCGGGTGAGTTTTATCGCCGGTTGATCAATCGAACATGGCGCGCGCTTCATCCAGCTCTGCGCGCAGTTTTTCGCTGTAGGGATCAACCCGCAGTTTTTTCATCGCAGGCACGCTGGAGACGTCCACCTTGGCCAGGGGGTGATCGGTGCCGTGATGGCAATACAGCATGGCAATCTGCACTACGTCGATGTAGTCGAGGCAGGCTGAGTCCCGCTCCAGGTTCAGGTACTGGCCCGGCAGTTTCGCCAGCATTTCCGGGAAGTCCCAGCCACTCAGCAACTTGTCGCCCAGCACCGGGTGGATGCTGTCGATCACGTGGTTGAGGCTGACCGGATCCGACAGCAGCTCGTAGTGGTCTTCGGCGTAGGTCAGGATCGGCAGCACGCCGATCTGGTGCACCAGGCCGCCCAGCGCTGCCTGGTCCGGCTTGAGCTGGCTGTGGTTGCGGCACAGGGCGTAGCTTACACCTGCCACTTCCAGGCTGCGGCGCCACACATCGCGCATTTTCTGTTCGACCACTTCGGAACGGGCGTGGAAGATCTGTTCCATCACCAGGCCGATGGCCAGGTTGCTGCTGTAGTTGGTGCCCAGCCGGGTGATGGCGGTGTGCAGGTCGGTGACTTCCTGGGTGGCGCGCAACAGCGGGCTGTTGACCACTTTGATCAGGCGCGCCGACAACGCAGTGTCGCGGCCGATCACTTTACTCAAGTGGCTGATGCTGATTTCCGGGTCTTCAGCGGCCTGACGGATGTTCAGGGCCACTTCCGGCAATGTCGGCAGAACCAGGTCATCGTTGTCGATGGCCTTAACCAACGCCTGTTGGACTTTTTCCGCCAGTTTGTTCATTCATGCTCTCTAGGGTGTTGCAGGAAAATACGGCGACTAACGCTGGATCTCACGATCGCGGTCAAGGGTGTAAGGCAGGTCAAGCAGTTGCAAACCGGGGCCTTCCAGTGTGCCTAGGTGCACATCGCCACTATCGGCAGCTTCGGCTTGCAATACCGCCAGAAGTTCAATCACCTGGTCAGCTTTTGCTGCAATCACCACTTCGCCGATCGAGCTGTTGTGGCTGGGGGAAAACAACGGGGTGCCTGGCTCGGGCATTTGCGCCGCGTTCAAGCTCAAGCGGTACAGGCGACGCTTGAGTTTGCCCAGGTACTGCATGCGCGCGACGATTTCCTGGCCGGTGTAGCAGCCTTTCTTGAAGCTGACGCCGCCCACGGCCTGCAGGTTGAGCATCTGCGGGATGAACAGTTCGCGAGTCTGGGGCATGACCTGGCCGATACCGGCGCGGATCTGGCCCAGTAGCCAGTGATTCAAGTCGGTTTGTGTCAACTGTGCGGCCAATTGGCCGCGCACGCCGTCGGCTTGCTCGGCCGGTACCCAGAGTTCGGCGCGGGCGGGGGACACGCGGACGGCGATCAGGTGTTCGGCACGGGCAACGCTGTCCGTTTCGGTGGGCAGCTCAAGGCCAAGGCCGGTCAGCGCCTGATCGCCATCGATCACACCGAAACGCACCCAGGCGGCGCTTTCGTCGGTGAGCTTGGACTTGGAGAACACCGCATATTTCTTCAGGTCCGCCAGTTGCGGTTCGAGCAGTTCGCTGGCCATGGCCAGGAGTACGCCGTCGCCCTGCAACAGGATGCGGAAGCTCGACTGCATGCGGCCTTTTTGCGTGCAGCGCGCACCGAGGCTGGCCTGGGTGTCGCTCAGGTAATTGAGGTTGCAGGTGAGTTGTCCCTGCAGGAACTTGGCAGCGTCGGAGCCGCGGACGGCGAGAACGCCTTCGTGGGACAGGGGGCAGAAGAAAGCAGAGTCAGCCATGGGTCATCGCAGGTCAAAAAGTCATGGGTGCATCATAGAGGGGCGCCCGGCAAATGGATAGTTTCCGTAGGGGGCGACCAAAGCCGACTGTTCCGGTGCCGTCGGGCCTGTATACTTGCGCTCTATTTGAGGAGCGCTCCATGGTCGAAGATGTAGAAATCAATCGTCTCTACTGGCACAGCCGTCGTGGCATGCTTGAGCTTGATGTGTTGCTGGTGCCTTTTACCAAAGAGGTGTATGCGACGCTCAATAAGGAAGATCGCGATCTCTACGTCAGGCTGCTGACTTGCGAAGATCAGGACATGTTCGGCTGGTTCATGGAGCGGGCCGAATCCGAAGATCCTGAACTGCAGCGCATGGTCCGGATGATCCTGGATCGTGTCCAGCCCAAGTAATCGTTTTGAATGCCGCTGGCAGGCCTCACGGCTGCTGCTGGCGGCGTATCTCCTTGCCCAGCTGTTCGCGCTGGGTGCGCTGATGGTCCTCGACTCTCCCTTTGCCGTCCTCGGCGTGCTGGCGTGCCTGGCCCAGGCTGCCTGGGTATTGCCGCGTTATGTCCTGCTGACTCACCGTTCGTCGATTCGTGGCCTGCGACGGGATGAAGAGGGCTGGCAATTATTCAGCGGTGAGCGCGGCTGGCATCGCGTGCAGCTGCGCCCCGACAGCCTGGCGTTGCCGCTGATTGTGGTGTTGCGCTATCGCGTACCGGGGGAATGGCGGGTTCGCTCGGTCTGCGTGCCGACGGATTCGCAGGCCGCCGATGTGCACCGGCGCCTGCGGGTTCGCTTGAAGTTCAGCCGCCGTAGGTGGTTGGCACCAGAATAGTGTCGCGGGCCTCGGGCAACATCTGCGGGTAGTCGAGGGTGTAGTGCAGGCCCCGGCTTTCCTTGCGTTCCATGGCCGAACGGATCATCAACTCCGCGACTTGGGCCAGGTTGCGCAGTTCGATCAGGTCACGGCTGACCTTATAGTTGCTGTAGAACTCATCAATCTCATCCAGCAGCAATCGCACCCGGTGCTGTGCCCGTTGCAGGCGCTTGTTGGTGCGCACGATCCCCACGTAGTCCCACATGAAGCGCCGCAGCTCGTCCCAGTTGTGGGCGATGATCACGTCTTCGTCCGAGTCGGTAACCTGGCTGGCATCCCAGCGGGGCAGGGCGGCCGGCACCGGGATGCGCGGCAGTTGTTCGAGAATGTCGGCTGCGGCCGAGCGGGCGTAGACGAAGCATTCGAGCAGTGAGTTGCTGGCCATGCGGTTGGCGCCGTGCAGGCCGGTGAAGCTGGTTTCGCCAATCGCGTACAGGCCGGGTACATCGGTACGCCCATGTTGGTCGACCATCACGCCGCCGCAGGTGTAGTGCGCCGCCGGCACCACCGGGATCGGGCCTTTGGTGATGTCGATGTTGAACGCCAGGCAGCGCTCGTAGACGGTCGGGAAGTGGGTCTTGATGAACGCTTCGGGCTTGTGGCTGATGTCCAGGTAGACGCAGTCGATGCCCAGGCGCTTCATTTCATGGTCGATGGCGCGGGCGACAATATCCCGTGGAGCCAGCTCGGCGCGCGGGTCGAAACGCTGCATGAAGCGCTCACCATTGGGCAGCTTGAGGTGTGCACCTTCGCCGCGCAGGGCTTCGGTGATCAGGAAGCTCTTGGCCTGTGGGTGATAAAGGCAGGTGGGGTGGAACTGGTTGAATTCCAGGTTGGCCACCCGGCAGCCCGAGCGCCATGCCATGGCAATGCCGTCGCCGCAGGCGCCGTCGGGGTTGCTGGTATAGAGGTAGACCTTGGCGGCGCCGCCGGAGGCGAGGATGGTGAAGCGCGCACCATAAGTATCCACTTCGCCGCTGGCGCGGTTGAGCACATAGGCGCCGAGGCAGCGTTCGCCCGGCAGGCCCAGGCGCTTTTCGGTGATCAGGTCGACAGCGACGCGTTGTTCCAGCAATTCGATGTTGGGGCGTTGGCGGGCCTGGTCGAGCAAGGTCCTGAAGATCGCGGCACCGGTGGCATCGGCGGCGTGGATGATACGGCGATGGCTGTGGCCGCCTTCGCGGGTCAGATGGAACTCGAAGCCGCCGTCATCGCTGCCTGCGTGTTCATCGCGGGTGAAGGGCACGCCCTGGTCGATCAGCCATTGGATCGCCTCGCGGCTATGCTCGACGGTGAAGCGCACCGCGTCTTCGTTGCACAGGCCACCGCCGGCGTTGAGGGTGTCTTCAACGTGGGATTGCACCGTATCGGTGTCGTCCAGCACCGCGGCGACACCGCCCTGGGCCCAGAATGTCGAACCGTTGGCCAGGTCGCCTTTGCTCAGGACGGCAATGCGCAAGTGGCTGGGAAGGGTAAGTGCAAGGCTCAAGCCGGCCGCGCCGCTACCGATCACCAGGACATCGTGTTGAAACTGTTGGCTCATTTGAAGGATTCCGCAAAAAGCGATCCACAGGGCTGGCGCAAACAGGACGCCTGGATCGGCGAATCAAAGGGTCACACGGGCCACTAGTATATAGAGGGGGGGAGCGGCACAATAGCCGGGCATTCGTGGCAATGTGAGATTACGGTGCACGGCTCGGGTAAAATCGGCAGGTTATTGAGATGGGAACTTTTTGCATAAGCCTCGACTCAATAGCAGGTTGCCCGAAAGCTGGGAAACGTTGAGTTTATTGGCCCGTCGGGAGCATTGGACGCGTCAGAAAACCGACGACAAGATTATTCGCGCAGCCGGCGTTGCCCGCGCTGCGTTTTTCGTGTGTGCCAAATCAGTGCATGCCGGAAACTTGCTTGAAGGGGGAGAACTTTTGCGAAAAGTCCGAGTCTATGTTTGCAAGCCTGATCGTTTAGTTATGCAAGCCTCCTTCAAGTACAACGAGGAGTGTTCATGCTAACCCAGGAAGAGGATCAGCAGCTGGTCGAGCGCGTTCAACGCGGTGACAAGCGAGCATTTGATCTGCTAGTGCTGAAATACCAGCACAAAATTCTCGGGTTGATCGTGCGGTTTGTGCACGACACCCATGAAGCGCAGGACGTTGCACAGGAAGCCTTTATCAAGGCGTACCGTGCACTGGGCAATTTCCGCGGTGATAGTGCGTTTTACACGTGGCTCTACCGCATCGCCATCAACACGGCGAAGAACTATCTGGTGTCTCGCGGACGCCGCCCACCGGATAGTGATGTAAGTTCAGAAGATGCAGAATTTTACGATGGTGATCACGGCCTCAAAGATCTCGAGTCGCCGGAGCGTGCATTGCTGCGCGACGAGATCGAAGGCACCGTTCATCGCACGATTCAGCAACTGCCAGAAGATTTGCGTACGGCGTTAACTTTACGTGAATTCGATGGTCTGAGTTACGAAGACATTGCGAGCGTCATGCAGTGTCCGGTGGGGACTGTAAGGTCACGGATTTTCCGGGCCCGGGAAGCCATCGATAAAGCCTTGCAACCGTTGTTGCAGGAAAACTAAAGACAGCGGCGACAGCCAAGAGAGGAACCGCCATGAGTCGTGATGCCCTGCAGGAATCGCTGTCCGCAGTGATGGATAACGAAGCGGATGAACTGGAACTTCGTCGAGTGCTCAATGCATTTGATGATGCCGAAACCCGTGATACCTGGTCTCGTTACCAAGTCGCTCGGGCGGTGATGCACAAGGATCTTCTAATCCCTCGTCTGGATATTGCTGCGGCCGTTTCTGCCGCGCTGGCTGATGAAGCCGTTCCGGCAAAAGCTGCTCGTGGCCCTTGGCGCAGCCTGGGTCGCCTGGCAGTGGCTGCTTCGGTGACTGTTGCAGTGCTGGCCGGTGTTCGCCTGTACAACCAGGACGAAATCGCCGGTGCCGAACTGGCCCAGCAGACTCAGCAACCGGTCATGGCCGGTCCGCAAGTCAAAGGCCCAGCGGTACTGGCCGGCTACAAGGAAAGCTCCGACACCACCGGCCCTATGGCCAACGGTGTGCTGCAAGGGCAATCCGGCTGGCAGGACCAGCGTCTTCCAGGCTACCTGCGCCAACACGCACAGGAATCCGCCTTGAAAGGCACTGAAAGCGCTCTGCCATACGCTCGCGCTGCAAGCCTGGAAAACCGCTGATCCGTTAAGGAGCCCTATGCGCGCCATACCGCTCCTTACGTTATTGCTCAGTGGTTGGTTTGCACTCCCCGCCCATGCCGACGACGCCCAAGACTGGCTGACTCGACTTGGGCGTGCAGAGCAGCAGCAAAGTTTTCAAGGTACGTTTGTCTACGAACGTAATGGCAGTTTTTCTACCCATGACATCTGGCATCGTGTCCAGAATGGCCAGGTCCGTGAGCGGCTCTTGCAGCTCGATGGTTCTGCTCAGGAAGTCGTTCGTATAGACGGTCGTACTCAGTGCGTCAGCGGCACTCTTGTCGCCGGCCTTGGCAATTCGCGTGATGCACCCTCGCGCGCCCTCGATCCACAAAGACTCAATCAATTCTACGAACTGGCCGTTATCGGCAAATCTCGCGTGGCCGGTCGTAATGCAGTGATTGTGTCGATTACACCCCGTGATCAATACCGCTACGGTTTTGAGCTTCACCTTGATCGTGAAACTGCCTTGCCGCTCAAATCCTTGTTGCTGAATGATCAAGGGCAGTTGCTGGAGCGCTTTCAGTTCACTCGATTGGACACCTCCACCACGCCTAATGATCGCGACTTGCAGCCCAGCGGCGAATGCACCTCCATCGCCGTCGGCGACACCAAGGCAGCGGCCGTAGAGGCCACCGAGGCGTGGCACTTGGAGTGGTTGCCGCCAGGCTTTCAGCTGACCAATAGCAGCGCCCGCAAGGACCCCCATACCAAGGCCACGGTCGACAGCCTGATGTATGAAGATGGACTGGCGCGCTTCTCGGTGTTTCTCGAGCCGATCAGCGATGTGAGCGTGACCGAGACGCGCACCCAATTAGGCCCCACGGTCGCTGTATCTCGTCGCTTGAATACGGTGGATGGCGAAATGATGGTGACTGTGGTCGGCGAAATACCTATTGGCACCGCCGAACGCATCGCACTTTCGGTGCGCGGTGAAAAAAAGGCCACCCCCAAGCCGTGAGTCGTTAATCCTATGTTCATCCGGATCTTTCACAGTACGCCCATGCCAGGTTGGCTGCCGAGAGCATGAAATGTCTGGATCAGCATTTTCACTTGCAAAAATCTCCCATGTTTTTTATAGGTCAGGGCTTGTTGGCCCTGGCCTTGTTTTGTTCGCGGAACAAAGATGTCGTTCGCAGTTTTCGGCGTTTCTTGAACCCTGTCGCTCAACCCTGCTCGTCGTAACGGGAGCTGTATGTCGATACCACGTTTGAAGTCTTACCTATCCATAGTCGCCACGGTATTGGTGCTGGGTCAGGCCGTGCCCGCGCAAGCGGTCGAGTTGCCTGACTTCACCCAATTGGTTGAGCAAGCCTCGCCTGCCGTGGTGAACATCAGTACCACCCAGAAGCTGCCGGATCGCAAAGTCTCCAACCAGCAGATGCCTGACCTGGAAGGCCTGCCGCCGATGCTGCGCGAGTTCTTCGAGCGTGGCATGCCACAACCGCGTGCGCCCCGTGGTGGCGGTGGTGGCCAGCGTGAAGCGCAGTCCCTGGGGTCGGGCTTCATCATTTCGCCAGATGGCTACATCCTCACCAATAACCATGTGATTGCCGACGCCGACGAGATCCTCGTACGCCTGGCCGATCGCAGTGAGCTGAAAGCCAAATTGGTCGGCACCGATCCGCGTTCCGACGTGGCCTTGCTGAAGATCGAGGGCAAGGACCTGCCGGTGCTGAAGCTGGGCAAGTCCCAGGACCTGAAGGCGGGGCAGTGGGTGGTAGCCATCGGCTCGCCGTTTGGTTTTGACCATACCGTTACCCAGGGTATCGTCAGTGCCATTGGTCGCAGCCTGCCGAACGAGAACTATGTGCCGTTCATCCAGACCGACGTGCCGATCAACCCGGGCAACTCCGGTGGCCCGTTGTTCAACCTGGCGGGCGAAGTGGTGGGGATCAACTCGCAGATCTACACCCGTTCCGGTGGCTTCATGGGGGTTTCGTTCGCCATTCCTATCGACGTGGCCATGGATGTTTCCAATCAGCTGAAAAGCGGTGGCAAGGTCAGCCGTGGCTGGTTGGGCGTGGTGATTCAGGAAGTGAACAAGGACCTGGCTGAATCCTTCGGCCTCGACAAGCCGGCGGGCGCCCTGGTCGCGCAAATCCAGGATGACGGCCCGGCTGCCAAAGGCGGTCTGCAAGTGGGCGACGTGATCCTGAGCATGAACGGTCAACCGATCGTTATGTCGGCCGACCTGCCGCACCTGGTTGGCGCACTCAAGGCCGGCAGCAAGGCCAAGTTGGAAGTGATTCGTGATGGCAAGCGCCAGAATGTCGAGCTGACTGTAGGAGCGATCCCTGAAGAGGGCGCGACCCTGGATGCCCTGGGTAACACCAAGCCGGGCGCCGAGCGCAGCAGCAATCGCCTGGGCATTGCCGTGGCCGAGCTGACTGACGAGCAGAAGAAAGCCTTCGATCTCAAGAGCGGCGTGGTGATCAAGGAAGTGCAGGACGGCCCGGCAGCCTTGATCGGCCTGCAGCCTGGCGACGTGATCACTCACCTGAACAATCAGGCGATTGAGACTACCAAGCAGTTCACCGACATCGCCAAGGCGTTGCCGAAGAACCGCTCGGTATCGATGCGCGTGCTTCGCCAGGGGCGTGCCAGCTTCATTACCTTCAAGCTGGCCGAGTAACCCACCCGGCCAATAAAAAGCCCCGCCTTCGTTTTACGAGGGCGGGGCTTTTTTGTGGGCGATGGGTCTAGCCCATCATGCCTTTAACCAGGCGCTCCTGTTCGATCAACTCACGCTGACGTGCATCGATACGTGACGACAACGGGAAATTGCTGCCGGCGCGACGTTTGGCAAAGTCCAACTGCTGAATCGCCTGCTGGAAGTCGCCCACCAAAGCAAAGTATTCGGCGCGAGCCTGATGCAGGCCGATGATATTGCCCGACAAGCCACGGGTCTCGGCGACCTGGTACCACACATCCGGATCGTCCGGGCGCGACTTGAGCAAGCCATCCAGGGCCTTTTCCGCATCGGCGGTGCGATTCTGTTTAAGCAACAGATCTACCCGAATCTGATTCAGCGGGTAGTTGCCGGGGTATTGGGTCAGCATCCGATCCGTGCGTTGCTGGGCATCGGGCAGGTGGTTGTTGTCGATGTCCAACTGGATTTGCGCCAGGTTGTAGGTGATGTCATTGGGCGCCTTGGCCAGCAAGGGTTGCAGGCTTTCCCGTGCCTGCTTGAACTGGGAGGCCTTGATCTGGGCAATGGCCAGGCCATAGCGCGCCACGTCGTTTTTAGGATTTTCGTCCAGTTGCGCCTGGAAGCGCTTGGCGGCGAGTCCGGAGGTGTCTTCGTATTGCAGTTGTACCCGCGCGCGAATCAATTGGTAGCGCAGGCTGTCTTCCTTGCCGCCGGCCTTGGCCTGTTCCGCGCGGTTGCGGGTGTCGGCGATACGCGATTCGGTCACCGGGTGAGTCAGCAGGAATTCCGGCGGCTTGGCGTCGAAGCGATACTGACGCATCAGGCGTTCGAACATGGTTGGCATGGAGCGCGGGTCGTAGCCGGCTTTCTCCAGGTTGACGATGCCGATACGGTCCGCTTCCTGTTCATTCTGGCGAGAGAATCGTCGTTGTTCCTGGATGGCCGCCGCCTGTGTGCCGGCGATTGCAGCGATCCCGGCATCCCCGGCACCGGCGGCGGCCGCAATGATGCCGCCGAGGAGGGCGGCCATCATCGGGATCTGCATGCGCTGCTGCGCCTCGACACCACGGGCGAAGTGACGCTGGGACAAGTGAGCCAGTTCGTGGGCCAGCACCGACGCGTATTCCCCTTCGGTCTGGGCATTGAGAAACAGGCCGCCGTTCACGCCGACGATACCGCCGGGTGCGGCAAAGGCGTTCAGCTGCGGGCTGTTGATCAGGATGAATTCCAGGCGCCGGTCATTCACCTGGCTGGTTTCCACCAGCTTGTACACGCTGGTTTCGACGTAATCCTTGAGCTGCGGGTCGTTCAACTGCGAGACCTGGCCCCGTAGGTAGGCCAGCCAGGCGCGGCCCAGCTGATATTCCTGTTGCGGCGAGACAATGGCAGAACTGGCGTCGCCAAGTGACGGCAGGTCGTCAGCGAAGCCTGGGGAGGCCAGCAGGCAAGCCAGCGTCAGCAGGGTGGGGCGCAAAAAAGTCATGCACAGAGCCTTTCGACAAAGAGCTTACTGTAGCCGGACACTGAGCTTCGGACCAGATATTCTAAGCACCCCGAATGCGTGCCAGGAGTAAAACCATGACCGACGCTGTAGCCTTTGATGCCGAACTCGATGCCAGCGGCCTCAATTGCCCGTTGCCTCTGCTCAAGGCCAAGCTGGAACTCAATCGATTGGCCAGTGGCGCTGTGCTCAAGGTGATCGCCACCGACGCAGGTTCCCAGCGTGATTTTCGCACCTTCGCCAAGCTGGCCGGCCATACCCTGCTGCATGAAGAAGACGTCGCCGGTGTGTACCGTTACTGGTTGCGCAAGGCCTGAACCGTTTGCCCCTACCACCCGAGGTTGATTGATGTTCAAAGTGTTACGAGACTGGATCCAGCGCTACTTCTCCGATGAAGAAGCCGTGGTGCTGGCGGTCCTGCTGTTTCTGGCCTTTACGGCCGTACTCACCTTGGGAGGCATGCTGGCGCCGGTATTGGCGGGGATGGTGCTGGCTTACCTGATGCAGGGCCTGGTCACCACCCTGGAGCGTCTACGCTTGCCGGGCGGCGCGGCAGTGGGCCTGGTATTCGCCTTGTTCATGGGGCTGCTGGTGGTGTTTGTCGTCGTGGTATTGCCGCTGCTGTGGCACCAACTGATCACGTTGTTCAACGAGTTGCCGGGCATGCTCGCCAAGTGGCAGTCGTTGTTGCTGCTGTTGCCGGAGCGCTACCCGCATCTGGTGTCGGACGAGCAGGTGTTGCAGGCCATAGAAGTGGCACGGGGCGAAATCGGAAAATTCGGGCAATGGGCGCTGACCTTTTCCCTGTCCAGCCTGCCGCTGCTGGTCAACATCATGATCTACCTGGTGCTCGTACCGATCCTGGTGTTCTTCTTCCTCAAGGACCGCGCCATGATCGGACGTTGGGTGAGCGGCTATCTGCCCCGCGAACGAGCGCTGATCACCCGGGTGGCCGAAGAAATGAACCGGCAGATCGCCAACTACATTCGTGGCAAGGTCATCGAGATCATTATCTGCGGGGGCGTTACCTACATCGCGTTTATCGCACTGGACCTCAACTACGCCGCCTTGCTGGCACTGCTGGTGGGGATTTCGGTGGTGGTGCCGTATGTCGGTGCCGTGGTGGTAACAGTGCCGGTGACCTTGATCGCCTTGTTCCAGTGGGGCTGGAGCGACCAGTTCATCTACCTGATGGCGGTCTACGGCATCATCCAGACCCTGGATGGCAACGTGCTGGTGCCGCTGCTGTTCTCGGAGGCGGTCAACCTGCACCCGGTGGCGATCATCTGTGCAGTGCTGTTGTTTGGTGGACTGTGGGGATTCTGGGGGGTGTTCTTTGCGATTCCCCTGGCGACGCTGTTCAAGGCCGTGCTGGATGCGTGGCCGCGGCAGGAGCCGGTGGTGGCACCGTTGTTGTAAGGGGAGGTGCGAATCACTGCTTCATCGCCGCAGTGATCCGCGCTACAGATCAGGCCTTGTTCAACGCCTGGGCTGCGGCCAGAACGGCGTCCACATGGCCCGGCACTTTCACGCCGCGCCATTCCTGGCGCAGCACACCGTCCTTGTCGATCAGGAAGGTGCTGCGATCCACACCCAGGTATTCCTTGCCGTACAGCTTCTTCAGCTTGATGACATCGAACAGCTGGCAGACCGCTTCATCCTTGTCGCTGATCAGCTCGAACGGGAATTCCTGCTTGCCCTTGAAGTTCTCATGGGACTTCACGCTGTCGCGCGACACGCCAAACACCTCTGTGTTGGCGGCCTTGAATGCCGCGTACTGGTCACGGAAACCCTGGCCTTCGGTGGTGCAGCCCGGGGTGCTGTCCTTCGGGTAGAAGTAGATCACCACTTGCTTGCCCTTGAGGGCGGCAAGGCTGAAGGTCTGGCCGCTGGTGGCCTGGGCTTCGAAATCGGCGACCGGTTTATCGATGACTACCGCCATGATGACTTCCTTACATTGGGTTCTGTGGGCGCCACGGCTCGATCAACGCGTCGAGGTTCAGGGCATCGGCGAAATCCAGGAACTGGTCGCGCAGCCAACTGATCTGCACGCCGGCCGGCAGGGTCACGGTGAAGGTGGCGTTGAGCATGGTGCCGCCGGTTTGCGGGGCCTGGTAGGTGTCGCAGGTCAGGTTCTCCAGTTCGACGTTGTGGTCGATGAAGAACTGGCACAGCTCATTGACGATGTCCGAGCGGTAGGCCGAGCTGACATACGCCACATAAGGAAGCGCCTGCGGGCGATTTTCCAGGGCGGCGCTGCGCACCACGTTGACGGTGAAGTCGTGCTTCTTGGCCAGGCCCGGCAGGCCGGTCTCCAGGCGCGCCAGGGCATCCCAGGTGCCGGAAATCTGCAGGACCAGCGCACTGCACTCGCCATGGCGGGTCAGGCGGGAGGTCACCACGGCACAGCGGTTTTCATGGCTGGCGCGGCACAGGACGTTGGTCAGCTCCATGGGGTTGGCGCCGAGGGCACTGATAACAAGGAATTGTTCGCGAACTGTGGGGGTGGACATGCAGCCTTCCTAAAACGATGAGCGGTCGATACGGTGAGGGCTGTATCGATCAAAGCATGAAGGGTAGCGAAAAGCGTCGCCAAGGGATAGGAGGTGGCGTTTTCATTACGTGATCGGCGGGTTTTTACCCCGTCTCGACCCGCACTTTCGCGCAATGATGGCAATGCCCGTCGTTTAGTTGCGCCAGAACGCATCCTCAGGCGGTACTTCGCTTGTACAAGCATCTTGGCGCCAGTACCATTACGGCTCTCTTTTTCCGGCAGGAGCGGTTGCATGATTGCGGGCAGTATGGTGGCACTGGTCACACCCATGGATGCACAAGGTCATCTCGACTGGGACAGCCTGGGCAAACTGGTGGACTTCCACCTGCAAGAAGGCACCAACGCCATCGTGGCGGTCGGCACCACAGGTGAATCGGCCACCCTCGATGTGGAAGAACACATCCAGGTGATCGAATTCGTGGTCAAGCGTGTCGCAGGGCGTATCGCCGTGATCGCCGGCACGGGCGCCAACTCGACGCGCGAAGCCATCGAGCTGACCCGAAACGCCAAGAAAGCCGGCGCCGACGCTTGCCTGCTGGTGACCCCGTACTACAACAAGCCGACCCAGGAAGGCCTGTACCAGCACTTCCGCACCATTGCCGAAGCCGTCGACATCCCGCAGATCCTCTATAACGTGCCGGGTCGTACCGCGTGCGACATGAAGGCCGAGACCGTGATCCGCCTGTCCACCGTGCCGAACATCATCGGCATCAAGGAAGCCACCGGCGACCTGCAGCGCGCCAAGGACATCCTGGCCGGGGTGAGCAGCGATTTCCTGCTGTATTCCGGTGACGACGCCACGGCTGTCGAGCTGATCCTGCTGGGCGGCAAGGGCAATATCTCCGTGACCGCCAACGTGGCCCCGCGCGCCATGAGCGACCTGTGTGCCGCCGCCATCGCCGGCGACGCCGTGACCGCCCGTGCGATCCACGAGAAGCTGATGCCGCTCAACAAGACACTGTTTATCGAATCCAACCCTATTCCCGTGAAGTGGGCGCTGTTCGAGATGGGCCTGATGCCGGACGGTATCCGTCTGCCGCTCACCCGCCTCAGCGAAGCCTGTCACGAACCGCTGCGACAGGCCCTGCGCCAGTCCGGCGTCCTGGTTTAATTGAGGAAGCACTACGCATGAAGCGATTGGCCGGACTTTCCGCACTTGCCTTGATTATCTCCAGCACCAGTGGCTGCGGTTGGATCTGGGGCCCGGAAGGCTACTTCCGTGACCGCGGCAGCGATTACCTGGAAGCACAAGCAACCAAACCGATGCAACTGCCGCCGGACGTCAACGTCGCCAAGCGCCTTGACCCGTTGCTGCCGATTCCACGCAACGTTGCCGACGACACCACCAAGGGTGAATACGTCGTGCCACGTCCACAGCCGATCTCGGCCGTGGCGGATGCCAGCGACTACAGCCTGCAGAAGAGCGGTGATTCGCGTTGGATCGTGGCGCAGCGCCCACCTGCAGAAGTCTGGCCGGTAGCGGTGCAGTTCTTCCAGGACAACGGTTTCCGCATCGACGAGCAGCGCCCGCAGACCGGTGAATTCACCACGGCATGGCAGCAGGGCAGCGAGCTGTCCGCCACCATGGCCAAGCGCCTGCAGGCCGGTGGTGTCGCCGCCGACAGCGAAGCCCGAGTGCGTGTGCGCATCGAGCCGGGCGTACAGCGCAACACCAGTGAAGTCTACGTGGTCAGCGCCGAGCGTCCTGCCGGCAGCACCGCCAACGTCGACTTCACCAACCGCTCGGTCAACACCGGTGTCGACTCGGCATTGGTCGACGAGATGCTGGCCAGCATGAGCCGTATCTCCGAGAAGGGCGGTTCCGTTTCCCTGCTCGCCGCCCGTGATTACGACACCCCGAGCCGCGTCAGCCTCACCGAGGACGGCAGCGGCAACGTGGTGCTGAACCTGGGTGAAGACCTGGATCGCGCCTGGGCCAGCGTCGGCCGCGCGTTGGAGCAAGGCCCATGGCGTGTTGAAGACATCAACCGCAGCCTGGGCCTGTACTACATCAACGTGGCTGAAAAGGCCGAGCGCAAGGACGAAGAGCCTGGTTTCTTCGGCAAACTGTTCGGCAGCAAGCCGACCAAGGAAGAAATCGAGACCCGCGCCGAGCGTTATCAGGTGCGTTTGAGCAAGGTTGGCGAGACTGTGCAGGTCACCGTCGAGAAGAACATCAACACCGTCGCGCCGGCTGAAACAGCGCGCAAGGTGTTGGGCGTGATTCAGGACAACCTGGGCTGATCCGATGCGTTTTGCCGTTCTCGGCAGCGGTAGCCAAGGGAACGGCACGCTGGTCGCCCATGACGACACGTACGTGCTGGTGGATTGTGGTTTCTCGTTAAAGGAAACCGAGCGGCGCCTGCTGCGCCTGGGGGTTCACCCCTCGCAGCTGAGCGCGATTCTGGTGACCCACGAACATGCCGATCACGTGCATGGCGTGGGTTTGCTGTCTCGGCGCTACAATCTTCCGGTGTACCTCAGTCGCGGCACACTGCGCGGGATGCGCAAACCTATAGAACCCGCAGGGTTCCTGGCCGGTGGCGAGCAGCTGCAAATCGGTGCCCTGAGCATCGATGTGATTGCCGTGGCGCACGACGCCCAGGAACCGACGCAGTATGTATTCAGTGACGGAGAGCGGCGTTTCGGCGTGCTCACCGACCTGGGCTCCTACTGCGCCAAGGTACTGGACGGCTACCGGAACCTCGATGCCTTGATGATCGAGTCCAACCACTGCCGAGACCTGTTGGCTCGCGGTCACTATCCGTACTTTCTCAAGCAACGGGTCGGCGGCGAACTGGGACATTTGAACAACCATCAGGCGGCGTACCTGGTGTATGAGTTGGGCTGGCAAGACCTGCAACACCTGGTCCTGGCCCACTTGAGCAGCAAGAACAACCTGCCGACGCTTGCCCGGCAATGTTTTGTCGACACCCTCGGGTGCGACCCGGACTGGCTGCAACTGGCCGATCAAGATTCAGGGCTCGACTGGCGACATATCGCCTAGCCCACCTCACTCAAAGCGGAGCCCATCATGGAAAAACGTGAAGAACTCTACCGCGGCAAAGCCAAGTCGGTTTACAAGACCGACGACGCCAACCGCCTGATCCTGCTGTTTCGCAACGACACCTCGGCGTTCGACGGCAAGCGCATCGAACAACTTGATCGCAAGGGCATGGTGAACAACAAGTTCAACGCCTTCATCATGCAGAAACTCGAAGCGGCCGGCATTCCGACCCAATTCGACAAACTGCTGGGCGACAACGAGTGCCTGGTGAAGAAGCTGGACATGATCCCGGTGGAATGCGTCGTGCGTAACTACGCCGCCGGCAGCCTGGTCAAGCGCCTGGGCGTGGAAGAGGGCCTCAAGCTCAACCCTTACACGTTCGAGCTGTTCCTGAAGGACGACGCCAAGGGCGACCCGTTCATCAACGAATCCCACGTCGTGGCATTCGGCTGGGGCACCGCCGAGCAACTGGCACGCATGAAGGAGTTGTCCCTCAAGGTCAACGACGTGCTGAGCAAGCTGTTCGACGACGCAGGCCTGCTGCTGGTGGACTTCAAACTGGAATTCGGTGTGTTCCACGATGGCTCCATCGTCCTCGGCGACGAATTCAGCCCGGACGGCTGCCGCCTGTGGGACAAGGACACCAAGAAGAAGATGGACAAGGACCGCTTCCGCCAAGGCCTCGGTGATGTGATCGAAGCCTACGAAGAAGTCGCCAAGCGCCTCGGCGTACCGCTTTAATCGACGCAAGCATCTGATAGCACGGAAAAAAATCTCGTTTGAGCTTTGCTTCCACGAAACAGGCTGTTATGATGCGCGCCGTTGGAGAGATGCCAGAGTGGCCGAATGGGACGGATTCGAAATCCGTTGTACCTTCACCGGTACCTAGGGTTCGAATCCCTATCTCTCCGCCATTACATAGAAAAAGCCCCGTAGCTGAATAAGCTACGGGGCTTTTTCGTTTCTGAGAGTTTGGGGCAGAGCTACTCGTTCCGAGCAGCAAACAGGGCCGTAGTGGTTCTTTCCAGCAGGCACAACCAACCGTATTCCGTCTTCAGGCAGTCCTTACTGGTTTGATCAGGCTTTCTGCTGGAATACCAAACATCTCATGCAGCTTCCAAATCATCGGCAAGGTCAGCGCTCGTTTTCCATTCAGCACTTCATAAACACGATTCTGGCGGCCAATGGCGGGAATAAGATCAGCCGCCGACAGGCCAGACTGTTCCATTCTGAAGCGAATGGCATCGATTGGGTTGGGCAGGTCCATGGGAAAGTGTTTGGCTTCATAGGCCTCGATCAGCGTGATCATTACGTCAAAGTAATCACCTTCCGGGGTGCCGGGTTCTGGTTCGTTGTCGAACAGTGCAGAGACAGACTTGAGCGCGTCCTTGTAATCCTGTTCGGTGTGGATAGGTCGGATGTTCATGGGTTACTCCGTTTCGACGGTATCGGCGTCAATTGCGTCGTACTGCTTATGTGTACCGACAAACTTGATGTAGACAGCGCCATAGCGATAGGCCACGGCGACCACGAGCCTGTAGTCGTTACCTTTGATGTTGAAGACGACCCTTCGGCTTTTGAGAATGCTAGCGCTGCGAAAGTGTTCCTTGATGTCAGCCGGGTTTGACCAGTCGGCGTTTTTTACTTCGTCTATCCAGGCCAGGAACGGTTGCTCCGAATCCGGGTACTTGTGCCAAAAGGTTTTGAGTTGACTGAGTGCGACTATTCTCATGGGAAAATCCTAGTCCCGCCTTGGGACTTTTGCAAGTGGGCACATGGGAACAAGCAGTTTTCCAGACGGGTGTCATGGGCTCTCAAGGCATTTCTCCACATAAGGCATTCCCCTTGTAACCGTGCATGATCGGTCCCAGGAACATGAAAGGACCACAGGCATATAAGGGCGAGGGAGCGGGATGTGAGCGGCACACGGGGAGCTTCAGGGGGATTGGAACTACAGCCCAAAGCGTCACGCCGCACCATGCTCGTTCAGGCGGGTTCTGTTGAGGGGTGGTGCGTACGTTTTTCTGTTCAGGAAGTGAAAGTTGTGCGCCGATGCAGCCGTATAGGCAAGAAATCAGTGCCAGAGTAATGACGGCTTTTTCCATGTCAGACCTGCTGGTGGGGTAATCCTTTGATGTTCCCAGTATTGTCGTTGGTGGGCGCCGTGCTCGTCGATACTGCAAATAACTCACTGATATTTATAACTTCCCATTTCCTGGGTGTACGCCCCTCAAGTCTTTACCCACACGGCCGAAACACTCTCGTACGACATCGTATCCCCAATAAGAGAGTCCCCCCTAATGTCCCTTCGCAGCCTGTCCATCGCCCGCCGTGCGGGTCTGGGTTTTGCCCTGATTGCTTTGCTCGTGGCCCTGCTGGGTTTTTTTGCACTGTCGAACATGGCAAGCATCCGCGCCAGCGCGGTGCAGGTGGAAAGCGGGCTGGTGCCGAAGATGCGGCTGGTGGCGGACATTCGTGAAATCATGCTGCGCATTCGTACGATCTCTTTGCGCATGGCCCTGGACCCGAACCCGGCGAGCATCCCGCAATACCGTAGCCAGATGGACACCCGCAGCCAGGACCTGAGCAAACGGCTGGCCGACCTCGATGCAGTGATCGACACCCCCGAAGTACGCACGCTCTATGACCAGTTCCAGGTCTCGCTGCGCCAATACCAGCAAGGGCTGGCGCAGTCGTTCATCCTTGCCGACAAGCAGCAGGGCGCCGAGCTCAACAAGTTGTTGCTGGTGGATATGAAAACCGTGGTGGATGGCTCCGGGGCCCAACTCAATGCCCTGGCCGACTACTACAACGCCCAGATCAACCAGCAAGGCCAGGCGGCCGAATCGCAGTACGGCCGTTCGCGCACCATGGTGTTCGGCTTTGTGATCGTGGCCGGGTTGAGCACCGTGCTGCTGGCCTGGTTGCTCACGCGCAGCATTGTCGGCCCGCTCAGTCATGCCGTACGGGCTGCCGAGAACGTTGCCGAAGGTGACCTGACCCAAACGGTGGACGTGAGCGGCGACGACGAAGTGACGCGCCTGCTCGTGGCACTCAAGACCATGCAGGCCAACCTGCGCGGGACCTTGCAACTGATTCGCCAGTCGGCCGGGCAGATGGCGTCATCGGCCACCGACCTCAACGGCATCACCGACCAGAGCAGCCGCAGCCTGCAAAAGCAGACCGCTGAAATCGAGCAGGCCGCCACCGCCGTCAACGAGATGACCTCGGCGGCGGATGAGGTAGCGCGCAATGCGGTGTCCACCTCCGAGTCCACTCGCCTTTCCAATGAAACCGCGCGCGAAGGCCAGCACCGTGTGGGTGAAACCGTCAGCGCCATTCAAGCCCTGAGCACCAACATCGGCGAAACCTCGACCCTGGTGCAGAACCTCGCCGAGCAATCGCGGGATATCGGCAAGGTGCTCGATGTGATCCGCTCCATCGCCGAGCAGACCAACCTGCTGGCACTCAACGCTGCGATCGAGGCGGCGCGGGCCGGTGAGTCCGGGCGTGGCTTTGCGGTGGTGGCTGACGAAGTCCGTGCACTGGCCCACCGTACCCAGCAATCGACCCTGGAAATCGACCAGATGGTGACCGCGATGCGCACGGGGTCCAACGACGCGTTGAGCTCGATGCAGTCGAGTACCCAGCGTGCCACCGACACTCTGGCATTGGCTGAGGGCGCGGGCGGCGCATTGAGCCAGATCACCGACTCCATCGACCAGATCCACCAGCGCAACCTGGTCATCGCCAGCGCCGCCGAGGAGCAGGCCCAGGTGGCCAAGGAAGTCGATCGCAACATCGTCAATATTCGCGACCTGTCTGCGCAATCCTCTTCCGGCGCCGGGCAGATCAATGGATCGAGTCGAGAACTGGCGCAGCTGGCCGTTTCCCTGAACGAAGCCGTCGCAAGGTTTCAGCTGTAGTGAAATGCGCGGGCTAGTTCAGTGTCGACTCGTCCACGATCTCGATATTGACGGCCTGCCAGTCGCCGCCCGGGCCCCTGACCAATTCGTAGGTGACCGTCTGCCCCTCGCGCAGCCGCCGTCCGCCCTGGGCGGTGGTGGCACTGCGAAAGAAAATGTCCTGCTCATCGTAGGCGGCAGTCTTGCTGCTGATGGAGATTGCAGTCTGTGGAGTTTTCCTGGGCATGGCCGTTCTCCTTTCCAGTGCAATAGGTGGCCCGTCGGGGCAGGTATGTCTGCGGGCATCAAGCGGGTCAGGACACGATTTGGACTTTATCGGCCTGCATGCCTTTCTGGCCCTGTACGGCTTCAAAGGTGACCTTCTGGCCCTCCTTCAATGTTTTGAACCCGTTGCCCTCGATTGCCCTGAAGTGGACGAACAGGTCGGGGCCGCTCTCCGGCGTGATGAATCCGTAACCCTTTTCATCGTTGAACCACTTCACTGTGCCGTTCTGTCTGTCGCTCATTCTTCCTGTCCTCGAACCGGTGTGCCCCGCTGCAGATTCGTCGCGGTAACCATAAGCAAAGTCCCGAAGCCGCTGCTCGTCAACGCGCCACGGGACCAGCGGTACTGTCATTCCTGACAGGTTCGCCGCCTGTGCAGTTGCGCGATACTGCTTCGTTTTACCGTGGGTTTTCGCGCCGCGCGGGCATTCGGTTTTCGCCGCCTTCGGGCACCAGGCAGGTGCCTTTTGGCGTGGTGCCCCTGTCCCTTCTAACGCTCGCCTGCCGTCCCATCCAGCCCACGACGGATCTTTTCCAGCAACTCATCGATGTGAAACGGCTTGGAAATCAGATCCATGCCTTCGCCGAGGAAACTTTGCCGGTTCGCGGCATTTTCCGCGTAGCCGGTCATGAACAGGATCGGCAAGGTGTGGCGGATCTCGCGTGCCACGTCTGCCAGTTCGCGCCCGGTCATAAAGGGCAGGCCGACGTCGGTCAACAACAGGTTGATGCTCGGGTCGCTGCGCAGGCAGACCACCGCTTCGTCACCATTGGCGGCCAGGCTGCAACGGTAGCCGGCGTCGGCCAGGATTTCGGCGACAAAGCTGCGCACCGAAGGCATGTCTTCGACGACCAGCACATGTTCGCCCTTGCTCTGGCCGGGTGCGGCCAGAGGCTTGGTCACGATGCTGGCAGGCCCGCTGGCGGCGGGAAGCATGATGGTCACTTCGGTGCCCTGGCGGGTCACGCTGCGGATCTGTGCATCGCCGCCGGACTGGCGGGCAAACCCGTAGATGGTCGACAGGCCCAGCCCGGTACCCTGGCCCAGTGGTTTGGTGGTGAAGAAGGGGTCGAAGACTTTGTCGATGACGCTGTGTTCGATGCCCACACCGTTGTCCCGCACCGACAGGGCGATGTAGGCGCCATTTTCCAGTTTCAGGTTGCCACTGGAGTAGGCCGGGTAAGTCGTCACCCAGACAGTGCCGCCCTTGGGCAGCGCGTCGCGGGCGTTGATCACCAGGTTCAGCACCGCACTTTCCAGCTGGATCGGATCGACCATCGCCACGGCAGGGTTGTGGGTCAGCTCCAGCTTCAGCGCGATATGTTCACCGATGGTGCGTACCAGCAGTTCCTCCAGGGAGCGGATATGCGCGTTGATGTCGATCGGCCGTGTGTCCAGCGGCTGCTGGCGGGCGAAGGCGAGCAGGCGGTTGGTCAGGCCGGCGGCGCTGAGGGCCGAGCTCAACGCTGCATCGGCATAGGCCATGACCTTGTCGGTGCGCTGGGTCTCGATGCGTTTCTTGATCAGCTCCAGGCTGGTGATGATCCCGGTCAGCAGGTTGTTGAAGTCATGGGCAATGCCGCCGGTGAGCTTGCCCAGGGCATCCATCTTCTGCGCCTGCAACAGTTGCGCCTCGGTACGTGCCAACTGGGTGGCGGCGTTGGCCAGCTCGGCCTGTTGGTGCCGCTCGCGGTGGCGGTGCTCGGTGACGTCTTCGACAAACACCAGGCTCAATTCGGCGCTGCGGTAGGGCGAAACCTGCCATTCGGTCTCGCGCAACTGACCGTCGACCTTCATGTGCAGGGTGCCCTTCCAGCGCTCGCCGGCAGCCAGGCGCTGGCACAGTTCCTGGAGCACGCCGAGTTGATCGGCGGCGAAGCACTCCAGCAGGGCGTCGGGGTTGAGGTTGTCGTGAATCAATTGGGCGAAGGCGTGGTTACATTCGTGGACCTTGAGCTGCGCATCCATGACCGCAATCGGTGCGCTGATATTGAAGAATATTTCGCGAAAGCGTGCCTCGCTCTCGCGCAGCGCATATTCGGTGTCGCGCACCCGCAGCAAGGTCCGCAGGGTCGCCAGCAGCACATCGGGGTCGATGGGGTGGATCAGGTAGGCATCGGCCCCGGCATCCAGGCCGGTGATGATATCGCCGGTCTCGATGGAGGCGGCCGACACGTGCACCACCGGCAGCAAGGCCGTGACCGGATCGGCGCGCAGCCCGCGTACGATGTCGAAGCCGCTCATGTCCGGCAGGTTGACGTCGAGGATCAGCCCGTCGATCTTTTGGCTGGCGATCAGGTCCAGCCCTTCCTGGCCGGTGCCGGCCTCGAGCACGCGGTAGTCATGGTTCTCCAGGCGCCGGCGCAGGGCATAGCGGGTCGCCGCGTTGTCGTCGACGATCAGCAGTTGGATGTCACGGTTCATCAACAAGCCCGCCAGGAATAGAGAGAGGAATGATCACGAAGAACATCGAGCCCACGCCTGGGGTACTTTCCACGCCGACGCGGCCGCCGAGCAACTCGGCAAAGCGTTTGCACAGCGACAGCCCCAGGCCGGTGCCGCGCAGGCGTTTTTGCAGCGGCGAATCGATCTGGGAAAAGTCTTCGAACAGGTTGCTGTGCAATTCAGCCGGAATGCCCAGGCCGGTGTCGTGCACGGCAAAGCGGATTTCCTGATCACCCACTCTCTGCGCCGACACTCGCACTTCACCTTGCACCGTGAACTTCAGGGCGTTGGAGATGAAGTTGCGCAGGATCTGCGCGAGCTTCTTGTCATCGGTGTACAGCTTGGGCAAGCCGATCGGCTCTTCGAAGATCAAGTCCACCGACGTCGCATCGACGATCGGGCGGAACATCCCGCGCAACGCCGAGAACAGATCGAACATGTCGAACCAGGCCGGCGAGATCGTGATGCGCCCGGCCTCGATCTTGGCCAGGTCCAGCAGGTCGTCGACCATTTCGCGCAGTTCGCGTGCCGAGCTGCGGATAAACCCGACCTGTGTGTGCTGCTCAGGGCTCAGGGGACCGTCGAGTTCGTCGGCCAACAGACTGGTGATGCTCAGGATCGAGCCCAGGGGCGTGCGGAATTCATGGCTCATGTACGACAGGAAACGGCTTTTCAGGTCCGACGCCTGGCGCAGTTGGTCGGCCTGGGTATCCAGCTCGGCATAGAGTGCCAATACGCCCTGGTTGGTTTCGTCCAGTTCGGCGCGCAGTGCATCGGCTTCCAGGCGAAGCGTTCGCACTTGCTCCTCAAGCGAAACGGTGGTGTCAGCCATCGGTGGCCTCCAGGGCAATCACAAAGACGGTAACGTCATCCCGGCCGCGACAGAAATCACGGTGCAGGACGGCGGCGATCAGGGCGGGGTGGCGATGGGAAAGCCCGGGATAGTCCGCCAGGTTCCAGCGTGACTGCAGGCCGTCGCTGTAGAGGATCAGCATCTGGCCACCCACTTGAGCGTAGTCGAAGGGCTGCGCCTTGCGAAACTGCACGCCGACGATCCCCGGATGGGACGCCAGCCCGCGGGACTTGCCGGGGCCGATCAGGCTGGCGCCGATATTGCCCACCCCGGTAAAGCGCAGGCTGTCTGCCGTGGCATCGTACTGCGCCACGGCCACGGCTGCGCCGCGGGTGCCGTTCATGCCGATATGCAGGTCGTTGAACAGCTCGCCTGCGTCGAAGAAGGCGTCTTGGGCAAACACCGCTTCGCCGGCCTGCGCCGCGCGTTCGGCTTCGCTGCCATGGCCCAGGCCGTCGGCTACCATCACGCTGAACCGGCCGGGTTCGATCACCAGGTGCCAGGCATCGCCGCAGGCCGGGTCGTCGTGCAGGGAATGCTGGCTGACGCCGTAGCGGATATCTTTGCTGGCCGATGCCCGTGGATACAGGCGCGCCAGCATCGCCGTTCCGCGCTGATCGGCGTACACGTCGAACACCTGGGCCACACGCGAAATGGCGCCCATGCCGATGCCCTGGGTGCCGCCGGTGGAAAAGCCGTCCACCAGGCAACTGTCCAGGTCAAAGCCCTGGCCACGGTCCACGGCGATCAGCTCCACGCCCTGGTTACCCGTGAGGCGCAGATGCAATTGGCCATGGGCGGCATGCTTGAGGATATTGCTGGCCAGCTCGGTGGCCACCAGTGCCACGCGGCCGGCATCGGTCTCGTCGAAACCCGATTGTTCGGCCAACTGTTGCGCGGTGCGTCGGGCATGGCCGATCTGGCTGACATCCTCGATCAACAACACCTGGGTCAGGGCACTGGGAATATTCAGGCCCATCGGGTAATCGTCACGCGGGTGCCCTGGCCGGGTGCGGTGTCCAGTTCAAACTCGTCCACCAACCGCTTGGCGCCGGTCAGGCCCAGGCCCAGGCCGCTGCCGGAGGTCCAGCCGTCGGTCATCGCCAACTTGAGGTCGGGGATGCCCGGCCCTTCGTCGCGAAAGGTCAGGCGCAGGCCTGGGCGATGGTCTTTTTCGACCACGGCCCAATCCATATGGCCGCCGCCGCCGTACACCACGGTGTTGCGCGCCAGCTCACTGACGGCGGTGACCAGTTTGGTCAGGTCGATCAGGCGCATGCCGCATTCCTGGGCCAGCTTGCGCACCAATTGTCGGGCCAGCACTACGTCCTGTTCGATGAGCACCGGGTGAGTGCCACTGCTGGCCTGGGTCATGAGTGGTCTACCCGGTCACGCAACAGTTGCATGCCGCGCTCGACGTTCAACGCGGTGGCCACGCCCGGCAGGGTCATGCCCAGTTCCACCAGCGTGATCGCCACGGCCGGCTGCATGCCCACCAGCACGGTCTGGGCATCCATGATGCGCGACAGGCCGGAAATGGTGCCGATCATGCGGCCGATAAACGAGTCGACCATGTCCAGCGCCGAAATGTCGATCAGCACGCCCCGGGCGGATGTACGGCTGATGCGCTCGGACAGGTCGTCCTGCAGCGTCAGCGCGAGCTGGTCATGCATGTCGACCTGGATCGTCACGAGCAGGAATTCGCCCATCTGCAAAATAGGGATACGTTCCATGCTTAAACAGCCTTGCTGATGGTGACGCCCAGGCGTTTCAGGGCCAGCGCCAAGGCATCCGCCAGGTTGGCCTTGGTCACCACGCCTTGCAGGTCGAGGCCCAGGTGCACGATGGTCTGGGCGATCTGCGGACGCACGCCGCTGATGATGCAGTCGGCCCCCATGAGGCGGATGGCCGTAACGGTTTTCAACAGGTGCTGGGCTACCAGGGTGTCCACGGTGGGTACGCCGGTGATGTCGATGATGGCGATTTCCGAGCCAGTGTCGACGATGCGCTGCAGCAGGGACTCCATGACCACCTGGGTGCGTTGCGAATCCAGGGTGCCGATCATCGGCAGGGCCAGCACGCCGTCCCACAGCTTGACCACCGGGGTGGACAGTTCCAGCAATTCTTCCTGCTGGCGCTTGATCACCGACTCACGGGATTTCTGGAACGTACGGATGGTGTGCATGCCCAGCGCGTCAAGCAGCTCGGAGATTTCCCACAGTTGTTCGGCCAGTTGCGTCGGTTGTTCGGCGTACTCCCGTTGCAGCAGGGCGAACAGCGGGCCCTTGAGGGCAAAGATAAAGCTGGCGGTCTGTTGCGAGTCCTGGCCGACCAGGGCGCGGCTGTGGGAGAGCTTTTCCAGGAATACCCGGGTTTCTGCCCAGTTTTCATGGTTGACCGGCTGGGAACCGCCTTGCTGCAGCGCCGCGATGAGCAGGTTGAGGAAGTCGTTGGCCTGCTGCCGGGTGTCTTCGGCCTTGACGTTACGCGTGGCCCCCGAAGCTTCAAGGCTGGCAACCCATTCGGTCAGCAGGGTCGGGCGATGGGTGTGCAGTGCCTGGATGGTGTGAGCTTGCAGAGTTGCCACGGGAAACCTCCTTGAATGCCTTGTTGAGTGGCATGCAATTTATACTAAATTGAAGTGCTTTGAATTGTTTCGAAGGTTTTCGTTCATTTGCCTCAAGCCCTGTGGACCGGGCGCTTCAGACTGGTGGAGGCGGGATGGGGGGCCATGCTGCCGTCGATCGCGATACTGGCGTCGGAGCAGCCCATTTGGCTGAGTGTGCGGTGGGTGGAACCGCAGGTGATGGGTAATGTGGGCTTGATCAAACGCCGCGGACGGAGCTGGCCGCCGGCGGCGCTGGAATTGGAGCGGTTGGTGCGCGAGATGCCGTTTCGGTCAGTGTGCCACCGAGTCCAGGCCGGTGGATTGCACCACCGGTTGTGCCTGGGGCGACGCGAGGAATTGCAACAAGGCCTTGGCCTGTGCAGGGTGTTCGGCATTGACCGGAATGCCCGCCGCAAAGCGCGTCACCGATTGCACGTCTTCCGGGATCTTGCCGACGTACGTCACACCCGGCACCGGCAATAACTCCGCCACCTGCTGCAAGCCCACCTCGTAATCGCCCTTGGCGACCTGTTCGGCCACCGGGAGGCGTTCGATCATGGTGCCTTTGGCGGGCATGCCGAGCTTCTTGAACAGCTCTTTCTCGACATACACACCGCTGGCGCTGTCCGAATACGCCACGGACTTGGCCTTGCTCAGTACGGCCTTGAGTTCGGCATCGGTGCCGATCGCGGGTTTGGTCGCACCTGCCTTCACCACCAGGCCGATGCGCGAATCCGCCAGTTCCACGCGGGACGCCGGGTCGACCTTGCCTTGTTTGATCAAGTCATCCAGGGCATAGCCGACCATGATCACCACGTCGGCATGTTCACCACGGGCCAGGCGGTTGGGAATCGCTTCCGGCGCCTTGCCCATGGACGGGCCGAGGACGGTATCGAGGGTGTCGCCGCTGTGCTGGGCGTATTGCGGGCCCAGCAGTTTATAGGCGGCGGTGAAGCCACCGGAGGTCATCACCTTGAGTTCCTCGGCCTGGGCCGTCAGCGCCAGGGCACCGAGGGCCAGGGCCGCCAGGGTCTTGAACAAAGGCCTCATCACGCCGCCCCCTGCATCACCTGCCCGCGTGCGTTGGCGCGACGATACAGCGCCAGGGTCGAACACAGCGCGCACACCGCAGCGAACATCATCCAATAGGCCGGCGAGGCCTTGTCTTCAGTGATGTGAATAAACCAGGTGGAGATCGCCGGGGTAAACCCACCGAAGATCGCGGTCGCCAGGCTGTAGGCCAGGGAGAAGCCCGCCACGCGCACTTCCACCGGCATGATTTCCGTGAGGGCGGGGATCATCGCGCCGTTGTACATGCCGTACAGGAACGAGAACCACAGCAGCGTCTCCAGCATATGGGCGAAGCTCGGTGCATTCACCACGTAGGACAGCGCCGGATAAGCCGTGAGCACCGTCAACGCGGTCATGGCGATCAGCACCGGCTTGCGGCCGAAGCGGTCGCTCAGGGTGCCGCCGATCGGCAGCCAGACAAAGTTCGACACCGCCACCAGCAAGGTCACCAGCAGGGCGTCGGAGGTGCTCAGTTGCAGCACGGTCTTGCCGAAGGTCGGCGCGTACACGGTGATCAGGTAGAACGCGGTGGTGGTCATGGCCACCATCAGCATGCCGCCGATGACCACGGTCCAGTTTTTCACCAGTGTGGCCAGCACCTCGCGCATGGTCGGGCGATGCTTGCGGTTGGCGAATTCTTCGGTTTCCTGCAGGTTGCGACGCAACACAAAGATAAAGGGGATGATCACGCAACCGATGGCGAACGGAATGCGCCAGCCCCAATCGGCAACCACCGCCGGTTCCATCCACACGTTCAAGCCATAGCCCAGGGCGGCGGCGACCACGATGGAGATCTGTTGGCTGCCTGATTGCCAACTGGTGTAGAACCCCTTGCGGCCTGGGGTGGCCATTTCAGACAGGTACACCGACACACCGCCCAGCTCCGCACCGGCCGAAAAGCCTTGCAGCAAGCGGCCCACCAGCACCAGCAGCGGGGCCCACAGGCCAATGGTGTGATAGCCCGGCACCAGCACGATCAACAGCGTGCCGCTGGCCATGATCGACAAGGTCACGATCAACCCTTTGCGGCGACCGACGTCATCGATATAAGCGCCGAGGATGATGGCGCCCAGTGGGCGCATCAGGAAGCCCGCGCCGAACACGGCGAAGGTCATCATTAATGACGCAAATTCATTGGCGGCAGGGAAGAACGCGGCAGCGATGTAGGTGGCGTAGAAGCCGAACAGAAAGAAGTCGAATTGTTCAAGGAAGTTGCCCGAAGTAACGCGGAATACCGCACCTACTTTCGAACGGGCAGAATCGGGCCGGGAAGGGCTAGTCATGGGTTTGTGTCTCCAGCGTTCTTTTTAAATGCTTGTTTCGCGTAAGACCGAGGATAGTGGCTGACACATTTAGAAATGAAAAGTGAAAAATATGGATTGATTAATGTCTGTTGGTTATGAATTTGCGTGTCTGTCAAAGATCCCGCTCTGTTCTATGCTGGAAGGTATGACCCATTCTTACGGAGGGGAGATGGCTATGGGCAATGAACCGAAGCGCCAAGATGAGCCGGAGCATGAGCAACCCCGGCGACATGAAGAGGAAAAACCCCAGACCTGGAAGCACCCGGACGACGGCACTGAGCTGTCCGAGCGGGATCAGGAGCGTCCGCTCAAGCCCTGATCAATGTTCGGCCGGAGCCAAAAAGCACCCTTGACGGGCCATGAACTGCCTCCACGAAGGGCTCTCCGTGGGGTCGGGTGTTACCTGGGTCGGGGTTTCGAATTCCGCCAGCGCGGCGCCGGTATCGGCATTGATCACCTTAACGCGACACCACCCACTGTCGGCGTCGGCAATCCCGCCTTTGAGCAGGTAGCGTCCCTGGGCGGCGAACTGGGTGTTGAACTCAATCACACAGCGCCGGCCGGCGCTCGCCAGGCCCGACACGATCAAGTGCAGCGGTTGGTCGGCGGCGATGTCCACGTAACCGTCGGGGCGCGAAGTGCTGCTGTGCACCGCAAACAGTGCGGTTTCCTTACTCGGCGTTCCCACCCTGCCTTGCAGGCATTCATGATCCGTCGAAACGCTGACAGACAGCCATTCGTTGTAGCTGGCGTGGGTGCTCAACTCACTTTTGAGCTGCGCGCGCGGGCCTTCGAGCGGTGCCTTGTAGGGCGTCATGGCGGTACATCCGGCCAGTAACAGCGGTAGTGCGATGTTGCGGCTGTTTATCAAGGCAATAGCATCCAGTTCAAAGAAGGGGCGTTATGAAACCAGCAACGAAACAGGAAAACCCGAGGCCAGCACCAGGTACGCCACCACTGCTGCCAGGCACAGGCCGACGAACACCCGCAACAAGGTGCGGGCGGTGGGGCGGGTGACAAAGCGGATAAGCCAGAGGCAGAGTCCGGCCACCAGAATGGCCAGGCCAAAAATGACCAGCACGGTAGTGTTCCTGCGACGTTCGAGCGCTGTTTATAGTCCCAAAGCCGCGTGATGAACAGTGTGCACATAGACGCGGCCGGCCCGGCTTTCTAAACTGCGGCTTGTCTTGGGCTAGGGGCAGGCGCCGATGAATCGCAATGAATTACGCAAGGCCGACATCAACCTGATGGTGGTCTTCGAAGCACTGATGCTCGAGCGCAATGTGACGCGGGTGGCCGAGAAGCTGTTTCTCGGCCAGCCGACCATCAGTTCGGCCCTCAACCGTCTGCGCACCCTGTTCAACGACCCGCTGTTCATTCGCGTCGGCCATCGCATGGAACCTACCGCGCGCGCCGAGGAAATCATCCAGCACCTGTCGCCCGCCCTGGACTCACTGTCGTCGGCCTTGAGCCTGACCCACGATTTCGACCCATCCATCAGCACCATGACCTTTCGCATCGGCCTGTCCGACGACGTCGAGTTCGGCCTGTTGCCACCGTTGTTGCGCGCCTTGCGCCAGGAAGCGCCGCAGGTGGTGTTCGTGGTGCAGCACGTGGACTATTGGCGGATTCCCGATCTGCTGGCGTCCGGCGATATTACCGTCGGCATCACCCAGACCCGTGGCCTGCCGGCGAATGCCAAGCGCAAGCTGCTGCGCCACATTCGTCCGCGACTGCTGCGCGCCGATGCCTCGGACACCCCGCTGACCCTCGATGAATATTGCTCGCGCCCCCATGTGCTGGTGTCCCACACCGCCAACGTGTCCGGGTTTGCCGATGAGTGGCTGGCGGAAATCGGCCGCAAGCGCCATGTGGTGTTGTCGGTGCCGCAATACAGCGCATTGCCCGCGCTGCTGGCCGGGACCGACTTGATCGCCAGCCTGCCGGACTACACCGCCGAGGCCATGGCGGTGTCGGGCAACCTGTTCTGCGAGCCGTTTCCGTTCGAGACGCCGACTCTGGATTTGTCCATGGTCTGGCTCAGTCATGTGGACACCGACCCGGCCGAACGCTGGGTGCGTTCGCGGCTGGAAGCGTTCATGAGCGATCGAGGTCAGGCGAACAAGGCCTGAGGCTTTTATCCGTGCTATATCTACAGACTTTCCTACGAATGACTCGGAGTCATCCATGCCACACCTGCACTTGGAATACACCGCCAACCTGACAAACCTGGCCGTCGAGAAAACCCTGTTGCGGCTCAACAATGTGCTGATGGCGTCCGGGCAGTTCGGTTCCGAGTTCGATATCAAAAGCCGCGCCGTGAAGCTCGAGAGTTTTCAGGTCGGCACCTCCCTCAACCCACGCGCTTTCATCGCGGTGAAGCTGTCACTGCTCAGCGGGCGGTCGCCGCAGGTCAAGCAGCAATTGTCGCAAAGCCTGCTGGCAGCGTTGCAGGATCTGGGCGACTGGCCGACGGATCTGCAGGTTCAACTCAGTGTCCAGCTGGTCGACATGGATCGCGATTCCTACAGCAAAGTCGCCATCGGCTAACCCTCGCCACAGAAGTCAGAGTAATCCCTGATCCGCACACACCTTCACCACCTGTTCACGAAACCAGGTATTGGCACTGTCCTGTTCACTGCTTTCATTCCACTGCATATCCAGGGTGAACCCCGGCAACCCGTTGGGGGCCTCGCAGTGGCCGAACACCGTCGCCGGTGCCAGCAGTTTCTGCACGCGGCGCGGCAGGGTGACGATGAAGTCGGTGCCGGTGATCATCTTCAGCGCCGCGCTGTAGCTGTTGGCGCGGGCGATCACCTGGCGCTTGTGGGCCTGGCGCGCCAGCCAGCCGTCGATCATGTTGGTGTCGGACGTCCATGGCGTAGGGAACACGTGGCGCCGCTCGACGAATGATTGCAGGCTGAATGCCGGCTCGCGCGGTGCCGAGCGTTTATCGAAGACGCACACCAGATCGTCCTCCAGCAGCATCTGGGTCTTGAAGTCTTTATGGGCGCGGTGAAAGTGCGGTCCGAAGCAGATCACCAGGTCCAGGCGGCCCTCGCGCAGGTCGTCGGCGGGGATGTCGGCTTCCAGTTTCTGCACATTGACGATCACCGGCAGGTCGGCGCGGTCGAAATGCTTCAACAGGCGCGGCAGGATCAGTTGTTCGAAGTACTCCGGCGCGCAGACATTGAAGGTCACGGCCTTCTGGGTCGGGTCGAAGGCCTGGCCACCGGCGTGGCACAGGTTGATGCTTTCGAGGATCTTCTGCACATGGGCGTACATGGTAGTGGCCTTGTACGTAGGCCGCATGCCCGCCCGCGTGTTGATAAACAGTTCGTCTTCAAAACTGGTCCGCAGTTTCTTCAGGCTGTAGCTCACGGTGGACTGGCTGACGAACAGCGTTTCTGACACGTCGGTAACGCTGCTCTGGTCATAGACGGCGATAAACACCATCAAGTCCTGCATATCGAGTTTTCTGAGCAAGTTACTGTTTAACATCGGTTTCGTCCGTAAACCCCATGTACCGAAGTCAGTACAAGACAGCGCGAAAGCTTAACGGAACGGCCGTACCAATAGAAAGCTCTGTAGGGCGTTTCTATGTTTGTCGTGAGACAAATACTGTTTACAACACGACGTCAGCGAATGTGTTCTGCGTAATGCCTTGGGTTGAAGCGCGTGACGATCAGCAGCATCACCACGACCACCGCCGTCAACGACCACCAGGCCCATTCGAAGCTGCCCAGCTGGTCGCGGATCATCCCGGCGATCAGCGGCGACAGGCCGGCAATCAGGTAGCCGATGCCCTGCACGAATGCGGTAAGGCCCCCTGCGCGGCGCGGGTTGTCGAGGTGGTCGAGGGACAGGATCAGGCTCATCGGGAACAACCCGCCGATACCCAGGCCCAGCAGGCACGGCCACAGCAGACTGAGGTGTTGCGGGCTGAGGATCAGGCCGCAGAACCCGAGGATGATCAGCCCCAGCAACACCGCCACCACCCCGCGTTTATCCCGGCGGCGGTTGGCGATGGCCGGCGTCACCAGGCCGGACACCACCTCCATCGCGGTCAGGAATCCCAGCAACAACCCGGCATTCTGTTCGCTCCAGCCTTGCTCCACGTAGTACGGCGCCAGCCACGCCAGCACGCAGGTGTAGGACGCCGTACCGAGGCCGAAAAAGATCGCCAGCAACCAGGCGCGGCCGTTGCCGAAAAACGATTCCTGAGGACCGGCGGTGGCTTGGGGCAACGGTGGCAACACCGAGCGCTGGGCGTACCAGAACACCAGGGCCAGCAACGCCAGAAACCCCCAGATCGCCAGGCCGATGCGCCAACTGCCGGTCTGCACCTGCACGAAGGGGGAGAACGCTGCCGCCAGCGCCGCGCCGCCCATGATGGCGGTGACGTAGAGGCCCATGAACAGCGAAACGTTGTCGCTGAACCGCGACTTGATCAGGGCCGGCATCAACGCCTGGATCATGGCGATGCCCACACCGGCGGCAATGGCGCTGACGATCAATTCCAGGGCCGAATCCAGGAACAGCCGCGACAACGTCGCCACGCCAATCACCAGCAGTGACAGCACAATGCTGCGGTGCTCGCCAACGCGCTTGGCCAGGCCCATGCCAAAGAACATCGCCAGGCCCATGGCCATGACCGGCAACATGGTCAGCAACGCCGCGCTGCTGAAACTCAACGGCACCTCGCCGCGAATCGACGACAACAACGGCCCCACGGCGGCCATCGACGGCCGCAGGTTAAGGGCGACCAGCACGACGCTGATCATCAGCCATACGGCGGTGGTGGGTTTTGCCTGAACGTTTTCCATGGGCCTGCCTTGAATGAACAAGGGTGAATCAGGCCACGCAGGGGGGAGGGGGGCAAATGAGAAAGTCGCAGGGACTATCTAAAAATTGCGGTTAACTGAAACACCGCAAGTCAAAGTGTGAGAGCGGGCAAGCCCGCTCACCACAGTTACAGTGTTCCTCCTTAACTGACTGGCATTAGGTGCAAGCTCCCTCCCATATTTGTTCTGCGTCGTCAGATAGACCGGATCACATGCTTGATCTCCTGAAACGCCGCCAGCCCCCACGGGCCCAGCTCACGGCCGATACTGCTCTGCTTGTAACCGCCCCATGCGGTCTGCGGGAAGATCACCTGCGGTGCGTTGATCCACACCAGCCCGGCCTGCAAGGCATTCGCCACGCGCTCGGTGGTCTCGACGCTACGGCTGACCACGCTGGCCACCAGGCCGAAATCGCTGTCGTTGGCCAGGGCAATGGCCTCTTCCTCAGTGGCAAAAGCTCGTACACACAGCACCGGGCCGAAGATTTCTTCGTTCCACAATGCACTGTCCAGTGGCACGTCGGTAAACACCGTCGGGCGAATGAAGTAGCCCTTCGCCAGGTTCGCCGGGCGTTCGCCGCCACACACCAATCGTGCGCCAGCCTCGACGCCCCGTTGGATATGCCCCAGCACCCGCTGATACTGCACGCGGTTGATCAGCGCGCCCATTCCCACGTCGTCGGCAAATGGGTCGGCGACGCGAATCCCTTCAGCCCGTGCCTGCAAGCGTTGCAGGAATTCATCCGCCAGGCTGTCGGCCACCAGCACGCGGCTGGTGGCGGAACACATTTGCCCGGCGTTGAAAAAACCACCGCCACACGCCAGCTCCACCGCCAGGTCGAGGTCGGCATCCGCCAGTACCAGCAGCGAAGATTTACCACCCAATTCCAGGCTTACGCCCTTGATGGTTTCCGCTGCGCGTTGCATCACCTGCACGCCCACGGCGTTGCTGCCGGTGAAGGAAATCTTCGCCACGCGACGGTCTGCGGCCAACGGTGCGCCAACGGCCAAGCCGGTGCCGCAGACCAGGTTGAACACCCCCGCCGGGCAGCCCGCGTCAGCGATGATTTGCGCCAACTGCAACTCCGCCAATGGCGTTACTTCCGAGGGCTTGAGCACTACGCAGCAACCGGCGGCAAGGGCCGGGGCGAGTTTCCAGGCGGTGGTGACCATCGGGAAATTCCACGGCACGATCAACCCCACCACGCCGCACGGCTCACGGCGCAGGCGCGCGCTGAAGTCGTCGCTGGGCAGCGCCACCGAGCGGTCCTGGCCGGCGTCCATGTCGTCGGCGATACCGGCGTAGTACTCGAACGTGGCGATCACGTCGTCCACATCGATGCCGGCTTCAAACAGCGGCTTGCCGTTGTTGCTCGATTGCAGGTGCATCAACTGTTCGCGCTGCGCGCTGACGCCTTGGGCGATTTTGCGCAGCAGGCTGGCGCGATCACGGCCGCTACTTTTCGACCAGTCGATAAAGGCCGCGCTGGCTGCATCCACGGCCTGGGTCACGGCCTGCCTATCGCCGACGCTGACCCGGGCCAGGGTCGCCTCGGTGGCCGGGTTGATCACCTCCAGCACGTCATGGCCGGCCCGCCATGCGCCGTCGATATACACACCGTTCACTACTGCGCTCATACCGATGTCTCCTTCATCCATAGGTCCTGGTCGATCTCAATCAGCGTCGGCCCTGGGCGATCGGCGGCGGCGCGCAAGGCGTTGCGCAGCTGTGCAACGCTGTGGGCGCTGTCGGCAGCACTGCCGAGGGCCTTGGCCACGCCGATAAAATCCGGGGTGTAGATGTCTACGCCGACCGGTTCGATGGCGCGGTTGAGCATGTATTTCTTGATCTCTTCATAACCCTGGTTATTCCACAGCAGCACGATGATCGGCGTGCGCGCTTCCACTGCGCTGGCCAGTTCCGGCAGGGTGAATTGCAGCCCGCCGTCACCGATCAAACACACCACCGGTTGCCCATCGCCACGGCCCAACCAGGCGCCGATGGCGGCCGGCAGGGCGTAGCCCAGGGTGCCGTAGCCGGTGGAGGAGTTGAACCAGCGGCGCGGGTGGTCGAGGTTCAGGGTCAGGTTGCCGCTGTACACCGGTTGGGTCGAGTCGCCCACCAGCACGGCGCCCGGCAGTGCTTCCAGCACCGTATTGAGGAACAGGGTTTGCGCGCGGGTGGCGGCGTCCCAGGTGGGGACCAGTTCGGCCCACAACCGGGCGACGCGCTGAGCGCCCCAGTCGGTGTGGCGGGGGCCCAGCGGCGTGCGGTTCAAGTCGGTCAGCAAGGCATCGGCGGCGATCTGCGCATCGGCCACCAGTGCGAGGTGCGGCGGGTAATTGCGCACGGTCTGGTCGGGGTCGATATCGATGCGCAGCAGCGCGCCGGGTATCTCGAAGCCACCGGCGAAGGTCACGTCGTAGTCGGTCTCGGCCAGCTCGGTGCCGATGGCCAGCACCACATCGGCCTCGGCCACCAGCGCGCGGGTAGCGACCAGGGACTGGGTGGAGCCGATCAGCAGCGGATGCTCGGAAGGCAGCATGCCCTTCGCATTGATGGTCAGGGCCACCGGCGCGCCGAGGGTTTCGGCCAGGCGAGTCAATTCGGCGGCCGCCTCAATCGCGCCGCCACCGGCCAGGATCAGCGGACGTTTGGCGGCGGCGAGCAACTGGCTCATCTGCCTGACCGCCGCCGGTGCCGCACCGGCACGGGCGATGCTGACCGGTTGACTGCCCAGCAGTGCATCGGCGTTTTCCACCAGCACATCCAACGGAATCTCGATATGCACCGGGCGCGGCCTGCCGGCCTGGAACAACGCAAACGCCCGCGCCAGCACCGCGGGCAGCTCCGCTGCCGACATCAAGGTATGGGAGAACGCCGCCACCCCGGCCATCATCGCGCCCTGGTTCGGCAGCTCATGCAGCTTGCCGCGCCCACCACCCAATTGGCTGCGCGATTGCACGCTGGAAATCACCAGCATCGGGATCGAGTCGGCGTAGGCCTGGCCCATGGCGGTGGTGATATTGGTCATGCCCGGGCCGGTGATGATGAAACATACGCCCGGCTTGCCACGGGTGCGCGCGTAGCCGTCGGCCATAAAGCCGGCGCCCTGTTCGTGGCGCGGGGTGACGTGGCGGATGCTCGAGCGGGCCAGGCCGCGATACAGCTCCACGGTGTGCACGCCGGGGATACCAAACACCTGGTCCACGCCGTAGCGTTCCAGGAGGTTGACCAATACTTCGCCGCAGGTCGCCATAGGTGTCGCTCTTGTTATGGAATCGTGGCGGTATTGGACCGGTTGGCCCGTAGCGGCAACAATCGATAAAAAGTCATACTAGCCATGTCCTCACGTCATGGCTGCGCCCATATGAAACGCCTTCCGCCCCTGCCCGCGCTGCATACCTTCTGGGTCACGGCCCAGTGCTGCAACTTCACCCGCGCCGCCGAGCAACTGCACATCACCCAAGGCGCGGTGAGCCGGCAGATCGCCGGCCTGGAGAGCCATTTGGGCTACGCCTTGTTCCAGCGCCAGGCACGGGGGTTGAGCCTGACCGAAGAAGGTCGCGAGTGGTCGCAACGGGTGCAGCAGGTGTTTGGCCTGCTCGGTGACGCGCTGGAACAGATCGGCAATCGCCGCCAGACCCTGCAAATCAAGGCCTCCACCTGTGTCATGCGCTGGTTGTTGCCGCGTCTGATGCAATGGCAGCGGGAGCGCCCGGACGTGCCGGTGGAACTCACCACCACCGTGGCCTACAGCGTGGATTTTCGTCGCGAGCAATTCGACGCGGCGGTGATCTATGCGCCCATCGCCGAGCAATCGGCCGAGGCGCGGCACTTGTTCGATGAGCAACTCACCCCGGTCTGCGCCCCCGCGCTGCTCGCCGGTTTGCACACCCCGGCGGACTTGCAGCAACAGGTGCTGTTGCACCCCACCCGGGACGAGCGCGATTGGGCGCGGTGGCTCAAGGCGGCGGATACGCGGTTGAGCAACTTGAGCCAGGGGCATCATTTCGAAACGTTGGACTTGGCGATGAACGTGGCCTCCCAGGGCTCCGGGGTGGCGATGGGCGACAGTGCGTTGATGGGCGAGGATCTCAAGGCGGGGCGCTTGGCGATGCCGTTTGAACTGCGCGTGCCGACGGGGAAGGGGTACTACCTGGTGTATCCGCCGGGGACGGTGCCGTCGGCAGGGCTTGAAGCGTTGATGGACTGGTTGGTGAGCCAGGCACGACAGTCGTAGGCGCTGGAGGTCCAAATGTGGGAGGGGGCAAGCCCCCTCCCACAGGTGTCAGTAGCCGACGGTGAAGCGCTGGCGCGAGTGCTTCGGTGCTTCCACTTCATCGAGCATGGCGATGGCGTAGTCGGCAAAGCTGATTGAGCTGGTACCGTCACTGCTCACCAGTAAATCATCCTGGCCCAGGCGGAATTTACCGGTGCGTTCGGTGCCATCGAACAAGGCCGACGGCGACAGGAACGTCCAATCCAGGTCCTTTTCCTGGCGCAGCACATCGAGAAACTCGGCGCCTGCACTGGCTTCGGCCTTGTATTCGGCAGGGAAGCCCGCGCTGTCGATCACCCGCTCGCCACCGGGCAGCAGCAACGAACCGGCGCCACCCACCACCAGCAGGCGTTTCACCCCGGCTTTTTTCACCGGGCCGATCACAGCGCTGGCGGGCAGCGTGGCGAAATGTGCCGCGCTGATCACCACATCGCTGCCGCTGATGGCTTGTTCCAGGGCATTGGCATCCAGTGCATCAACCTGCTTGACGGTGACGCCGGGGCGTACGGCCAGCTTGTCGGTGTTACGCGCGATAGCCACCACGCTATGCCCACGACGCAGGGCTTCTTCCAGCAATTGGCTGCCGGCACGGCCGGTGGCCCCAATGATTGCGATCTTGCTCATGATGTTCTCCAGTACGGTCAGGGTTTAAAGCCATTCACCACTTCATTTCGCCCTTGGCGACTTTGGCGCTGAGTTCCAGCGAGCTTTCGTCGGCGAGGGTGGGGTAGCGCTTTTTCATGGCCGCGATCAGGGCGGCGGCGTCCTTGGCCTTGGCGGTTTCTACGTCGAAGGCCTTGATGTAGTCGGCAGTAAAGGCCACGGATTGCGGCGATGGCGTGCCCAGGTAGTGGCCCGGAATCACCGTGCGAGGTTTCAGCTGTTCGATGCGTTGCAGGGTCGCAAGCCAGTCTTTATGGGATTGCGCGCTTTGGGTGTCGGCCATCCACAGGTGAATGTTTTGCGCGACCACCACGCCCCCGACCACGGCCTTGATCGACGGGATCCACACGAAGCTGCGGTCCGGCTGCGGGCCATCCAGGCCGATCACCTCCAGTTGCTGCCCTTCAAGGGTCAGGCTGTGGCCTTGCAGCACCTGGGGCACGATGGTTTTGCCCGGTTTGTCGGCACCCATTTTCGGGCCCCAGAACTCAAGTTTGCCGGCCACGGTGGCGTTGATATGGTCGACCACCGGTTGCGGTGCCAGGACCTTGGCGTCGGGGAACGCGGCCGTCAGGGTGTCGAGGCCGAAGTAGTAATCCGGGTCGCCGTGGCTGATGTAGATGGTGGTCAGGTGTTTGCCGCTGGCGCGGATCTTCTGCACCAGTTGCTCGGCCTGGCCTTTGCCGAATTGTGCGTCCACGAGGATCGCGTCTTTGGCGCCGCTGACCAGCACCGAGCTGACCGGGAAGATCGCCGCCTCGCCTGGGTTGTAGACATCCAGGGTCAGGTCGGCCGCCGCTGCATGGCCGGCAAACGCCAAGGCAGCGGTGAAGGTCAAGCGCTTGAGGGTTGAGAACATCGGGCAGCTCCAGCAGTGGATTCAAAGGATGCACAGAGCTTAGTTGCACTAAACCGAACTAAAAATGCGATGCTGGGACATAGTTTGTTTCTGAAATCGGGCAAATCATGGATCGTCTTCAAGCAATGCGCGTGTTTGTCACGGTGGTGGACCTGGGCAGCCAGTCCGCCGCCGCCGATCATCTGGACCTGTCGCGCCCGGTGGTGTCGCGTTACCTGGCCGAGTTGGAAGACTGGGTCGGCGCGCGCCTGTTGCACCGCACCACCCGCAAACTCAGCCTTACGGCGGCCGGTGGCGAAACCCTGCCACGCTGTCGGCAACTCCTGGAGTTGTGCGGCGATATGCAGGCCGCCGTCAGTGAGCCTGATAATGCGCCCCGTGGCCTGTTGCGCCTGAGTGTCAGCACCTCGTTCGGCCAGGCGCAATTGGCCGAGGCCATTGCCGAGTACGTCAAGCGCTACCCCTTGGTGACCATTGACCTGCAAATGCTCGACCGCACGGTGAACCTGGTGGATGAGCGCATCGACCTGGCCATCCGCACCAGCAACGACCTGGACCCCAACCTGATCGCCCGGCGCCTGACGGTCTGTCGCTCCGTGGTGTGCGCAACCCCGGCCTACCTGTTGGAGCACCCGGCGCCGCAGAAAGTCGAGGACCTGGCCCGGCACAACTGCCTGACCCATTCGTACTTCGGCAAAAGCCTGTGGCATTTCGAGGAGCACGGCGAGCACGTGTCGGTGCCGGTGCACGGCAATATCACCGCTAACGAAGCCAGTACGTTGTTACGCGTGACGCTGGCCGGCGCGGGTGTGGCGATGCTGCCCAGCTACCAGGCCGGCGATCACATTCGCCGTGGTGAACTGGTACGTCTGCTACCCGAGGCCGAACCCCGGCAGATGAACATCTACGCGGTCTATGCGTCGCGCAAACACATGCCATCGGCGTTGCGCAGCCTGCTGGATTTCCTGGTGGTGAGGTTCCCCGAGCAGCCGGTGTGGGATAGGGGGCTCTAAGGCGACATAACCCTGTTGAATGTCGCCCAATAATGGCAACTCGCCCTGGTTGACCTATGCTTTAAACAGCACCCTGTAGATCCGCTCAGAGGTCTGTGCCATGAGCATTAAAACCCGCAAATACCTGATGATTTTCTTCATCTGCGCCCTGGCGACCGGGCTGTATGGCACCGCCGCCTACCGCGTGGAGCAGACCCGGATGCAGCCGACCTTTGCGATCAGCTGCCATCAGGACCAATGCGTTCCCCACACCGGCAGTTTCAGTGCACTCAGGTAGGCGGCTGTTCGGCCTTGAGTTGTTCGCGAAACGCCTTGGGTGAGAACCCGACCCGTCGGCGGAACAGCCGAGAGAAGTTGGTCGGGTCGGAAAAACCCAGTACTTCCGACATTTCATTGATGGTCATGCTGGTGTAGGTCAGCAGGCGCTTGGCTTCGAGTAATTGACGGTCATGCATGATCTGCAAGGCAGGCTGCCCGCCCAGTTCCCGACACGTCCCATTCAGGTGTGAGACCGAGATACCCAGTTTGTGGGCCAGATCCTCAATCTTCGGGTGTTCCCGATAGTGCTGTTCAACCAATTGCGTAAAGCGCCGGAAATACTCGCGGCCCCTTGGCGCGCGCGGGTGGCGACGCTGGATGGCCTGGCGGCTGATCCACACCAGCAGCACACTGACCAGCGCATGCATCAGCATGTCCCGGGCCGGTTGGTCGTCGGCGTATTCGTCCTGCAGGCGGGCGAACTGGCTGTTGAGGTAATCACTGTCCTTGCCCGCCGGGTAGCTGCCCAGGGTCTGCAAACCGCCTGCCGTTGCGCCCAGTTGGGCTTGCAAGTGGCTGACCAGCGGTGCCGCCAGGGTGACTACATAGCCTTCCACATCTTCGGCAAAGCGAAACCCATGCACGCACAACGGCGGCAATACCTGCAGCGTGGCTTCTTTGAGGGTGGTGCGCAGGCCTTCGATTTCCAACTCGGCCTGGCCTTTGTGCACGTACAGCAATTGGCACAGATCCGCGTGCCGGTGGGGCTGGATTTCCCACTGGTATTCCCGACTGCGCCGGGAAATGGTTTCGCAGTGCAACAAATCGGGGGTCGGCCATTGCTGGCTTTCTCCGTAAAGCTTGAAGACCGGAATCGCGGTGTTGGTCATGGTTTCAATCCGATACTCAGGACAGTGGTGCGGTAATCGCCCAAATTGGCAAAAAGCGCAGGTTTTGTCGCAGTTTTCACCTTCTTATACTGCGCACTCAAGTGAAAACTGTCAGCCACAAGATCAATGACAACTCTTTCACTCGATCCGTTCGGGTGGAACTTGCGGGCGATAAAAATAATGAAAACCCTGAAAACCCAAGTCGCCATTATCGGCGCCGGTCCCTCCGGACTCTTGCTCGGCCAGCTGTTGCACAACGCCGGTATCCAGACCCTGATCCTGGAGCGCCAGAGTGCCGACTACGTACAAGGCCGCATCCGCGCCGGGGTGCTGGAACAAGGCATGGTCAACCTGCTGCGCGAGGCGGGCGTGAGCCAGCGCATGGATGCCGAAGGCCTGGTGCATGATGGCTTCGAGCTGGCGCTGGACGGCCAACTGACCCACATCGACCTCAAGGCGCTGACCGGCGGCCAATCGGTGATGATCTACGGCCAGACCGAAGTCACCCGCGACCTGATGGCCGCCCGCGCCGCCGCTGGCGCCACCACTCTGTATGAAGCGCGCGACGTGCAGCCCCATGATCTTAAAAGTGATCGACCCTGGCTGACTTTCGAGCATCAGGGCCAGGCGTTTCGCCTGGAGTGCGACTACATTGCCGGTTGTGATGGGTTCCACGGTGTGGCGCGCCAGTCGATCCCGGCTGAATCGCTGAAGGTGTTCGAGCGGGTCTACCCCTTCGGTTGGCTGGGTATCCTTGCCGACACCCCGCCGGTGCACGCGGAACTGGTGTACGCCAAGCACCCACGGGGCTTTGCGCTGTGCAGCATGCGTTCGCCGACGCGCAGCCGCTATTACCTGCAAGTGCCGGCCGAGGAGCCCGTGGATGAATGGTCGGACGAACGCTTCTGGGCGGAACTGAAAACCCGCCTGCCCAGCGCCTTGGCTGAACAGCTGGTCACCGGCCCCTCCATCGAAAAAAGCATCGCGCCCCTGCGCAGTTTTGTGGTGGAACCGATGCAGTACGGGCGCCTGTTCCTGCTCGGCGATGCGGCCCATATCGTGCCGCCCACCGGGGCCAAGGGCTTGAACCTGGCGGCCAGCGACGTGAGCACCTTGTTCCGGATTTTGCTCAAGGTGTATGGCGAGGGGCGCGTGGACTTGCTCGAACGCTATTCCGCCATCTGCCTGCGCCGGGTGTGGAAGGCCGAACGGTTTTCCTGGTGGATGACCTCGATGTTGCATCAATTCCCTGAGTCCGATGGATTCAGCCAGCGCATTGCCCAGAGCGAGCTGGAGTACTTCATCCACTCCGAAGCCGGGCGCCAGACCATTGCGGAAAATTACGTCGGACTTCCTTACGAGCCTATCGAATAGCCTGCTATCGTATCGAGCATTCCCGCGGGCCGCCTTTTCCCGCGGGCCTTGCTCGAAGGTTCTGCCGTGACTCAGCTCAATCAGCCCGCGCCACCGCTCCCCGTGGTGCGCAGTATTCTCGCCTCGTTGATGATGGCGATCTTCCTCGGTGCCCTGGACCAGACCATTGTCGCCGTGTCCATGCCCGCCATCTCCGCGCAATTCCACGACGTCAACCTGCTGGCCTGGGTCATCTCCGGTTATATGGTGGCGATGACGGTGGCGGTGCCGATCTACGGCAAGCTCGGCGACCTTTACGGGCGGCGGCCGATGATGCTGATCGGCATGGGCCTGTTCACCGTCGCTTCGTTGTTCTGCGGCATGGCCCAGAGCATGGAGCAACTGGTGCTGGCGCGGGTGCTGCAGGGCATCGGCGCCGGCGGGATGATCTCGGTGAGCCAGGCGATCATCGGCGACATCATCCCGCCCCGTGAGCGCGGGCGCTATCAGGGCTATTTCAGCAGTATGTACGCGGTGGCCAGCGTGGCCGGGCCGGTGTTGGGCGGCTACATGACCGAGTATTTATCCTGGCGTTGGGTGTTCCTGATCAACCTGCCGTTGGGCGCCGGTGCCTGGTACGTGGCCCATCGCACCCTGGTGGGGCTGCCGGCACCGCAACGCAAGCCGATCATCGATTACCTCGGCACGGTACTGATGATCATCGGCCTCACCGCCTTGCTGTTGGGCATCACCGAAATCGGCCAGGGCCATCATTGGCGTGACAGCCAGGTGCTGGGGCTGCTGGCCTGTGCCCTGGTGGCATTGACCCTGTTCGTCTGGCACGAGCGCCGCGCCCGCGAGCCCTTGCTGCCGATGCACCTGTTTGCCAACCGCAGCGCGGTGCTGTGCTGGTGCACGATTTTCTTCACCAGCTTCCAGGCGATTTCCCTGACGGTGCTGATGCCCTTGCGCTTTCAGACAGTGACCGGCGGCGGTGCCGACAGCGCCGCCTTGCATTTGCTGCCCCTGGCGATGGGCCTGCCCATCGGCGCCTATTGCGCCGGGCGCATGACCTCGGTGACCGGGCGTTACAAACCGATGATCCTAAGCGGCGCGCTGTTGAGCCCGCTGGCGATCCTGGGCATGGCCTACAGTGCGCCCCAGGATATGCTGCTGACCGGCGTGTGCATGTTGCTGTGCGGGATCGCCGCCGGCATGCAGTTCCCCACCTCCCTCGTGGGGGCGCAGAACTCGGTGCAGCAACGGGACATCGGCGTTGCTACCAGCACCACCAACCTGTTCCGCTCCCTGGGCGGCGCGGTGGGGGTGGCGTGCATGTCGGCGTTGCTGCTGGCGTTGTTGCAGGACTCCAGCTTCGCCCACCTGGCCAGCGGTGCGCTGGTGGTCGAAGGCGGTTCCGGCAACGTGCTGCTCGACGGCCTGAACGCCGCGCCAGGCCCGGCGCAGGATGCCCTGCGCGGGGAGCTGGGGGTGACGTTCAGGCATTTGCTGCTGGTGAGTGCGGGGGTGTCGCTGCTGGGGTTGGCGGCGGCGATCGCGATGCCCAATCGCGTGCTGCGCGGGCGGGAAGACAAAACCCGCTGACTGACACAATAGAGATTTGATGTGAGAGGGGCTTACCCCCTCCCACATTTGAATGCATTCCAGTTCAGATCAGGGGCTGTAGTAACCCACCGCAACCATGAAATGCCCGGCCTTGCGCACATACGCATGCTTGTTCTCGACCTTATCCGTCACCGGGTTTTTCCAACGGTACTTGTATTCCCCCTGGTCCTGCTCGGCCATCAGCTTGAGGATCGGCTCGCCCACCGGCTTGCCGTCGGGGTCCTTGATCTTGCTGAAGTCGGTGTTGATCAGGCGCAGGTTGGTGCCATGGGCCACGTAGCGCTGGGTGTTCAAGTCCACGACAAACACATAGAGGTCATCCTGCAGGAAACCGCCCTGCAATGAGTTGATGGCCTTGAGTGTGCCGGCTTCATCCTTCAGCAATGCGTTCACCGCCTTGTTGCGCAGGGCCCGGGCCTGTTCCGGGGTGGCGCGGGGCAGGTAATAACCCACGGCCAGGATGCGCTCGCCGACGCGCTGGTAAAACACATGCTTGTGCTCGACCTTGCCGTCGTTCCAGTTCTGCCAGCGGTAGTCGGCCTGTTGGATACCCTGGCCTTCCGGCACCTTGAGCGCGTCCTTGAATGACTGGCGCAACTCTGGCCCGAGTACCTCGGACACATCCCGGCCGATCAAGGCGGAGGAGGGCCCGCCGCTGGCCAGCAGCACGCCCTGGGTGTCGACCACGAATACGTAGCGGTCATGGTCGACAAACTCGCCTTGGCGGCTGAACACGGCGAGCGCCTTGTCGCCGTTGCTCTGGTAGTAGGCCAGGGCTTTTTCCAGCAGGGCCTTGGCAGCCTGGGCGTCCTCGTCCTGAGTGGTCGCGGCGTGTACCTGGCTGAAACAAAACAGCAGCAGCCAGGTGATGCGGAGCAGTCCCTTCATGTCCCGTCCCTCGTTCTTATTGATGTGAGCACAGCGTAGACGGCTCTGGCTCAGGGCGCCGCCAACCATTGGCTGACGATGCCGTCGTAGACGCCGGTGGCCACGCTCAGGTGCAACCACTGGTCGACATAGCTCTTCCACGCCACATCATCACGGGGCAGCAGGAAGGCTTTTTCGCTGTACTGCATCTGCCGCTCCGGGTTGACCGCGCACAACCCGGGCTTTTGCTTCTGCTGGTAACGCGCTTCGCTGGCGTCGGTGATCATCACGTCGGCCTTGCCGGCCAGCAGTTCGTCGAAGATGGTCACGTTGTCGTGCAGGCGGATTTGCGCCTGGCCCAGGTGGGCGCGAGCGAAGACTTCGTTGGTGCCGCCCGCCGGTTCGATCACGCGCACCTGGGGCTGGTTGATCTGCTCCACGGTCTGGTAGCGCTTGACGTCGGCGCAACGCACCAGCGGGATCTTGCCGTCGACCCCGAGGGACTGGCTGAAGAAGGCTTTTTTCTGGCGTTCCAGGGACACCGAAATCCCGCCCACGGCGATGTCGCAGCGCTGGGCGAGGAAGTCCGGCATCAGGGTTTTCCAGGTGGTGGGCACCCACTGGATCCTGGCATTGAGGCTCTTGGCCAGGGACTCGGCCATGGCAATGTCGATGCCTTCATAGCCGCCATCGGCGCGCAACGAGGTGTAGGGCTTGTAGTCGCCGGTGGTGCAGACGATGAGGGTGCCGCGCTCAAGCACCTGGTCAAGGCGCGAGGGGGCGGTGTCGGCCAGGGCGGAGGTGGCCAGGCTTGCCAGTACGCACAGGGTTATCGTTGTTTTCATGCGATCGGGTCCTTGGGGCATGCTCGGGGGCGGTCATTATTTCCAGCAGCAAGGCCAGGTAGCAAGAGGCGTTGAATGTTTAGCCAAGTCGCAACCAAACTCCATCAACCCTGAATTTAAACACCTATGCGGGCGTGTGACGCTGGGGGCATCTCTATCATTGTGATCCACCCATGGGCGGCTCTTCCGACACTCACCCTGCGACACTGCCCTCCGAGCTCGCCTTCTGGGCCCTGTTCCACTGCCGCCACGCGCGCCCGCCAGACTCCCTTCTCCTACGCTGATTTACCCCACGGATGACGCACCCTTGTGCGCGCCTGCCTGAAACAAACGTAAGAGAAACCCCCATGAGTATTTTTGCCAGCCTGCACGAAGCCCACGCCTTCCTTGAACAGCATCCGGATATCGAGATGTTCGAGCTGTTTATCCTCGACAACAACGGCGTGCCGCGCGGCAAGTTGCTGCACCGCGACGAATTGCTGGCGGTGTATGAAAGCGGCCGTCCGCTGCCCAGCACCATCCTCGGCCTGACCATCAATGGCGACGATGTGGAGAATTCCGGGCTGGTGTGGGAGGTGGGCGATATCGACTGCCGCGCCTACCCGATCAGCGGCAGTTTGCAGCGCATGCCATGGCGGCTGATCCCGACCGCTGCGGTGCAGGTCAGCATGCACCCCACCGAAGGCCTGCCCGCCACCGTGGCCGACCCCCGGCATTTGCTGGCCAAGGTAATCGAAGGCCTGAACGCCGACGGTTATTACCCGGTAATGGCGGCGGAGCTGGAGTTCTACTTGCTCGACCAGAAGCGCGACAGCAATGGCCGCCCGCAACCCGCACGGGACGTGGACGGCGGGCGCCCACGCGTGACCCAGGTCTACGGCCTGCGTGAGCTGGAGCAGATCGAACCGTTCCTCGCCGACCTTTACAGCGCCTGCAAACTGCAAGGCATTCCGGCGCGCACGGCGATCTCCGAATACGCCCCGGGCCAGGTGGAAATCACCCTGGAACACCGCGCCGACGCCCTGCAAGCCATGGACGAAGCGGTGCGCTACAAGCGCCTGGTCAAGGGCGTGGCGCACAAGCACGGCATGGCTGCGTGCTTCATGGCCAAGCCGTTCGATGACCTGGCGGGCACCGGCATGCATATGCACGTCAGCCTGGCCGACGCGGAGGGCAATAACCTGTTCGCCAGTGAAGCCGCCGACGGCACGCCACTGCTGCGCCACGCCGTGGGGGGCATGCTCGGCACCCTGCTCGATTCACTGCTGATGTTCTGCCCCAACGCCAACTCGTATCGCCGTTTCCAAACCAACAGCTATGCGCCGCTGGCCGCCACCTGGGGCGTGGACAACCGCACCGTCAGCCTGCGGGTGCCGGGTGGTCCGGCCCATTCCCGGCATATCGAACACCGCATTTGCGGCGCCGATGCCAACCCTTACCTGGCGGCGGCCGCGATCCTGGCGGGCATCCACCGTGGCATTCGCGAACAACGGGACCCCGGCGCCCCGGTGGAAGGCAACGGCTACGCCCAGGCCAAGGCGTTGCTGCCCACCGATTGGCTCACCACCCTGCGCGCGTTGGAAGGTTCCGATTGGGCGCGAAAGGCGTTCGGCAGCGAGTTCCTGGGCGTGTACCTGGCGGTGAAACATGCTGAATACCGCCAGTTCATGGGCGAGGTGGGCGAGCAGGACTGGCGTTGGTATCTGCATCAGGCGTGATGGTTTTTACGGTGGTGAGGGCTTCGACCTTTTTTTCACGTTGCAAGGGTTAAGCTGCGAATCAAGGTCGTTCACTACCGTTTCAGTCACATGAGCCTGCGATGTCGCCACAACCTCCTTCTTCCATCGAGATCGAATACGCCGAACGCTGTGGCCTTGAGCACGCCAGGGTCTGCGGTGACACGCGCCCGCCCGGTCTGCGCCAGCGCCTGGCGTCATGGCGCGACGAGTGGTTGGTGCGCCAGGCGCTCAAGGTCGCTGGCGAGCCGGGGCTGATCCTGGACCTGGCCTGCGGCTCGGGGCGCTTCTGGCCGGTGTTGGCCGAGCACGTCAACCGGGTGATCCTGGCCTCGGACAATTCCCAGGACATGCTCGACCACGCCCGTAGCCACCATCCGCCGTCATTGCTCAAGCGCGTCAAGACCTTCCAGGGCTCGGCGTTTTCCATCGGTTTGTCGGCGAATGCGGTGGATTGCATTTTCTGCCTGGAGTTGTTTCGTCATGTGCCCAGCAGCGAAGGGCGCATGGCGTTGCTGCGCGAGTTTCACCGGGTCAGCCGCGACACGGTGATTGTGTCGGTACCCTCGCGTACCGCTGTGGAAGAGGAATTTCGCCAGGCCGGGTTCAAGGTCTTGAGTCAGCAGGAATTCATGCCCGGCTCCAGCCTGTGGCGGGCCTACGTTCTTCGTAAGAAAGGATAACTCCCTCTTGTCGGACTATTCTTCATCTCCTGTCTGAGTTTTCATGGTTGCCTGTGCACTGCGGATGCTCGCTAGCCCCGTTCGCGATATATACTGCGCGCCATTCTTCAAGGGAGAGCCGTGTGGCCATCGATATTCACTGGATCTGCGACAACGATAGCCTCGGCCAGCATTGCGCCGAATGGCAGCAGTTGCCATTCGTCGCCCTCGACACCGAATTCATGCGGGTCGACACCTTTTATCCCATTGCCGGGCTGATCCAGATCGGTGATGGCGTACGCGCTTACCTGATCGATCCCCTGACCATCGACAACTGGCAACCCCTGGCCGCGTTGCTGGAGAACCCGGCGGTGATCAAGGTGGTGCACGCCTGCAGCGAAGACCTTGAGGTGTTGCTGCGCCTGACCGGCAGCCTGCCGGTGCCGTTGTTCGACACCCAATTGGCCGCCGCCTACCTGAACCTCGGCTTCTCCATGGGCTACTCGCGCCTGGTGCAAGCCGTGCTCGATATCGAGTTGCCCAAGGGCGAGACCCGCTCGGACTGGCTGCAGCGGCCATTGTCCGAGACCCAGGTGAGCTACGCCGCCGAAGACGCCGTGCACCTGGCCGAGGTCTACATTCGCCTGCGCCCGCGCTTGTCGGATGATAAATACGCCTGGGTCCTGGAAGACGGCGCCGAACTGGTTGCCAACCTGCGCCGCGAAGTCGACCCGTACGAGGTCTACCGTGACGCCAAGCTGGCGTGGAAACTGTCCCGTGCCCAGCTCGCCGTATTGCGTGAACTCTGCGCCTGGCGCGAGCAGCAAGCCCGCGCCCGTGACCTGCCGCGCAACCGCATCATTCGCGAACACTCGCTGTGGCCCCTGGCCAAATCCCAGCCGGACAACCTCGCCGCCCTGGGCAAGATCGAAGACATGCACCCGCGTACCGTGCGCCAGGATGGCCAGTTCCTGCTGGACCTGATCAAGCGTGCCGGCAGCGTGCCCATGGACCAATGGCCGCCGGCCGTGGCCGAACCGCTGCCGGTGGACGCTGCCACGCTGATCAAGCAACTGCGCGCCCTCGGCCAGACATTCGCCGAGCGCCTGGAGATGGCGCCGGAACTAATGCTGCGCAAGAAAACCCTCGAAGCCCTGGTTAAAAGTGGCTACCCCGATGGGCCTTACCAATTGCCAGACTCGCTGCGTGGCTGGCGTCGCGAGTTGATGGGCCAGGCGCTGCTCGACAGCCTGGCCACTGCCGGAGAACAGCCTTGAAACGTATTTGCTCCATCTATCGCAGCCTGAAAAAAGACGGCATGTACCTCTACGTGCTCAAAAGCGACGCCCTGGAGCGCGTGCCGGAGCCCTTGATGGCGGCGTTCGGCAAACCGCACCACGCCTTCGACATGGTGCTGACGCCGGAGCGCAAGTTGTCCCGCGAAGACATCATCGTGGTGCTGGAAAATCTCGACAAGCAGGGCTATCACCTGCAAATGCCGCCGGCCGAGGATGAGTACATCGAGCACCTGCCCGAAGAGCTGCTGCGTCGCAACGACCCGATGTGATCGGGCAGTGCCTCGCCCGGGGCACAGGTTTCAATGGAATCGTATTAGTGGGCGGTGGCCGTAGGGAAGCGGGCGGCCGTCTGCACTGTTTTTGAAAGGTTTGAACCATGCGTGTTCTGATTGCTGAACAGGATCACCCGCTCTACGCCCAATTGCTCAATGAAGCGGCGCCGGACCTGGAGGTGCTCACCAGCGGCGACTCGGCCGAGCTGTCGCGCCTGGCCGCCGATTGCCCGGTATGGCTGGGCCAGCCGGACCTGTTGGCGACGCTGTTGCGCCAGGGCCACCAGCCGCAGTGGCTGCAATCGACCTGGGCCGGCATTACGCCGCTGCTGGCCGAAGGCTTGCCCCGCGACTATCGCCTGACCCGCGCCGTCGGCATTTTTGGCCAGGTCATGGCCGAATTTGTCCTCACCTACATGCTGGGCCACGAGCGTGAAGTACTGGCGCGACTGGTCAGCCAGGTCGAGCGCAAGTGGGACAGCCGCACTGGCCAGAGCCTGGCGGGGCGCAAGGCGTTGATCGTGGGTACCGGCGACATCGGCCAGCGTGTCGCCGAGTTTCTCGTGCCGTTCGGCGTCAAGTTGTACGGCATCGCCAGCACTGCGCGGGAACAAGCGCCGTTTATCGAAGTGGCCGGCCTCGACCAACTGGGCCGGTTGGTGGGGGAGGTGGACTACGTGATCAACCTGCTGCCCAATACACCGAACACCCATGACCTGTACGACGCCGCGCTGTTCAAGCAATTCAAGCCGACCGGTTTGTTCATCAACGTCGGGCGCGGTGTGGCGGTGGTGGATGCCGATCTGGTCGAAGCCCTGAAGGAAGGGCACCTGGCCGGCGCGGTAATCGACGTGTGCCGCCAGGAACCGTTGCCCCAACGCCATCCGTTCTGGACCGCCTGGGGCCTGCTGTTGACCGGGCACAGCTCCGCGCCGACCTCGCCGTCGATGATGGTGGAGTTGTTCCTGGAAAACCTGCGCGCGTACCAGGCCAAGCAAGCCTTGCGTGGGGAAGTGGATTTCGAGCGCGGTTACTGAGGCGGCGCTGGGAGAAAATGTGGGAGGGGGCAAGCCCCCTCCCACATTTTGAGATTGCGTCAGTTTCAGAGGCTGAAATCACCTTCTGACACCAGCTCGCTCAGCGGCTTGCGCGGGCTTGGCGCTTCACGGCCTTGCAGGTACTCCGGCAAGGTCGATTTGTCGCCCAGCTTGCCCACCGCAACGGCGGCATGCAGCGCATAACCCTGTGGAATCTTCAGCTCCTTGCGGGTCAGCTCCTGATCGAAGCCGGCCATGCCGTGGGTGTGCCAGCCGCTGAGGCTGGCTTGCAGCGCCAGGTGGCCCCAGGCCGAGCCGGTGTCGAAGGTGTGCCACAGTGCCGGGGTTTCTTCCGTGGCGCCGGGGGCGATGAAGTCGGTTTTCGAGGCAATGATCACCAGGGCCGACGCATGCTGTGCCCAACCACGGTTGAATTCATTCAGCAGGCCCAGGAAGCGCTCCCAGTCCGGCGTATCACGGCGTGCGTAGAGAAAACGCCAAGGCTGCGAGTTGTAGGCCGACGGTGCCCAGCGTGCGGCTTCGAAGAAGCTCAGCAGGGTTTCCTGCGGGATGCTCTCGCCGGTAAAGGCACGGGGCGACCAGCGTTCGGTGAACTGGGTATGGATCGGGTAATCGGCAACGCGTGTCATGGGCAGCTCCTGATCGTCAATTCGGCGCTCAAAGCTACTGCGCCCCCGCTAGACTGACAAGTCTTGTCATACCGACAGTCGTAAGCGCTTGGCCCCAGGGGCCTTGGGCACTAGACTGGCGGCCTTTTCACCTACCGATACCGATGTAGAGCCATGGCCGCCAAAGTCGAACCTTTCTGGATACGCAAAACCCTTGAACACCTCGACCAGGAGGAGTGGGAGTCGTTGTGCGACGGCTGTGGCCTGTGCTGCCTGCAAAAGCTTGAGGATGAAGACGACAACAGCGTCTATTACACGCGCATCGCCTGCAAGCTGCTGGACCTGAAAACCTGCCAGTGCACCGACTACCCCAACCGCCGCGCCTCGGTACCCGACTGCATCCAGCTCACCCCGGGCCAGGCCGACCAGTTCAAATGGCTGCCGCCCACCTGCGGCTACCGCCTGGTCAGCGAGCGCAAGGACCTGCCGTTGTGGCACCACCTGGTCTGCGGCGACCGCGATGCCGTGCACCACGAACGCATTTCCCAGTCCGGGCGCATGCTCAGCGAAGGCAGCGTGCCCGAGGACGACTGGGAGGATTACCTGATCTTCCGCGCGGGCTGAGCAAGGAGTGTGTATGAGGGCGGGAACCAAGCTGGCGGCAAGTCTGGTGTTGCTGGCGTTGAGCATGCCTGCGTGGTGCGCGAAGAAAGTCGACCTGGATTATCACGTCAAGCTGCTGCCCCAGAGCGAGCAGGCCGAGGTGCGGGTGAGCCTGTCCCAGGGTTCGGCGGTGCGCAGCCTGAACTTCGACCTGGGCCGCACCGGCGACTACAGCGACTTCAAGGCCGATGGCCAGTGGAGCGTCAATGACCACCGTGGCCTGTGGCAACCCAGCGCCAACAAGGCCAGCCTGACCTATCGGGTGCGCCTGAGCCACGCGCGCAAACCGGGTATTTACGAAGCGCGGATGACCCCGAGCTGGGCGCTGTTTCGCGGCGAGGACCTGGTGCCGCCCGCCCGCCTCGACCAGCAGGACGGCGTCGAACTGGTCTCGCGCCTGGTGTTCGAACTGCCGGCCGGCTGGAAAAGCATCGAAACCGCCTGGCCGCGCATCGGCAAGAACAAGTTCCGCATCGACAACGTCTCGCGCCTGTTTGACCGGCCCACCGGCTGGATGCTCGCTGGCACCCTGGGCAGCCGCCGCGTGCGCCTGGGCGAGACCGAAGTGACCATCGCCTCGCCCAAGGGGCAAGCCATGCGGCGGATGGATGTGCTGACACTGCTGACCTTTGTCTGGCCGCAGGTGGAAGCGGCGTTCCCACGTCATCCGGCCAAGCTGCTGGTGGTGGGCGCCAGCGATCCGATGCGCCGTGGTGCGGTCTCGGCGCGCGACTCGATCTACCTCAACAGCCGCACGCCGCTGGTCAGCGAGAACGGCAGCAGCCCGTTGATTCGTGAAGTGGTGCAGGCGATTGGCCGCTTCAACGACCACGACACCAGTGACTGGATCAGCGAGGGGCTGGCGGAGTACTACGCCATTGAGCTGGTGCGCCGTGCCGGTGGGGTGACCGATGAGCGCTATCAGGCGATACAGGCGCGCTTGGCCAGGGATGGCAAGGACGTGACCAGCCTGCGCGGCGACCACGTCAGCGGTGCGACGGTGTCACGGGCGGTGGTGGTGTTGCAGGAGCTGGATCGCGAGATCCGCGTAAAGACTCACAACAAGCGCTCCCTGGATGACCTCGCGCAGGCGGTGATGCGCGCCAACAGCATCACCACTGCGGAGTTCGTGCAGTTGGCGGAGAGCATCATCGGCGAGTCGTCGGTGGTGCTCGACAGCAAGTTGTTACGCTGAGTCTTCGCCATACAAAAAAGTGGGAGAGGGCAAGCCCCTCCCACACTTGAATCTAACCAGTGGTTTTAACCGCCTTCTCAGCCGCCACTTCCGCCTTGGTCTTCAGGTTTTTCAGCTCTGCACCGGCACGTTCGATCTTCGTGCGCACGCTGTTCATTTCCTGGCGGCCCTGTTCCAGCTTGTCTTTAAGCGCGCTGTGCCCGGTAAAGCCGCGCGCCAGGGCCACGCCGCCGATCGCCACCTGAATCAGGCCGAAAATCCCGCCACGGCGCAGGCCTTTGCCCACCATCATCACGCCACCGGCCACTGAGCCGATGCGCTCCCAGCCGTGCACGTTCTGGGTGGGCTGATTCTGGAAGGGGGTGTGTTCGATGATAGGTCGCAAGGTTGTGCTGTCGCTCATGATCTGTCTCCAACAAGGTCAAGTGTATGCAGCTGACTGCGCGCAGGCGCCGGATGTTCCCAAAAGATCAGTACTTGGGGCCCGAGCGGGTGTTGTTGCCCTTGGCCATGCGGTCGTAGAGCACCACGTTGACGGTGGCGGCCAGGTTCATGCAGCCGGTGGTGGGGATGTACACGACGTCTTCGCACCAGTCGCGGATGTCTTTATCCAGGGACCCGTCTTCAGGGCCGAAGATATACAGCGCGCGGTCGGGGTGAGTGTATTCGGGCAGCGGGCGGGCACCGTCCACCAGCTCCACGGCGACCGGGATGCAGCCCAGGGGCAGGATCTTCTTCAGGTCATCGATGCCGATCAGCGGAATGTCGTGGTGGACCTTCTTGGTGTCGGTGACGAAGTCCCGGGCGCGCTCGTAGCGCACGCCGGTGTAGAACACCGAGGCCACGCCGTAGCAGCCGGCGGCACGCATGACCGAGCCAACGTTTTCGGGGGATTTGGGGTTATACAGACCGATGCAGCTGTAGCGTTTATTGCCCACGGGGAAGGGTGCCTTGGAGAAAAGCGGCGATTATACGGCCTGAAGGTGGTGTATTGCTTGGGCTAACGCTATCGGGAGCAAGCCCCCTCCCACATTTGAAAGTGTTCACAACTCAAAATGTGGGAGGGGGCTTGCTCCCGATGAGGCCAGGACAGGCGACGACACTCTTCAGTCGTCTTTCTTCATCAACCCCGCCAACGCCGCAAACGGGTTATGCGTGGCCTTGGCGATCGTCGGGCTGCTGGTGGAGCCTTCGCCGAAGTACTGCTGGTCGGTGTAGCGCGAGTGTTCGTTGTCGTGGCAGTACAGGCACAGCAACTCCCAGTTCGAGCCATCCTGGGGATTGTCATCATGATTGTGGTTACGGTGGTGTACGGTGAGTTCGCTCAAGCGCTTGCCGGCGAACTCACGGGCGCAGCGGCCGCACACGTGGGGGTACATCTTCAGGGCTTTGTCGCGGTAGCCCATTTCCCGGTCGCGCTGGGCATCGGCAAGGATGCGGTCCAGCTTGGCGGTGTGGGAGGGCGGGTTGGTCGAGCTCATCATGGCTCCTGGCTGTTTGGTGGTCACGGATAGCGTTGATTCTAGCCGCTTGCGTCGCAAATGACCGCTGGGATCGATTTACTTTACTCATAAGGATCTGAAAAACATGCGTCTGCTTTCATGGACTGTTGCACTGCTGCTGTGTGTCGTTACCCTTCAGGCCCAGGCGTTCTCGACGCCCCAGCCCGGGCAGGTGATCGAGGTTGCCCTTGAACAGTTGCATCCGACCCAGGCGGTGGTGGGCTTCGACCAGATCTACTACAGCCTGGGCCTGTTCGCCGATAAACCCGCCAAGGTCTTCGATGAATACTGCGAAACCAACGGCCAGGGTGAGGCCGGCAAGGTGCCCGACAAGGCTGACCTGCACCAGCCCGACAGCTTCACCTGCAAGGACCCGGTGGGCACCCATCCCGAGGACATGAAAACCGTGGTGGTCGGCCCTGCCGGCCAGCTGTACCTGACGGACGGTCACCACAGTTTCACCACCTTGTGGGAAGTGCCCGGTGGCGGCCCGCGCTTGAAGATGTGGGTCAAGGTCACCGACGACTTCAGCAACAGCCCGAACATGGCGAGCTTCTGGCAGCGCATGGAAGCGGCCCGCAAGGTCTGGCTCAAGGACAACCAGGGCCAGGCCCTGCCGCCGGAACAACTGCCGGCGCACCTGGGCTTCAAGAACCTGCAGGACGACACCTTCCGCAGCCTGGTGTATTTCACCCGCAAGGCCGCCTATGGCAAGCCGGATGGCGGCGAGATCGCACCGGAGTTCCTGGAGTTCTATTGGGGTAACTGGCTGCGCACGCAGATTGATCTGGGCCAGTACAACCTGAACAAGAAAGGCGGCTACAAGGACGCTATCGAAGCGGTCGCCAAGCGCATGGTCAGCCTGGCGCCGGGCTCACAGGTGGGTGACAGCGGTTTCACCGCCCATCAACTGGGCGGCATGACCCGGCTGGACCGCGATGAGCTGGAGAAGACCTTCGACAAAAAAGTGCCGTACGTGATCGACTACCGCAAATCCCACGACTGACAGGGATCAACATGTGGGAGGAGGGCGTCTTGGGAAGCGTGCTCAGCCCTTGAGCTTCTCCGCAATCCAGATGGTGTGCCGGGTGCCCTTGTTGCCATGGGCAAACACCTGCACTTCCTCGGCCTTGAAACCGGCCTTGCGCAGTTTGTCGCTGAACAGTTTGTCGGCGCTGGCGGACCACACCGCCAGCACGCCCTTGGGCCGCAGGGCCTTGGCGCAGGCAGCCAGGCCACCGGCGGAATAGAGCCAGCTGTTGGCCTTCTGCGTCAGGCCTTCGGGGCCGTTGTCGACGTCGAGCATGATCGCGTCAAAGCCCTGGGGCTCGGCCTGCAGCACCTTGGCCACGTCTTCCATGCGGATCACCGTGCGTGGGTCCAGCAGTGGGCGACCGGACTTTTCCCCCAGGGGCCCCCGGTTCCACTCCACGACGCCGGGCACCAGTTCCGCCACCACCACTTCGGCGCTCTTGCCCAGGTGCTTGAGCGCCGAGGCCAGGGTGAAGCCCATGCCCAACCCACCGATCAGTACCCGTGAGCCCGGGCGCCCCGCGACCTTGCGGCAAGGGATTTCCGCCAGCGCGTCTTCGGAGCCGTGCATGCGCGTGTTCATCAACTGGCCGCCGTCACCGCCCTGGATCTTGATGACAAAGTCTTCACCGTATTCGAACAGGCACAAGGCACCGCCGTTGTCGGGGATCGGGGTGGTGTCCAGCAGAACGAAACGTTTCATGGAAATCTCATTGGGAAGGGCATTCTTGCGCGGTTGGGAGTAGCCTTACGACATTCCGGTCAGGCCATGGAGCCATCGATGAAGTGCAGCATTCTAACGGTCATTGTGTTGAGCGCGCTCGCATTGGGTGCGGCGCAGGCTCAGGAGTTGCAAACCGTACCGGTGGCGCCGGCACCTAGCCCCGGCGCACCGGGCACGCCGACGCCGACGCTGTATCCGCAGATCACCCCGCCGGCCGTGCCGAAGACGAACGGCTCACCGCCGTTGGTGCCCATCGTATTGCCGACACCGCCGAAGGATCAGACGGTGCCCGGCTTGCAGCAGAACGACAGCAAGCCGAAGACCCCCGGCGGTTAAAACTGTTGGGAGAGTAATTGCCCATCGGCCATGCGCAGGCGCTTGGACAACGCGATGGCGATTGCGCGGATGATCTTCGCCGCCACACGCGGCGTTTCATTGAGCATCTTTTCCAGGGCGTCCTTGCCCAGGTTCAACAACACGCAGTCGCTGGCGGCCACGCAACTGGCGGAGCGCCGCTCGCCGTCAAGCACGGCCATCTCCCCAAAGGCCCGGCCGCTGCGCAGGGTGGCAATGGTCAGGCGCTGGCCGGTGTGGTTGGTTTTCTGCACCGCCACCTGGCCGCTGTGGATGATGCACATGAAGGTGCCGGCATCGCCCTCGAGGAAAATCACCTCGCCCTCGGCAATGCTGCTGATATTGAAGTAGCCGGCGGCGACGTAGAAGTCTTCCGGCAACAACGGGTCGAACAGGCCGCAGTCCATGAGCATGTCGCGGATTTCGGTATTCATTAGCGTCGGTAGTGCCATGGCTGCAATCTTGGTCCATCAATCAGGAGGCGGTCTGAATGTTCAGACAGGACCGCCCCGCTAAGTTCCTTAAACCAGCCCCAGCGCCTTGAACACAAATGCATATTCGAGTGCTACGTCACGTAATCCCTGGTAGCGACCGCTCATCCCGCCATGGCCGGCACCCAGTTCGGTCTTGAGCAACAGCAGGTTGTCGTCCGTCTTGGTCGCGCGCAACTTGGCCACCCACTTGGCCGCTTCCCAGTACTGCACGCGGCTGTCGTTGTAGCCGGCGATCACCAGCGTGGCCGGGTAGGCCTGGGCGCTGACGTTTTCGTACGGCGCGTAGGCCTTGATGCGTTCATACACCGCAGGCTCTTCGGGGTTGCCCCACTCGTCGTACTCGGTGATGGTCAGCGGCAATTCCGGGTCGAGCATGGTGTTGAGTACGTCGACAAACGGCACTTCGGCAATCGCCGCCTGGAACAACTCCGGACGCTGGTTGAGCACCGCGCCGATCAACAGGCCGCCGGCACTGCCGCCGCTGATGACCAGTTGCCTGGAGGTGGTCAGTCCCTCGGCGATCAGGTGTTCGGCACACGCGATAAAGTCGCTGAAGGTGTTCTGCTTGTGTTCCTGCTTGCCATTGCGATACCAGGCTTCACCCAGTTCGCCACCGCCGCGCACATGCGCAATGGCGAAGGCCACACCACGGTCCAGCAGGCTCAGGCGTGCATGGGAGAACCACGGGTCGAGGCTTGAGCCATAGGCGCCGTAGCCATACAGGTACAAGGGTGTCGGCTTGCCGAGCTGGTCGCGCTTGATCACCAGGCTGATCGGCACCTGGGTGCCATCGGCGGAGGTGGCCCACAGGCGCTGGCTGACGTAGTCATCGGCATTGAACACGCCGAGCACCGGGGTTTCCTTGAGCACCTGCTGGGCGCCGCTGGCCAGTTCCAGCTGGCGCACCTGGGCCGGGCGGTTCAGGGCTTCATAGCGCAGGCGGATCTTGTCGCTGACGAATTCCAGGCTGTTTTGCACGTAGAGGCTGTAGGCGGCGTCGGGCAGCTCCACGCGATACGCCGGTAAGCCCTGGGGGTGCACTTCGATCACCGGCAGGCCGCCGATGCGCAGGCTCAGGGTCATGGCGCCGGTGTTCAGGCTGACACCGTCGAGCATCACGTCATCGCTGTGGGGGATCAGGTTCTGCCACTCATCCTCGGTCGGCACGTCGCCAATGTCGGTCGCCACAAACAGGGCGTAGTTGATGCCGTCACGGTTGCTGCGGATAAACCAGGTCCACGCGCCGTTCAGTTGGCCGTGGTCGACATCGTATTCATGGTCCTCGACCCGTGGCGCCAGGCAGGTGAAGTCCAGGTGCGGCTGGTCGGCATCCAGCGCCCAGACCTCGCTGGTGGTCTTGCTGCCGAGCGAGAGCAGCAATTGGCGCTCGGAGCTGGAACGGTAGCAATGCAGGAAGAACCGGCCGTCGGGCTCATGGAACACTTCCTGCGCCGCCGTGCCATCCAGGCGGTAGCGATACAGTTTGTGCGGGCGGTGGGTGTCGTCCAGCTCGCCGAAGAACAGGGTCAGGCTGTCATTGGCCCAGGTCATGCTGCCGTCGCAATCCTGGAACTCCAGTTCGCTGACTTTGCCCGTGGCCAATTCCTTCACGAACAGGGTGTAGATCTCTTCGCCACTGGTATCGAGGCTGTAGGCCAGGCGCTGGTGGTCGGGGCTGATGCTGAATGCGCCGAGGGAAAAGAAGCCGCCGTTGGCCAGCACGTTAGGGTCCAGCAACAGCTCTTCGCTGCTGTCGTCCACCTGGTTGCCGTCGTCGGCCGGGCGGCGGCAGCGGTAGTGGCGGGCGTATTCGTCACCGGCGGTGGTGCGCGTGTAATACAGGTACGGGCCCCAGGGGGAGGGCAGGGACAGGTCGGTTTCGAGGATGCGGCCCTTGATCTCCTCGAACAGGGTTTCGCGCAGGGCCTGCTGGTCGGCGAGCCGGGCTTCCTGGAAGGCATTTTCGGCCTTCAGGTAATCAAGGACCTCAACGCTGTCGCGCTCTTGCAGCCAGGCGTACGGGTCCTGGCCTGGGGCTTTACGGGCAATCGGGGCGGTCGATGAAGGCATGGAGCACTCTCTGTCTGGCGGAAGGTGGCAGGCATTGCAGCCGCGACACGCAAAAGCCGTTATCATAGCCGCCTGTTTGCCTACCTTGCCATGGACACCATGACCGAGAACGACTATCTGACCGCTTGGGGCCTTTACGCCTTCGCTGCCTTGGGCTGCCTGTTGGTGTGGTGGCGCATGACCCGCTGGATCTGGCGCTGGCTGCGCGAACCGCTGCAATTGCTGATGGCCGTGCTGCTGTTGAGCCCGACCATCGTCGACCCGGTCAAGACTCAGTTCGCGCCGGCCGTGGCCATCACGGCCCTGGACCTGGTGCTCAAGGTCGGCAATAACGCCTGGCGGGCGATTTCCGATTTGTTCATGTACACCATGATCGCCTTTGGTGTGTACCTCGTGTTTGTGCTGATCCGCTGGCCCATCGAGCGCGCCGCCAACGCCCGCCGTGAGCGCAAGGCCGCCACCGACGCTGCCTTGGCCGCCGAGCCTGTTGATGAAGACGACGAGCCGTTCCGTCGTCCTGCACCGGTGAGCGGTATGCGGGTCGAACCGCGCCTTTAACGTTGTCCGCCCTGCAGCGAGAGCCCTGGCATGTGTGAATTATTGGGCATGAGTGCCAACGTCCCCACCGATATCGTGTTCAGCTTTACCGGGCTGATGCAGCGCGGTGGGCGTACCGGCCCCCACCGCGACGGCTGGGGCATCGCCTTCTACGAAGGCCGTGGCCTGCGTCTGTTCCAGGACCCGGCCGCCAGCAGCGAGTCGGAAGTCGCCCTGCTGGTGCAGCGTTACCCCATCAAGAGTGAAGTGGTGATCGGCCATATCCGCCAGGCCAACGTCGGCAAGGTGAGCCTGGCCAACACCCACCCGTTCGTGCGCGAACTGTGGGGCCGCAACTGGTGTTTCGCCCACAACGGCCAGTTGGCGGACTTCCATCCCCGCGCCACGTTCTATCGGCCAGTCGGCGACACCGACAGCGAAGCGGCCTTCTGCGACTTGCTCAACCGCGTGCGCGAGGCCTTCCCCGAGCCGGTGGACATCAAACAGATGCTGCCGGACCTGATCGCCGCCTGTGCCGAATACCGCAGCAAAGGTGTGTTCAACTGCCTGCTCAGCGACGGTGACTGGCTGTTTTGCTATTGCTCGACCAAACTGGCGCAGATCACCCGGCGTGCGCCGTTTGGTCCGGCGCGCCTCAAGGATGTCGACGTGATCGTCGATTTTCAGGCCGAAACCACCCCCAATGATGTGGTGACGGTGATCGCCACCGAGCCGTTGACCGACAACGAAAACTGGACCCGCTACGAACCGGGCCAATGGAGCCTGTGGCGACGCGGTGAATGCGTCAGCCAGGGCGTTACCGAGTAAGGATATCGACCATGTTGCTCAGTTATCTGCGGTTGGTGCTGTTTGCCATTGGCCTGTTGGTCGGCGTGCAAGTGCCGGGGTTTATCAACGACTACGCCAAGCGCGTCGAAGCCCACCTGATCGAGGCCCAGACCGGCCTGAGCGGGTTTGAAACCACCGCGCGGCAGTTCTTCAACGGTGACTTGAAGGCCTTGGTGGCGCATTACCGCGCCAGCGACGACCCGGTGTTCCAGAGCGACGCCAACAGCCTGGGCGCCATGCTTGACCGCCAGGTGGCGTTGGACAAGCAATTCCAGGCCATGCAAGGCCCGTGGTACATCCGCGCCCTGCAAGTGGCGGTGGCCGCCGACCCGGATATCCGCCTGGAGACCTGGAACGGCTACAGCTACCAGATCCTGCTGACCCCCGAAGCCATGGGCTGGGGCCTGGGCGGGGCGATGCTGCTGTCGTTTGGCCTGGAGTGTCTGTTCCGCCTGATCGACTGGGTGGTGCTGGGTGGCAAGCGCTTGCGCCAGAGCCGGCCGATTGAGGAACGGGACCTGAAAGGTCTCTAACCCACGCCTCGGTCTAATGTGGGAGGGGCGGTGCGACGACTCGACTTGCCCCCTCCCACATGTGTATCCGGTTTATTCAGTTGTTCAGCACCATCCGCTCTTCGCCGACTTCCTCGGCATAGCGGGTAACGACCTTCTGGCACAGCCCGACAATCTCCTCCACCAATTCCACCCCCACGCGCCACGACACCACCACCTGCAGGTTCGGCAATTTCTGCGCCATCGGCAACATCACCAATTCGCCACGCGCCAGTTCTTCCCTGACCAGCACCGGCGGCAATGCACCAATCCCGAAGCCATCGCGCAACAACCGGGTAATCGCCGACACCGAGTTCACGCAGTTCATCCGTGGCGCGGCCACGCCGTTGGCCTGCATCAGGCTGATGACGTCCTGGTGCGGGTGGGAGTTTTTCGAGTAGGTGATGATGCGCTCCTGGGCCAGTTCGGCGAGGGAGGCGTAGTCGCGGTTGTAGATCGACTGGCTGGCGACGATCCAGGCCATGGGGTGGCTGGCCAGCTCCAGGCTGCGCACGGTTTCCAGGCGCAGCAGGTCGGTTTGCAGGATCAGGTCGAGAAAGCCTTTTTGCAGCTGATCGCTGAGGTTAAGCGCGGTATCGGCGACCAATTCGATTTCCACCAATGGGAAATGGTCCATCAGTTCCGCCACCAATGGGCTGAGCCAGGTGTGGATCACCGTGTCCATCGCACCGATGCGGATGCGCCCGACCTTGCTGCTGGTGGTTTCCAGGGACTGCTTCAGGCCCTGCATGGTCACCATCATCTGCTCGGCGTAATCGAGCACCTTCAAGCCTTCCGGGGTCAGGCTCACGCCCCGGGAGTCGCGCAGGAACAGCTTTACCCCCAGCTCGCTTTCCAGCACGGCGATGCGGCTGGAGATCGAGGCCTGGGTGGTGAACAGCTTCTCCGCAGTCAGGCGGAAGCTCTTGAGCTTGGCCACCCAGACGAAGGTTTCGAGGAACTTCAAATTCATGGGATCAACTTTTTCTTATGCATGGATCGGTTTTTATTAGTTGGACGCCGCACCGGGCAAACGCCAAAAATCAGGCTATTCCACGATAAGCGCCGTTGGGGTATCAGGACAAGTTGCGAGTTCTGCGTAAAAAATCCCACACTACAAAAAAACAAAGCCTACAGGAGCAACCAGCGTGAGCCGTCTGCTATTGAATTGCGACATCGGCGAGAGCTTTGGCAACTGGACCATGGGTCTGGACGCCGAGGTCATGCCGTTCATCGATTGCGCCAACGTGGCCTGCGGCTTTCATGCCGGCGATCCGAGCATCATGCGCAAGACCGTCAGCCTGGCCCTCAAGCACGGTGTACAGGTGGGCGCACACCCGGCGTACCAGGACCTGCAGGGCTTCGGCCGCCGCTCCATGGCCTACACCCCCCAGGAAATCCAGGACCTGCTGCATTACCAGATCGGCGCCCTCGACGGCATCTGCCGTGCCCAGGGCGGACGTGTCAGTTACGTCAAACCCCATGGCGCGCTGTACAACGACATGATGGCCAACCCGGCGCAACTGCGTGCGGTGATCGAGGCCGTGGCCGCGTATGGCGACCTGCCGCTGATGCTGCTGGCGACCCGCGACAACAGCGCGGCCCAGGCACTGGGCGACGAATACGGGGTGATCCTGTGGTTCGAGGCTTTCGCCGACCGTGCCTACGACGCCAACGGCCACCTGGTTTCGCGCCAGTTGCCGGGTGCCGTGCACCATGATCCAGAGGTCATCGTCCAGCAGTCCTTGACCCTTTCCCGTGGCGAACCCCTGACCGCCAGCGATGGCAGCCCGTTGTTGTTGCGCGCCAATACCCTGTGCGTGCATGGCGACAATGCCAGTTCGGTCGCCGCCGTAAAGCGTATCCGCGAGGCATTGAAGCCAGCATGAAGCCACGGATTGAAGTGGTGGCGATCGACTGCCTGATGGTGCGTCTGTTCGAGGTGATCGCCGAAGCCAATATGCCGTGGATGCTCTCTGCCACCCAGCGCTTGCGCAGCGGCTTTGGCGCAGCCCTGGTGGATCTGGTGCCGTCCTACACCACCTTGATGGTGCATTACGACCTCACGGCGTTGAGCCCGGCTCAGGCGCGGGAATTGATCGACCAGGCCCTGACCGGCCTGCGACCCCAGGCCCAGGGCAGCGGCCAGTGCCATGTGCTGCCGGTGTGGTACGACCTGAGTGTCGGCCCTGAACTAACATTGCTCGCCCGGCGCAGTGGCCTGGCTGTCGACGACGTGATCCGCCGCCACAGCGCCCACGAATACCAGGTATTCGCCCTCGGCTTCGCCCCCGGTTTTGCCTTTATGGGGCTGGTGGATGAAATCCTCGCCACCCCGCGCCTGAGCACCCCGCGCCAGCGCGTGGCGGCCGGCAGTGTCGGTATCGCCGAGCGACAGACCGCTGCCTATCCGGTGGTGTCCCCCGGTGGCTGGAACCTGATCGGCCGCACGCCTGCCAAGCTGTTCGATCGCGAGCGCGATGGCTACAGCCTGATGCAGCCCGGTGACACGGTGCGCTTTGAGTCGGTCAGCCACGCTGAATTTATAAACCTGGGTGGCGATGACACGCCGTTGGAGGCGCAGGCATGAGCCGCTTGATCATCGAGGCCAGCACGCCGCTGTGCCTGTTGCAGGACGCCGGTCGTTTTGGCGTGCGCCACCTGGGCGTGACCCAGGGCGGCGCGCTGGATTGGGTGTCGATGTCCTGGGCCAACTGGCTGCTGGGCAATGCGCTGGACGCGCCGGTGGTGGAAATCACCCTCGGTGGCTTTACCGTGCAGGCCGAGGATTATTGCCTGTTGGCGCTGGCCGGGGCGGATCTGGGGGCGTATATCGATGAACGTGCGATCAGCCCCGGGCGCAGTTTTATCCTGCAAAAGGGCCAGCGCCTGCGCTTTACCCAGCCCTTCAGCGGCGCGCGGGCTTACCTGGCGGCCCCTGGCGGGTTTGATGCGCCGGATGTGCTGGGCAGCTGCGCCACGGTGGTACGTGAGGCGCTGGGCGGGCCGGACGGTTTCGGCAAGGCCTTGGTCGAAGGCGGGCGACTGGGCTACTCCGGTACCGGCGGTGGGATGAAAGTGCTGAGCGAGCAGGCGTTGCCCGCCAAGGCGCCGCTGGAGGTGATCGTCGGCGCCCAAATTGGCCTGTTCAGCGGCCAGAGCCTGTTCGATGCCTTTAACACCGAGTGGGCCCTGGACAGTCGCGCCGACCGCATGGGCATGCGCTTGCTGGGCACGCCGTTGCAGTACCAGGGACCGTCGCTGATTTCCGAAGGGATTCCGTTGGGTGGCATCCAGGTGCCCCCGGATGGGCAGCCGATCGTGTTGCTCAATGATCGCCAGACCATCGGTGGCTATCCGCGCCTCGGCGCCTTGACGCCGTTGGCGCTGGCGCGGCTGGCGCAGTGTTTGCCGGGAGAAAAGCTGAGGTTGGTGCCGGTGGTGCAGGAAATGGCGCATCGGCAGCATGTGGAGTATCTGCGCCGGTTTGCGCTGTAAGGAAAGCTCCTACGGGAGTGCCAGTGTTTGTCGTCTTCGCGGCTTTAGCGCAGTCATGAAAACCTGAATGGGTTCATCCACTATCCAGGCTTTTCCATGCGCTATTTGAAGATTTTTGCCCAAGATGTGCTCGATAACGATGTTCCCGATGTGGTGTACCTGGAGTTCTATGACGATTCCAGGACCCCCGCGCTTGTCCATCGGGCCACGGCCTTCGATATCACCGACGACGGCCAGTTCGACTGGATCATTGCGGACGATCTCAATCAGGACGGCATTGTCGACACCGTGGACCGAGAGATGGCCATCGAGTTTGCCCAGCTGTTTCTGGCGTTCGAATGGTTCAGCCTCGACGAACCCTTCGACAAGTACCTGAAGGTATTTGCCGGTGACTTTGATAACAACGGGATTCCCGACACGGTGCGCTTGCACTTTCATCAAGGGGAGGGGGTGCCGCGAGATGAAACCATTGTCTATTCGGCAGCGGTGTACAGCGACGGTAATGGTCGTGGCGCCTCTGTCTCGATCAACCAGGACGTCAACAATGATGGGAAGGTCGACCGTCAGGATTCGGAACTGGTCAAGCGGTTCGCCGCGCTCTTCCTCAAGTTTGCCTGGATCGACCGCGAGCACTGCTGAGTGAGGGGCCCGTAGCCGATGTTATCGGCTATGGGCCTGCTATCACTTGGACAGGAAGCGCATGCCTTCTTCCAACCCGCGCAACGTCAGCGGGTACATCTGGTCTTCCACCAACTCCCGCACAATCCCCGTCGACGCGGTATAACCCCAGGTATCCTTGGGATACGGGTTTATCCAGATCAGTTTCTTGTACTTGGCCATGAAGCGCTGCATCCACACATACCCCGGCTCTTCATTCCAATGCTCGACGCTGCCGCCGGCCTGGGTGATTTCATACGGCGCCATCGATGCGTCGCCGATAAAGATCACTTTGTAGTCGGCACCGTACTTGTGCAGCAGGTCCTGGGTGGAGGTGCGCTCGGAGGTGCGGCGCTGGTTGTTCTTCCACACCGACTCGTACACGAAGTTGTGGAAGTAGAAGTACTCCAGGTGCTTGAACTCGGTCTTGCAGGCCGAGAACAGTTCTTCGCAGATCTTCACGTGGGCGTCCATCGAGCCGCCGATATCGAACAGCAACAGCAGCTTGATGGTGTTGCGTCGTTCCGGGCGCATCTGGATATTCAACAGCCCGGCATCGCGGGCGGTGTGGTCGATGGTGCCGTCGATGTCCAGCTCTTCGGCCGCACCCTGGCGGGCGAACTTGCGCAGGCGGCGCAGGGCGATCTTGATGTTGCGGGTGCCCAGTTCCACCTGGTCGTCGAGGTTCTTGTACTCGCGCTGGTCCCAGACTTTTACCGCCTTGCCCTGGCGTTTGCCGGCGTCGCCGACGCGAATGCCCTCGGGGTTGTAGCCGCCGGAGCCGAACGGGCTGGTACCGCCGGTGCCGATCCATTTATTGCCGCCGGCGTGACGTTCCTTCTGTTCTTCCAGGCGTTTCTTGAATGCCTCGATCAGCTTGTCCAGGCCGCCGAGGGACTGGATCTGTGCGCGCTCTTCGTCGCTCAGCGAGCGTTCGAACTCCTTGCGCAGCCAGTCTTCGGGGATCAGCGCCTGCAGGTGATCGTCGAGCTTTTCCAGGCCATTGAAGTAGGCGCTGAAGGCGCGGTCGAACTTGTCGAAATGCCGCTCGTCCTTGACCAGGATCGCCCGGGCCAAGTAGTAGAACTCGTCCATGTCGGCAAAGGTCACGCGCTGTTTCAGCGCGTTGATCAGGTCGAGCAGCTCGCGCACCGACACCGGGACCTTGGCTGCGCGCATTTCATTGAACAGGTTGAGCAACATTATCGATTACCGCGACGGCTCATGAATGCCAGGCGTTCGAGCAACTGCACGTCTTGCTCGTTCTTGACCAAGGCACCGGCCAGGGGCGGGATGGCCTTGGTGGGGTCGCGCTCGCGCAGCACCGCTTCGCCGATATTGTCGGCCATCAGCAACTTGAGCCAGTCGACCAGCTCGGAGGTGGACGGTTTTTTCTTCAGGCCGGGGACTTTGCGCACGTCGAAAAACACGTCCAGCGCCTCGCTGACCAGCTCCTTCTTGATGTCCGGGTAGTGCACGTCGACGATTTTTTGCAGGGTGGTGCGGTCGGGGAAGGCGATGTAGTGGAAGAAGCAGCGGCGCAGGAACGCGTCCGGCAGCTCTTTTTCGTTGTTGGAGGTAATGATGATGATCGGGCGCTTCCGGGCCTTGATGGTCTCGTCGATTTCGTAGACGTAGAACTCCATCTTGTCGAGTTCCTGCAGCAGGTCGTTGGGGAACTCGATGTCGGCCTTGTCGATTTCATCGATCAGCAGGATCACCCGCTCCTCGGACTCGAACGCTTCCCAGAGCTTGCCCTTCTTCAGGTAGTTGCGCACGTCGTGCACCTTGTCCACCCCCAGTTGCGAGTCGCGCAGGCGGCTGACCGCGTCGTACTCGTACAGGCCCTGGTGGGCCTTGGTGGTGGACTTGATGTGCCAGGTAATCAGCCTGGCGCCGAAGGACTCGGCCAGTTGTTCGGCGAGCATGGTCTTGCCGGTACCGGGCTCACCCTTGACCAGCAGCGGACGCTCCAGGGTAATGGCAGCGTTGACGGCCAGTTTCAGGTCATCGGTGGCAACGTAGGCCTGGGTGCCTTCGAACTTCATCGGTCATTCCTCGAATTCATCAATGCCCGGACTATACCGCGCGGCCCCGGCGACTGTGAACGCAGACGGGTTATTCAGTCTCTGAATGACCGGTCACGGCTCAATCCGCCGAAGGCTTGGGCTGCTCATAGCGCGCATTGAACGCCTGGATAAAACCATTACGCAAAATCGCCAAAAATGCGGAGAACGCGCTGACATTTTGCTGATGCACGCTGCCACTGAGTTCCACGCGGGTGGCGAACTGATTCTTTGCCTGGTTCTTCAATACGGTCTCGCTGGCGCCCACCACGGCCTCCCAGATCGAACGAAAGATGTTCTTGTCCTTGTTCTCCACGTCCTGCTGCCAGTCGAAGACTTCCACGTCGCGCAGCAGCGGCTTGATGTACCCGGTCAACTGACCTTTTTCCGCCTGGGCTTCGATCACCACGTCCCCGGTGCCGGCCTTGAAGTCGAACTTGCCATAGGCCGCGGCGAAGTCGTTCATGCGCTTGAGCTGCAAGTCCCTGGCGCGGAAGCGAAACTCGAAGTTCTCGAAATTGCTCAGCGGGTCGAAGGTGGCGGTGGCTTCCAGCGGAGCCTGGCCTTGCAGCAGGGCCTTGCCGTCGAAGCGCGCGTCGCGCCGGCCTTTGACGTCTACCACATTGGTCAGGTTGTAGAAGCTGGCGTTGACGTCGGTCGCGTCGATCTTCACCACGGGCTTGGAGCTGAAGTTGTGGAAGGCGATCTTGCCGTCTTCAATGCGCACTTCATCGAGGGTGATGGGGGCCAACTTACTCAACTGCTCGCGCCAGTCGGTGCCCTTACCGGTCTGGGAGGCTTGCTTGTTGGCACCGCCGTCGACGAAGTTAACCTCGGGCTTGATAAACAGCACTTTGGCCACCACCGCGTGGTCGTACCAGAGAGAGTGCCAGCTCACCGCCAGGTCGATCAGCGGCGCCTTGACGAACGGGACGGGCACCTTGCCGTCGACCTTGACGATCTCCAGGCCGTTGATCCGGTACGCGCCACGCCATAGCGCGAGGTCCACGTCGGTCACCTGGCCGCGGTAATCGCCCATGTCGGCGAGCTTGTCATTCAGGTAGTTACGCACCAGGTAAGGGAGCGCGATGCTCACGGCGACCAGGACCACCAGCAATCCGGCAATGGTCCATAGTGGCCAGCTGTAGCGACGTTTCATGGGGAGAGTCCTCTGTCCATACTGGTGCGGTGGACCCCTGCGGCAGGCGCAACGTTCCTTCGACTGGACGCTTTGCAGCACGAGGCATACCCTTGGAGCCTTTCTGAAAACCGCCTAATAGGACCCGCCATGAGCCGCATTTTTGCAGACAACGCGCACTCCATCGGTAACACGCCCCTGGTTCAGATCAACCGTATCGCACCCCGTGGCGTGACCATCCTGGCCAAGATCGAGGGGCGTAACCCGGGCTATTCGGTGAAGTGCCGCATTGGCGCAAACATGATCTGGGACGCCGAAGGCACCGGCAAGCTCAAGCCGGGCATGACCATCGTGGAACCGACTTCCGGCAATACCGGTATCGGCCTGGCCTTTGTCGCCGCCGCCCGTGGCTACAAGTTGCTGCTGACCATGCCGGCGTCCATGAGTATCGAACGCCGCAAGGTGCTCAAGGCTCTCGGTGCCGAATTGGTCCTGACCGAGCCGGCCAAGGGCATGAAGGGCGCCATCGACAAGGCCGGCGAAATCGTTGCCAGTGACCCGGCCACCTACTTTATGCCGGCCCAGTTCGAAAACCCGGCCAACCCGGCCATCCACGAAAAAACCACCGGCCCGGAAATCTGGAACGACACCGATGGCGCCGTGGACGTGCTGGTGGCGGGCGTGGGCACGGGGGGCACCATCACCGGCGTGTCGCGCTACATCAAGAACACCGCAGGCAAGCCGATCCTGTCGGTGGCTGTCGAGCCGATGGTGTCGCCGGTGATCACCCAGGCCCTGGCCGGTGCCGAGATCAAGCCCAGCCCCCACAAGATCCAGGGGATTGGCGCCGGGTTCGTGCCGAAGAACCTCGACCTGTCGATGGTCGACCGCGTGGAACTGGTGACCGACGAGGAATCCAAGGCCATGGCCCTGCGCCTGATGCAGGAAGAGGGCATCCTGTGCGGTATTTCCTGCGGTGCCGCCATGGCCGTGGCCGTGCGCCTGGCCGAGAAGCCGGAAATGCAGGGCAAGACCATTGTGGTGATCCTGCCGGACTCCGGTGAGCGCTACCTGTCGAGCATGCTGTTCAGCGATTTGTTTACCGAGCAGGAAAACCAGGCTTGATTTATTTCAGCCGGTCAGCCTGGGCCTTCTGCATAATGGCCCAACTGTTTATCATGGCCGGCTGTCACGTCTGGCCTCCCGTCGCCGGGAGGCTGTTGGCCAGGCGCTTATTTCCAGGAGTTGCTGCATGACCTTTTCTTTGGCCGCCAAACTGTCGGTGTTGTTGCTGTTTATTGGCAGCACGCTGTATGTGCACCTGCGCGGCAAGGCCCGTTTGCCGATGTTGCGCCAGTTCGTCAACCATTCGGCGCTGTTCGCCCCCTATAACGCCTTGATGTACCTGTTTTCGGCCGTGCCGTCCAAGCCGTATCTGGACCGCAGCAAGTTCCCGGAACTGGACGTGCTCAAGGACAACTGGGAAGTGATCCGCGAAGAGGCCATGCACCTGTTCGACGAGGGTTACATCCGCGCCGCGGAAAAGAACAACGATGCCGGTTTCGGTTCGTTCTTCAAGAAAGGCTGGAAGCGTTTCTACCTCAAGTGGTACGACAAACCCCTGCCATCGGCCGAGGCGTTGTGCCCGAAAACCGTGGCGCTGGTGAGCAGCATCCCCAACGTCAAGGGCGCGATGTTCGCGCTGTTGCCGGGCGGCAGCCACCTCAACCCGCACCGTGACCCGTTTGCCGGTTCCCTGCGGTATCACCTGGGCTTGTCCACGCCGAACTCCGACGACTGCCGCATCTTCGTCGACGGCCAGGTATACGCCTGGCGCGACGGTGACGACGTGATGTTCGATGAAACCTACGTGCACTGGGTGAAAAACGAAACCGACAAGACCCGCGTGATCCTGTTCTGCGACATCGAGCGGCCCCTGAGCAACCGCCTGATGACCCGCGTCAACCGCTGGGTCAGCAAGCAGTTGGGCCGCGCCACCGCACCGCAGAACCTGGATGACGAGCGCGTCGGCGGCATCAACCAGGCGTATGCCTGGAGCAAGACCTTCAGCGACAAGTTCAGCGGTGTGGTCAAGCAGTGGAAGCGCAAGCATCCGAAGGCTTACCGCATTGCGCGGCCGGTGCTGGCGGTAGTGGTGCTGGTACTGCTGTGGAAGTGGTTGTTCGGCTGATCTGAAGCGTTAGACGCGGTCAAAATGTGGGAGGGGGCTTGCTCCCGATAGCGGTGGATCAGTCATAGATGTTTTGACTGACATACCGCCATCGGGGGCAAGCCCCCTCCCACATTTGATCTCCTGTGTTCTTAAGAGGCAATCAACTGCCGCAGCACATAGTGCAGAATCCCCCCCGACTTGAAGTACTCCACTTCATTCAAGGTATCGATCCGGCACAGCACCTCGACCTTCTCGCTGCTGCCGTCCTCGCGGGTAATCACCAGCGTCAGGTTCATCCGCGGCACGATCTCTACCTCGGTCAGGCCGAGGATATCGATCTTCTCCTTGCCCGTAAGCTTCAACGCCTTGCGGTTCTGATCCAGCTTGAACTGCAGCGGCAGCACGCCCATGCCCACCAGGTTGGAACGGTGAATCCGCTCGAAACTCTCGGCGATCACCGCCTTGACCCCCAACAGGTTGGTGCCCTTGGCGGCCCAGTCGCGGCTGGAGCCGGTGCCGTATTCCTGGCCGGCGATCACCACCAGCGGTGTGCCCGAGGCCTGGTACTTCATGGCCGCATCGTAGATCGGCATTTTCTCGCCGGTGGGGATGTACAGCGTATTGCCGCCTTCCTCGCCGCCAAGCATTTCGTTGCGGATGCGGATATTGGCGAAGGTACCGCGCATCATCACTTCATGGTTGCCCCGGCGTGAGCCGTAGGAGTTGAAGTCACGCGGCTCCACGCCTTGCTCGCGCAGGTAGCGGCCGGCGGGGCTGTCGGTCTTGATGTTGCCGGCGGGGGAGATGTGGTCGGTGGTCACCGAGTCCCCCAGCAACGCCAGTACGTGGGCGCCCTTGACGTCTTTGATCACCGGCAGAGGCCCGGCGATGTCGTCGAAGAATGGCGGGTGCTGGATGTAGGTAGAGTCTTTTTGCCACACGTAGGTCGCGGCCTGTGGCACCTCAATGGCTTGCCATTGCTCGTCACCGGCAAATACCTCGGCGTATTCCTTGTGGAACATTCCGGTGCTGACCTGCGCAACGGCGTCGGCGATCTCCTGGCTGCTCGGCCAGATGTCCTTCAAATACACCGGATTACCCTGTTGATCGTTACCCAGCGGTTCGCTGCTGATATCGATGCGTACGGTCCCCGCCAAGGCGTAAGCCACCACCAGCGGTGGCGAGGCCAGCCAGTTGGTTTTCACCAATGGGTGCACGCGGCCTTCGAAGTTGCGGTTGCCGGACAGCACCGAGGCTACGGCGAGGTCGGCCTTCTGGATGGCTTTTTCAATCGGCTCGGGCAACGGCCCGGAGTTGCCGATGCAAGTGGTGCAGCCATAGCCCACGAGGTCGAAGCCAATTTTATCCAGATACTGGGTGAGGCCCGCGGCCTTGTAGTAGTCGGTGACCACTTTGGAGCCAGGCGCCAGGGAGGTTTTCACCCAGGGTTTGCGCGTGAGGCCTTTCTCCACGGCTTTTTTCGCCACCAGCCCGGCGGCCATCATCACGCTGGGGTTGGACGTGTTGGTACAGGAGGTGATGGCGGCGATCACCACGGCGCCGTTTTTCAGGCGATAGGTCTGGCCTTCGTATTCATAGTCGGTTTCGCCCACCAGGTCGGCGTTGCCCACGGCCACACCGCCGCCGCCTTCACTTTCCAGGCGGCCTTCTTCCTTGGTGGTGGGTTTGAACTGCAGGTCGAGGAAGTCGCTGAACGCCTGGCCGACATTGGGCAGGGACACGCGGTCCTGTGGGCGTTTCGGCCCGGCGAGGCTGGCTTCGACGCTGCCCATGTCGAGGGCCAGGCTGTCGGTGAACACCGGTTCCTGGCCAGCGTGGCGCCACAGGCCCTGGGCCTTGGTGTAGGCCTCGACCAGCTTCACGGTGGCAGCCGGGCGACCAGAGAGGCGCAGGTAGTCCAGCGTCACCTCATCCACCGGGAAAAAGCCGCAGGTGGCGCCGTATTCCGGGGCCATGTTGGCGATGGTCGCGCGGTCCGCCAGGGGCAGGTCGGCCAGGCCGTCGCCGTAGAACTCGACGAACTTACCCACCACGCCTTTTTTACGCAGCATCTGGGTGACGGTCAGCACCAGGTCGGTGGCGGTGATGCCTTCTTTCAATTTGCCGGTGAGCTTGAAGCCGATCACTTCCGGGATCAGCATCGACACCGGTTGGCCGAGCATCGCCGCTTCCGCTTCGATCCCGCCCACGCCCCAGCCGAGCACGCCGAGGCCGTTGATCATGGTGGTGTGGGAATCGGTGCCCACCAGGGTGTCGGGGAAGGCGTAGGTGCGGCCGTCCTCGTCCTTGGTCCATACGGTGCGGCCCAGGTATTCGAGGTTGACCTGGTGGCAGATGCCGGTGCCCGGCGGTACCACGCTGAAGTTGTCGAAGGCGCTCTGGCCCCAGCGCAGGAAGGCGTAGCGTTCGCCGTTGCGCTGCATTTCGATGTCGACGTTCTGCCCGAAGGCGTCGGCGTTGCCGAACTTGTCGACCATCACCGAGTGGTCGATCACCAGGTCCACCGGCGAGAGTGGGTTGATGCGCTGCGGGTCGCCGCCGGCCTTGGCCACGGCGGCGCGCATGGCGGCCAGGTCGACCACGGCGGGTACGCCGGTAAAGTCCTGCATCAGCACGCGGGCGGGGCGATACTGGATCTCACGGTCGGACTGGCGCTCTTTGAGCCAGGCGGCAATGGCCTTGAGGTCGGCGCCGGTGACGGTCTTGTTGTCTTCCCAGCGCAGCAGGTTCTCCAGCAGCACCTTGAGGGACATCGGCAGCTTATCCAGGTCACCCAGGCGCTTGGCGGCTTCGGGCAGGCTGAAATAGTGGTAGGTCTTGTCGTCGATTTCTAAAGTTTTAAGGGTACTCAGGCTATCAAGGGATGACATTACATGACTCCTTATGGTCCGCACGGCTACGGACCTGACGGGACGAACAGAGCTTTCAAACTAGCGCTGTTTTCAGTAGCTGGCTAATTACTGGACTCTATGGACAGAACCAAGGTTCCGAACTCGGCTATCATGCGCGCGTTTTCATGACAGGCATTGCGATAGCGCAACGTCAGTTGAGTCACCAGGAGAGTCGATGAACACCCTTTTTATGCACTGCCGCCCGGGTTTTGAGGGCGAAGTCTGTTCCGAGATCGCGGAACACGCCGCGCGCCTGAACGTTTCCGGCTACGCCAAGGCCAAGACCGGCAGCGCCTGCGCCGAATTTGTCTGCACCGAAGAAGACGGCGCCCAGCGCCTGATGCACGGCCAACGCTTTGCCGAGCTGATCTTCCCGCGGCAGTGGGCGCGCGGGGTGTTTATCGACCTGCCGGAAACCGACCGTATCAGCGTGATCCTCGCCCACCTGCGTGAATTCCCGGTGTGCGGCAGCCTGTGGCTGGAGATGGTCGACACCAACGACGGCAAGGAACTCTCGAACTTCTGCAAGAAATTCGAAGTGCACCTGCGCAAAGCCTTGTTGAACGCCGGCAAGCTGGTGGACGACCCGAGCAAGCCGCGCCTGCTGCTGACCTTCAAAAGCGGCCGCGAAGTGTTCATGGGCCTGGCCGAGTCGAATAACTCGGCGATGTGGCCGATGGGCATCCCGCGCTTGAAATTCCCCCGGGACGCGCCCAGCCGCTCGACCCTGAAGCTGGAAGAGGCCTGGCACCACTTTATCCCCCGCGACCAATGGGACGAGCGCCTGCATGGCGACATGACCGGTGTCGATCTGGGTGCGGCCCCTGGCGGCTGGACCTGGCAGCTGGTCAACCGTGGCATGCTGGTGACCGCCATCGACAACGGCCCCATGGCCGAAAGCCTGATGGACACCGGCCTGGTGCAGCACCTGATGGCCGACGGCTTTACCTTCGTGCCCAAGCAGCCGGTGGACTGGATGGTCTGCGACATCGTCGAAAAGCCGGCGCGCAACGCGGCATTGCTGGAGACCTGGATCGGCGAAGGGCATTGCCGCGAGGCGGTGGTGAACCTGAAGTTGCCGATGAAGCAGCGTTACGCCGAGGTCAAGCGCCTGCTGGAGCGTATCGAAGACGGCTTCAAGGCGCGCGGCATTCGGGTAGAGATCGGCTGCAAGCAGCTGTATCACGACCGTGAAGAAGTGACCTGCCACCTGCGTCGGCTGGTGGATGTGAAGAAAACCAAGGCCCGCTAAACTGAGCGCCGGTTCCAGGAGTAGACAATGAGCGATATTTTCGACACCGCCGTGGATGGCACCCTCGACGCAACGGGCCTCAACTGCCCTGAGCCGGTGATGATGCTGCACCAGCACATCCGCGACCTGCCGCCCGGCGGCTTGCTCAAGGTGATCGCGACCGACCCGTCGACGCGCCGCGATATCCCCAAGTTCTGCGTGTTCCTTGACCATGAATTGGTGGATCAACAGGAGCAGGCCGGTACGTACCTCTACTGGATCCGTAAAAAGGCCGACTAACCCCGCGCCTTCTCCAGGCGAATGCGCCGGCGTGCACTGCGCGCCAGGCGCACCAGCAGCATCCCCGCCGCACAGCTCAAGCCCACGATCAACCCTTGCCACAAACCGCTCGGGCCGCTGGGTTCGCCCAGCCAGTTGCTCAGCCCCAGGGCGTACCCCACCGGCAGCCCCACGCCCCAATAGGCAAACAGGGTCAGCACCATAGTGACGCGGGTGTCCTGGTAGCCCCGCAGGGCGCCGGCGGCGGTGACCTGGATCGAGTCACTGAACTGGAACAGCGCTGAAAACACGATCAGCGTCGAGGCCAGGTGGATGACGATGGGGTCCGGGGTGTAGATCGCCGCAATCTGCTCGCGAAACACCAGCATCAGGCTGCACGACAGGCAGGCGTACGCCAGCGCCGTGCCCATGCCGACCCCGGCGGCGAAGCGTGCTTCACGCGCCTCGCCACGCCCCAGGGCCTGGCCGACGCGCACGGTGACGGCCATGCTCAGGGAATAAGGGATCATGAACACCAGTGAGCTGACGTTCAGCGCGATCTGGTGCCCCGACACAACGGTGGCGCCCAGGCTGCCGAGCAGCAGGGCGATGACGGCAAAGATGCTCGATTCGGCAAAGATCGCGATGCCGATCGGCAGGCCAATCCCCAGTACGCGCTTGATCACCGACCACTGCGGCCAGTCGAAGCGCTTGAACAGTTCGCTGCTCTGGTAGGCGGCCCCCCAGCGGGTCCAGGCAGCCATGCCGAGCATCATCACCCACATCGCAATGGCCGTGGCCCAGCCGCAGCCCACGCCGCCCATGGCCGGCACGCCCAGGTGGCCGTAGATGAAGATGTAGTTCAGCGGAATATTCAGCGCCAACCCGCACAGGCCCATGGCCATGCTGGGCAGGGTGCGGCCCAGGCCATCACTGAAACAGCGCAGCACGTAGTAGAGGGCGATGGCCGGCATCCCGGCGGCGATGCCATGCAGGTAGCCCATGGTGGGGGCGATAAGGTCCGGCTCAACCTTCATGGCATGCAGGATCGGCTCGGCGCAGAGCAACAGCAGCGCGCCGATGATGCCGACCACCACCGCCAGCCACAGTGACTGACGCACCAACGGCCCGATTTCGCCGTAGTGGCCCGCACCGTAGCGCTGGGCGACTTTCGGCGTGGTGGCCAGCAGCGTACCGGTCATCAGCAGGTACACCGGAATCCAGATCGAGTTGCCCAGGCCCACCGCCGCCAGGTCCTGGGGGCTGACGCGCCCGGCCATCACCGCATCGACGAAGCTCATGGCCGTGGTTGCCAGTTGGCCGATCATGATCGGCAGCGCGAGCGTCAGCAGGCCACCCACTTCCCGGCTGATGCGGGCGGGGCGGGTGAGGGGGGCAGTGGCAGTGTTCACGTACGCAAGTCCAGTCAAAAGGGTGCAAGGCCGCGGATTCTACGCCTTGACGTAACGGTCAGGAAAAAACCTGTGTTAGGGATTTGTAAGCGACCTGCCAGCCCCCTCCCACATTGAAGATCGCATCCCTGTACACTGCTGATCCGCCAAAGGAGCCTGCCATGCTGATTGTTGCCGACGAAAATATCCCGCTGCTCGATGAGTTTTTCCAAGGATTTGGCGAGATTCGCCGAGTGTCCGGTCGTTCCATCGACCGCGCCACCGTCGAACAGGCCGATGTGCTGCTGGTGCGCTCGGTGACCAACGTCAACCGCGCCCTGTTGGACGGCACGAAGGTGCGTTTTGTCGGCACCTGCACCATCGGCACCGACCACCTCGACCTCGATTACTTCAAGCAGGCCGGTATCCAGTGGTCCAGCGCTCCCGGCTGCAATGCGCGGGGCGTGGTGGACTATGTGCTGGGCAGCCTGCAAACCCTGGCCGAGATCGAAGGCGCCGACCTCAACCAGCGTACCTATGGCGTCGTCGGCGCCGGTGAAGTGGGCGGGCGCCTGGTCGAAGTGCTCAAGGGCCTGGGCTGGAACGTGCTGGTCTGCGACCCGCCGCGCCAGATCGCCGAAGACGGCGATTACGTCAGCCTCGAGCAGATCATCGAGCAATGCGATGTGATCAGCCTGCACACGCCGTTGACCAAATCCGGCAATGGTTCCACCTGGCACCTGTTTGATCGCGATCGGCTCAGCCGCCTCAAGCCCGGCACCTGGCTGATCAACGCCAGCCGTGGCCCGGTGGTGGACAACGCGGCCCTGCGCGACGTGCTGCTGGCGCGTGAAGACCTGCAAGCGGTGCTGGACGTGTGGGAAGGCGAGCCCGAGGTGGACGTCGACCTGGCCGACCTGTGTGTGTTGGCCACCCCGCACATCGCCGGCTACAGCCTTGATGGCAAGCAGCGCGGTACGGCGCAGATCTATCAGGCGTTCTGCTCGCACCTGGGCCAGGGGCCGAGCATTCAGCTGGGCGACTTGTTACCGCAACCGTGGCTGGCCGAGGTGCACTTGAACGCATCGACCGACCCCGCCTGGGCGCTGGCGACGTTGTGCCGCAGCGTGTACGACCCGCGCCGTGATGATGCGGATTTCCGCCGCAGCCTGGTAGGTACCGTCGAAGAACAACGCAAGGCGTTCGACGTGCTGCGCAAGCATTATCCGGAGCGTCGTGAAATCGACGGCTTGAAGGTGCGCATTGTGAATGGGGAGTCAGCGGTGTTGGCGAGCATCGTGTCCGCATTGGGCGCGGCAACCGTTTAAACACCGAACAAAAAACCCGGCTACCTGGGCCGGGTTTGAAAGAGCGTAGGCCCTTCAGCCTTGCTGGGCAGGCTTGACCAGTCGCTGTTCCAGCTCGCGGCACGCTTGCTGGATCATCTCTTCGGTAATCTGCACTTCGCGGCCCTGGGCGTCGATCACGGAGCAAGGCAAGTGCTGCGGTTGGCGGATCACTTCAATCTTGGCATCGCTGCTGTTTTGCAAGGTCATGGCCTGTCTCCTCATCAGGTTGTGTACCTACTGTATAACCCCCGAGTGACCGCGCTGTTACAACTCCTTACGAGATCACCGGTTCGAACATCCAGTCCACCAGAAACCGCTGTGGATTTCCAGCCGGGCGTTAGACCGATAGCCTCTAGGGGCCAGCATCGGCGGGCATAATTAACCTGACTCATTGTTATTCGCGCAAGTTCCCCCCATGTAAGCAGGCAGGTACCAATCCTTTCCGATCAGGTGATGCCCTCCATGCTCTCAGTCCGTCAACGCCGTGCAATTCGCCTGGCCAGCCGCTTCATCGCGCCCTACCGCTGGCAGGCCCTCGGTGCCCTGGTCGCGCTGATCGTCACTGCGGGCATCACCTTGTCCATGGGGCAGGGCATTCGCCTGCTGGTGGACCAGGGCTTCATGACGCAGTCGCCGCACCTGCTCAACCAGTCCATCGGCCTGTTCATGGTCCTGGTGCTGGGCTTGGCCGTGGGCACGTTTGCGCGGTTTTACCTGGTGTCGTGGATCGGTGAGCGGGTGGTGGCGGACATTCGCCGGCAGGTCTTCAACCACCTGATCTACCTGCATCCAGGTTTCTACGAGAACAACCGCAGCTCGGAAATCCAATCGCGGTTGACCACCGACACCACACTGCTGCAATCGGTGATCGGCTCGTCGTTGTCGCTGTTCCTGCGCAATGCCTTGATGGTGATCGGCGGCATCGTGCTGTTGTTCATCACCAACCCCAAGCTCACCAGCATCGTGGTGGTGGCGCTGCCGCTGGTGCTGGCGCCGATCCTGATCTTCGGCCGTCGCGTACGCAGCCTGTCGCGCCTGAGCCAGGACCGTATCGCCGATGTGGGCAGCTACGTGTCCGAAACCCTCGGCCAGATCAAGACCGTGCAAGCCTATAACCACCAGGTCCAGGACGAGCAACGCTTTGCCGTGACCGTGGAAGAGGCGTTCACCACCGCCCGCAAACGCATCGCCCAGCGCGCCTGGTTGATCACCCTGGTGATCATGCTGGTGCTGGGTGCGGTGGGCGTGATGCTCTGGGTCGGAGGAATGGATGTGATCAGCGGGCGCATTTCCGGCGGCGAGCTGGCTGCGTTCGTGTTCTACAGCCTGATCGTCGGCAGCGCCGTCGGTACCCTGAGCGAAGTCCTCGGTGAACTGCAACGTGCCGCCGGTGCAGCGGAGCGCATTGGTGAGCTGTTGCAGTCGAGCAACGAGATCCAGGCGCCGGCCACGGGCAGCGTGCAGTTGCCCGAGCGGGTCAGCGGGCGCATGGAGCTGCAGGACCTGCGCTTTTCCTACCCTTCACGACCGGACAGCTACGCCATCGACGGCCTGAACCTGAGCATCAACCCCGGCGAAACCCTGGCACTGGTGGGGCCGTCCGGCGCGGGCAAGTCGACGCTTTTCGACCTGCTGCTGCGCTTCTACGATCCCCAGCAAGGCCGCATCCTGATTGAAGGCCAGGCGCTGACCGATCTCGACCCCCTGGACCTGCGTCGCCACTTCGCCCTGGTGTCCCAGAGCCCGGCGCTGTTCTTCGGCAGCGTCGAGGAGAACATCCGCTACGGCAACCCAGCGGCCACGCGCGAGCAAGTCGAAGCCGCCGCCCGCATCGCCCACGCCCACGATTTCATCCTGCAAATGCCCGACGGCTACCAGACCCACCTCGGCGACGGCGGCATGGGCCTCTCCGGCGGCCAGCGCCAACGCTTGGCGATTGCCCGCGCGTTGCTGGTGGACGCGCCGATCCTGCTGCTGGACGAAGCCACCAGCGCCCTGGATGCCCAGAGTGAACACCTGATCCAGCAAGCGTTGCCGCAATTGATGCAAGGGCGTACCACGCTGGTTATCGCCCATCGACTGGCGACGGTGAAGAACGCTGACCGCATCGCGGTGATGGATCAGGGCAGGCTGGTGGCGGTGGGCACGCATCAGCAGTTGATTGCGAGCAATCCGTTATATGCGCGATTGGCGGCGTTGCAGTTCAGTGACGGGGTTGAGGAGAGCAGCAAACACTGAGTTTCGGTGCCGATAAAAAATGCCCGCATCTCTCAATGCGGGCATTTTCATTTCTGCTTTAAACCTTATTGATCATCAAAGTAGCGCTCATGCCAATCCACCAACGGCTGTGGTGAGTTGAGCTTCTGCCCGTAGATCACCGAATAAGACAACACGTTCTGCACATACTGGCGGGTTTCGTCGAACGGGATGCTTTCCACCCAGACGTCGAAGCTCAGGTGGTCGGCGCCGCGCAGCCATTGGCGTACGCGGCCGGGACCGGCGTTGTAGGCGGCGGAGGCGAGGACACGGTTGCCGTTGAACTGACTGTGCACCTGGCTCAGGTAAGCCGCGCCGAGCTGGATGTTTTTGTCCGGGTCCAGCACCTGGGCGGGTGAGGCCAGCGGGATGCTGAACTTGCGCGCGGTGTCCTTGGCGGTGCCGGGCATCAGTTGCATCAGGCCGCTGGCGCCGACGCCGGAGCGGGCGTCGTCCATGAAGGCGCTTTCCTGGCGGGTGATGGCGAATACCCAGCTGGAATGCAGGCCACGGACCTTGGCTTCGCGCACCAGGGTGTCGCGGTGGGCCATCGGGAAGCGGATGTCCAGGTCATCCCAGTACTGGGCCTGGCTGATGGTGCGGATCGCCGGGAAGTACCACTTCATGTCGTAGGCCAGCTTGGCCTGGGCGACCATTTCGTCACGGTTGAAATGGCGGCTGACGTGGTACCACTCGCGGCGGCCATCCACGATCTGGCCACGGGCGTAGAACTCAAGGGCACGGCGCACGCCCGGGGTGTTACGCACTTTGTTGACCAGCGCCTGGCTCATCAGCAGCGGCTTGTTCTTCAACTGGTACGGCGCCTTGGAGCGATCGGCGGCCAGGAAGCCATAGAAGTCCCGTTCCTGCGCGAGATTCTTGTACAGCACCAGGGCTTGCGGGTTTTTCGGCTCGGCCAGTTCCAGGCTGCGGGCCTGCCAGTAGCGCCAGCGGTTGGTGGTGGCCAAATCCTGCGGGAGTTTGCGCGTCAGTTGGTAGGCATCTTCCCAGCGGGCCAGGCGCAACAGCAGGCGCAGGCGCCATTCGGACACGGTGTTGTCGCGCAACTCGGGGTCGTACTTGGTCATCACCTCAAGCGCCCGCGGGTCGAAGCGCTTGGCCAGGGTCAGGCCGATTTCACGGGCGATTGCCACTTTTTCGTCACGGGAGAAGTGCATGCTGCTGGCGTAACCGTCGAGCAGGGCCATGGCCTTGTCCGGATCCTGGCGTGCCAGGCGGCGCAGGCCCAGGCCCACGGCGTCAGACATCGCCTCGGTGGCCGGCAGGAAGCGCGACGGGTCGCCGAGCATGTCGGGTTTTTGCGCCACGTCCACCATCAGGCGGCCCTGGGCGCCCAGGGTCGGCAGGGTTTTTACCAGGCTGTTGGCCAGCGGGTAATTGCGTGCTTCGGCGGCGAGTTTGGCGCGGTCCCAGATTTTTTGTTCAGTGAGTTGGCCGTCGGCGGCCCATTGGCTGAAGGTGGCATCGCAGGCGGCCGGCTGGGATTTGCCGGTCATCCACAGTTTTTCGGTGGTCTTGTAGCCTTCAGCCTTGAGGTTGTGGGTCAGTTGGAACTGACCGTGCAGGCAGTCCAGCTCGACGAAATTAAGCTTGGGGTCGTAGTACTTTTCAAAGGTCTGCCAGTCGCCACGGTCGGCCAACCAGCGCAACCAGCGCAGCTTCATCCAGTTGGCCTGGGGCAGGTCGCCGTTTTTGGCGAGGAATTGTTCGATTTCCTCGTTGCTGGCGGTCTTCAACCGGGCGGTCAGTTCGTCGTAGGCCAGGTAGGGCGTCAGCGGGTAGTCGGCCAGGGCCTGGCTGTATTGCATGTAGGGGCCGGTATCGCCCTTGGCCAGGGCGCGTTTGGCTTCATCGTAATATTGACGTTGGGTGGTGAGGTCCACGGCCTGGGCGGATTGAACGGCGGTGGCGGAAAGAAGCAGGCAAGATAAAAAGTTGAAAAGGCGACTGCGCATGAGACGTCCGTGCAGAGAAATCACGACTAGCACCGGCACCGCCGACACTGATTGCCCCTAGCTTAGCCTTTTGCCAGCGGCCGGCGAAAGCTTTGCCGGGTGGTTCGTTCAAGTTCTCCGGAAATGTCCTACAGAACGTGTCGGTAGCGAAAATGCTGGCCGCATCCCACCCTCAAGTCAGGTAGAATGCGCGCCCAGTTTTTGGAGAAGCGTATGACCCTGCTCAAATTCAGCGATGTGTCCCTTGCTTTCGGCGCTATGCCGTTGTTGGACAAGGTGTCCTGGCAGATCGCCCGTGGTGAGCGGGTGTGCATCATCGGCCGCAACGGCACCGGCAAGTCCAGCATGATGAAGCTGGTAAAGGGCGACCAGAAGCCCGATGACGGCTCCGTCTGGCGTGCCCCAGGCCTCAAGATTGGCGAATTGCCGCAGGAATTGCCGGTGGCCGACGGACGGACCGTGTTCGACGTGGTTGCCGAAGGCCTGGACGGTGTCGGTGAGTTGCTTGCGCAATACCATCACCTGGCCCAGAACTGCGTTACCGAAGCCGACCTGGACAAGCTGATGCACGTCCAGCAAGACCTCGAAGCCCGTGACGGCTGGCGCCTGCAGCAACTGGTCGACAGCACCCTGAGCCGCCTGCAGCTGCCGGCCGACAAGACCCTCGCCGAGTTGTCCGGCGGCTGGCGTCGTCGTGTGCTGCTGGCCCAGGCCCTGGTGTCCGAGCCGGACCTGCTGCTGCTCGACGAGCCAACCAACCACCTGGACATCGGCGCCATCGCCTGGCTGGAAGAAGCCCTCAAGGATTTCCAGGGCGCCGTGCTGTTCATCACGCATGACCGTTCCTTCCTGCAAAACCTCGCCACGCGGATCCTCGAGCTGGACCGTGGTGGCCTGATCGACTGGAACGGCGATTACGCCAGCTTCCTGGTGCACAAAGAGGCGACGCTGGCTGCCGAAGAAACCGCCAACGCGCTGTTCGACAAGAAACTGGCCCAGGAAGAAGTCTGGATCCGCCAGGGCATCAAGGCGCGTCGCACCCGTAACGAAGGCCGCGTGCGTGCCCTCAAGGCCCTGCGCGTAGAGCGCAGCGAACGTCGCGAGCGCACCGGCAAGGCCAATATCCAGCTGGATACCGCCGATAAGTCGGGCAAGCAGGTCATGGTGCTGGAGAACGTCAGCTTCCATCACCCGGATGGTCCGTTCCTGATCAAGGACTTCTCCATGGTCCTGCAGCGCGGCGACCGTATCGGCCTGTTGGGTGCCAACGGTACCGGCAAGACCACCTTGCTCAAGCTGATGCTCAATGGTCTGCAGCCGACCAGCGGCACGGTGGAAGAGGGCACGCGCATCGACGTGGCCTACTTCGACCAGTTGCGCCATCAGTTGGACCTGGAAAAGACCGTGATCGACAACGTCGCCGAAGGCCGCGACTTTATCGATATCGACGGCCAGAGCCGCCACGTACTCAGCTACCTGGGCGACTTCCTGTTCAGCCCGCAGCGTGCGCGTACACCCGTGAAGGCCTTGTCCGGTGGCGAGCGTGCGCGCCTGCTGCTGGCCAAGCTGTTCAGCAAGCCTGCCAACCTGCTGGTGCTCGACGAACCGACCAACGACCTCGACGTGGAAACCCTCGAGCTGCTGGAAGAGGTCCTGCTGACCTTCAACGGCACTGTGCTGATGGTCAGCCACGACCGGGCATTCCTCGACAACGTGGTCACCAGCACCCTGGTCTTCGAAGGTGAAGGCAAGGTGCGCGAATACGTCGGTGGTTACCAGGACTGGCTGCGTCAGGGCGGCTCGCCGCGTCTGTTGGGCGTGACCGAGAGCAAGTCCGGCAAGGCTGACCTGGCCTCGGCTGTGGTGGCTCCGGTGGAAGCGGCTGCACCGGCCCAGGAAGCGGCACCGGCGGCCAAGAAGAAACTCAGCTACAAGCTGCAGCGTGAGCTGGAAGCCTTGCCGGGTGATATCGACGCCAAGGAACAGCAGATCGCCGCGGTAGAAGCGGAAATGGCTGACGCAGGTTTCTACCTGCGCCCGGCGGCGGAAACCGCCAAGGTCATCGCCTCCCTGGAGACGTTGAACCAGGAGCTGGAAGTGCTGGTCGAGCGTTGGGCCGAGCTGGATGCCTGAGTGACCTTCGTGCAATAAAAAAGCCCGGCGCCCTAATATGGGCGCCGGGCTTTTTCATATGAAATGCGGTTCAAATGTGGCCTTAAGAGGTTTTTACCAGCCTGACGGCCAATACATCGCACGGCGCACCGTGCAGCACATCATTGGCAGTAGAACCCAGCAGCAACGCCAAACCATGACGGCCATGGCTGCCGACCACGATCAGGTCGCAATGCTGCTCCTTGGCCAGGTGGTGGATTTCCTGGCGCGGTTGGCCGTAGGTGAGGTGGGAGTTTTCCTTGGTCACTTCGGGGTATTTGACGATCAGGCGGTCAAGGCGCTCCTTGGCCTGGTCGAACTGTTGTTGCTGCAGTTGGGAGAGGTCCATGGGCACGTCGCCGCCAAAGGCCATGGCCATGGGCTCGACGATATGCACCAGTGACAGTTTTGCGCCACTGGCAACGGCAAACGCTCGGGCGCGCTTGATCACTGGATCGCACTCTTCGGTCAGGTCTACGGCGACCAGAATATGTTCGTAGGACATGGGGCGTTCCTCCAGGGGACTGCAATAGATTCAGTATGGCTGCTTTCAAGCGGATAGGGTTGCGTCAGGTCAAATCCGCTCATCAGAAAAATCGGGAGTACACATATGACGGTCTGGATAGTGGTGTCAATCCTTGTCGTGGTTCTGAGCCCCCTGGCATGGCTGCGCCCATCGCGCCATCAGAGCGGGCGCATGGCCCTGCGCATGGAGGCACGCCGCATCGGCCTGGCCATGCAACTGGCGCCCCAGGAATGGCCGCACTGGCTCAAGCAAGAGCCGCCGAGCCCCTGTGCGCAGTACTGCCGACCCCGGCGCGGCAGTATGCCGGCCGTTTGGAGCTACTGGCAGCTGGAGCCGGGCGTGTGGGTCAATCAGTGGCGCGAAGTATGTGTGGATGAGAAGTTGTTGCCGCATTTTGCAACGCTGCCGGCGAATGTCTACAAGGTCGAGGCCGACAAGCAAATGATCGCCCTTTACTGGGGCGAGAAGGGCGAGGCGAGCGACCTGCTGGCCATTGATACATTGCTCAAGGCCCTGGCCTGACACCTGTGTGTCAAACCCCAGGCAATAAAAAGCCCGAAAGCATCATCGGGCTGGAGTTGGCCAGGCAGGCCGGTAAATCCGGGTTTCCCGCGCCGGATGTTCATCCAGGCGCGTTACGGTTGTCGCTAGCCTAGCGGCATATCCGGTTCTGTACAGCGGTTTTCCCTATCTTTTTCATTATTGATTTCGTGAATAGTCGAATATTGACGAATCGCGGGCCTGGCCCCGGGGTTCTGAAATGACTGGAAAGTCGCGTTTTTCCTAGCCTTTCGAGCGATTGACAATTGCTCGGAATTGGATGAAGGTGGCGTACCCAAATCAAACGGGCGTATGAATTGAGCGTTTGTCTGTCAGACCGCTCATACAGAAACCCGACTATCGCATTGGCGGGTGTGCCTGGCGGATTGGCCTGAGCATTGACGAAATTATCAATGTCCAAGCATAGGCCAGCGTCCAATGTGTACTGTTCAGCTTCCATATCGTGGAGATCAGTTGATGATTTACGAAGGTAAAGCCATCACGGTTAAGGCTCTTGAAAGTGGCATCGTCGAACTGAAGTTCGACCTCAAGGGTGAGTCCGTCAACAAGTTCAACCGTCTAACCCTGAACGAACTGCGTCAGGCCGTAGACACCATCAAGGCTGATGCATCGATCAAAGGCGTGATCGTCTCCAGCGGCAAGGACGTGTTTATCGTCGGCGCTGACATCACCGAATTCGTCGACAACTTCAAGCTGCCCGATGCCGAGCTGGTGGCTGGCAACCTCGAAGCCAACAAGATTTTCAGCGATTTCGAAGACCTCAACGTACCCACCGTTGCCGCGATCAATGGCATCGCGCTGGGCGGCGGCCTGGAAATGTGCCTGGCGGCGGACTTCCGCGTCATGGCGGCCACCGCCAAGATCGGCCTGCCCGAAGTCAAGCTGGGCATCTACCCAGGCTTCGGCGGCACCGTGCGCCTGCCGCGCATCATTGGTGCCGACAACGCCATCGAGTGGATTGCCGCCGGCAAGGAAAACCGTGCCGAAGACGCACTGAAAGTCGGTGCCGTCGACGCCGTGGTGGCTGCGGACAAGCTGGCTGAAGCCGCGTTGAACCTGATCAAGGGCGCCATCAGCGGCGAATTTGACTACAAGGCCAAGCGTCAGCCGAAGCTGGAAAAACTCAAGCTCAACGCCATCGAACAAATGATGTCGTTCGAAACCGCCAAGGGTTTCGTGGCTGGCCAGGCTGGCCCGAACTACCCGGCGCCGGTTGAAGCGATCAAGACCATCCAGAAGGCCGCGAACTTCGGTCGCGACAAAGCCCTGGAAGTGGAAGCGGCAGGTTTCGTCAAACTGGCCAAGACCTCGGCGGCCCAGAGCCTGATCGGCCTGTTCCTGAACGACCAGGAACTGAAGAAAAAGGCCAAGGCCTACGACGAAATCGCCAAGGACGTGAAACAGGCTGCCGTGCTCGGCGCCGGTATCATGGGTGGCGGTATCGCCTATCAGTCGGCGTCCAAAGGCACGCCGATCCTGATGAAGGACATCAACGAGCACGGTATCGAACAGGGCCTGGCCGAAGCCGCCAAGCTGCTGGTCGGCCGCGTTGATAAAGGTCGCATGACGGCTGCGAAGATGGCTGAAGTGCTTAACGGCATTCGTCCTACGCTGTCCTACGGCGATTTCGGCCATGTCGACCTGGTGGTCGAAGCGGTTGTCGAGAATCCGAAGGTCAAGCAGGCGGTACTGGCTGAAGTTGAAGGCCACGTCAAAGACGACACCATCCTGGCGTCTAACACCTCGACCATTTCCATTTCGCTGCTGGCCAAGGCCCTCAAGCGTCCGGAAAACTTCGTCGGTATGCACTTCTTCAACCCGGTACACATGATGCCGCTGGTGGAAGTGATCCGTGGCGAGAAGTCCAGCGAGCTGGCGATTGCCACCACCGTTGCCTACGCCAAGAAAATGGGCAAGAACCCGATCGTGGTCAACGACTGCCCGGGCTTCCTGGTCAACCGCGTGCTGTTCCCGTACTTCGGCGGTTTCGCCAAGCTGGTCAGCGCCGGTGTGGACTTCGTGCGCATCGACAAGGTCATGGAAAAATTCGGCTGGCCTATGGGCCCGGCGTACCTGATGGACGTGGTCGGCATCGACACCGGCCACCACGGTCGTGACGTGATGGCTGAAGGCTTCCCGGACCGCATGAAAGACGACCGCCGTTCGGCGATCGACGCGCTCTACGAGGCCAAGCGCCTGGGCCAGAAGAACGGCAAGGGTTTCTACGCCTACGAGGCGGACAAGAAGGGCAAGCAGAAGAAAGTGGCCGACCCGTCGGTGCACGAAGTGCTGGCTCCGGTCATCTACGAACAGCGTGAAGTGTCCGACGAGGACATCATCAACTGGATGATGATCGCCCTGTGCCTGGAAACCGTGCGTTGCCTGGAAGACGGCATCGTTGAAACCGCCGCCGAAGCCGATATGGGCCTGGTGTACGGTATTGGTTTCCCTCCATTCCGTGGTGGTGCGCTGCGTTACATCGATTCGATCGGTGTGGCCGAGTTCGTTGCCCTGGCTGATCAATACGCTGATCTGGGCCCGCTGTACCACCCGACCGCGAAGCTGCGTGAGATGGCCAAGAACGGCCAGCGCTTCTTCGGTTAAGTGCCCAGACGACTAGAGCGAGAATATTTATGAGCTTGAATCCAAGAGACGTCGTGATTGTCGACTTCGGTCGTACGCCGATGGGCCGCTCCAAGGGCGGCATGCACCGCAACACCCGCGCTGAAGACATGTCGGCGCACCTGATCAGCAAACTGCTGGAACGTAACGTCAAGGTCGACCCGAACGAAGTCGAGGACGTGATCTGGGGCTGCGTCAACCAGACCCTGGAGCAGGGCTGGAACATCGCGCGCATGGCGTCGTTGATGACGCAGATCCCGCACACGGCAGCCGGCCAGACCGTCAGCCGCCTGTGTGGCTCGTCCATGAGTGCGCTGCACACCGCCGCCCAGGCGATCATGACCGGCAACGGTGATGTGTTCGTGGTCGGTGGCGTGGAGCACATGGGCCACGTCAGCATGATGCACGGCGTCGATCCCAACCCGCACATGTCGCTGTACGCGGCAAAAGCCTCGGGCATGATGGGCCTGACCGCGGAAATGCTCGGCAAGATGCACGGCATTACTCGTGAAGCCCAGGACGCGTTCGGCGTGCGTTCCCACCAGCTCGCCCACAAGGCGACCGTGGAAGGCAAGTTCAAGGATGAAATCATCCCGATGAACGGTTACGACGAGAACGGCTTCCTCAAACTGTTCGACTACGACGAAACCATTCGTCCGGATACCACCCTGGAAAGCCTGGCGGCCCTCAAGCCTGCCTTCAATCCAAAGGGCGGCACCGTGACGGCGGGTACTTCGTCGCAAATCACCGACGGTGCCTCGTGCATGATCGTAATGTCGGCGCAGCGTGCCCAGGACCTCGGCATCCAGCCGCTGGCGGTGATTCGCTCGATGGCGGTGGCGGGTGTGGACCCGGCAATCATGGGCTATGGTCCAGTACCGGCGACACAAAAAGCCTTGAAGCGCGCGGGCCTGACCATCTCCGATATCGACTTCTTCGAGCTCAACGAAGCTTTCGCTGCACAGGCCCTGCCGGTGCTGAAAGATTTGAAAGTGCTCGACAAGATGAACGAGAAGGTTAACCTGCACGGCGGTGCGATTGCCCTGGGCCACCCATTCGGTTGCTCCGGTGCGCGTATTTCCGGCACTTTGCTTAACGTGATGAAGCAAAATGGCGGTAACCTTGGGGTTGCAACCATGTGCATTGGTCTCGGCCAAGGCATCTCCACCGTCTTCGAACGCGTCTAAGCGTTGAGTCGACGGAAGCCGGGGCCCAGTGCCCCGGTTTTTGTTTTTTGGAATTTTTAATATTTTTTTCAACAAATTTTGTAAGGGGGCCAGAGCATGAAAGTCGAACCAGGGCTCTACCAACATTATAAAGGTCCGCAGTACCGCGTTTTCAGCGTGGCACGGCATTCCGAGACCGAAGAAGAAGTGGTGTTCTACCAAGCACTGTATGGCGATTACGGCTTTTGGGTGCGCCCCTTGAGCATGTTCCTGGAGACCGTCGAAGTTGACGGCGAGCAGGTCCCGCGCTTTGCTTTGGTCCAGGTCGAACCCAGTCTTTTTTCAGGGCAATAACAGCAGGTCGCGCAGAATGCTGCGCTTGACCTCACCTTGTTGCCACTATATATAGCGTTGCCGCGTCAGGCGCCAACTGCCTTTCACTTCTCGAATTCAGGAATTTTCCGATCCATGGGCAAATCGCTGGTCATTGTGGAATCCCCGGCTAAGGCCAAGACCATCAACAAGTACTTGGGCAACGAGTACGTGGTGAAGTCGAGTATCGGCCATATCCGAGACCTGCCCACCAGCGGTTCGGCTAGCGCCAGCAAGGAGCCTGCCGCCAAGCGCGGCAAGGCGGCTGCGGGCGAAGGTCCGGTGCTCACGCCTAAAGAGAAAGCGCGCAAGCAGCTGGTCTCGCGCATGGGTGTGGACCCGGAACATGGCTGGAAGGCCAAGTACGAAATCCTGCCGGGCAAGGAAAAGGTCATCGAAGAGCTGCGCCGGCTCGCCAAAGATGCCGACACCATCTATCTCGCAACGGACTTGGACCGCGAAGGGGAAGCCATTGCCTGGCACCTGCGGGAAGCCATCGGCGGTGATGACAGCCGCTACAAGCGTGTGGTGTTCAACGAAATCACCAAGAAAGCCATCCAGGAAGCCTTCTCCAAGCCGGGCGAGCTGGACATCGATCGCGTCAACGCCCAGCAGGCCCGTCGTTTCCTCGACCGCGTCGTGGGCTACATGGTCTCGCCGCTGCTGTGGGCCAAGATCGCCCGTGGCCTGTCCGCCGGCCGTGTGCAATCGGTAGCGGTCAAGCTGGTGGTGGAGCGCGAACGTGAGATCCGTGCGTTCAACCCCGAGGAATACTGGGAAGTCCACGCCGACCTGGGCACCGCCAAGGGCGCCAACGTGCGCTTCGAAGTGGCCCGTGAGAAAGGCGAGGCGTTCAAGCCGCTGAACGAAGCCCAGGCCATGGCCGCGCTGGAGAAGCTCAAGGCCTCCAGCTACAGCATCGTCAAGCGTGAAGACAAACCGACCAGCAGCAAGCCGTCGGCGCCGTTCATCACCTCCACCCTGCAACAGGCCGCGAGCAACCGCCTGGGCTTCGGGGTGAAGAAAACCATGATGATGGCCCAGCGTCTGTACGAAGCCGGCTACATCACTTATATGCGTACCGACTCCACCAACCTGTCGCAAGACGCGGTGGCGATGGCGCGTACCTATATTGAAAGCGAATTCGGCAAGAAGTACCTGCCGGAAAAACCGAACGTCTACAGCAGCAAAGAAGGCGCCCAGGAGGCTCACGAAGCGATTCGTCCTTCCGATGCCAACACCGAGCCAAGCAAGCTGAGTGGCATGGAGCGCGACGCTGAGCGCCTCTACGAGCTGATCTGGCGCCAGTTCCTGGCTTGCCAGATGCTGCCGGCGCAATACCTGTCCACTACCGTCAGTGTCGGCGCCGGGGACTTCGAGCTGCGCGCCAAGGGCCGTATCCTCAAGTTCGACGGCTACACCCGGGTGATGCCGCAGATCGCCAAGCCTGGCGATGACGATGTGCTGCCGGACATGGCCCAGGGCGACACGTTGAAGCTGATCAAGCTCGACCCGTCCCAGCACTTCACCAAGCCGCCGGCGCGTTATTCGGAAGCCAGCCTGGTGAAAGAGATGGAGAAGCGCGGTATCGGTCGTCCGTCGACCTACGCGGCGATCATCTCCACCATCCAGGACCGTGGCTACGTCGCGCTGCACAACCGTCGTTTCTATTCGGAAAAGATGGGCGATATCGTTACCGAGCGCCTGTCCGAGAGCTTCTCCAACCTGATGGACTACGGCTTTACCGCCGGTATGGAAGAGAACCTCGATGACGTGGCCCAGGGCGAGCGCGACTGGAAAAACGTGCTCGACGAGTTCTACGGCGACTTCAAGAAAAAACTCGAAGTGGCCGAAAGCCCCGAGAGCGGCATGCGTGCCAACCAGCCGGTGATGACCGACATCCCGTGCCTGACCTGTGGCCGTCCGATGCAGATTCGTACCGCATCCACCGGCGTGTTCCTCGGTTGCTCGGGCTACAGCCTGCCGCCGAAAGAACGCTGCAAGGCCACCGTCAACCTGGTGCCGGGCGATGAAATCGCCGCCGACGACGAGGGTGAATCCGAGTCGCTGGTACTGCGTGGCAAGCACCGCTGCCCGATCTGCAGTACGGCGATGGATGCCTACCTGCTGGACGAGAAGCACAAGCTGCACATCTGCGGTAACAACCCGGATTGCGACGGCTACGAGATCGAAGAGGGCAGCTACCGCATCAAGGGCTATGAAGGCCCGAGCCTGGAATGCGACAAGTGCGGCAGCGAGATGCAGCTCAAGACCGGCCGCTTCGGCAAGTTCTTCGGTTGCACCAACCCGACCTGCAAGAACACGCGCAAACTGCTGAAAAGCGGTGACGCGGCGCCGCCGAAGATGGACCCGGTAAAGATGCCGGAACTCAAGTGCGAGAAGGTCAACGACACCTACATCCTGCGTGACGGCGCCTCGGGCCTGTTCCTGGCGGCCAGCCAGTTCCCGAAAAACCGCGAGACCCGAGCGCCGTTGGTGCTGGAGATCGTGCCGCACAAGGACGAGATCGATCCGAAGTACCACTTCCTGTGTGAAGCGCCGAAGAAGGACCCGGATGGTCGCCCAGCCGTGATCCGCTACAGCCGCAAGACCAAGGAGCAGTACGTGCAGACCGAAGTGGACGGCAAGCCAACCGGCTGGAAAGCGTTCTACGACGGTGGCAAGTGGAAGGTCGAGGACAAGCGCCAGGGCGCTTGACCCGTCGGATGCGCTGAAGATCCAATGTGGGAGGGGGCTTGCCCCCGATAGCGGTATATCAGTCGACATGTGTATGACTGATGCTTCGCTATCGGGGGCAAGCCCCCTCCCACATTTGGATCTGTTTGGATCTGAAAGTCGAGTTTTGACCCGCATAAGCAGCGGTTTATTGCACTTGCAGTAGGCTCGGCTGATCCGTGACACTGTTCAGCCAGCATCACGCTTATTCGTTGTGGAGATTGCCGTTATGGCCAACGAGCTCTATACCCGTACCAATCAGAAAATTTATTTTGCGGGTTTGTCCCTGGAAGCCCTTGGCCGTGCCGAGGAGGGGAAGGAGATGAACGCGATCGCGCTGGTCCAGGCCGGGCGTGAAGCCGCGTTGTTCCACCTGTATGGTGCGTTACTGGGCTTGTGTCATGAAATCGCCGGGTTCTACCGCTTGCCCCAGGCCGGTTCGCCCCGTGCGGAAATGATCATGAATCGTGAGGTGCTGGAAAGCATGGCGATCCCTGAGCTGGCCGAGTTGGTGGAAATGGCTCAGAGCCCTGACAGCTGGGTCGCGCGTCTGCTTAAGGCCCATGCTGATATGTTTCAGCCACCCCGTGTTCCCCATGTGCCCAAGGGCGATGTGACCCAGCCCTTGATCGTGGCGGTAGCGCTGGAAGAGGAAGAGCCCGAGCCACTGAGTCGCGAAGAGTTGGAAGGCTGGCGTCAGGCGCTGAAAAAGATGGCATTGCGCTTTCGTGAAGGTTTGAACGAGTGCTGAACGTTGGTCGGATTCACATGGCACCGTTCATCAAGCCGTAAAGAAACCTCTTCAGATCCTCAGCGAGGCCGGGCGGATGACTGATATAATCCCGGCCTTTCGTGGAGAACAGACTTTTATGCCGACGTCCTTTCTGGAAATTGTTGAGTTGCCTGACGGCCGAATCGAGCTGCGCCGGGCCGAGGACGAAGGTTCTCTGGTTATCCTGGATTTTTCCGAGGACGCCAAGGTGTTCCTGCAGGGCCAGCACGTGGAAGTGGCAAAAGCCATGTTGAGCGTTGGTGTGCAGATGGCCGGTCGCCTGGCAGAAGGCGAGCCCGAGAAAGAAGACGGCCCGCGCGTTCTTCACTGAGTGTGGCAAGTGGGTTCGCTGTTGTGGCAAGCCCGCTCACCACAACAGGCCCCCTCCACAGGGATAGCCTGCGGCACACAGAATTAACCCAATCTAATATTCAAGCTCTGTGCATCGCCGGTACGCGCTGCGCTGATCAGCTGTCCCTTGGCAGTGGCATTCAGCGGGTTGAGCCAGCTCACCACGGTGTGGCTACGGCCCAGGCGCAAGGCTTCACAGGTTAACTGCTGAGCACTTTGCGCACCGCGGGGTTGCAGCAACAGGATGCGCTCGCGATTAAGGCCGGCATCCCGCAGCCAGGCCTGGGTCAGGCTGGCGGGCGGGGCGATCAGCGTCAACCAGCGTGCATCCTGTTCCTCGCTCAGTTCACGAAGGATCGGCGCCAGCAGGCTCAGGCAGCTCCCGGCCGCACCGCGCAACGACAGTTCACTGAACGCCTCAGGTTCGGCGCTCCAGGGCGCCTCGACCGTTTCCTTGAGGATGGGCGCAAGGGGTTGGGCCATAAAGGCCTCGAACAGCGACAGTTGTGTGTGTTGGGGGGTGTGCACGAGCTGCATGATGCCTCCTTTAGCGGCGAATGACGCCGACGCTCAGGCCTTCGATCACCAGGTCCTGATCTTTCAGGTTCACTTCAATCGGGGCGAACTCAGGGTTCTCGGCCAGGAGCCAGACCTTGCTGCCTTCGCGCTTGAAGCGTTTGACGGTGACTTCATCGCCGATACGGGCGACGACGATCTGGCCATTACGGGCTTCGCGGGTAGTGTGGACGGCCAGCAGGTCGCCATCGAAGATCCCTACGTCCTTCATGCTCATGCCGTGCACCCGCAACAGGTAGTCGGCGCGAGGATGGAAGAAGGTCGGGTTGATGTTGCAGGATTCCTCGACGTGCTGCTGCGCCAGGATGGGCGCACCGGCGGCGACGCGACCGATGATCGGCAGTGTCGATTCGTCGGCCTTGGCTTCGAAGCCAGGGATGCGAATACCCCGTGAAGCACCGGGGGTCATCTCGATCGCTCCTTTGCGAGCGAGGGCCTTGAGGTGTTCTTCGGCGGCGTTGGGGGACTTGAACCCCAGTTCCAGCGCAATTTCCGCTCGTGTCGGCGGGTAGCCGTTGTCATCGAGGCAGCGCTTGATAAAAGCCAGAATCTCAGCTTGGCGTGGCGTCAGTTTTAGCATGTTGATCGCTCTGTCTTTTTATACAGTGACTGGGATTATATACAGTGGACTGCACTTGGCAATCATCCTTTTCTGCGCCTCCGCTGGACGGTCATTCGTCAAGTGTCCTACAAGGCAGAGATAGCGCTGCCTACAGACCTGGGAGTATGTGATTAAATAGCGATGAAATAGATGACTGCCCGGCCGGAAAGCGAACTTGCAGGCTTGACAAGACACACCCTGAAACGTATGTTTCAAACAAGTGTTTGTCAGGCGGAGTATCCATGGCCCAGTCGGAAACCGTTGAACGCATTCTCGATGCTGCCGAGCAATTGTTCGCGGAAAAAGGATTTGCTGAAACTTCATTGCGGCTGATCACCAGCAAAGCCGGGGTCAACCTCGCCGCAGTGAACTACCATTTCGGCTCGAAAAAGGCCCTGATCCAGGCGGTATTCTCGCGCTTCCTGGGTCCGTTCTGTGCCAGCCTCGACCGTGAACTCGAGCGCCGCCAGGCCAAGGCCGACCACAAGCCGACCCTGGAAGACCTGCTGGAAATGCTCGTGGAGCAGGCGCTGGTGGTTCAGCCACGCAGCGGCAATGACCTGTCGATCTTCATGCGCCTGTTGGGCCTGGCATTCAGCCAGAGCCAGGGCCACTTGCGCCGTTACCTGGAAGACATGTACGGCAAGGTATTCCGCCGCTATATGTTGCTGGTCAACGAAGCCGCCCCGCGTATTCCGCCTATCGAACTGTTCTGGCGCGTGCACTTCATGCTCGGTGCGGCCGCATTCAGCATGTCCGGGATCAAGGCGTTGCGTGCGATTGCCGAGACCGATTTCGGCGTGAACACTTCTATTGAGCAGGTCATGCGCCTGATGGTGCCATTCCTTGCCGCCGGTATGCGCGCTGAAACCGGCGTGACCGACTCGGCCATGGCTGCCGCCCAATTGCGCCCGCGCAGCAAATCCACGCCAGCTGCCGCCAAGGTTTGACCGCTCCGGGTGTGCGCGGCCGCTTGCATCCGCTAAGCTAGCTGCCCATGTCGAATTCAGCTATTTACTCGCAACCTGTTGTCCTCACTGCGCCTGGTGGGGTCAACGGGTTGTGTGCGTTATTTAAGGAAGGTTTATGACTGCTGCCCTGCAAGGTTCTTTGATGGTCGACGTGGCTGGTACTTGGCTGACGGCCGAGGATCGCCACCTGTTGCGCCAGCCTGAGGTCGGTGGCCTGATCATTTTTGCGCGCAATATCGAGCACCCGCGGCAGGTGCGGGAATTGAGCGCGGCGATTCGTGCCGTGCGCCCGGACCTGCTGCTGGCGGTCGACCAGGAAGGCGGTCGCGTACAGCGCCTGCGCCAGGGCTTTGTGCGCCTGCCGGCCATGCGCGCGTTGGCGGACAACCCCAACGCCGAGTACCTGGCCGAGCAGTGCGGCTGGATCATGGCCACTGAAGTACTGGCGGTCGGTCTCGACCTGAGCTTCGCCCCGGTACTGGACCTGGACTACCAGCGCAGCGCCGTGGTCGGCACCCGTTCCTTCGAGGGCAATCCCGAGCGCGCCGCCGTGCTTGCCGGTGCCTTTATCCGAGGCATGAACAGCGCCGGCATGGCCGCCACCGGTAAACACTTCCCGGGCCATGGCTGGGCCGAGGCTGATTCCCACGTCGCGATTCCCAATGATGAACGCAGCCTGGAACAGATTCGCGCCAATGACCTGGTGCCTTTCGCACGCCTGAGCAAGCAGTTGGCGGCAGTGATGCCGGCGCATGTTATCTACCCGCAGGTGGATGCGCAGCCTGCCGGTTTCTCACGCCGCTGGTTGCAGGACATCCTGCGCGGCGAGTTGCAGTTCGATGGGGTGATTTTCAGCGATGACCTGTCGATGGCTGGCGCCCATGTGGTCGGCGACGCCGCCAGTCGGATCGAGGCGGCGCTGACCGCCGGTTGCGACATGGGGCTGGTGTGCAACGATCGTGCGGCGGCTGAGCTGGCGCTGAGTGCGGCGCAGCGCATGAAGGTCACGCCGTCGGCCCGCATCGCGCGTATGCGTGGGCAGGCGATTGCTTCGACTGACTACAAGCAGGATCCGCGCTGGCTCACCGCACTGGGCGCTTTGCGGGATGCACAGCTGATCTAGCGCTTTTCCTGCTTATTGGGCAACGGCGCAAACAACGCCTCGATATCGTCGTTGCCCAACTGCCAATCCCCCGTCGTACGCCCATCCAGCACGCCCGCTGCCAGGTCGGATTTTTCCTTCTGCAGGTGCTGGATTTTCTCCTCCACCGTGCCCCGCGCAATCATCTTATAGACGAACACCGGCTTCTCCTGGCCGATGCGGTATGCACGGTCGGTGGCCTGGTTCTCGGTGGCCGGGTTCCACCAAGGGTCGTAGTGAATCACGGTGTCGGCTTCGGTCAGGTTCAGGCCCACGCCACCGGCCTTCAGGCTGATCAGGAAAATCTGCAACTTGCCGCTCTGGAAATCCTTCACCGGTGTGCGCCGGTCGCGGGTCTGGCCCGTCAACAGGGCGTAAGCGACACCGCGCTTTTTCAGCTCCACTTCGATCAGGCTCAACATCGAGGTGAACTGGGAAAACAACAGGATCCGGCGACCTTCCTCAAACAGCTCTTCGAGCATTTCCATCAGGCTGTCGAGCTTGCCCGAGCTGCTGCCGCGGGTGGGCAGGGTCGCGTCGTTGACCAGGCGCAGGTCGCAGCACACCTGGCGTAGCTTCAGCAGTGCTTCAAGGATGATGATCTGGCTGCGCGCCACGCCTTTGCGGGTGATTTCGTCGCGGACCTTTTTATCCATGGCCAGGCGCATGGTTTCGTACACATCACGCTGAGCCTCATTGAGATCGACCCAGTGAATGATTTCGGTCTTGGGCGGCAGCTCCGTGGCCACCTGCTCCTTGGTGCGGCGCAGCAGGAAGGGTTTGATACGGCCGTTGAGGTGCTGCAATCGCATCTCACTGGCGCGCTTTTCGATGGGAACACGGTAGTCGCGGTTGAAGCTCTTGACGTCGCCCAGCCAGCCCGGCAGCAGGAAGTGGAACAGCGACCACAACTCGCCCAGGTGGTTTTCCAGCGGTGTACCGCTCAGGCACAGGCGCTGCCGGGCATTCAGCTCGCGCGCGGCCTGGGCAGCCTTACTGGAAGGGTTCTTGATGTACTGGGCTTCATCGAGGATCAGCACATGCAAGGGCAGGGCGGCCAGGTGCTCGATGTCCTTGGGTAGCAGGGCGTAGGTGGTCAACAGCAGGTCGTAGTCCTGCAGGCTGGCGAAGTGTTTTTTGCGCGTGGCCCCGTACAGCGCCAGCACCTTGAGTTGCGGGGTGAAGTGCGCCGCTTCGTCGAGCCAGTTGGGGATCAGGCTGGTGGGCATCACCACCATGCACGGCCGGTCCAGGCGTCCGGCGATCTTTTCACTGAGGATATGCGCCAGGGTCTGCAGGGTTTTGCCCAGGCCCATGTCATCCGCAAGTATGCCGCCCACCTCCAGTTGGCGCAGCGACTGCATCCAGCTCAACCCTTCCAGTTGATAAGGCCGCAAGGTCGCGTTCAGGCCTTCGGGCGCCACGCAGGTGAAGTCCTTGATGTCCCGCAGGCGCTGGGCAAAGTTGCGGATCTTCTCGCCGCCCTCCCATTGCAGGGGCAGGTCTTCCAGCGGGTTGAGGCGAATAGCATCGGCCTTGGCCAGGCGCAGCGCGGTGGTGCCGGGCTCCTGCAGGTAAAACTCGCCGAGGGTGGCCAGTACCGGTTTCAGGCGGCCGTAGGGCAGGGCCACTTGCAGCGGGCCGTGGCCGCCATTGGGCAGGCCGGGGATATTCACCAGGATCAGCTCGTCATCCCGGCGCCGCGCGAGTTTTTCCGGGTTGAGGATCTCGGTGTGGGAGCGCATCAGGTTGAGCAGGATCGGCAGCAGGCTCAGGCGCTCACCGTTGACGATAATCCCCAGTTCCAGGTCGAACCAGTCGCGCTCGGGGCCTTCATCGACGGTGGCGTACCAGTCGTCGACGGCGCTCAGGTCAAACCCGAAGTCATCATCGATCTGCAGTTCCCAACCCTCGGCCCGCAGGGTCGGCGAGGCGTTGAGGGTGAAGTTCAGCCAGGCGCTGTCATTGACCATCTCGAACAGCTCGCCGGCGCTTTCCGGCAAGGCCTTGCTCTGGCGCGTGGCGATCTTGAAACCGAGCAGGCGCAGTTGTTCGCGATAGGGCTGCTCCAGCTCGGGATGGCGCTTGATGCGCAGGCTCTGGGTTTCCTGGCGCACGATGATGTCGGCGTTCTTCTGCCCGCTGACATAGTTGCCCAGGTAGTTGAACGACAACGCCGCACGGTGCTGGATATAGCGTTGCATCTTGCCGTTGCGCGGCTCAAATGCGCTGAACTCGACGCTGGCCAGCCACAGGCGCGGCACGGGCACCACATCCTCCATCACCACCTGCGGCAACACCACGCGGTTATCCAGCACGGCCTGGAGTTTTTCCAGCAACTCGGCATCCTGGGCCGCCGCCGGGTAGGCCAGGGTTTCCTGGACCTTGAGCAGCACCGCCGCGATGTGTTTGCAGTTGGTGTGCACCGGGCAGGTACAGCGGCTGTCCACCAGGATCAGCGCGCCCTTGGCAGATTCGCGCAATGAGATGGTCTGCCGGTAAACGTTGCCCCCCGAGCCTTCGCAACTGGCGATGATGGTGCTGTCGCCGGACTCGACGATGCGCACACGGTTTTCCAGGGCATAGCGCCGCCCGCGCTCCAGGCTTTGTTCTTTGAAGCGATTGGCCCATGAAGGGGCCAGGGGTTTGGTCAACGGCGACGTCAGGGGCATGGCGCTGGATCAGTCCTGAATGTCGGGCGGGGGGGCGCTGGGTGGCTTGGCGGTCAACGACGTGATCTTGATCAGCAGTGCCAGGTGGCCGCCGTCCAGGTAGTTGAGCTGGTTGTTCTTGGTGCGCACGTCTTTCTGGCTCAGGTGTTCGCTGGCCACCACACTGCCGTTGCTGTCGAACGTATTGAGCCAGAAGTCCGCATCGATATCCGTGAAACGCCCCAGTTGCAGGCTCAACACGCCCTCGATGGGGAACTGGCCGAACTGCTCCTGGCCGTCGGTGATCGCGATCTTGACCGGCTGCTCGCCGAGGTTCTGTTCCCAGGCCTTGTGCGCCAGCACGGTGAAGCTGTTATCGGCGTTGAGTTTGTCGACGATATTGTTCAGGCGCGGCGGGCTCAGTCTGTCGCCCAATCGCTGCGCGCCTTCATCCCAGTTTTCCGGCGCAGCGCGGCTGTTGAGCGCCGGCTCCGCGTTCTGGCGTACCAGGATCATTTCCACCTGGTACGGACTGTCGGCAAATGCCGAAGGTGCGAGTACCACCAACAATAGGCTCAGAATGCGGAACAGGCGCATTGGGGCGTCCTTCAAGCAGATTTCGGGATGAGGCGCTCGAACAACGCCTCCAATGTATTAAAGCGTTCTTCGGCACGCTCCATCGGCACCATGAACTTGAACAGCGTAGCCCCTTCGAACTTGTAGCGATTGGGCTGGCCCTGGATCAGCTTGATCAGCACCAGTGGGTCCACCGGCGTCTGCGCTTCGAACTCGATACGCCCGCCTTGCGGCCCGGCGTCGACTTTCTTGATCCCAAGCTGCTCGGCCTGCAATTTGAGCAGGGTCAGGCGCACCAGGTTCTTGGTCGGCTCGGGCAGCAGGCCGAAGCGGTCGATCATCTCCACCTGCAGGTCCTTGAGGCCCTCTTCGTCGGTGGCCGAGGCGATGCGCTTGTACAGGATCAACCGTGCATGCACATCCGGCAGGTAGTCTTCGGGGATCAACGCCGGCAAGCGCAGGTTGATTTCCGGACCGCCGCCCAGGGGCTGGTCGAGGTTTGGCTGCTCGCCCTTGCGGATGGCTTTCACCGCGCGTTCGAGCATCTCCATATACAGGGTGAAGCCGACGGCCTGGATCTGCCCGCTCTGGCCATCGCCCAGCAGTTCGCCGGCACCGCGGATTTCCAGGTCGTTGGTGGCCAGCACAAAACCGGCGCCCAGGTCCTGGGTGTTGGCGATCGCTTCCAGGCGCTTCTCGGCGTCCCCGGTGATCTGCTGGCGGGGCGGCGTCAGCAGGTAGGCATACGCCTGGTGGTGACTACGTCCAACCCGGCCGCGCAGCTGATGCAGCTGGGCCAGGCCGAACTTGTCCGCCCGCTCGATGATGATGGTGTTGGCACTAGGCACGTCGATGCCGGTCTCGATGATGGTCGAGGCGATCAGCACGTTGAAGCGCTTGTGGTAGAAGTCGCTCATCACCTGTTCGAGATCGCGTTCGCGCATCTGCCCGTGGCCGATGGCGATGCGTGCTTCCGGCACCAGTTCGGCGAGGTCGGCGGCGCATTTCTCGATGGTTTTTACGTCGTTGTGCAGGTAGTACACCTGGCCGCCGCGCAGCAATTCCCGCAGCAGCGCTTCCTTGACTGTGCTTTTGTTCTGCTCCATCACGAACGTGCGCACCGACAGGCGCCGCGCCGGCGGCGTGGCGATGATCGACAGGTCGCGCATGCCCGACACCGCCATGTTCAGCGTGCGCGGAATCGGCGTGGCGGTGAGGGTAAGGATGTCGACCTCGCTGCGCAGGGCCTTGAGCTGTTCTTTCTGACGCACACCGAAGCGGTGTTCTTCGTCGATGATCACCAGGCCCAGGTTCTTGATCTTTACATCGTCCGACAGCAGCTTGTGCGTGCCGATCACGATGTCGATCTTGCCTTCGGCGAGGTCGGCGACGGCGGCATTCACCTCCTTGGCGGACTTGAAGCGGCTCATCACTTCCACGGTCACCGGCCAGTCGGCAAAGCGGTCGCGGAAGCTGTTGTAGTGCTGCTGGGCGAGCAGGGTGGTCGGCACCAGGATCGCCACTTGCTTGCCGCCGTGTACCGCAATAAAGGCTGCGCGCATGGCCACTTCGGTCTTGCCGAAGCCCACGTCGCCGCACACCAGGCGGTCCATCGGCTTGGGCGCGAGCATGTCGGCGCGCACCGCTTCGATGGTGGTTTGCTGGTCCGGCGTTTCTTCGAAGGCGAAGCCGGCGCTGAAGGTGGCGTAGTCGGCCTTCGGGTCGGCGAAGGCGTACCCTTCGCGCGCCGCACGACGGGCATAGATGTCGAGCAGTTCGGCGGCGACATCGCGCACTTGCTCGGCGGCCTTGCGCTTGGCTTTCTGCCAGGTCTCGGAGCCCAGGCGGTGCAACGGCGCCAGGGCGTCGTCGCTGCCGGTGTAGCGGGCGATCAGGTGCAGGTTGGCCACCGGCACGTAGAGCTTGGCGCCCTCGGCGTATTCCATGGTGAGGAATTCGGCGGCCTGGTTGTCGATCTCCAGGGTCTGCAGGCCCAGGTAGCGCCCGACACCGTGGTCGATATGCACCACCGGCGCGCCTTCGCGCAGTTCCGTGAGGTTTTTGATCACCGCGTCGTTGTTGGCGTCGGCGCGTTTTTCACGGCGGCGACGCTGCATCACGCGCTGGCCGAACAGCGGGCTTTCGGCGATCAGCGCGAGCGCCGGGTCATCCAGCAGCAGGCCTTCGTCCAGTGGCGCGATGGTGATCGCCAGGCGCTCTTTGCTGGCGACAAAATCCGGCCAGCTGTCGACGGTTTTCGGCCGCAGCTTCAGGCGTTCCAGCAGCTCCAGCAGCACTTCACGGCGCCCGGCGGATTCGGCGGTGAACAGCACGCGGCCGGGGAAGTCGCCGAGGAAGTTCGAGAGTGCTTCCAGGGGTTGCGTGGCTTTGGCCTGGATCGCCAGGTCCGGCAACGTCGCCGCAGGGAAGCGCTCGCGGCCGCTGCCGGTGTCCACATCCTGCTGGCTGGCGACCACGCGCGGCCAGTTTTTCAGGCGGGCGAAACAGTCTTCCACCGGCAGGAACAGCTCGGCGGGCGGTAATAAAGGCCGGGAAGGATCGACGCGGCGCTCTTCATAGCGGTTACGCACGTCGTTCCAGAAGTTTTCCGCCGCCTGTTCGATGCCCGGCAACGAGAACACCTGGGTGTCCTGGGGCAGGTAGTCGAACAGGGTCGAGGTTTCGTCGAAGAACAGCGGCAGGTAGTACTCGATGCCCGCCGGGGTAATCCCGCTGCTCAAGTCCTGGAAGATCGGGCAGCGGCGGAAGTCCACGTCAAAGCGTTCACGGAAGCGCGCCTTGAAGCGCGTGACCGCGTCCTTTTGCAGCGGGAACTCCCGTGCCGGCAACAGCTTGATCGACTCGACCTTGTCGATGGACCGCTGGTTTTCCGGGTCGAAGGTGCGCAGGGTCTCGATTTCGTCATCGAACAGGTCGATGCGGTACGGCAACTTGCTGCCCATGGGGAACAGGTCGATCAGCGCACCACGCACGGCGAATTCACCGTGTTCATACACCGTGTCGACGCAGCGGTAGCCGCTGGCTTCGAGTCGCGTGCGCATCTGTTCCACGTCGAGCTTCTGGCCGATATCCAGCACCAGGCTGCTGCCCAGCAGGAACTTGGTCGGCGCCAGGCGGTGCAGGGCGGTGGTGATCGGCACCACCAACACACCGTGGGCCAGTTCCGGCAGGCGGTACAGGCTGGCGATGCGCTGGGAGATGATGTCCTGGTGCGGCGAGAACAGGTCGTAGGGCAGGGTTTCCCAGTCGGGAAAATGCAGCACCGGCAAATCGGGGGCGAAGAAGCTCAGCTCCTGCTCCAACCGTTCGGCGCTTTGGCTGTCGGCGGTAAGCAGCAGGGTAAAGCGCTTGGCTGCGCTGGCAGCCTCGGCAATGGCCAGGCTCAGGGCGGCACCGGGCAGGTTGCCCCAGTGCTGTTTACCTGCCGCGGCAGGGAGAAGCGGTAGACGCAGAACGGGCACGGAAAGTTGAGCTCCAAGCGTTGCGACAAAGTCGGTAATTGTAACGGCCCGGGGTGCCGCCTGTCAGTTGCTGACTGAGCCTATTACGGTTTGTAGGAAATGTAGTGGCTAAGACAAACAAAGCAGCCTTTTGACTCATTATGTAGTGCCGTTTTGCACGGATGTTTCGGAGAGTTACGGACAAGTTGGCGGCACTGCGCCATTGGTGGCCTTCTGAAACCCGCGTGTTTCCTGGCCTGTAGCGGGGTGGTATTTTTTTGCAAGGGCTTTTTGTTGTGGTTGGCGCATTGCTCAACGGGCGGTCGGACGACATAATGTAGCCCCTTTTTTCAGCCCCTACATGTGGAAGGTTCCCGTGACTCAGAAGCCCGACCAGTGTCTTGGTGAATGGATCGACCGTGAAGCACTCGCAGAAGCGATGATCCCGCTTATCGGTCAGCTGTACCGCAATAACAATGTGGTGAGCTCGATCTATGGCCGCAGCCTGATCAACCAATCAGTCATCGCGATTCTCAAGGCGCATCGCTTTGCTCGCCATCGTTCCGCCGACGACAGCGAACTCTCCGTCCACGAAACATTCCCCCTGCTCAAGGCCATGAGCGAGCTCAAGCTCGGCGCGGCTTCGGTAGACCTGGGCAAGCTGGCCTACAAGTTCCGCAAGGAAGGTGCCGGCCGCAGCGCCGAGCAGTTCGTGCGTGAAGAAATGGCCGATGTGGTGGGCCAGCAAAACGCCGCTGCCCGCAAAGGCACCGACGTTGTCCTCTACGGTTTCGGTCGTATCGGCCGCCTGCTGGCGCGCATCCTGATCGAAAAAACCGGTGGCGGCGACGGCCTGCGCCTGCGTGCCATCGTGGTGCGCAAAGGCGCCGAGAACGACCTGACCAAACGCGCCAGCCTGCTGCGTCGCGATTCGGTACACGGTTCGTTCAACGGCACCATCACCATCGACGAAGAAAACAACACCATCACCGCCAACGGCAACCTGATCCAGGTGATCTACGCGAAGAACCCGACCGAGGTGGATTACACCCAGTACGGCATCAAGGACGCCCTGCTGGTGGACAACACCGGCGTATGGCGTGATGCCGAAGGCCTGGGCCAGCACCTGGCCTGCCCGGGCATCGACCGCGTCGTGCTGACCGCGCCTGGCAAAGGCAAGCTCAAGAACATCGTGCACGGCATCAACCACGGTGAAATCACCGCTGACGACAAGATCGTGTCCGCCGCCTCCTGCACCACCAACGCCATCGTGCCGGTGCTCAAGGCCGTTAATGACAAGTTCGGCATCGTCAACGGCCACGTTGAAACCGTTCACTCGTACACCAACGACCAGAACCTGATCGACAACTTCCACAAGGGCGATCGCCGTGGCCGCAGCGCCGCGCTGAACATGGTCATCACCGAGACCGGTGCCGCCACCGCCGCTGCCAAGGCCTTGCCTGAGCTGGCCGGCAAGCTGACCGGTAACGCGATCCGTGTGCCGACGCCGAACGTGTCGATGGCCATTCTCAACCTGAACCTTGAGAAAGCCGCTACCCGTGAAGAGATGAACGAGTACCTGCGCTACATGGCGCTGCACTCCGACCTGCACAAGCAAATCGACTTCGTCAATTCCCAGGAAGTGGTGTCCACCGACTTCGTTGGCTCGCGCCACGCCGGTGTAGTGGACGCGGAAGCGACCATTACCCAGGACAACCGCGTTGTACTGTACGTCTGGTACGACAACGAGTTCGGCTACAGCTGCCAGGTGGTTCGCGTGATGGAAGACATGGCCGGGGTCAACCCGCCTGCGTTCCCGCGCTAAGCCTTTGCACTGAATGAAAAAGCCCCGACTGGTTCGGGGCTTTTTCATGGCTGCGGGTTTTGTGTTGCCGAGCAGGGCCTGATCGGCAGCAGGCTCCTTCCCACATTTCGAGGTGTGAATACCTTCAAATGTGGGAGGGGGCTCGCCCCCGATAGCGGTAGTTCAGCGTATGCCTGCCTAACGGGCAGGCCATTTTCATTTCAGCAGTTTGCCGCGCAAGTCATCGGACAAACCCTTGGGCGCCAGCCAAATGCCCAGGTAGGCCCTTGCCAGCGCGTCATTGCGGCTGCTGAACACCACCTGCCCATTGATCTCCAGGTTCAGGCCACGGCCGGGGCGAAAGTCCAGGGCGTAGCGATCACCGCTGCGGATGTTACGAAAGCTGGCGTGCAACTGGTCGACTTCAAGCTTCAGGCGAGGGCTGGCTTGCTGGCGCTCCAAGGTGGCCGTCGCCGCCTTGATCACATCGTTGCGGTCGATGTCGCGAAAGTAATACAGCACAAGGCGCAGCGGCTGTTGCGAGTCCCATGCCTGCCTGGCGCTCCCATTTTGCGGGGCATACAGCGCAGCCGCGTACACATCCGCCCAGAGGTAGGTGAACACCGTCTGGTTTTTCAGCGCCAGTCCATGGGCTTGCGCAGGAAAATCGGCTTGCCGGAGGCGGTCTGCCTCACTCGCATGCACCACAACCGAAAAAATCATCATTAAACAGAAAACGACATGCCGCATAATGGCCCGTCCTGCAAAGGTGCGTGTCAGCAGTGTAATGCCGGTTTCCTGTTCCTGTAGTAAAGGCAAAACTGGCCTACGACGCGACCAAGGGTTAATGTGCGCGGCGTTGAGCCTTATATAGACTGTGCCCCGGTTCACACACTTGAGCCAAATTGTCCTTCATGACCGCTGGCCGCGGCATGATTTAGCCAGGCGTCCAACCGTGCGCCTGGCCTGTTCTGAGGAGTACGCATGGCTGTCTACAACTACGACGTGGTGGTACTGGGTTCCGGCCCGGCTGGAGAAGGTGCGGCGATGAACGCCGCGAAGGCAGGGCGCAAGGTGGCAATGGTCGATAGCCGTCGCCAGGTCGGCGGTAACTGCACCCACCTGGGCACCATCCCGTCCAAGGCTCTGCGTCACTCGGTGCGCCAGATCATGCAGTTCAACACCAACCCGATGTTCCGGGCCATTGGTGAGCCGCGCTGGTTCTCGTTCCCGGACGTGCTGAAAAGCGCCGAGAAGGTCATCTCCAAGCAAGTCGCTTCGCGCACCGGCTACTACGCCCGTAACCGTGTCGACCTGTTCTTCGGCACCGGCAGCTTCGCCGACGAGCAAACCGTCGAAGTGGTGTGCGCCAACGGCGTGGTCGAGAAGCTGGTGGCCAAGCACATCATCATCGCCACCGGTTCGCGCCCGTATCGCCCGGCGGACATCGATTTCCACCACCCGCGTATCTACGATAGCGACACCATCCTCAGCCTGGGCCACACCCCGCGCAAGTTGATCATCTACGGCGCCGGCGTGATCGGCTGTGAATACGCCTCGATCTTCAGCGGCCTGGGCGTGCTGGTGGAGCTGGTGGACAACCGCGACCAGTTGCTGAGCTTCCTCGACTCGGAAATTTCCCAGGCGTTGAGCTACCACTTCAGCAACAACAACATCACCGTGCGTCACAACGAAGAATACGAGCGGGTCGAAGGCCTGGACAACGGCGTGATCCTGCACCTCAAGTCCGGCAAGAAGATCAAGGCCGATGCCTTGCTGTGGTGCAACGGCCGTACCGGCAATACCGACAAGCTCGGCATGGAAAACATCGGGGTCAAGGTCAACAGCCGTGGCCAGATCGAAGTCGACGAGAACTATCGTACCTGCGTGCCGAACATCTACGGCGCCGGTGACGTGATCGGCTGGCCAAGCCTGGCCAGTGCGGCGCATGACCAGGGCCGTTCGGCGGCCGGCAGCATTGTCGACAACGGCAGCTGGCGTTATGTGAACGACGTGCCGACCGGGATCTACACGATTCCCGAGATCAGCTCGATCGGCAAGAACGAGCACGAACTGACCAAGGCCAAGGTGCCTTACGAAGTGGGCAAGGCGTTCTTCAAGAGCATGGCGCGTGCGCAGATCGCCGGTGAGCCGCAAGGCATGCTCAAGATCCTGTTCCACCGCGAAACCCTGGAAGTCCTCGGCGTGCATTGCTTCGGCTACCAGGCTTCGGAGATCGTGCACATCGGCCAGGCGATCATGAACCAGCCGGGTGAGCAAAATACCCTCAAGTATTTCGTCAACACCACGTTCAACTACCCGACCATGGCCGAAGCCTATCGGGTAGCGGCCTACGACGGCCTCAACCGGCTTTTTTGAGCGGCTCCGGCCGGTGGCCTGAGCCGGCCGGGGAGACCGATTTCAGTAATTCTCGAGGGTGGCAGTGGCCAAACCGGGAAAGTCTGTAATCAGGCTATCTACGCCGAAGTCGGCGAGCCTGCGCATCAGCGCAGGTTCGTTGACCGTCCACACGGACACATGCAAACCCTGGCGCTGGGCTTTTTCCAGGCGTTCGGGGGTGCACAACGTCCAGTTCAACGCCAGCATCTCACAGCCGTAGTTCTGCGCGACCTTCAGCGGGTCGAGCCAGGCATATTCGGCGACGAGCCCGCGTGACAGGTCGGGGGTGAGTTCAACCGCTGCTTTCAACACTTCCCGCGAGCTTGAGGTCACGGTGACCTTGTCCATCAGGCCGAAACGCACGGCCATCTCACGAATGGCCAGCACGGTGGTCGCGGCGCGGGTGCGCGAGGCGCTTTTGACTTCCAGTTGCCAGTGATCGAAGTCGCACTGTTCGAACAGCTCTTCCAGGCGCGGAATCGGGCAAGGCTTGACCCAGCCCGGGCCGCCTTTGCGCGCGTCCATCTTCACCAGGTCTGCTGCCGAATACTCGACGACTTTGCCGCGCCGGTCGGTGGTGCGCTTGAGGGTTGGGTCGTGGATGACCATCAGCTCGCCGTCCATGGACAGGTGCAAATCCAGTTCGCAGCGGCGTACACCGTGCTTGAGACACGCCTGGAAGCTGGTCAGGGTGTTTTCCGGTGCTTCGCCTTTGGCACCGCGGTGGCCGTAGATCAGGGTCACAGTTGCTCCTTTACGCCAGCTTGTCTGGCGGGGTAAATACGAATTCAGGTGTCTTGGGCGTCGCTCTGTTCCCGTGCCAGGCGCCGTTCCTGCGCCTGTTTCTGCAGGATGTAGCGCGCCAGCAGCTGGCGTTGGGCATCGGTCATGGCTTCGAATTCCGTGCCGACGTCAAAGCCTGTGCCCTTGGGATCGCAATGGGTGACCCGCGCGCGCAGCAGCAGGCCGAGCGCCTGGGGCATCAGCACCAGCTTGACCGCCAGGTGCGCACCCACCGTCAGGGGGGAGGGGTGTTGGAAATCGATGCCGCCTTCGGAGATGATCACCGGTTGCGGGGCGCCGACCTCATCCAGCAGGCCGCGGGCCATGATTTGGCTGAGCAAGTCCAGGCGTTTGTTCTGCACCCGGAGAAAGGCCACGAGGGTGCGATCCTTCTCGCTGAGCTGGCGCAGCAGGTGCTGGGCTTCAAATTCGCTCAGGTGCAGTTCACTGAGCAGATTGAACAGCGGTGAATCATCCAGCAACACTTCCTTGCTCGCCGCTTCGGGGGCAGACAGGCTTTTGATTTGGAGTGCGATCATGTCGTCGATACGGTAGTATTCGCGGCGCTCTTCTTCATCTAATGTCGACATGGCGAACCCCAGGTAACGGTAATGGTCTGAGTGTAAAGCTGCTTACCAGACCCCGCCACCGGGACGTCTTCTTTTCCTCCGAACAAGCCCCGACATGTTCAGACCTCTCTTCGTATTTATTGGCACGCGTTATACCCGTGCAAAGCGTCGCAATCATTTTGTGTCGTTCATTTCCTTGACCTCGATGATCGGTCTCGCCCTTGGCGTGGTCGTGATGATCGTAGTGCTGTCGGTGATGAACGGCTTCGATCATGAGATGCGCACCCGCGTGCTGGGCATGGTGCCCCACGCGACCATCGAGGGCGATGCGCCCATCAGCGACTGGCAAAGCCTGGCCGCCAAGGTCAAGCAGAACCCCAAGGTAGTGGCCGTGGCGCCGTTTACCCAGATGCAGGGGCTGCTGACCAACGACGGCAAGGTGCAGAAAATCCTGCTCAATGCCATCGACCCGGCCCAGGAACGCAACGTCTCGATCATCGACAAGTTCATGTTGCAGGGCAAACTCGACGATCTGGCCCCCGGCAGCTTTGGCATTGTCATCGGTGACAAGGCGGCGGCCAAGCTCGGCGTAGGCATCGGCGACAAGCTGACCTTCGTCGCGCCGGAAGTCACCGTGACGCCGGCCGGCATGTTCCCGCGCATGAAGCGCTTTACCGTGGTCGGCACTTTCCACGTCGGCGCCGGCGAGATCGACGGCTACCTCGGCCTGACCAACCTCACCGACCTGGCCCGCCTGCATCGCTGGCAGCCGGACCAGGTGCAAGGCCTGCGCCTGAAGTTCAACGACTTGTTCGATGCCCCGCGCGGCGCCTGGGAAATCGCCCAACACCTGGGTGAAAGCCAGTACTACGCCCGCGACTGGACTCGCACCCACGGCAACCTGTACCAGGCCATCCGCATGGAAAAAGCCATGATCGGCCTGCTGTTGCTGCTGATCGTCGCCGTTGCCGCCTTCAACATCATCTCCACGCTGGTGATGGTGGTGAATGACAAGAAGGGCGACATCGCCATCCTGCGCACCCTCGGCGCCACGCCGGGGCAGATCATGGCGATCTTCATGGTGCAGGGCACCGTGATCGGCGTGGTCGGCACCTTGATCGGCACCGCGGTAGGCATTTTGGCCGCGCTGAATGTGAGTGCCGCCATCGCCTTGCTTGAAAAGGTGATCGGCCACAAGTTCCTCAACGCCGACGTCTACTTCATCGATTACCTGCCGTCCCAGGTGCAAGCCCAGGACGTGCTAATGGTGGGCGGCGCCGCGTTGGTCCTGAGTTTCCTTGCCACCCTGTATCCAGCCTGGCGCGCGGCACGTACCCAGCCAGCACAGGCCTTACGTTATGAGTGAATCGGGCATGAGTGAAAAAGCAATCCTGAGCTGCCGCAACCTGGGCAAATCCTACGAGGAAGGCCCGGAATCGGTCGTGGTGCTGTCCAACCTGCAACTGGAACTGCATCCCGGCGAGCGCGTGGCGATCGTCGGCAGTTCCGGTTCCGGCAAAAGTACCTTGCTCAACCTGTTGGGCGGCCTCGATACGCCGTCCCAGGGCAGCGTATGGCTGGCCGGTGAAGAACTGTCGGCCCTGAATGAAAAGGCCCGTGGCCAGTTGCGCAACCGTTCGTTGGGCTTTGTGTACCAGTTCCACCACCTGTTGCCGGAATTCACCGCCCTGGAAAACGTGTGCATGCCGTTGCTGATCGGCAAGACCGCGATCCCGGAAGCGCGCCAGCGCGCCAAGGCGTTGCTCGAGCGCGTCGGCCTCGGCCATCGCCTGGAGCACAAGCCGGCCGAACTGTCCGGCGGTGAGCGCCAGCGTGTGGCGATTGCCCGTGCCCTGGTGAACAACCCGGGGCTGGTGATGCTCGACGAGCCCACCGGCAACCTCGACTCCCACACGGCCCAGGGCATCAAGGACTTGATGCTGGAACTGAGCACCCAGATGCGCACTGCGTTCCTGGTGGTGACCCATGACATGAGCATGGCCCGCCAGATGGACCGTGTGCTGCACCTGCAGGAAGGTCATCTGGTCGCCATCTGACCTGTTTCAAGCCCGGTGCCTGACGCCGGGTTTTCTATTTTTCCAACGGTGCCCGCGAATGTTCAGACCGTTATCGATTTTCATCGGCACGCGCTATACCCGCGCCAAGCGCCGCAACCGTTTTGTTTCGTTCATCTCGATGACCTCGATGATCGGCCTCGCCCTGGGCGTGCTGGCGATGATCGTGGTGCTATCGGTGATGAACGGCTTTCAGCGTGAAATGAGCTCGCGCATCCTTGGCATGGTGCCCCACGCCACTATCGTCGGGGTGAACCCGATCGACGATTGGCAGCCGGTGGCCGCTGCGGCGATGAAGAATCCGCAAGTGACTGCCGCCGTACCGTTCACGCAGATGGACGGCATGTTCTCCTACAAGGGCGCGATGCAGCCGATTGAGATCAGCGGCGTCGATCCGGCCCAGGAAGGCAAGGTGTCGATCGTGGCCCAGCATATCGTGCAGGGCAAACTGGAAGACCTGAAGCCCGGCGAGTTCGGCGTGGTGGTCGGCGAAATCACCGCCCGGCGTTTTCGCCTGAATGTGGGCGACAAATTGACCCTGATCGTCCCGGAAATCAGCAGTGCGCCCGGTGGTATCACCCCGCGCATGCAGCGTCTGAACGTAGTGGGTATCTTCAAGGTCGGCGCCGAGCTGGATGGCTCCATGGCCCTCATCCACATGGCTGACGCCGCCGAGATACAGCATTGGCAGCCGAACCAGGTGCAGAGCGTGCGCCTGGCGTTGAAAGACCTGTACGCAGCGCCCAAGGTCTCGGCGGACATCGCCGCCAGCCTCGGCAGCGGCTACAAGCCCGATGACTGGACCCACACCCAGGGCAGCCTGTTCAGTGCGATGAAGATGGAAAAGACCATGATCGGCCTGTTGTTGCTGATGATCGTCGCCGTCGCGGCGTTCAACATCATCGCCACGCTGATCATGGTGGTGAACGACAAGGGTGCGGACATCGCGATCCTGCGCACCATCGGCGCCACGCCACGGCAGATCATGGCGATCTTCATGGTGCAGGGCACGGTGATCGGCATTGTCGGCACCTTGATCGGCGGCGTGCTGGGGGTGATTGCGGCGCTGAACGTGAGTGAGCTGGTGGGCTGGCTGGAGCGGGTGAGCGGGCAGCATATCTTCAGTTCGGATGTGTACTTCGTCAGCAACCTGCCTTCGGAGCTGCAAAGTGGCGATGTGGTGCTGATTTGTACGGCCGGGTTTGTGTTGAGCTTCCTGGCGACGATTTACCCGGCGTATCGGGCGGCGAAGATTGAGCCGGCGCATGCCCTTAGGTATTCGTAGTCTTTAAGACCGCTATCGGGGGCAAGCCCCTCCCACATTTGAATGTATTCACGGATCAACGTGTGGGAGGGGGCTTGCCCCCGATAGGGCCGGCCTGGCTTGCATCAATTTCCCCTGGGCAACTCAATCACAAACCTTGTCCACCCCGCCGCGGATTCACAAAAAATCCTCCCCCCGTGTGCCCGCACAATCGACTGGGTAATCGCCAATCCCAGCCCCGCATGCTCGCTGCTGCCTTCATGGCGCGCCGGGTCGGCTCGGTAGAACCGGTCGAACAGCCTCGGCAACACGTGCGCTGGAATACCTTCCCCGCTGTTTTCTACCGTCAGTGTCACGCCCCGTACGCCTTCAACCATCCGCACGCGCACTTGGCCGCCGGCCGGGGTAAACCTGAGGGCGTTATCCAGCAGGTTCGACAGGGCCCGGCGCAGCATGCCGCGATCGCCGGCGGTTTGTGCGCCGCCTTCGCGTACCAGCGAGACCTGTGCGTCTTCTGCCAGCAACGCGAAAAACTCCAGCAACGTCTCCACTTCATCCGCCAGCACCAACGGCTCGCGCTTGGGCACCAGCAAGCCGTGGTCCGCCTTGGCCAGGTACAGCATGTCATTCACCAGCTGCGCCATCCATTGCAGCTCTTCCAGGTTGCTGTGCAGCGCTTCGCGGTAATCCTCCAAGAGGCGCGGTTGGGTCAGGATGACCTGGGTCTGGGTCAGCAGGTTCGACAGGGGCGTGCGCAGTTCATGGGCAATGTCGGCGGAGAAGGCCGACAGGCGTTGGAAGGCGTCGTCCAATCGCCCCAGCATGGCATTGAAGGCCTGGGCCAGTTCGGCCAGTTCCGCCGGCATTTGCTGCTGAGGCAGGCGTTGGGTCAAGGAGTGGGCCGACACACTGGCAGCCACTTCGCCCATGCGCCGCAACGGCCGCAAGCCACTGCGTGCAGCCCAGGCGCCCAGCAGCGCGGTGGCCAGGGCCGATAGGCCGACGGTGAGCCAGATCAAATGTTGCATGCGTTGCAGGAAGTGCTGGTGATGGGTGATGTCGAGCATCAGGGTCAGTTGCGGTGAGGCGGGCTGGCCGGGCCTCAAGGGGACGTTGTACACGCGGTAGTCGGTGCCGGCGTTCTGCAGGGTGTGCAGGCCAGGCGCCTCGGGCAGGCTGACGCTTGGCGCATCGTCCAGCCAGCGCTGGCCGGCGGCGGTGATGCGCAATGTCAGGTCAGGCTGGCGATTGAGCTCGGCTCGCAGCTGCGCTTCGCGTTGGGCGAATGAGTCCAGTGATTCGACGCCCTGCAAGGTACTGCGCAGCGCCACCAGCTTGCTGTCGAGTTGCTGTTGGTCCAGCTCAATGAAGTGCGCCTCGCTGGCACGGTTGAACAGCACGCCGGCGAACAACGAGACCACCGCGGTGCACGCCGCAAACAGCAGGGCCAGGCGGCTGGCCAGGGACAGACGCTGGATCAATGGCTGCGCTCCTCCAGCACATAACCCATGCCGCGCACGGTATGGATCAGCTTGGTGGGGAAAGGATCGTCGACTTTCAGGCGCAGGCGCCGGATCGCGACTTCGATGATGTTGGTGTCACTGTCGAAATTCATGTCCCATACTTGGGAGGCAATCAGCGACTTGGGCAGGACTTCGCCCTGGCGGCGCAGCAGCAGCTCCAGCAGGGAGAATTCCTTGGCGGTGAGGTCGATGCGCTGGCCGTCCCGTTCGACGCGGCGGCGGAGCAGGTCCAGGCGCAGGTCGGCCAGTTGCAGGGCGGTTTCCTGCGGCGTGCTGCTGCCACGGCGCAACAGGCTGCGTACCCGCGCCAGCAGTTCGGAGAAGGCAAAGGGCTTGACCAGGTAATCGTCGGCACCCAGTTCCAGGCCGTGCACCCGGTCTTCCACGGCATCCCGGGCGGTCAGAAACAGCACCGGGATCTCCAGGCCGGCACTGCGCACCGCTTGCAGGATTTGCCAGCCGTCGCGACCGGGCAGCATCACATCCAGGATCAACAGGTCATAATCGCCGGTCAGCGCCAGGTGCTGGCCGCTGGTACCGTCGGCCACCAGTTCGGTGGTGAAGCCCGCCTCGGCCAGGCCTTGGCGCAGATAGTGGCCGGTTTTCGGTTGGTCTTCGACGATCAGCAATTTCATGGGCGGCTCTTGGCAACAGTTCACGAGGGGCTTTATACCCTGGGTGCCAGGGGAAGGGCGCAACCTGACAAAGTTGTAATCTAGCAGTCAGCTGGTTGGCAGCGGCGCACTCTTAGAGTGCTGTCCAAGCAGGTTGCACACTTTTTGGAGAATCGAGATGGCATTGCGTACACCCCTGTTGTTGGCGGGCTGCCTGTTGGCGTTGAGTTTCAATGCAATGGCGGATGCGGCCCATACCTATGCGTTCGGCCAGCCGGCACCGGCGGATAAGGCCACACGCACCGTGGAAGTGACGCTGCAGGATATTTCCTTTTCGCCCACGTCCCTGGACGTCAAGGCCGGTGAGACGGTGCGCTTTGTACTGGTCAACAAAGGCCAGTTGCTGCATGAATTCAACCTCGGTGACGCGGCGATGCACGCCGAACACCAGAAGGAAATGCTGCAGATGCAGGCCAGCGGCATGCTCACTTCCACGGGAATGGGCAAGATGGATCATAGTGCCATGGGCCACGGTGAAATGGGCGGCATGAAACACGACGATCCCAACAGCGTGCTGGTGGAGCCCGGCAAGACCGCTGAGCTGACCTGGACGTTCACCAAGGCCACCGACCTGGAGTTTGCCTGCAACCTCCCCGGGCATTATCAGGCGGGCATGGTCGGCAAGCTGACCGTTGAGTAAGGCGTTTCTTAAGGGCGGGGGCAAAGGCTGGTAGACTGGCGCGGTTTATTTAGCCAGGTTTCCGCCATGCATCCCGCAGCCGAACATTCGCCGCTGGGCAAGTCCAGTGAATACATTTCCACCTACACCCCTTCGTTGCTGTTCCCGATTCCACGCGCCGCCAAATGGGCCGAGCTGGGCCTGAGCGCCGAGACCCTGCCGTACAAGGGCGTGGATTTCTGGAACTGCTTCGAGTTGTCCTGGCTGCTGCCGTCGGGCAAGCCGGTGGTGGCCATCGGTGAGTTCAGCATCCCCGCCGACTCGCCGAACATCATCGAGTCCAAGTCGTTCAAGCTGTACCTCAACTCGCTGAACCAGACCGCGTTCACCGATACACCAAGCCTGGAAGCGACCCTGCGCACCGACCTCAGCGCCGCCGCCGGCAAGCCTGTTACCGTGCGTATCCGCAGCTTGGCCGACATTGAGGCCGAAGGCGTGATGGCGTTGCCGGGCACGTGCATTGACGATCTGGATATCAGTGTCAGCAACTACGAACACCCGCGCCCGGAGCTGCTGCGTTGTGATGACTCGCGCATTGTCGAGGAGAGCGTGCACAGCCACCTGCTCAAGTCCAACTGCCCGGTGACCAGCCAGCCCGACTGGGGCAGCGTGGTGGTGGAGTACCGTGGTTCGGCGTTGGATCACGGGAGTTTGCTGGAATACCTGGTGAGCTTTCGCCAGCACTCGGATTTCCATGAACAGTGCGTGGAGCGCATTTTCCTCGACCTGCAGCGTTTGCTGAAGCCGGAGAAGTTAACGGTGTATGCGCGCTATGTGCGGCGCGGCGGGTTGGATATCAACCCTTACCGCAGTACTGAGGATGTGGCGTTCCAGAACGTGCGCCTGGCCCGTCAGTAAGCAAAGGTGGGAGGGGGCAAGCCCTCTCCTACCTTTTGGTTCTGCGCCTGGCTTGGGCTCGGGTCAGATCCCCATATTGCCCAAGGTGATCATGATATTGCGCAGTGTCCCGGAAATCACCGGGTGCTCAGCGTCGAACTCTATGGCAGCTTGGCTCACATCGTCGGAAATACTCGGCGTTTGAGTGGCTGGTTCAAGTTCAAGTTGCAATTCAAACTTGGCAATCAAGGCTTGCAGAGCATCACGTTTTTCTTCCGACAGCGGCGGCTCCTGTTCCAGCTGCCCGCGCAGGATCTCGACCTGTTCTTCCAGTTTTTTGCGATCAGGCATGACGTTCTTCCTTTTATCGATAGGCACTGGCATAGACCACGGCACGCCGTGAAAGGTCTACGGACTGACCTGTAGATTAATCCACGGGCGCCGACTGTGCATGATCTCGATCAGGGCTTCTCGCCTTTGAGCTGGCGCAGGCTGATGTCGGCCAGGCAGGTGCCGAGTTCACCGAGGTGATCGATCACCGAGTGGACCCCCAGGCCATAGAGCTCAACGGTGGCTTTGCCGCGCTTGTGCTCGCGTTCCTTGTCGCTCAACGCGTGCCACTGCTCAGGCGCCAGACCGCACAGCGAACCACAGGAGGCCAGGCCAATGGTCCACAAGCCGGCATTCAGGCCCGATTGCAACAGGCGCGGTTCGCCGCTGACCAGTACGCAACCTTCCAGGCGTTCAATGTTGAGTTCCATCAAGGCTTGCCAGCAGGCATGAGGGGCGGGCCAGCGGATGGAGGAGGGGGATGCGGCTTTGAGCCAGCCGGGCAGTACGGCGGCCAGTGGTGTGGTTACCGAAGGCGGCAGTTCATCCAGCCAGGCACAGGGGACGCCTTGTTCCTTGAGGCTGCGCAGGATTTTCAGGGCGCCGGGTGTGGCTTGGGAGTCCGGGGAGGGTGAATCGGTGCGCGCCCGGGAACCAAAGTCCACCAGGCAACCACTCAGGCCAAACAGAACAGCAGTCAAGGCGGGCGCGTTGGCGATGGCTATCTCGGCGTGAGGCATGTCGACATCCCTGAAATAGCTGTGACGCTATCGGGGCAGGATGACAAGCAGATGACAGCGGGGTAATTGTAGGAAAATTGTCCATTTGTGTTAGGACGATTCCTAGCAGCTGCCTAATTGGGTACTTCCGTCATATACTGACGGCCTTATTCAGGGCATAGCGCCCATGACAGACCATTCAAGGAGCAAAAGCTATGCGCTGGAGCCACTACTTCGCTCAGCTATCGGTGTGTGCCACTGTCCTGCTGGCGCCTTTCGCTGCACAGGCTGCATCGGAAGATGATCCATGGGAAAGCGTCAACCGCCCGATCTTCACCTTCAACGACACCGTTGATACCTACGCCCTCAAGCCATTGGCCCAAGGCTATCAGTGGATCACCCCGCAATTTGTCGAAGATGGTATCCACAACTTCTTCCGCAATATCGGCGATGTCGGCAACCTGGCCAACAACGTGCTGCAGCTCAAACCCCACAATGCCGGGGTCGACACTGCGCGCTTGCTGGTTAACACCACGTTCGGCGTGCTGGGCTTTATCGACGTCGGCACCAAAATGGGGCTGCAACGCAGTGATGAAGACTTCGGCCAGACCCTCGGTTACTGGGGCGTGGGCAGCGGTCCCTACGTGATGATCCCGCTGCTGGGCCCGAGCACCTTGCGTGATGCACCGTCCAAATACGTGGACAGCTACACCCAACCGTACCGCTATATGAACGATATCGGCTGGCGCAACAGCACCATGGGCCTGAACATCGTTGACACCCGTGCCAGCCTGCTCGACAGCGAGAAACTGATCACCGGCGACAAGTACACCTTTATCCGCAATGCCTACCTGCAGAACCGCGAGTTCAAGGTCAAGGATGGCAAGGTCGTCGACGACTTTTAAGCTGTGATGTTTTGAAATGAAAAAAGGCGACCCTGGCGGTCGCCTTTTTTGTGCGCGGGTTTCAGCGCATTTTCAGGATCCTAAGCCCGAGTTGTTGCTCGTCGCCCACGGTTTTGGTCCAGACCACTTCCGTGTCAGCCTCCAGGCCCTTGAGCGCCGCGTGCTCTGAATCAATGCGCACGGTGAGCAGGTCTCCCACCGCGAACTGACGCGGTGCCTGCACCTGCATCCCGGAGCTGGAAAGGTCCACGCAAACCCCGGCAAACTCCTGGCCTTCGTAGAGCAAAGATACTTCGGCATCCACCCGCATGCGGATGAAATCGCGTTTTTCGGCGTAGTCGCGCTCGTGTTCGCCCATCGGTTCCATCCTTACTTTGTGTTGTGGTCTTGGCTGTTCTTATAACTCCCGGTGATTTGCGATGTAAAGACGCCCGGCGACCATCGGCATGAGCTTGAAACCCCCGGCGGATGGGAGTACCGTCTGCGCCTTAGAAGGGCACCTCTGCTTTACAGTTGTGCATGGGGAAAATCCCATTGCGTTGTAGTACAGAGAGGCTAGAAAGCGAATCCAGTACGTGAGCCCGGCCATTGCCGAGCCACCTACGCCAACCTAATTCTGGCGCCGTTTGCCCACATGCAAAAAACCAGTGCCACGCTGCTGATAATCGATGACGACGAAGTAGTGCGCGCGAGCCTTGCGGCCTATTTGGAAGACAGTGGCTTCAGCGTCCTGCAGGCCAGTAATGGCCAACAGGGTCTCCAGGTATTCGAGCGCGACCAGCCCGACCTCGTGATCTGCGACCTGCGCATGCCCCAGATGGGCGGCCTGGAGCTGATTCGCCAGGTGACCGAGCTTGCCCCGCAGACGCCGGTGATTGTCGTGTCCGGTGCCGGCGTCATGAACGATGCCGTCGAAGCGTTGCGTCTGGGCGCTGCCGACTACCTGATCAAGCCCCTCGAAGACCTGGCGGTACTGGAGCACTCTGTGCGCCGCGCCTTGGATCGTGCGCGCCTGCTGGTCGAGAACCAGCGCTACCGCGAAAAGCTCGAAACCGCCAACCGCGAACTCGAAGCCAGCCTTAACCTGCTCCAGGAAGACCAGAACGCCGGTCGCCAGGTGCAGATGAACATGCTGCCGGTCAGCCCCTGGACCATCGACGAATTCCAGTTTGCTCACCAGATCATCCCGTCGCTGTACCTGTCGGGCGATTTTGTCGACTATTTCCGTGTAGACGAGCGGCGTGTCGCGTTCTACCTGGCCGATGTCTCCGGCCATGGTGCTTCCTCTGCTTTTGTCACCGTGTTGTTGAAGTTCATGACCACACGGCTGTTGTTCGAATCCAAGCGCAATGGCACCTTGCCGGAGTTTACCCCCTCCGAGGTGCTGGGCCACATCAACCGAGGCCTGATCAGCTGCAAGCTGGGCAAACACGTGACGATGGTAGGCGGCGTGATTGATGAAGAAACCGGTCTTTTGACCTACAGCATCGGCGGTCACCTGCCGATGCCTGTTTTATACACTCCCGACAGTGTGCGTTACCTGGAAGGGCGTGGTCTGCCCGTAGGCTTGTTCAATGAAGCTACTTACGAAGACCACATCCTGGAGCTGCCGCCGACGTTCAGCCTGACGCTGATGTCCGACGGCATCCTGGACCTTCTTCCAGAGCCTACACTCAAAGAGAAAGAAGCCGCCTTGCCCCAGAAGGTCAAGTCGGCGGGCGGCAGCCTGGATGGCCTGCGGCAGGTTTTTGGATTGGCCACGCTAGGGGAGATGCCGGATGATATCGCCCTATTGGTGTTGAGCAGGAATCTTTGATGAGTACCGGAAGAATCCAATTCGCCGAGCAAGACGGGACCTTCGTCCTGAAGTTTGTCGGTGAAGTGCGCCTGACCTTGTGTTCGGCGCTGGATGCGACGATTGAGCGGATTTTCACGGCGTTGAATTTCTCGGCGATCGTGATCGATCTGACCGAAACCCGCAGCATCGATAGCACCACCCTTGGGCTGTTGGCCAAGTTGTCCATTCTGTCCCGGCAGAAGGTCGGCCTGTTGCCGACCGTCGTCACCACCCACGAAGACATCACCCGTCTGTTGCAGTCCATGGGCTTCGACCAGGTGTTCAACATCGTTGATCGCCCGATCCCTTGCCCGGAATGCCTCACCGACCTGCCGTCCCAGGATCAGTCCGAGGAAGTGGTGCGGGTCAAGGTGCTGGAAGCGCACAAGATCCTGATGGGCCTCAACGAGTCCAACCGCGAAGCCTTCCACGACCTCGTCAACGCCCTCGAGCGTCACTGATCCCAGGGATCGCCTGCTACTTTAGGGACAGCAGAGCAAAAAAGGGCGGTACCCTCACAGGTACCGCCCTTTTTGTCGCCTGCGCCGTTTACAGCTTGGCGGACAACAGTGCCTCAAGCTTCTCCTGGTCCCGGGCAAACTGACGAATCCCCTCCGCCAGCTTCTCAGTCGCCATCGCATCCTCGTTGGACTCCCAACGGAACTGCGCTTCAGTCAGATGCACTCGCGCTTCTCCGGCGTGCCCTGGCGACAACTTGCGTTCCAGCTTGCCGTCATCCGCCGCCAGCTTCTCCAGCAGGTCCGGGCTGATGGTCAGGCGATCACAGCCGGCCAGCTCTTCAATCTGGCTCAGGTTGCGGAAACTCGCACCCATCACCACGGTCTTGTAGCCATTAGCCTTGTAGTAGTTGTAGATGCGTGTCACCGACTGCACGCCCGGATCATCAGCGCCGGTGTAGTCGTTGCCATTGGCTTTCTTGTACCAGTCGTAGATACGGCCTACGAACGGTGAAATCAGGAACACGCCGGCTTCTGCGCACGCCACCGCCTGGGCAAACGAGAACAGCAGGGTCAGGTTGGTCTGGATGCCTTCTTTTTCCAGCTTCTCCGCCGCGCGGATGCCTTCCCAGGTGGACGCGATCTTGATCAGCACGCGGTCACGGCTAACCCCAGCTTTGTCGTACAGGTCGATCAGACGGTGCGCACGCTTGAGTACGGCGTCAGTGTCGAACGACAGGCGGGCATCCACCTCGGTGGAGATGCGCCCTGGCACGACCTTAAGGATCTCCTGGCCCACAGCCACCGCGAAACGGTCGCTGGCCAGGCCGACATCACCGTTGCAATCCTGCACACACTCATCCAGCAGCTTGGCATAGCCCGGAATCGACGCGGCCTTGAGCAGCAGGGAAGGGTTGGTAGTGGCGTCTTGGGGCTTGAGCTTGGCGAGGGTGGAAAAATCGCCGGTATCGGCTACGACAGTAGTGAATTGCTTGAGTTGTTCCAGCTTGGAAGTCATGGGCGTGCTCTGTCCTATGGGTCTGATGACATTACCCGAGCGCTGGCAGGCGCTCAAGGGCGCAAATGCGTTCGATCGTTTGCGAGGGCAACAACCTGAAAACAGCCGTTTGAATGCCCGGCCGTAGTGCTGAATAGGAGGCCAGAACGGCCGACAGGTTCAACCCGACTGCCCGATGACACTTGGATAGCGCCTTCATGCCAACTGACTCCTTCCCTGGCACACACCGCACCAAATGTGGGAGGGGGCTTGCTCCCGATGGCAGTGTGTCGGCTCATCCAATAACCAACTGCCCCCCCCCCCTGCAAGCTATCCAATCAACGCCCTTCCAACAAAGCCCCAGCCTGATCAAGCAATGCCAATGGATCCGCAGCCTTATGGATATCCACCGACAACAACTGCCTGAATCTGCGCGCCCCAGAAACCGGTGCCCAACCCCAACACATGCCGCGTAATGTGATGCATCGTCCCGCCAGTCGCCAAATGCTCAGCAATATAAGGCCGCAACTGCGCCAACGCCTCCGCCCGACTGATCACAGGCTGCGCGCTACCAAACAACTGCTGATCCACCTCCGCCAGCAGATACGGATTGTGATAAGCCTCGCGGCCCAGCATCACCCCGTCAAACGTCTGTAAATGCTCATGGCATTGCTCCAGCGTCTTGATCCCGCCGTTGAGAATAATCTCCAGCTCAGGGAAATCCTGCTTCAACTGCGCCGCCACGTCATACCGCAACGGCGGAATGTCGCGGTTTTCCTTCGGCGACAAGCCCTCAAGAATCGCAATCCGCGCATGCACGGTGAAACTGGTGCAGCCGGCGTCCTTCACCGTCCCGACGAAATCACACAACTGGGCATAACTGTCCCTGCCGTTGATGCCGATACGGTGCTTCACCGTTACCGGAATCGACACCGCATCACGCATCGCCTTCACACAATCGGCCACCAGGGCCGGGTGAGCCATCAGGATCGCGCCGATCATGTTGTTCTGGACGCGGTCGCTGGGGCAGCCGACGTTCAGGTTCACTTCGTCGTAACCGGCAGCCTCGGCCATACGGGCGCAGGCTGCCAGGTCTGCGGGGACACTGCCGCCGAGCTGGAGCGCGAGCGGGTGCTCGGCTTCGTTATGACGCAGGAAGCGGTCATGGTCGCCGTGGAGGATTGCGCCGGTGGTGACCATCTCGGTGTAGAGCAGGGCGCGTTTGGAGAGCAGGCGCAGGAAGAACCGGCAGTGGCGGTCGGTCCAATCCATCATTGGGGCGACGGAGAAGCGGCGGGAGAAAGTAGCAGTGTGTAGGGACATTGGGGATCTGAGTCAACGAGGCGAATTGGGCGCAGTTTATCAGGGATGGATCTAGGCTGTGGGAGACGCTTGTTTTGCGGTATTCACCACTTCGAACGCGGACATTGCCGTGTATGGAATATGCCGAGGATTTACAGGCGATCACTGCGAGCCCGACATGCGATCAGGTAGGACCAGTTGGCTACTGCCCATTCGCGGTTGTGTTTGACCCGGCCTCCGTCGATCAACCAGCCGGCAACCTGAACCCTCCCTGTCCCCCAGCAAAGTTTCATAATTCCTTCCACCGTTGAGGTCTACGATCTTCCTCAAGTGAAGCCCCCACGGTCCAGCCCACAGGGAACTGAAAAATGATTTTGAACCTCGTCAAAGTCGTGATGATTACCGGCGCGTTGCTGTTGGGCGCTTGTTCTTCGGGTGCGCCGGGCATGAGTGGCGACCCTTGCTTTTCAGGCGGATGCCAGGCGTTTGGTGACCACAGCTCCAGCAAGGCTGCCAAAGCTAATTTTGGCGGTAGTGGCCTGGGGAGTAGTTATGGGGAATATGGGACGGGGTTGTTGCATGATGATTGATGGCGCATATGGCCCGGCGGGGGCAAGCGCCCTTGTCGCCGGGGGAGGTGAGTCAGCCTGTTATCACAACCCCATTATGGAAAATCTCGCGCCTGGCGCGGCGGCTGATGTTCTCATGTTTGCTTGACGTGTAGATTTCGTCAAAACGACGGCGATCAATGCCCTCGTAGTTGCCAAGTTCTTGCAGCACCCTCCGGTCGTAATCCTCTTCGATCATGAACCGGAAAATTTCCCGCCGATAATAGAACCCGAATTGAAACGCCAGTACCTCGGTCAAGTAGTCCGTTGGCGTGAGAAAGCAGTTTTCCAGGTCGATGGCCTTGGCGTGCGTCGGCTGCTCCAGGTTGATCATCACATTGTTTGCCCAGAAGTCCATATGCACCACGCCTTTGCTGTGCAGGCAGTGCAACAGTTTGAACGACGCGGTGATCAGGCTCTGGATGTCACGCTCCTGCTTGAGCCATTCCAGGCCATTGAGGTGGCCCTCCAGCATCTCGGTAAAGATGAAGAATTCCTGGATCAGGCCAAGCGCTGACTTTCGATAACCGAACCCATACAAGCCAGCAACCGGCGCACCGCGTTTCTGGGCGCCGAGGGTGTTGATGACTTCTTCGACCGGCCAGTCAAACGCACCGTCCCGCTTGGCGCGCCCGAAGGTCACGCGCAATTTGGGCCTGAGGCTGTCCAGCGGCTGGGACTTGGCGAACAGGTTGGCTTCCATCCCTTTGAGCGGTGCGCTGATGCGATCTGTCAGTTGGTGGCGCGTGTCGATCAGGTCCTGAATCGCCTGCTGCGTTTTGTGGTCGGTGGTGTCGGTGGTGAAGATCGTCGCTTTGCGATGAGTGATGGTCGTCGGAAAACTTTGCAATACACCTGTGTCAGGAAAGCTCAAAACACGTCCTTGTCATTGGGAATAAATATGACGGATATGTTACAGCTTGTACTTATTGGATCCAACCTGAACTTTACCTGAACGAAAATGAAATAGTCTAACTGCGCCGATTCTTCACTGTTCATGGCGATTGAAATGTGCTTATAGCCCTGGGGCTTGAGCTTAATGCCCTCCCTGCATCCGCCGTGCTATCAGGTAAATGCCCAGCCCGACCAGTGCCGTCGCCGCGCCGATGTAGCCGGTGCTGGTCCAGCCATACCCGGCCGTAATCGCCATCCCGCCAAACCATGGCCCCAGCGCATTGGCCAGGTTGAACGCCGCATGGTTGGACGCTGCCGCCAGGCTCGGTGCTTCGTGGGCGATGTCCATCAGGCGGATCTGCAGCGGTGCGGCCAACGAGACCATGGTGCCGACCAGGCCCATGCTCAGCAGCACGCCCCATAGCGAGGACGCCGCGAAGGGGAAGAACAGCAACACGGCCATCGACCACACCAATATCCAGCCCACGGCGCGAAACTGCATGCGATCAAACAGCTTGCCGCCGGCGATGTTGCCGATAATCCCGCCCACGCCGAATGCTGCCAGCCCGAATGGAATCCACTGCGGGGATACCTTGGTCACTTCCAGCATGGTCGGTGCCAGGTAGCTGAACACGCAGAACATACCGGCAAAGCCGATGGCGCCAATGGACAGCGCCATCCACACCTGGGGTTTGGTGAAGGCGCGCAGTTCCTTGCGCGGGTCGCTGCGTTGTTCGTCGTGGCGATGGGGCACAAATTGCCAGACCAGGGCGATGGTGCACAGGGCGATCACGCTCACCAGTGCAAACGCCGAGCGCCAGCCCAGGTGCTGGCCGAGGAAGGTGGCGATGGGGTTGCCCAGCAGCATGGCCAGGGTCAGGCCCATCATTACCCGCGCCACGGCGCCGGCACGTTTGTCGTTGGGCACCATGCTCGAGGCGACCACCGCAGCAATGCCGAAGTAGGCGCCGTGGGGCAGGCCGCTGATAAAGCGGAACGCCACCAACGAGCCGAAGGTCGGGGTGAACGCAGTGGCGAGGTTGCCCAGGGCATACAGGCCCATCAGCAACAGCAACATATGTTTGCGCAGCAGCTTGGCGCCGAGGATGGCCAGCAGTGGGGCGCCGACCATCACGCCCAACGCATAGGCGCTGATGGCGTGGCCAACCTGGGGTTCGCTTAAACCCAGGTTTTGCGCGATGTCGGGCATCAGGCCCATGATGGCGAATTCGCCGGTACCGATAGCGAAGGCGCCCACGGCCATGGCAGCTTCCATTTTGGCGGCGCTGCGCGCGGGCAGTACGTGCCCGGGAGTTTGGTGGATAGACATGGATCGCTCTGTATTGAAGGGGTACGAGGGAAAACCGTCGATGCTACGCAAGCAGCGACGAAGGAGTCTAGAACCACCTTTTGCCCGAGAGTTCCTGCCCTGTGACCTCAGGTCGCGCTTGCCACACTTGACACTCGCGCGTTAAAACCGGCGATTTAGAGTTGTCAATTGGCCAAACGACGCATAAACGCCGTGTGGCGTGATATTCTGCGCGCCGTCTTGGTCTGGTCTTTCCCCGGTACGTACACCCGTATACGTCCCGGCGTTTGGCTGTCGCCCAGGTAGCTGAAGCCAATAATGATAAGAAGTCAGCGCAGAAGGGACATAAAAGTGAGGTCGATACGTCGGCCTTGTGTGCCCACCCTGCGGTCCCCGAGTGAATGTGCAAACCCCGCGGTGCGTTGCCTGGCGCAGCGTGATTGAGGGTTGCCCATGATCAGGGGCGGTGGGGCGGATGGCGTTTTATCATAGGTGCTACTGATGTTTAAAAAAGTAAACACTGCCCTGCTGGGGCTGGCTTTGTCGATGGGGATCACGTCCGTTCACGCGGAAGAGGCAAAGAAAGTCGATGTGCTGCTGATCGGCGGCGGCATCATGAGTGCAACCCTGGGTGTCTGGCTCAATGAGCTGGAGCCGGGTTGGTCGATGGAAATGGTCGAGCGCCTCGATGGCGTCGCCGAAGAAAGCTCCAACGGCTGGAACAACGCCGGTACCGGCCACTCGGCCCTGGCTGAGCTGAACTACACCCCTGAAGACAAGAACGGCAACGTTGAGATCCCGAAAGCGGTCGAGATCAACGAAGCGTTCCAGATCTCCCGTCAGTTCTGGTCCTGGCAGGTCCAGCAGGGCGTGCTGAAGAACCCGCGTTCGTTCATCAACTCCACACCGCACATGAGCTTTGTGTGGGGCGATGACAACATCAAGTTCCTCAAGAAGCGCTACGAAGCCCTGCAAGCGAGCCCGCTGTTCGCCGGCATGCAGTACTCCGAAGACCCGGCGCAGATCGCCAAATGGGTTCCGCTGATGATGGAAGGGCGTGACCCGAACCAGAAAATCGCGGCCACCTGGAGCCCGCTGGGTACCGACATGAACTTCGGCGAGATCACCCGCCAGTTCGTCGCTCACCTGCAAACCACGCCTAAGTTCGACCTGAAACTGTCGAGCGAAGTGCAGGACATCACCAAGAACGCCGACGGTTCGTGGCGTGTCAGCTACAAAAACCTGAAAGACGGCACCAAGACTGAAACCGACGCCAAGTTCGTGTTCATCGGCGCTGGCGGCGGTGCACTGCACCTGCTGCAAAAGTCGGGCATTCCTGAAGCCAAGGAATACGCTGGCTTCCCGGTCGGCGGCTCGTTCCTGGTGACCGATAACCCAACCGTCGCCGAGCAGCACCTGGCCAAGGCCTACGGCAAGGCTTCGGTTGGCGCGCCACCGATGTCGGTTCCGCACCTGGACACCCGCGTGCTGGATGGCAAGCGCGTGATTCTGTTTGGCCCATTCGCCACCTTCTCGACCAAGTTCCTGAAAGAAGGCTCGTACCTGGACCTGCTGACCAGCACCACCACCCACAACATCTGGCCAATGACCAAAGTCGGTATTCGTGAATACCCACTGGTCGAGTACCTCGCCGGCCAACTGATGCTGTCGGATGACGATCGCTTCAAGGCGCTGCAGGAGTACTTCCCGAACGCCAAGCAATCCGACTGGCGCCTGTGGCAGGCCGGCCAGCGCGTGCAGATCATCAAGCGTGACGAAGAGCAGGGCGGCGTCCTGAAACTCGGTACCGAAGTGGTCAGCTCTGCCGACAACACCATTGCAGGCCTGTTGGGTGCGTCGCCAGGCGCGTCCACCGCGGCTCCGATCATGTTGACCGTGCTGCAGAAAGTGTTCAAGGACAAGGTTGCGACCCCTGAGTGGCAGGCAAAACTGCACCAGATCGTGCCTAGCTACGGCACCAAGCTGAACGACAGTCCTGAGGCTGTTGCCAAGGAATGGGCCTACACCGCCAATATCCTGCAACTGCCTGCACCGCCTGCGATTCCGCAACAGGCTGCTGTCAAGGCGCCCGAGGCTGCCAAGCCTGCGGCTGAGCCGAGCAAGCCGGCGTCTGACCTGGCGCTGTAAGCCGCTGGGGAGGTCCTGGGTCAGGACCTTGCCGGTAACAAAAAGCCCGCTGAACCGGTAACGGTCAGCGGGTTTTTTTGTGCGTGTCTAACGGCGGGTGCGTTCGACAGGCGGCAGTTCAACCGTACGCTCGGCGGCGGCCAGCGCTGCCTTCAAGCCAGCCTGGTCCAGCGGCACGCAATAGGCAGGCTTGCCGCGTTCCAGCCGCCAGCTGTCATCCAGGCTGCCGGCATCCACGGCGTCGAAACCCAATTCGTCGAGAAGCGTGATGACGCGTGCCTTCGCTGCGGCGTCATCCGCGGCCACCGGCAACGCCCGGCGGTCGGGGGCACCGTGGGGGCGGGCGTCCTGCGTCAGGTCGGGAGCGAAGATCGCGTTGAACACTTTGACTACATGTGAATGGGGCAAATGCTCGGCGAGCAGCCGGCTGGTGGTGGTTTCGAAGCGATCCAGTACCGGTATATGGCCGTCGCGGTTCGGGTAGTAATTATTCGCGTCCATCACGGTCTTGCCCTCCAGCCATTGCGCCGGGACGCTGCGGTAATGCTCCAGGGGGATCGCCACGAGCACCACATCGCCGAATTTGGCGGCGTCGTCGGCACTGCCCACCTGCACGCCGAGTATGCCGCTCACGACGCTGCTCATGGTGTGGGGGCCACGGGAGTTGCTCAACATCACTTCGTGCCCGGCCGCCAGCGCCAGTTGGGCCACGGCGCGCCCGATAAAGCCTGCTCCAATAACACCAATCTTCATGGTCTTGCTCCAATGAATAGGGGAGCGGTTATGATGATTGGCAACCAATTGGCGATAAATCGTCGTTTTGGCGTGAATGTTGTTACTGGGAGTAGGGAATGATGGATCGCCTGTCGAGCATGAATGCCTTTGTGATGGCTGCTGAGTTGGGCTCGTACGCGCGGGCTGCCGAGCGCTTGGGCATGTCGCCGCAGATGGTGGCCAAACATGTCACCGCGCTGGAGCAGCGCCTGGGCGCTCGCTTGCTTAACCGCACCACACGAAGGCAAAGCCTGACGGAGCTGGGGAGCGCGTACTACGAGCGTTGCAAACATATCCTGGTAGAAGCCGAGGCTGCCGATTCACTGGCGCAGATCATGAACGACACGCCGCGCGGCAAGCTGAAAATCACCGCGCCCGTCACCTTCGGCTCCTACAGCCTGATGCCGTTGATTACCGGGTTCCTGCGCGACAACCCGGATGTGGAAATCGACCTGCACTTGACCGACCGTTTCGTGGACCTGGTGGAGGAGGGCTATGAAGCCGCTTTTCGTATCGGCCCCCTGGCGACCACCGGCCTGACAGCCAGGCCACTGGCACCTTATCGCCTGGTGGTCTGCGCGTCGCCGGAGTACCTGGCGGCACGCGGTACCCCGCAGGCCCCGGTGGACCTTGAGCGTCATGAATGCCTCGGCTACGCCTTCTGGTCGCGGCCGGCGGATCGCGAGTGGGTGTTCTACCAGGCTTCGACGCCTTGCAAGGTGCAGGTTGCCAGTCGCTTGCAGATCAATGAAAGCAGGGCCTTGATGACCGCCGCGCTGGATGGTTTTGGCATCATGCTCGGTCCGGAAGACTTCTTGCGCGGGGCATTGGCCAGGGGCGAATTGGTGAGAGTGCTGCCGGACTTTGAAGCGCCGAGCCGGCCGATGCACCTTGTCTACACGGCGAACCGTCAGCGTACGGCCAAGTTGAGACGCTTTGTCGAAGCGGTGTTGGGACGCTTCGGTCACCCTTGATGCGTGCTGCTTCAGCAATCCGACAGACACAACCTGTTAAAAAAGTACCCAGGCCTGAGCAGGAGCACGGCTGAAACACGGGGGCATTTTTACCGGTGCAGGTGTTGGGCGATAACGCCCGAGGGGGTTGTATGTTGTTACGTTACGCGGCATTAGCGGCAGTTGTGGTCGCGGCGTCCGGGTGTGTACAGGAGCGCGTGGTGCATGAGCGCCGGCCTGTACAGCGTGAATATGTCGAAGTGGTTGCGCCACAACCGCCGCCGACCCAGGTCATCGAAGTCGAGCCTGCCGTACGTGAAGGTTACATATGGTCACGTGGTTACTGGCGCTGGGAAGGCGGGCGCTACGTTGCCGTACACGGCCATTGGGAGCCGGTGCGCGAAGGCTATCGTTATGTGCATCCGCATTGGGTGCAGCGCAATGATGGCTACCACTGGCAGGTGGGGGGCTGGGTTCGTTGAACCCCGACTAGGAAGGCTTCTTTGTACCCAGGAGCCGTACTTCCCGCAGCAGCGCGGCACCGAGTTGATCGGTGCCCAGTTCCTTGTATCCCACGGCCTTGACCTCTCCGTTCTCTTCGGCCTGGATGATGATCACCGGTGTCTCTTTGCCGCTGGCTTCGTCGATGTGAAAAGCATATTGGGGAATATCCACCTTGATCGGCGTACCGGCGGCCTTGCCTTGCACATTGATCAGGAACGCTGCGCAGCCGGCGTCGACATCCACACTGGTGGCAGAACGCCCGCTGACGAAGCAGCTCTTTGGCAGGTCGGGCCAGATGATCTCGGCCAGTGCGAGGGGCGGCGTCAGGGCCAGGGCAGCAAGAAGAAGCATGCGCACGTGGGGCGTTCTCTCGTTCAGGGATTAGCGACTTTTACCAAAGCCTGCCCCTTGCCGCAATATTGCCGCTCAGCCCAGACGCTTCATACCCGCTGCCTTGGCGGCACCGAGGTCAAAGGTAGCGGTGTATTCGCACCCGGCCGTGTGGGCGCAGCGCTCTATCAGGCAATCGGCAAAATCGGCGTTGTTGGCCGTGAACCGTCGAAGCGCCTGCCAGACGACCTCGGCATGTTCGACGGTCAATTCACGGGTGCGCAGCAGTGTTTCCAGAACGACGACAATGTCATTTTTGGCGCATTGGTAGCAGCTCTGTAATACCCACACCAGCTCCACCACGGACACCAGGCTGACAAACCCTGGCGAAAGCGTGGTGAGGGATTCAATCAATTCGCAGGCCTTGGGGGATTGAACGGGATCATCCTGGGTGACGTAGCGCACCAGCACATTGGTATCCAGCCCGATCATCCAGCCTTCGCTCCCTGTGCTGCGATGGCGCGGTTCATGTCGTCAATGGACACGGCCCTTGCAGGCTTACGGACCAGCCCCTTGAGATCATGGACCGTCTTGCTCGCTGCAATGATGGAAAACTTGCCATCTTCCGTTTCGACGAATTCGACGCGGTCGCCTGTCTCCAGGCCGAGTGCGGTCCTGACTTGGACGGGGATGGTGATTTGCCCTTTTGAGGTAAGTGTGGCGGTCGCCATGGTAAAGATCTCCAACATGATGCTCCTTACCTTAGGGTAAGGAGTGGTGGAGGACAATATCCGTTGGTCCATAGGTCGCTCTTCAGGTGGAGGATGAGTCGGAGTCATGAAAACCTAGTCCGAACTCAGCCCTCCCGCACGCTTACCCATGGCGCAAAGAGATACAAACTATGAACGACCGCCAGTAAAGCCTGGCGGCTGTAAGCAAATTACCTGGCGAGCTCACTGCACTACGCGATAACACGGCACATACGCCGCGCCACCCGGCAACTTCATGCGATGCTGGGCAACGAACGCCTGCAACAGCTCATCCAGTGGCTTCATGATGGCCGGGTCGCCGTGGATCTCGTACGGGCCATGTTCTTCGATCAGGCGAATGCCCTTGTCCTTCACGTTACCCGCCACGATCCCCGAAAACGCACGGCGCAGGTTGGCTGCCAGTTCATGGGGCGGCAGTGCGTGGCTCAGTTGCAGGCTGGCCATGTTTTCGTGGGTCGGGTCGAACGGGCGCTGGAAGCCTTCGTCGATCTTCAGCAGCCAGTTGAAGTGAAACGCGTCGTTGCGCTCACGGCGGAACTGCTTCACCGCCTTGAGGCCGGCAGTCATCTGGCGGGCCACTTCGGCCGGGTCGTCGATGATGATCTGGTAGTGCGCCTGCGCGGCTTCGCCGAGGGTGGCGCCGACGAAGGCATGCAATTGTTGCAGGTACGGCGCGGCTTGTTTCGGCCCGGTGAGAATGACCGGGAAGGGGACGTCGCGGTTGTCCGGGTGCATCAGGATGCCCAGCAGGTACAGGAACTCTTCGGCCGTACCGGCGCCGCCGGGGAAGATGATGATGCCGTGGCCTACGCGCACGAAGGCTTCAAGGCGTTTTTCGATGTCCGGCAGGATCACCAGTTCGTTGACGATCGGGTTCGGCGCTTCGGCGGCGATGATGCCCGGCTCGGTCAGGCCCAGGTAGCGCCCGCCGGTAATGCGTTGTTTGGCGTGGGAAATGGTCGCGCCCTTCATCGGGCCTTTCATCACGCCCGGGCCGCAACCGGTGCACACGTCGAGGCTGCGCAGGCCGAGTTCGTGACCGACTTTCTTGGTGTATTTGTACTCTTCGGTATTGATCGAGTGCCCGCCCCAGCACACCACGATCTTCGGCTCCACGCCCGGACGCAGGGTGCGAGCATTGCGCAGCAGGTGGAATACGTAGTCGGTGATGCCCTGGGAGTTGCTCAGGTCGATGCGCTGGCTGTCCAGCTCGTTCTCGGTATAGACGATGTCCCGCAGGGCGCTGAACAGCATTTCGCGGGTGCTGGCGATCATTTCGCCATCGACGAAAGCATCGGCGGGGGCGTTCAACAGCTCCAGGCGCACGCCACGGTCCTGCTGGTGGATGCGCACTTCAAAGTTCTTGTAGGCGTCGAGGATGGTCTTGGCGTTATCGATATGGGCGCCGGTGTTGAGGATCGCCAGGGCGCACTGGCGAAACAGGGTGTAGATGCTGCCGGTACCGGCTTCGCTCAGTTGCTGGACTTCACGTTGGGACAGGGTTTCGAGGCTGCCCTTGGGGCTGACGGAGGCATTGATGACTTGGCGTTGGGGCATTCTGATTCCTTGAAAACGCAGCCACCGCACCTGTCGAGGTGCGATGACGTGAGAATGGTGGGCGCAGGTTAGGGCGCACGAGCCGGATATTTACCTCAGGCGCAGGGCCGAGCGCAAATACCGTCCAACACCATCATGCCGCAGAACTTACTCAATCAGCTTCCAGTTTTTGTAGAAAACCCGACGCAGGGTAAAGACCAGCCCGGCAAATCCCGCGATGACGGCGTTAAGCACCGACGGCAGCGGCGTCGGCCGTACGATGTCGATGAACAGGCAGTAGCGCTTGGCGTCGTTCTTGTTGAAGGAGGCATGCATCAGCGTGTCATCAAAGATAAACAGCGGGTCGTCGTGCCAGTAGTGCTTGTGCTTGCCGACCTGGATGTACACGCCGTCGTGATGGGGCGCCGGTGCCATGTTGTAGAGCACGCGGAACATCATGCGCAGGGGACCGAAGTGAAAGGACGTCGAGCGGTTCTCGTTGAACACCGACACGCCGATGGTTTTCACGAACGGCAGTTTTTTGCGCAGTTCAGGAATATCCAGGGTGGTTTCGATCGGGCGCCCGTACCACTGGAAAAACAACATGCCGCGCTTCTTCTCGGCCATGCGTTCGTCCAGGTAGCCGATGATTTCATCCTTGTGGGCCATGGCGTCATCAAGCACCTGTTGCAGGTCTGTGCGCCAGGCCGGTGGCAGGTCGCCCATCGTGTAGACGTGACGGTTACGCGCGCTCAGCAGGTCGAACAGGGTGTTGAACGGCGCCAGCAGCCAAGTGTTGCGACCGCTGCCGATAAAGTATTTCTTGACGGTCGGCTTGTCATACAGGCCGTTACGCAGGAAGTCGTAAACGCCGCACACCAGTACCAGGCAGAGGAACACCAGGGTGGTTTCGGGGAACACATCGATAATCAGCAACACGCCGAGTACCCAGGCGACCGATACCGCTTTCTTACGCAAAGCAGACTTGTTCATGCAACTCAGCTCCAGGAGGACGCCATTCGACAGGTCCGGATCCGTGGCCGCGAGTGGTGGGGTTTTGAAACATAATGAAACATCTTCGTCATGATAAGGCGTCCAGCAGCGGATTGGCGTTTTAAATAGTGCAAAATTGTGAAGGCTCGACACAGTCTTTAACCCTGGTGGGCTCGTATGGATTGGATTTTGTAAACAGAAGATTTGCGACTATCGTGACGCTTCGGTTTTTCGGACGTCATAGACCGGTACGATTGAAGTTGAATGGCCACCATTGGCCTTCGGCACCTTGGAAGAGGCAGAAATTTTATGATCATCAAACCGCGGGTTCGTGGCTTTATCTGTGTGACCGCTCACCCTGTTGGCTGTGAAGCGAACGTCAAGGAACAGATCGACTACGTAACTGAGCACGGCGCCATCAAAGACGGCCCGAAGAAGGTGCTGGTCCTTGGCGCTTCCACCGGCTACGGCCTGGCCGCGCGCATCAGTGCAGCGTTTGGCTGCGGCGCCGACACCCTGGGCGTGTTTTTTGAGAAAGAAGGCGAAGAAGGCAAGCTGAGCTCCGCCGGCTGGTACAACAGCGCTGCGTTCGAGAAGTTTGCCGTTGAAAAAGGCCTGTACGCCAAGAGCATCAACGGCGACGCGTTTTCCGACGAGATCAAGCGCCTGACCATCGAAACCATCAAGAAAGACCTGGGCAAGATCGACCTGGTCGTCTACAGCCTGGCCGCGCCACGCCGTACCGATCCCAAGACCGGTGAAGTCTACAACTCCACCCTCAAGCCAATCGGCAAGGCTGTAACCCTGCGCGGTATCAATACCGACAAAGGCGTTGTGGTCGACACCACCCTCGAACCTGCAACCCAGGAAGAAATCGACGGCACCGTCAATGTCATGGGCGGCGCCGACTGGCAGCTGTGGATCGACGCCCTGCGTGACGCCGACGTACTGGCCGAAGGCGCCAAGACCACCGCGTTCACCTACCTCGGTGAGAAGCTGACCCAGGACATCTACTGGAACGGCTCCATCGGCGAAGCCAAGAAAGACCTGGACAAGAAAGTCCTGACCCTGCGCGACAACCTCGCTGCACTGAAGGGCGATGCCCGCGTATCGGTACTCAAGGCGGTGGTCACCCAGGCCAGCTCCGCGATCCCGATCATGCCGCTGTACTTGTCGTTGCTGTTCAAGGTGATGAAAGAGCAGGGCACCCACGAAGGCTGCATCGAGCAGGTCTACGGCCTGTTCAAGGACAGCCTGTACGGCAGCGAGCCGAAGCTCGACGCCGACGGCCGCCTGCGTGCCGACCTGGCCGAACTGGAACCGAAGGTCCAGGACGCCGTGGCGGCACTGTGGAACCAGGTCACCGACGAGAACGTCAACGAGATCAGTGATTTCGCCGGCTACAAGGCTGAGTTCCTGCGCTTGTTCGGCTTTGAAGTCGATGGTGTGGACTACGAGGCTGACGTCAACCCGACCGTGAAGATCAAGGGTCTGGTCCAAGCCTAAACGCGGTTAAAAATGTGGGAGGAGGCGTGTCCCCCTCCCATATTTGTTTTTTTGGTTTTTCAGATCCGTCTTACGCTCCGGCGCGCACCTCCCTCCTTGTAAATCTGCCAGACTCCCTCAGCTCTCAAACCATGCTAACGGAGGATCTGATGACGATTCGTGCAGTCGTTTTTGATTTCGGCGGTGTTCTCTTCGATTGGAACCCGCAGCACCTCTATCGCAAACTGATTGCCGACGATCAAGTGCGGCAGTGGTTCCTCGATAACATCTGTACCCAGGCCTGGAACACCGAGCAGGATGCGGGGCGGCCGCTGGCCGAAGCCACGCAGATCCTGATCGATCAATACCCCGAGCATGAACCCTTGATCACGGCCTATTACGGCCGCTGGCACGAAATGCTGCGTGGCCCGTTGCCCGAAGGCGTGGCGATTCTCAACGCGCTGCATCAGGCCAACATGCCACTGTTCGGGCTCACAAACTGGTCGGCCGAGACCTTTCCCTATGCGCTGGCCCATTACCCCTTCCTTCGCAAATTTCGCAACATCGTGGTGTCTGGCGAGTTGAAGCTGATCAAGCCTGACGCGGCGATCTACCACGCCAGTCTCAGCCAGGTACGGGTGTACCTGCCGGATATCCAGCCGGGGGAAGTGGTGTTTATCGATGATGTCGCCGGCAATATCGAAGCGGCCGTCGCCCTCGGCTGGCAAGGCATTCACCATGTGTCTGCCGAGCAGACGGCGGCGCGACTGCGCGAGTTGGGCGTGGGCTTCTAGCGCGCCCACTTTTCCATGGCGAAATCCACAAAGGCGCGCAGCTTCGGCAAGCGATAACGGTCCTGGCCGTACAGCAGATGCATGGGCCGGCTGGGCAGTTGATAGGTGGTCAGCAAGGCCACCAGCTTGCCGGTTTGCAGGTCGGGCTGTACCAGGGCATCCGGCAGCATGACGATCCCCATGCCTTGCACGGCGGCCTGGCGCAAGGCCTGGGAGCTATTGATGGTCAGCGAGCCGGACACCGGGATTTCCACTTCGCCTTCTGCGCCGGTCATGCGCCACAGCTTGTCGGCGTTGCGCCAGTCATCGGTGGAAGGGTAGGCGAATGCCAGGCAGTCGTGCTGTTGCAGGTCCTCGGGCGTCCGGGGTGTACCACGTCGGGACAGGTAGTCCGGTGAGGCGCACAGGGTGATGGTGTAGTCCTGCATTGGGCGGGCGATCAGGCTTGAGGGTTCCAGCTCGCCCAGGCGGATGGCCACGTCAAAGCCGCTGTCGACCATGTCCATGCGCTGGTTGCTGAGCACTACGTACAGCTTGATCAGCGGGTAGCGCTGGGAAAACTCGCTTAGGGCCGGCGCCAGGCGTTCAGTGCCGAACGCCGGTGGCGCGGTGATGCGCAGTGTGCCTTTGGGGACGTCGCCGTGGGCCTGTTCGGCCCATTGCTCGGAGTCGGCCACCAGCCCGAGTACTTCCAGGCAACGCTGGTAATACTGGCCGCCGAACTCCGTGAGGCTCTGTTTGCGGGTAGTGCGCTTGAGCAGGCTGACGCCCAGGCGTTGTTCGAGGGCGCGCAAGTGGTTGCCGACCATGGTGGTCGACATCCCGCAGGCGTGGGCGGCGGCGGTCATGCTGCCGCTCTCCACCACTTTCACGTACACCGACATCGCTTGGAACAGGTCCATTATCAAGTCCTGGTTTAAAGTCATTGCAGGAAGGCGCAGTTTATCCAGCTGGGATGGCTAACGATACTGTTGCTATCTCAACGATGCACTGGAGTCCGCCACCATGACCGCCGCCTGCCTGATGACCACCTATCAACCCCTGGCCCTGAGTTTCACCCGTGGCCTCGGCACGCGCCTGTGGGACCAGCAGGGGCGCGAATACCTGGACGCAGTGGCGGGTGTGGCGGTGACCAACGTCGGGCATTCCCACCCGAAACTGGTGACGGCCATCAGCGAGCAGGCCGGCCTGTTGTTGCACACCTCCAACCTCTACAGCATCGACTGGCAACAACGTCTGGCCCAGCGCCTGACGCGGCTGTCCGGCCTGGACCGTGCCTTCTTCAATAATTCCGGCGCCGAAGCCAACGAGACGGCGCTGAAACTGGCGCGGTTGCATGGCTGGAAAAAAGGCATCGAAGAGCCCTTGGTGGTGGTGATGGAGAATGCCTTTCATGGCCGTACGCTGGGCACCATGGCGGCCAGCGATGGCCCCTCGGTGCGCTTGGGTTTCCAACGCTTGCCGGGGGATTTTCTCAAGGTCAGGTTTGGTGATCTGGCGGCGATCGAGGCAATCACCCAGACGTTTGGCACACGGATCGCGGCGGTCTTGCTGGAGCCCATCCAGGGCGAAAGTGGTGTACTGCCCGCGCCGCCGGGTTACCTGCAAGCCCTGCGTGACCACTGCACACGGCACGGCTGGCTGATGATGCTCGACGAAATCCAGACCGGCATCGGCCGCACCGGCGCCTGGTTTGCCTTCCAGCATGAAGGCATTGTCCCGGATGTGATGACCCTGGCCAAAGGCCTCGGCAATGGCGTGCCCATCGGTGCGTGCCTGGCCAGGGCAGCGGTAGCCGCGCTTTTCACGCCCGGCAGTCACGGCAGCACCTTTGGCGGCAACCCGCTGGCGTGCCGGGTGGGCTGCACGGTGTTGGACATTATCGAAGAGCAAGGCTTGTTGCAGAACGCTGCACAACAGGGCGAGCGCTTGCTGGCGCGGTTACGCATGGAATTGGAAGAGCATCCGCAGGTGCTGGCGATTCGCGGGCAGGGCCTGATGATCGGTATTGAACTGGCCAGCCCCTATCGCGACCTGGCACAGCGTGCTGCCCAGGAGCATGGGCTGCTGATCAACGTGACGCGGGGCAAGGTCATTCGCCTGCTGCCGCCGCTGACCCTGGATGCCAAGGAGGTGGAGATGATCGTGCGGGCCATCACTCGGCTATTGAACTAGGTCCTTTCCGTTGAGCCACTCCTGGTTCATGGTTTCGGTATCCCCCAGGTATTCCAATAACCACGCCATGGCCGGGGACAGTTTGCTCTGTGCCCAGGCCACGCACGATGGGCTGGCCGGGAAGGGGCGCGTCAGTTGCAGCGCCACCAATTCACCGCGTTCGATCCAGGGCAATACCTGATGCGCCGGTGCCATGCCGACGCACAGGCCATCGCGCAGGCAATCGATGGCGGAGGCCCAGTTCGGGACTACCAACCGGCGTTGGTTATCCAGGGTCCAGGTGTCGCGCTTGGGCAGGTTGCGCGAGGTGTCGGTCATGCACAGCGAGGCGAAGGGGCGCAGTTGGTCGTCATTGAGCAACCCGTCCACCGCCGCCAATGGGTGCCGGGCGCTGACCACGCACAGCCAATTCAATAAGCCCATATCGCGAAAAGTAAAGTGACTGGCCACCGGCACGGCGCTGGTGGCACCGATGACAATATCGGTGCGCTCATCCGCCAGGGCATCCCACACACCGTTGTACACCTCGTATTCCAGCAGCAATTCCACCTCGGGAAACTGCCGATAGAAATCCAGCACCAACTGTCGGCAGCGCTGGGGTTTGACGATGGAATCCACCGCGACCTTCAACTGGCCACTCCAGCCATTGGCCACCTGCTGGCACAGGCGCCGTGTGCCGAGCATTTTTTTCATTACCCCGCGGGCCTCGTCGATAAACAGGCGGCCGGCGGGTGTCAGTTCCACATCACGATGCCGGCGCACAAACAGCGGTACCGCCAGCCACTCTTCAAGTTGGCGTACGGTATAACTGATGGCTGACGGCACGCGGTGCAATTCCTGGGCGGCGGCGCTGAAGCTGCCATGGCGCGCTACCGCATCGACGACATCCAGGGAGTATTCGGACCACATGAGGGTTGCCTTCAAAATTATTGATAACAGACGCCAATTATTATCGCTTCACAGCAAAACTGTCAGCTTCATAATGGGCGGCAGTCAGCAAATAGTTTGATGGCAGGATTAACAAGGTTTCAATGAAAAATTCTTTTGGTTTCACCTGGTATCTGGCGGGGCTGAGCATGCTCGGTTACCTCGCCATGGACATGTATTTGCCGGCATTCGGCGCCATGGGCGAGCAGTTGCAGATTGGTGCGGGCGCGGTGGGCGCCAGCCTGAGTATCTTCCTCGCGGGCTTTGCCGTGGGGCAGTTGCTGTGGGGGCCGTTGTCCGACCGCCTGGGGCGCAAGCCGATCCTGCTCGCAGGCTTGAGCCTGTTTGTCGTGGGTTGCGCGGGGATGTTTTGGGTCGAGACCGCGCCGCAGTTGCTGGCCTTGCGCTTTATGCAGGCGATTGGCGTGTGTTCTGCGGCCGTGAGCTGGCAGGCGCTGGTGATCGACCGCTACCCGGCCGACAAGGCCCACCGTGTGTTCGCCAGCATCATGCCGTTGATGTCGTTGTCACCGGCGCTGGCGCCACTGCTGGGCGCGATGGTGCTGAACCACTTCGGTTGGCAGGCCATCTTCGGTGTATTGCTGGGGGTGTCGCTGCTGTTGTTGCTGCCGACGTTGTTCCTGCGCTCCGTGTCGAAACCTCAGACGCGGGAAGACGAACCTTCGCGCCTTGGCTATTGGCAGTTGCTCACCTCCCGGGTGTTTACCGGCAATGTGATGATCTTCGCCGCCTGCTCGGCCAGTTTCTTCGCCTGGCTGACCGCTTCACCCTTCATCCTCGGCGACATGGGCTATAGCCCGAATGACATCGGCCTGAGCTACGTGCTGCCGACATTGGCGTTTCTGGTGGGTGGCTACAGTTGCCGTAGCGCTTTGCAGCGTTTCCAGGGCAAGACGCTGTTGCCGTGGTTGCTGCTGGCCTATTGCATCAGCATGGTGGCGCTGTACCTGGTCGCCATCTTGACCGTGCCGACGCTCACCACCTTGCTGATTCCGTTCTGCCTGATGGCGCTGGTCAACGGCGCCAGCTACCCGATCGTGGTGGCGAATGCGCTGATGCCGTTTGCAGAACATTCCGGCAAGGCGGCGGCACTGCAAAACACGCTGCAATTGGGCCTGTGCTTTCTCAGCAGCCTGTTGGTGTCGTCGATGATCGAACAGCCGTTGCTGATTACTGTGATAGTGATGCTGGCGACCGCGCCCTTGGCCGTCTTGGGCTATTGGCTGGCGCGGCCGAAAGCAGACAAGTCGGAACTGGCCGCCGCCTAGAACGTCACTTCCATGTTCACCGTCGGCGTTGACGTACGGCTGCCCCGGCCGCCGTCCACGCCGAACTTGTTATGCCAGTACTCGTAACCCACCCCGAGGTACAGGTTCGGCTTCACGCTCCTGCCCGGTCGCACCGCGACCATCAGCGCGCTGCGCATCAGGGTTTCCGGTGCCGTGTCACGGCCATGGTAGTCCGCGCCTTTTTCCCCGACGTAGTTCACAAAGCCCTGGAATTTCGCCGCATGGTTGGCGATCTCGAAAGGGCGCATCCACGTCAGGTTGAGCATGTAGGTGTCGTCAAACGTGTGGTTCGACTCACGTGCACCGGGGATGCCGGTGTGGTTGCGCTCCTTGTAGTACAGAAGGCTCAGGTCCAGCACGCCCACGGTGTTGAACTTCAAGGTAGGGCCGATCACCAGTGCGCGTTTTTTCGCCGACGCGACGTTGTTGTTGCGGTTCGCATCAAAGCCCAGGGTCAACGCGTAATCCTTGACCAGCCCGGTGCCCAGGGGCACATCCAGCACCCGTGACGCATACAACTGATGCCGGTACACCGCGTACACCTCGCTGCCGCCGTGGTCGGTGCCCTTGCGCGGGTCGCGGTTGTCGGACAGGAACACGTCCAGGTTCAGGAAGTTGCTGCCATACCGGTAGCCGCTGGCGTGGGTAACGCTGTAGATGCGCTTGCTGAATTCGTCGGGGTTATTCGGATTGGTGAACTGCTGGCCGTAGCGAAAACCTACGCTGTTGTTCATCCATTCCACCGCGACGGCCTCCCCGCCGCCGAGGAGGGTGAGTGCAACGGTGGCTCCCTGTAATGCCTTTTTCATTGTTCTAGTGTCCTTTGGCGTTCTGGCTCATCACGGCCGGGTTGTTTTTGTAACGCCGATGGAGGGTATCTTGTTCGAGCGATTGTATACAACTCTATGGACATCCAGTCTAAACATTGCATACAGTGTCACCACAACAAAAACAGAGAACCCCTCACCATGACTATCCCGAAGGCGTCACCGCAGCGGCCGGAAGATGAGAATCTAGGCGTCGCCGCCAACATGGCTTACGGCCTGCAGCATGTGCTCACCATGTACGGCGGCATCGTCGCGGTACCGTTGATCGTGGGCCAGGCGGCCGGGTTGTCACCGGCGGATATCGGCCTGTTGATCGCCGCGTCGCTGTTTGCCGGTGGCCTTGCCACCCTGTTGCAAACCCTTGGCCTGCCGTTTTTTGGCTGTCAGTTGCCGCTGGTGCAGGGCGTGTCGTTTGCCGGTGTGGCAACCATGGTGGCGATTGTCGGCAGCGATGGCGCCGGCGGGGTACCGGCGATTCTCGGCGCGGTGATGGCCGCGTCGTTTATCGGGCTGTTGATCACCCCGGTGTTCTCGCGGATCACCCAGTTCTTCCCGCCGTTGGTGACCGGTATTGTGATCACCACCATCGGCCTGACCCTGATGCCCGTGGCGGCGCGCTGGGCCATGGGCGGTAACAGCCGCGCGGCGGATTTCGGCAGCATGCCCAATATCGGCCTGGCGGCGTTGACCCTGGTGCTGGTGCTGCTATTGAGCAAGATCGGCAGCGCGACCATCTCGCGCCTGTCGATCCTGCTGGCGATGGTGATCGGCACGGTGATCGCGGTGTTCCTCGGCATGGCGGATTTTTCCGGGGTCAGCCAGGGGCCTATGTTCGGTTTCCCTGCGCCGTTCCATTTCGGTATGCCGACCTTTCACATCGCGGCGATCATTTCCATGTGCATCGTGGTGATGGTGACCCTGGTGGAAACCTCGGCCGACATCCTGGCGGTGGGGGAAATCATCGATACCAAGGTCGACTCCAAGCGTCTGGGTAATGGCCTGCGCGCCGATATGCTGTCGAGCATGTTCGCGCCGATCTTCGGTTCGTTCACCCAGAGTGCCTTCGCCCAGAACGTTGGCCTGGTGGCGGTGACCGGAGTGAAGAGTCGTTTTGTGGTGGCAACCGGTGGCTTGTTCCTGGTAATCCTCGGCTTGCTGCCATTCATGGGGCGCGTGATCGCGGCGGTGCCGACCTCGGTACTGGGCGGTGCCGGGATTGTGCTGTTCGGCACCGTGGCGGCCAGTGGTATTCGCACCTTGTCCAAGGTGGATTACCGCAACAACATGAACCTGATCATCGTCGCCACGTCCATCGGGTTTGGCATGATCCCGATTGCCGCACCGAGTTTCTACGACCAGTTCCCCAGCTGGTTCGCGACCATTTTCCATTCGGGTATCAGTTCGTCGGCGATCATGGCGATCCTGTTGAACCTGGCGTTCAACCATTTCACCGCCGGTAACTCAGACCAGCAGTCGGTGTTTGTGGCGGGGACTGAGCGCAGTTTGTGTTTCCACGACGTAGCGGCGTTGCGTGATGGGGACTATTTCAGGGGGGGCAAGTTATTTGATGCCGAGGGCAAGGAAATTCCATTGGTGGCGCAGGAGCCAAGGAAAGCCCCACACGCAGAAACCACAGAGGTCTAAAAATGTGGGAGGGGGCTTGCCCCCTTCCACATTTGGAACTCAACCAGCCTTGCGGACTGTGTGCGGAACAGAGCACGCCTCATCCAGAAACTTCACCACGGTGCCCATGCACGCCTGGCGTTCTTCCACGTGGGGCATGTGGCTGGAGTCTTCGAACAGCGCCCAGCGCACATCCGCGATTTCATCCAGGAACGGCTTGACCACCAGTGGCGTGGCTTCGTCATGCCGGCCGGAGATCACCAGGGTCGGTACCTTGATCGCCGACAGGCGACCAATGGATTTCCAGTCCTTCAGGCTGCCGATCACGTGGAACTCGGTCGGGCCGCTCATGGCGTGATACACCGTGGGGTCCGAGTCGACCTGGGCGAAGGTGCGCGCCACTTCTTCCGGCCATGGGTTCACCCGGCATACATGCTGGTCATAGAACACCCGCGAGGCGGCGAGGTATTCCGGGTCGAGGTAGGTGCCGGCGGCTTCATGCTTGAGCAGGGTTTCATGCACGCCTTGGGGCAGCAGCTTGCGCAGGCGGTTGGCTTCGCTGACCCAGGTGCGCATGCAGGTCGGCGAGTTGGCCGGGATAAACGCACGCAGGCCCTTGGGTTGCAGGATTGCGTGCTCGCTGCCGAGCATGCCGCCCCAGGACTGACCAAGGATCGCGTAGTTATCGCTGATCTGCAGGTGGTCCAGCAGGTTGTCCAATTCTTTAAGGAACAGATCGACGGTCCAGAAGGACGGGTCTTTCTCAGGCAAGTGCGTGGAGCGGCCGTTGCCCAATTGGTCGTAGTGGATGACCGCATGACCGCTGGCCGCGACGTCCTTGAAGGCGTCGACATAATCATGGGTGCAGCCCGGGCCGCCGTGGATGACCACCAGCGGCGTGCGGCCGCTGGCCAGGTCGCCAGTGACGCGGTACCAGGTCTGGTAGTCGCCAAACGCGGCATACCCTTCGCGGATTTTTTCGATGAAGTCCATTTCCTACCCTGCCCTGAAAAAATGATCAGGGACACGATAGTCTGCGGGCGAGATTTAGGTAACTAGCAAAACAGCTAGGTTTTGCCGGGGGATCAGTCTTCCAGCAGGCGGTAATGGGTGGCGCGGACCACCGCCTGCACGCGGTTCTTGGCGCCCAGTTTGTGCATCGCCGAGGCCAGGTGCAGGGTGACGACGGCCAGTGAGCGGCTCAGTTGCGTGGCGATTTCGGCGGCGGTCAGGCCGTCGGCGGCCCATTTGAGGCATTCGCGTTCACGTTTGGTCAGGTGAATGTGCGGGTAGGTGCGCAGCTCCTTGCCGAACAGCGGGTAGGCCGCTTCCTGCAAAGCGTGGGAAATCAGGCTGAAGTCCGACAAGGTCTGCTGCGCGTCCTGCAACACGGTAGGCGTTTTGCCAGTGCGCAAGCCGGTCAGTGACGCGAAGCCGCCACGGGGCAGATGCATCGGCACGCTGACGCCGCAGGTCAGTTGCTGGTCGTGCAGGTAGGATGAAACGGGGGCGTGGCAGGGGTCGATGATGGTTTGCAGGGCCGTGTCAGCCTTGGCTTCGTAGGACCACACGAACGGCGATACCGTGCGCAGGGCCAGGTGTTGCACCGGGTCGATCTGGTAGAAACCCTTGCTGCACCATAGTGCATGCCAATCGGTCGGCGTGTTACGCAGCTCCAGCACCGAGGGGGTGATCAACGCACCATTCTGGTCGATCGGCACCGGGGTGTAGTCGTATACCAGTGCATCGAAGCCCAACTGCTGGGCGAGGATAAAAGTGTTGTCCATCTGCTCATCCAGGCTCCTGCCCGGCATCAGACGATTATTGAAGGCAGTTAGCTTGGCCAGCATCCGTTCTGCTCCCGAATTCATTTGAATCTCCACTTCCTGCAAGTAGAATGCCACGCCCCGGCGAAGGACTGCCAGGCCAAACCTATAAGAAATACCAGGTTATGGACGCGCGGCATCCTCGGTAGTGTTGGCCTGATAAACGGCCGCTGCCCGCCAGGCCGAAACAACACAAGGAATGTATGCATGTGGCGTGAAATTGCCCCCGACCAGCAGTACAACGTGCAAGTCGATGGCCACAACCTCGTGGTCTACAGCTTCGGCGAAGGCGATGAGGTGCTCTTGTGTCTCAACGGCGGGCCGGGCCTGCCGTGTGACTACTTGCGCGACGCCCATGGCTGGCTCAAGGACCATGACCTGCGAGTGGTTGCATTCGACCAGCTTGGCACAGGCGCATCAGCCAGACCGACCGATGTTTCCCTGTGGGAAATCCGCCGTTATGTCGAAGAAGTCGAAACCGTACGCCAAGCCCTTGGCCTCGGCCGCGTGCACCTGCTCGGGCATTCCTGGGGCGGCTGGCTGGGCATCGAATACGCCATCCATTACCCCGACAGGCTGAAAAGCCTGATCCTCGAGAACACCGTCGGCGACATTCCGCATCTTTCTCAAGAACTCGAACGCCTGCGCGGCGCGCTGGGCAGTGAGACCGTGGCGATGATGCAACGCCACGAAGCCATGGGCACCCTGGATCACCCGCAATACCAGGCCGCGATCACCTTGCTCAACTATCGCCATGTCTGCCGCCTGGACGAATGGCCCGAGCCGGTCAAGCGCTCCCTCGGCGACTGGAACATGGGCCCCTACGAAACCATGCAGGGCCCCAACGAATTTCTCTACGTCGGCAACCTCAAGGACTGGAACCGCATCCCCGAGATGGCCGCTTTCAACATGCCGATCCTGATCACTACCGGCCAGCACGACGAACTCACCCCGGCCTGCGCCATGCGCATGAAGATGGCGGCCAGACACGCCGAACTGCATGTATTTCCCAACAGTAGCCATATGCCGTTCTATGAAGAGCCACAGGCTTATTTTCCGGTACTGTTGGACTTTCTCGCTCGCCACCGAGGCTGACCGATGAACCTGGCGCGCTACCGTTTTGTACTGTCCCGGCCGCTGCAATTGCTGCCGGTACTGTTTGGCATCAGCCTGATCACGTTTGTGCTGGTGCGCTCGATTCCTGGCGACCCGGCACGGGCCCTGCTGGGCTCGCGCAGCACGCCGGACGCCTTGCTGAAAATCCGCGCCCAGTACGGCCTCGACCAGCCTTTGTGGCAGCAGTATTTCTATTTCCTGAAGAACCTGCTCAAGGGCGATCTCGGCCAATCACTGCTGTACAAAGTCGACGCCTTGAAATTGATCGTCACCCGCATCGAACCCACCCTGGTGCTGGTGCTCGGCAGCGTGGTGCTGGCACTGCTGATCGCGGTGCCGCTGGCGACGTGGGCCGCGCGCAATAAAGGCGGGTGGGCGGACAACCTGATCCGCGTGTTCACCACCGTGGGCCTGGGCATGCCGGCGTTCTGGCTGGGCCTGATGCTGATCCTGCTGCTCAGTGTGCAATGGGGCCTGTTCCCGGTGTCCGGCTACGGCCGTACCTGGCTGGACAAGGCGCACCATATGGTCTTGCCGTGCCTGACCATCGCCCTGGCGCTGTCGGCGGTGCTGGTGCGCAATCTGCGGGCGAGCATGTTGATGGAGCTGCAGGCCGACCACGTCACTGCCGCGCGGGCCCGCGGGCTGTCGGAAGCAGCGGTGTTCCGTCGCCATGTGCTGCCCAATTCCCTGGTGCCGGCGGTCAACCTGCTGGCGGTGAATATTGGCTGGCTGATCAGCGGCACCGTCGTGATCGAAAGCCTGTTCGCCATTCCCGGCATCGGCCAGTTGCTGGTGCGTGGCATTTTTACCCGCGACTACATGGTGGTGCAGGGCGTGGCCATGGTGCTGGCGTGTGCGACGGTGGTGGTCAACTTTATCGCCGACGTGGTCACGGTGGCCCTCGATCCTCGGGTGAAAATGCAATGAGCAGCCGTCCACTGATTGCCCCATGGCGCCTGCGTCTGCGGTTTGGCTTTCGCAATGGTCGCCTGACGGCCGCGTGGGGGCTTTTGGTCCTGCTGGTGTGGTTGGTCCTGGCGCTGTGTGCGCCGTGGATCGCGCCCTATGACCCGATCGCGCAGAACACCGACATCAGCTTGCTGGGGCCGAGTCTCGCCCATCCATTCGGTACGGATAACTACGGTAGGGACATCCTTTCGAGGGTGATCTGGGGGGCGCGCGTCGATCTGCAACTGGCCATTATCGGGGTGATTTTCCCGTTCATGATCGGCACGTTTGTCGGCGCGGTTTCCGGCTATATCGGCGGGCGCTTCGACAGTTTCTGCATGCGCGTGATCGATGTGATCCTGGCGTTCCCGTTCCTGGTGTTGATGCTGGCGATCATGGCTATCCTCGGTCCGGGTTTGAAGAGTTTTTATATCGCCATGGCGCTGGTGGGCTGGGTGTCGTATGCACGGCTGATCCGCTCACAGATCCTGGTGCTCAAGGAAAGCGACTTCGCCCTCGCGGCCAAGAGCCTGGGCTTTGGCCATGGGCGCATCCTGTTCCGGCATTTGCTGCCGAATGCGATGTTTGGCTCGATTGTGTTTTCCATGTCTGACGCGGTGCTGGTACTGCTCAACGGTGCCGCCGTGAGCTACCTGGGCCTGGGCGTGCAACCGCCGACGGCGGAGTGGGGGACGATGATTGCCGAAGGGCAGGCGTTTATCACCACGGCCTGGTGGATCTGCACCTTTCCGGGGTTGGCCATCGTGACCCTGGCCATGGGCTTCAGCCTGCTGGCCGATGGTGTGGCGCAAGTGCTGGGGGATCGCTCATGAGTCTGCTTCAAGTGCGGGATCTGAGTGTGATCGCCAATAACAGCGGGCGCGATGTGACCCTGGTCGACCGCGTGTCCTTCGACCTGGCCGAAGGCGAGATCCTCGGCCTGGTGGGCGAAAGCGGCTCGGGCAAGACCATGGCCTGCCGTGGCTTGATGCGCCTGTTGCCGTCGCCCAGCCTGCGCGTGCAGGGCGGTGCGGTACGCCTGGCGGGCCAGGACCTGCTGCAACTGGATGACGCCGGCATGCGCGCGGTGCGTGGCGGGCAGTTGGGCATGATTTTCCAGAACCCCAGCAGCCACCTTGACCCGTTGATGCGCATCGGCGATCAGATCGCCGAAGGCATCCGCCTGCATCAGGGCGCGTCGAAAAAACACGCGCGCCGACAAGCCATCGAAGTGTTGCGCCAGGTGGGCATTCCCGATCCCCAGGCACGGGTCGACAACTATCCCCATGAATTTTCCGGTGGCATGCGCCAGCGCGCGATGATCGCCGTGGCCCTGGGCTGCAACCCGAACGTATTGATTGCCGACGAGCCGACCACGGCGTTGGACGTGACCGTGCAGGCGCAGATCCTGCGCCTGTTGCTGGACCTGCGTGACCAGCGCGGCCTGTCGCTCATCATGATCACCCACGACCTCGGCGTGGTTGCGCAAACCTGCGATTCCATCGCCGTGATGTATGCCGGGCGCCTGTGCGAGCACGGCAGCAAGTACGACGTGCTCGCCCATCCGCAACACCCCTACACCGCGGGCCTGATTGATTGCCAGCCGGCCCACGGCAGTGGCCCTGGGTTGCTGCGTACCATCCCCGGCCAGCCGCCCTTGCTCGATGCATTACCCGGCGGCTGCCGCTTCAACCCGCGTTGCCCGCAGGTCGGCGCGTTGTGCACCGAACGGTTGCCCGAAGGCGCGCGCGTGGCCTGTCACTACCCGCTCGGAGCACGCCCATGAGCCTGTTGCAGATCAAGAACCTGGAGGTGCGGTTCGCCGCGTCCGGCACGGGGGTGTTCGGCCTGAACAAGCAGTGGGTGAAGGCGGTGAACGGCGTGTCGCTGAACCTGGCCGCCGGTGAAACCCTGGGGCTGGTGGGGGAGTCCGGCAGCGGCAAAAGCACCCTGGGCCGGGCGATCCTGCACCTCAACCCGATCAGTGCCGGGCAGGTGCTGTTCGATGGCATCGACATGGCCCATGGCAGCGCGATCGACATCGCGCGCCTGCGCCAGGAAACGGCGATGATCTTCCAGGATCCCTACGCTGCGTTGAACCCGCGCCACACCATCGGCGAAACCATCGCCGAGGTGCTGCGAGTGCAGCGCAAAGTCCCGGCAGAGCGTATCCCGGCTCGCGTCAACGAACTGCTTGACCTGGTCGGCCTGCGCCCCGAACTGGCCAGTCGCAAACCCGGCGCCCTCAGTGGCGGCCAATGCCAGCGTGTCGGTATTGCCCGGGCGCTGGCGGTGGAGCCTCGCTTGATCATCGCCGATGAATGCGTGGCGGCCCTGGATGTATCGATCCAGGGCCAGATCATCAACCTGCTGTTGGAACTGCAACAGCGCATGAACCTGGCGATCCTGTTTATCGCCCACGATTTGGCCATCGTGCGGCGCCTGTGCGACCGCGTGGCGGTGATGTACCTGGGCAAGATCGTCGAGGAAGGGCCGGTGGAAGCGGTCTTCACCGCGCCGCGCCATCCGTATACCGCGGCGTTGATCGAGGCGATTCCGGAGATCGATCCGCACCGGCCTTTGCCGACGCAGCTGTTGCCTGGCGAGCCGCCGAGCCCGCTGAATTTGCCTACGGGCTGTGCCTTCCACCCGCGTTGCCGGTACGCCCGGACGATGTGTTCCGTGGTGTTGCCGCCTACCCATTCCCTGCACGAGCATCGATACAGTTGCGTGCTTGAAGAACCGTTGACCCTTCCTGCCCATCATGAACAAGGAGTTATGACATGCAATCGCGCCACTTGAAGTTGCTCGCCGCTGCTACGTTGACCGCGTGGTCCCTCACTGCCGGATTGGCGCAAGCCGCCGGCGTCCTCACCATCGGTTGCCGTGAAGACAGCACCACGTTCGACCCGATCAAAAGCGCGCAGAACCGCGATACCTGGGTATTCGCCAACGTCTACGACACCCTGGTACGCGTGGACAACCTGGGGACCAAGATGGAGCCGGGCCTGGCAGAAAGCTGGGACATCTCCAAGGATGGCCTGACCTACACCTTCAAGCTGCGCGATGCGAAGTTCTCCGATGGTTCGGCGATCACCGCCGAGGATGCGGCGTTCAGCCTGCTGCGCATTCGCGACAACAAGGCGTCGCTGTGGGCTGATCCTTTCAACCTGATCGACACCGCCAAGGCGACGGACTCGAAAACCCTGGTTGTCACACTGAAGACCCCGGCAGTCGCCTTCCTGTCGCAACTGGCTTCGCCGACGGTGTCGATCCTGTCGGAAAAAGCCATGACAAAAATGGGTGAAGACGCCTACTCGGAAAATCCGGTGACCTCCGGCGCGTTTACCGTGGACGAATGGCGCAAGGGCGACCGGGTCATCCTGAAGAAGAACCCGAACTTCTGGCAGGCCAAGAAGGTCAGCCTGGATGGCGTGGAGTGGGTCTCCGTGACCGACGACAACACGCGGATGCGCATGGTGCAGAACAACGAGTTGGACACGGCGATCTTCGTACCGTTTTCCCGGGTTGAAGAGCTGAAGAAAGACAAGAACGTAGTGATCCACTCCGACCCGTCCACCCGTGAAGATCACCTGCTGATCAACCACGCCCACGGTCTGCTGGCCAAGCAGGAAGTACGCGAGGCGCTGGACATGGCCATCGACAAACAGTCGCTGGTGAAAACCGCGACCTACGGTCAGGGCACGGTGGCCTATTCTTACATCCCGAAAGGCTCGTTGTTCCACTACGCCAACAACCTGCAACGCCCGTATGACCCGACCGCCGCCAAGCAACTGTTGGAAAAGGCTGGCGCGAAGGACTTGAAGCTCAACTATGTGGTCAACGCCGGCAACGAAGCCGACGAGCAGATCGCGGTGATCATCAAGGACCAGTTGGCCAAGGTCGGCGTGACCGCCAACCTGCAGAAGGTCGACCCGACCCAAAGCTGGCAGATGCTGGTGGACGGTGAGTACGATATTTCGGTGATGTACTGGACCAACGACATCCTCGACCCGGACCAGAAGACCACCTTCGTGCTGGGCCACGACACCAACCAGAACTACATGACCCGCTACAAGAACGACAAGGTCAAGGAACTGGTCGCGGCGGCGCGCATCGAGGCTGACCCGGTCAAGCGTGAGCAGATGTATGTCGAGTTGCAGAAACTGGCGAAACAGGATGTGAACTGGATCGACCTGTACTACAGCCCGTACATCAACATCTCACGCAAGAATGTGAGCAACTTCCTGCAAAATCCGTTGGGTCGTTTCACGCTTGAAGATGTCGTGAAAAACTAAGGCCCAGAGAACACCGCAATACAAATGTGGGAGGGGGCTTGCCCCCGATAGCGGTGGGTCAGTCACAGATACAGTGACTGACACCTTGCAATCGGGGGCAAGCCCCCTCCCACATTTGGTTTCACTGGGCGTCAAACGCCTGCCCATTGATGCCGGTACTGTCCGGCCCCATCAGGTACAGGTACACCGGCATGATCTCTTCCGGTGCCGGCCTTTCCATCGGGTTCTCCCCTGGATATGCCTGGGCCCGCATGCTGGTGCGCGTGCCGCCCGGGTTGATGCTGTTGGCTCTTACTGCAGCCACGTCTTCGAGCTCATCCGCCAGGGTCTGCATCAAGCCTTCAGTGGCGAATTTCGACACCCCGTAAGCCCCCCAATACGCCCGGCCCTTGCGCCCGACGCTGCTGGAGGTGAACACCACCGACGCATCCTGGGACAGCTTGAGCAGCGGCAACAACGTGCTGGTGAGCATGAACATCCCATTGACGTTGATGTGCATCACCCGCATGAAGTTCTCGCCGGACAACTGCTCGATCGGCGTACGTGGGCCGATGATCGAGGCGTTGTGCAGCAGGCCGTCGAGGTGGCCGAATTCTTTTTCGATCATCGCGGCCAGCTCATCGTATTGATGGGGCAGGGCGGTCTCCAGGTTGAAGGGGATCACCACCGGCTGCGGGTGGCCGGCCGCTTCGATCTCGTCATACACCTGGGCCAGGTTGGCTTCGGTCTTGCCCAGCAACAGCACGGTCGCGCCATGGGCGGCGTAGGTTTTCGCCGCCGCCGCACCAATTCCGCGACCGGCGCCGGTCACCAGGATCACCCGGCCTTTGAGCAGTTCTGGACGTGCAGAGTAATCAAACATAAAAAGCCTCGACAGAATTCAGCGGGTTACAAACACCCATCTTGAGCGCAGTGAAGATCCAAATGTGGGAGGGGGCTTGCCCCCGATAGTGGTATATCAGTCACCAAATGCAGTGACTGACACACTGCAATCGGGGGCAAGCCCCCTCCCACATTGGATCTTCCTTAGTCAGTAGAGTGAGTGAGCCATCAGCAACTGCACAGTGCGTTATCCAGCACCGTGCGCAGTTCCAGCGGGTGATCCACCACCACATCCGCGCCCCAATGGCGCGGGTTGTCGTCCGGGTGGATGTATCCATAGGTGACCGCCGCCGTGCGGGTGCCGGCGTCGCGGCCGGACTCGATGTCGCGCAGGTCATCCCCCACGAACAGCACGCTGGCCGGGTCCAGGCCGAGCATCTTGCACGCCAGGATCATCGGCTCCGGGTCCGGCTTGCTGTTTTTCACATGGTCCGGGCAGATCAGCAGCGCCGAGCGCTCGGCCAGGCCCAGTTGCTGCATGATCGGCTCGGCAAAGCGCAGTGGCTTGTTGGTGACCACGCCCCAGATCAGCTTGGCCTTCTCGATGTCTTCCAGAAGCTCGGCCATGCCGTCGAACAATGTGCTGTGGACCGCACAACCCTTCAGGTAACGCTCGAGGAATTCCAGGCGCAGCTCTTCAAAGCCGGGGGATTCCGGGTCCATCGAGAAGGTCACGGCCACCATCGCCCGTGCACCGCCGGAGATTTCATCGCGGATATGCTGTGGGTTGATCGGTGGCAGGTCGCGGTCGGCGCGCATCGCCTGGCAGATGGCGATAAAGTCCGGCGCAGTGTCCAGCAGGGTACCGTCCATGTCGAAGAGAACCGCTCGCAACTTCACAGGCTTACTCCTCGCGCAGGGTCTGGATCATGTAGTTGACGTCAACGTCGCTGGCCAGTTTGTAGTGCTTGGTCAGCGGGTTGTAGGTCAGGCCGATGATGTCCTTGACGGTCAGCCCGGCCTGGCGGCTCCACGCACCCAGTTCGGACGGGCGGATGAATTTCTTGAAATCGTGGGTGCCGCGCGGCAGCAGCTTCATGATGTATTCGGCGCCGATGATCGCGAACAGGTAGGCCTTGGGGTTGCGGTTGATGGTGGAGAAGAACACCTGGCCGCCCGGCTTGACCATGCGGAAGCAGGCGCGGATCACCGACGATGGGTCTGGTACGTGCTCCAGCATTTCCAGGCAGGTGACCACGTCGAACTGCTCGGGCATTTCCTCGGCCAGGGCTTCGGCGGTGATCTGGCGATATTCCACGCTCACGCCGGATTCCAGCTGGTGCAACTGGGCCACGGCCAGCGGCGCTTCGCCCATGTCGATCCCCATCACGGTGGCGCCGCGCTGGGCCATGGCTTCGCTGAGGATGCCGCCGCCGCAACCGACGTCCAGCACCTTCTTGCCGGCCAGGTTGACGCGTTCGTCAATCCAGTTGACCCGTAACGGGTTGATGTCGTGCAGGGGTTTGAACTCGCTTTCGCGGTCCCACCAGCGGTGGGCCAGGGCTTCAAACTTGGCGATTTCGGCGTGGTCGACGTTGCTCATGGTGAATCCTCTAAATCTGATAAATCGGTTTGTCGGTCCTGAACACGCGGGTTCAGAGCCAGCGTTATTCGGTGTGCCCGCTGATGCGTTTTCCCCAGGCAATCGCCGTGGCGGTCAACTGTTGTTCATCCATGCGGGTGAGTTGCCGGTCGTCGAGCAACTGCTTGCCGGCGACCCAAAGGTGTTTCACGCAATCGCGTCCGGTGGCATATATAAGCTGTGAGACCGGATCGTAGATCGGTTGTTGCGCCAGCCCGGTCAGATCGAAGGCAACCATATCCGCCGCCTTGCCCACTTCCAGGGAGCCGATTTCGCTCTCCAGGCCCATGGCACGTGCACCGTTGAGCGTAGCCATGCGCAGCGCGCGGTGGGCGTCCAGGGCGGTGGCCGAACCCGCGACGGCCTTGGCCAGCATCGCGGCGGTACGGGTTTCACCCAGCAGGTCCAGGTCGTTGTTGCTGGCGGCGCCGTCGGTGCCGATGGCCACATTGACGCCCGCCTGCCATAGACGCTCCACCGGGCAGAAGCCACTGGCCAGTTTCAGGTTAGATTCCGGGCAATGGATCACGCTGGTGTTGCTTTCTACCAGCAAAGCCAGGTCGTCCTCGCTGATTTGGGTCATATGAACCGCCTGGAAGCGCGGGCCCAGCAAGCCCAGGCGTCCCAGGCGCGCCAATGGCCGCTCGCCGGTCTGTTCGACGGCCTGTTGTACCTCGAAAGCGGTTTCATGCACATGCATATGGATCGCGGCGTCCAGCTCTTCGGCGATGACCCGGATCTTTTCCAGGTTGGCATCGCACACCGTGTAGGGCGCGTGGGGGCCGAAGGTGATCTTGATGCGCGGATGGTGCTTGAGGTCGCCGAACAGCTCGATGCCCTGGCGGATCGCCTCATCGGCGGTGCCGGCGCCGGGAATCGGGAAGTCGAGGATCGGAATCGCGATCTGCGCACGCATGCCGCTGTTGTGCACGCAATCGCTGGCGACCTTGGGGTAGAAGTACATGTCCGAGAAGCAGGTGATACCGCCCTTGAGCTGCTCGGCAATGGCCAGGTCGGTGCCGTCACGCACGAAGGCCTCGTCGACCCACTTGGCTTCGGCGGGCCAGATGTGTTTTTCCAGCCAGGTCATCAGGGGCAGGTCATCGGCCAGGCCGCGAAACAGGCTCATCGCCGCATGCCCGTGGGCGTTGATCAGGCCCGGACTGAGCAGCATGCCCGGCAGTTCGCGCACTTCAGTGGCCGACAGCTTCAATGCCGCAGCCCGTGGACCAATAAAGGCGATACGCCCATTGCGGATGCCCACGCCATGGTCCTTGAGCACCACGCCGGCGGGTTCGACAGGTACCAGCCAGGTTGGCAGTAGCAATAAGTCGAGCGGGGCGGCAGTGGAGGTCATCGCAGGCTTCTTCCCGGGCAGCTATAAAAGAAGCGCGAAGTATACCCGAGCGTCCTGGCTGGCGGATCGCTATAATCGGCGGCTTTTGTTGATGAGTATGGGGTGATGGATGCGCGATCGACTGTTGGCAGCGGAGAAAGTGAAGGCCATCGATTGGCGTGATGGCACGCTGCACCTGCTCGATCAACGCGCCCTGCCGTCCCAGGAACGCTGGGTGGCCTGCTCCACGGTCGATGCAGTGGCTGCGGCCATTCGTGCCATGGTGGTGCGTGGCGCATCGGCCATCGGCATCAGCGCGGCCTATGGCCTGGTGCTCGCCGCTCGCGAGCGCATCGCCGAGGGCGGTGACTGGCAGGCCGCCTGGGAAGAGGACTACGCACTACTGGCCGATACCCGTCCGACCGCCTCGAACCTGTTCTGGGCGCTCAAGCGCATGCGCGATCGCCTGGATCGCGTCAAGAAGCACGCCGATCCGCTGGCGGTGCTGGAGGCCGAAGCGATCGCTATCCATGAAAGCGACCGGGAAGCCAACCTCGTCATGGCCCAGTTGGGCGTTGAGCGGATTCGCAAGCATCAGGGCAACGCCCAGGCGATCTTGACCCATGGCAACGCCGGCGCCTTGGCAACCGGCGGTGTCGGAACGGCCCTCGGGGTGATTCGCGCGGCCTTTCTGGAAGGCTTGATCGAGCACGTCTACGCCAATGAAACCCGCCCATGGCTGCAAGGCTCGCGGCTGACCGCCTGGGAGCTGGCGGGCGAGGGGATCCCGGTCACCGTGAATGCCGACTCGGCCGGTGCGCATCTCCTCAAGACCAAGGGCATCACCTGGGTGATCGTCGGCGCCGATTGCATTGCCGCCAATGGCGATGTGATCAGCAAGATCGGCACTTATCAATTGGCAGTGTGCGCCATGCACCACGGCGTGCGTTTCATGGTGGTGGCGCCGAGTTCGAGCCTCGACTTGATGATGGCCACTGGTGACGATGTGGCCCTGGAGGAGCGCGATCCCGGTGAACTGCTGGAGGTCATGGGGCAGCGCTTGGAGGTCAATGCGTTGAATCCGGTATTTGATGTGACCCCGGCCGACCTGATCGATGTGATCGTGACTGAGAAGGGCGTGGTTGAGCGGCCGGATACGGCGAAATTGGCCAAGCTGATGTGCCGTAAGCGGCTGCATTGAAGGATTTGGTGTCTGTGAAGTGGCTATCGGGGGCAAGCCCCCTGCCACATTTTGACTGTTCACAATTAACGTGTGGAATGGGCTTGCCCCCGATTGGCCCTGAAAGTCAATAAAACCCTCGGATCCACCCTCAAAAAAAAGCACCACCCCATCTCTGAGCCCCTCTCGGCCTCCTCAAGCCTGTCATCCGTCAAATTACTAGTCTCCATGCGCATCAGGGGGATAGGTGCGTGGCGGCGATTGTGATAACATCCGGCGGTTTCCAGGGCCGCCCCCAGGGGTTGCCCATAACGTGCAGATCCGTGTCATAACTCGTTGATTTGTCGTAAGTCGTTGTCAGGCAGTGTGCCGGCGACGGCGAGCTTCGTTCGTCCCATATGGATGCGACGAGGTTTCACCCGAAAAAGGAATCAGGCTTCTCATGGGCGAACTGGCCAAAGAAATCCTCCCGGTCAATATCGAAGACGAGCTGAAACAGTCCTACCTCGACTACGCGATGAGCGTAATTGTCGGTCGGGCACTGCCTGATGCGCGCGATGGCTTGAAGCCCGTGCATCGGCGTGTGCTGTTCGCGATGAGCGAGCTGGGTAACGACTGGAACAAGCCGTACAAGAAATCTGCCCGTGTTGTCGGTGACGTGATCGGTAAGTATCACCCTCACGGCGACACTGCGGTGTACGACACCATCGTTCGGATGGCCCAGCCGTTTTCCCTGCGCTACCTGCTGGTAGACGGCCAGGGCAACTTCGGTTCGGTCGACGGCGACAACGCCGCGGCCATGCGATACACCGAAGTGCGCATGACCAAGCTGGCGCACGAGCTGCTGGCCGACCTGCATAAAGAAACCGTGGACTGGGTGCCGAACTACGACGGCACCGAAATGATCCCGGCGGTCATGCCGACCAAGATTCCCAACCTGCTGGTCAACGGTTCCAGCGGTATCGCCGTGGGCATGGCCACCAACATCCCGCCGCACAACCTCGGTGAAGTCATCGACGGTTGCCTGGCCCTCATCGACAACCCTGAGCTGACCGTCGATGAGCTGATGCAATACATCCCGGGCCCGGACTTCCCGACCGCCGCGATCATCAACGGTCGCGCCGGCATCATCGAAGCCTACCGCACCGGTCGCGGCCGTATTTACATGCGCGCCCGCTCGATCATCGAGGACATCGACAAGGTCGGTGGCCGCCAGCAGATCGTCATCACCGAACTCCCGTACCAGTTGAACAAGGCGCGTCTGATCGAGAAGATCGCCGAGCTGGTTAAAGAGAAGAAACTCGAAGGCATCACCGAGCTGCGCGACGAATCCGACAAAGACGGTATGCGCGTGGTGATCGAGCTGCGTCGTGGCGAAGTGCCTGAGGTGATCCTCAACAACCTCTACGCCCAGACCCAGCTGCAAAGCGTGTTTGGTATCAACGTGGTTGCACTGATCGACGGCCGCCCACGCATCCTGAACCTCAAGGACCTGCTGGAAGCCTTCGTACGTCACCGTCGCGAAGTGGTTACCCGCCGTACCGTGTTCGAGCTGCGTAAGGCCCGCGAGCGCGGCCACATCCTGGAAGGCCAGGCTGTAGCGCTGTCGAACATCGACCCGGTCATCGCCCTGATCAAGGCTTCGCCGACGCCGTCGGAAGCCAAGGAAGCGCTGATCAAGATGCCATGGGAATCCAGCGCCGTGGTGGCGATGGTTGAACGTGCCGGCGCCGACTCGTGCCGCCCGGAGACCCTGGACCCGCAATACGGCCTGCGTGACGGCAAGTACTTCCTGTCGCCGGAACAGGCCCAGGCCATCCTGGAACTGCGCCTGCACCGCCTGACCGGCCTGGAGCACGAGAAGCTGCTGGCCGAGTACCAGGAGATCCTCAACCAGATCGGCGAGCTGATCCGCATCCTCAACAGCGCCGTGCGCCTGATGGAAGTGATCCGCGAAGAGCTGGAAGTGATCCGCGCCGAATACGGCGACGTGCGCCGCACCGAAATCCTCGATGCTCGCCTCGACCTGACCCTGGGTGACATGATCCCGGAAGAAGAGCGCGTGGTGACCATCTCCCACGGTGGCTATGCCAAGACCCAGCCATTGGCTGCGTACCAGGCCCAGCGCCGTGGCGGTAAAGGTAAATCGGCTACCGGCGTGAAGGATGAGGACTACATCGCCCACCTGCTGGTCGCCAACAGCCACACCACGCTGCTGCTGTTCTCCAGCAAGGGTAAGGTGTACTGGCTCAAGACCTATGAAATCCCGGAAGCTTCCCGTGCTGCCCGTGGTCGTCCGTTGGTCAACCTGCTGCCGCTGGACAGTGATGAGTACATCACCACCATGCTGCCGGTCGAGGAATACACCGAAGGTCACTTCATCTTCATGGCCACCGCCAAAGGCACCGTGAAGAAGACCCCGCTGGAATCCTTCAGCCGTCAGCGCAGCGTGGGCCTTATCGCCCTGGAGCTGGACGAAGGCGACGTGCTGATCAGCGCGGCCATCACCGATGGCGAGCGTGAAGTCATGCTGTTCTCCGACGGCGGCAAGGTCACCCGCTTCAAGGAATCCGACGTTCGCGCCATGGGCCGTACCGCCCGCGGTGTGCGCGGCATGCGCCTGCCGGAAGGGCAGAAGCTGATTTCGATGCTGATCCCGGAAGAAGGCAGCCAGATCCTCACCGCTTCCGAGCGTGGTTATGGCAAGCGCACCGCCATCAGCGAGTTCCCGGAGTACAAGCGTGGCGGCCAGGGCGTTATCGCCATGGTCAGCAACGACCGCAACGGCCGTCTGGTCGGCGCGGTCCAGGTGCTCGATGGCGAGGAAATCATGCTGATTTCCGACCAGGGCACCCTGGTGCGTACCCGTGTGGCCGAAGTGTCGAGCCTGGGCCGTAACACCCAGGGTGTGACCTTGATCAAGCTGGCCAAGGACGAAAAACTGGTCGGCCTGGAGCGTGTCCAGGAACCATCGGAAGTCGAAGGCGAAGAGCTGGAAGGTGAGGAGTTCGAAGGCGAGGTGATCGCAGCCGGCGATGACAGCGTCGACGAGCCAACCCTCGATGCTGCCGCAGACGAAGAAGAACCGCAGGAATAAGCGGACACACAGGGGGCGGATGAAGATTCGCCCCCTTGTTGTTTGTCCCTTATGAAAGTATTGAAACCCGATTTATTGCACCACCCCACCAGATCAGAGTGAGATTGGATGTGAGCAAGAGAGCCTATAACTTCTGTGCCGGTCCCGCGGCGCTTCCTGAAGCAGTCCTGCAGCGCGCGCAGGGTGAACTCCTCGACTGGCATGGAAAAGGCCTCTCCGTGATGGAAATGAGCCATCGCAGTGATGAGTTCGTGTCCATTGCCACCAAGGCCGAGCAGGATCTGCGCGACTTGCTCGACATTCCATCCAACTACAAAGTGCTGTTCCTGCAAGGCGGCGCGAGCCAGCAGTTCGCCCAGATCCCGCTGAACCTGCTGCCGGAAGACGGCACGGCCGACTACATCGACACCGGCATCTGGGGGCAGAAGGCCATTGAAGAGGCTTCGCGCTACGGTCATGTCAATGTGGCCGGCACCGCCAAGCCTTACGACTACTTCGCCATTCCCGGTCAGAACGAATGGAAGCTGTCCAAGGACGCGGCCTACGTGCACTACGTCGCGAACGAAACCATTGGCGGCCTGGAGTTCGACTGGGTGCCGGACGTCGGCGACGTTCCGCTGGTGTGCGACATGTCCTCGGACATCCTCTCGCGGCCTATCGATGTGTCGCGCTACGGCATGATCTACGCCGGTGCGCAGAAGAACATCGGTCCGAGCGGCATCCTGGTCAATATCGTCCGTGAGGACCTGCTGGGTCGCGCCCGTTCACTGTGCCCGACCATGCTCAACTACAAGGTCGCGGCCGACAACGGCTCGATGTACAACACCCCGCCGGCCTTCGCCTGGTACCTGTCGGGCCTGGTGTTCGAGTGGCTGAAAGAGCAGGGCGGCGTGGCGGCCATGGGCAAGCTCAACGAAGAGAAGAAGCGCACCCTGTATGACTTCATCGACGCCAGCGGCCTGTATAGCAACCCGATCAACCTCACCGATCGCTCGTGGATGAACGTGCCGTTCCGCCTGGCCGATGACCGCCTGGACAAGCCATTCCTGGCCGGTGCCGACGCCCGTGGCCTGCTGAACCTCAAGGGGCACCGTTCGGTAGGTGGCATGCGCGCCTCCATCTACAACGCTGTCGACATCCACGCGATCAACGCGCTGGTTGCCTACATGGCAGAGTTCGAAAAGGAACACGGCTAATGTCTGAACAAGAACTCAAGGCCCTGCGTGTACGCATTGACAGCCTGGACGAGAAAGTCCTGGAGCTGATCAGTGAGCGTGCGCGCTGCGCCCAGGAAGTGGCACGGGTGAAGATGGCGTCCCTGGCGGAGGGCGAAGTGCCGGTGTTCTACCGGCCGGAGCGTGAAGCCCAGGTGCTCAAGCGCGTCATGGAGCGTAACAAGGGCCCGCTGGGCAACGAAGAGATGGCGCGGTTGTTCCGTGAAATCATGTCGTCGTGCCTGGCGCTCGAGCAGCCGCTGAAAGTGGCCTACCTCGGCCCGGAAGGCACCTTTACCCAGGCGGCGGCCATGAAGCACTTCGGCCACGCGGTGATCAGCAAGCCCATGGCGGCCATCGACGAGGTGTTCCGTGAGGTGGCGGCCGGCGCGGTGAACTTTGGCGTGGTACCGGTGGAAAACTCCACCGAAGGCGCGGTCAACCACACGCTGGACAGCTTCCTTGAGCACGACATGGTGATCTGCGGCGAAGTCGAGCTGCGCATCCACCATCACCTGCTGGTGGGTGAGAACACCAAGACCGACAGTATCAGCCGCATCTATTCCCACGCCCAATCCCTGGCCCAGTGCCGCAAGTGGCTGGATGCGCATTACCCGAATGTGGAGCGCGTGGCGGTGTCCAGCAACGCCGAAGCGGCCAAGCGGGTCAAGGGTGAATGGAATTCGGCGGCGATCGCCGGTGATATGGCGGCAGGTCTGTATGGCCTGACGCGCCTGGCCGAGAAAATCGAGGATCGCCCGGACAACTCCACGCGTTTCCTGATGATCGGCAGCCAGGAAGTGCCGCCGACCGGCGACGACAAGACTTCGATCATCGTCTCCATGAGCAACAAGCCCGGCGCGCTGCATGAGCTGCTGGTGCCGTTCCACGACAACGGGATTGACCTGACGCGCATCGAGACGCGTCCTTCGCGCAGCGGTAAATGGACTTACGTGTTCTTTATCGACTTCATCGGCCACCACCGCGATCCGCTGGTCAAGGGCGTGCTGGAGAAGATCAGTCAGGAAGCCGTGGCACTCAAGGTGCTGGGCTCTTACCCGAAAGCGGTTTTGTGAGGCTTTAACATGAGTGGCAACTTCCTCGCCCTGGCCCAGCCGGGCGTGCAACAACTGTCGCCTTACGTTCCGGGCAAGCCTGTGGACGAGCTGGCGCGTGAGTTGAATCTGGACCCCTCCAAGATCGTCAAGCTGGCGAGTAACGAGAATCCACTGGGCCCAAGCCCCAAGGTGTTGGCGGCGATTCGCGAAGAATTGGCCGAGCTGACCCGTTACCCGGACGGCAATGGCTTCGCCCTCAAGTCCCTGCTGGCAGAAACATGCCGGGTCGAGCTGAACCAGGTCACCCTGGGCAACGGTTCCAATGACATCCTCGAGCTGGTCGGGCGTGCCTACCTGGCGCCGGGCCTGAACGCCGTGTTCAGCGAGCACGCGTTTGCGGTCTACCCGATCGTCACCCAGGCGGTCGGTGCCGACGCCCGTGTGATTCCTGCCAAGGACTGGGGCCATGACCTGCCGGCCATGCTGGCCGCCATCGACGCCCAGACCCGCGTTGTGTTTATCGCCAACCCGAACAACCCGACCGGCACCTGGTTCGATGCGCAGGCGCTCAACGACTTCATGCAGGACGTGCCTGAGCATGTACTGGTGGTGTTGGACGAGGCCTATATCGAGTACGCCGAAGGCAGCGACCTGCCGAACGGCCTGGATTTCCTGGCGGCCTACCCGAACCTGCTGGTGTCGCGCACCTTCTCCAAGGCCTATGGCCTGGCGTCGCTGCGGGTCGGCTATGGCTTGTCGACAGCGGTGGTGGCCGATGTGCTGAACCGCGTGCGCCAACCGTTCAACGTCAACAGCCTCGCCCTGGCGGCAGCCTGTGCGGCGGTGAAGGATGCCGAGTACCTGGAAGAAGGTCGCCGCATCAACGCAAGCGGCATGCTGCAGTTGCAGGATGGCTTCCGTGCGTTGGGCCTGGGCTGGATTCCCTCCAAGGGCAACTTCATCTGTGTCGACCTTGGTCAAGTGGCCGCCCCGGTATTCCAGGGGCTGCTGCGCGAAGGTGTGATCGTGCGGCCGGTGGCCAACTACGGCATGCCGAACCACCTGCGGATCACCATCGGCTTGCCGGCTGAAAACAGTCGCTTCCTGGAGGCGCTGGCCAAGGTCCTGGCTCGTGGTTGATGTCACTGCATTGCAACCTGCCGTGCCTATGATCGGTCGCCTCGTGGTGGTCGGCCTGGGCTTGATCGGTGGCTCCTTCGCCAAAGGCCTGCGCGAAAGCGGGCTGTGCGGCGAAGTGGTTGGTGTGGACCTGGACCCGCAATCGCGCAAGCTGGCGGTGGAGTTGGGCGTGGTGGATCGCTGTGAGGCGGACCTGGCGCTTGCGTGCCAGGGAGCTGACGTCATCCAGCTCGCGGTGCCGATCCTGGCGATGGAGAAACTGCTGGCGGTATTGGCCGGCATGGACCTGGGCCAGGCGATCCTGACGGACGTCGGCAGCGCCAAGGGCAATGTGGTGCGGGCCGCGCAGCAGGCCTTTGGCGGCATGCCGTCGCGCTTTGTGCCGGGCCATCCGATTGCCGGTTCCGAGCAGAGCGGGGTGGAAGCGTCCAATGCGCAGCTGTTCCGCCGTCATAAAGTGATCCTGACGCCGCTGGAACAAACCGATCCGGCCGCGCTGGCGGTGGTGGATCGTCTCTGGCGTGAGCTGGGGGCGGATGTGGAACATATGCAGGTCGAGCGCCACGACGAAGTGCTGGCGGCGACCAGCCATTTGCCCCATCTGTTGGCATTCGGCCTGGTGGACTCCCTGGCCAAGCGTAACGAAAACCTCGAGATTTTCCGTTATGCCGCCGGTGGCTTCCGCGACTTCACACGGATTGCCGGCAGCGATCCGGTGATGTGGCATGACATCTTTCTCGCCAATCGCGAAGCGGTGTTGCGCACCCTGGACACCTTCCGCAGTGACCTCGACGCCTTGCGCGACGCGGTCGATGCCGGGGATGGCCATCAATTATTGGGCGTGTTCACCCGTGCGCGGGTGGCGCGTGAGCATTTCAGCAAGATCCTGGCTCGCCGGGCCTATATGGAAACCGCTGTGAACGCCGATGACCTGACATTCCTCGCCAACCCGGGCGGCCGCTTGAGCGGGCGTATCCGGGTGCCGGGTGACAAGTCGATCTCCCATCGCTCGATCATGCTCGGCTCGTTGGCCGAGGGCGTGACGGAGGTGGAAGGGTTCCTTGAGGGTGAAGACGCCCTGGCGACCCTGCAGGCGTTTCGCGACATGGGCGTGGTGATTGAAGGGCCGCACCATGGGCGCGTGACCATTCATGGTGTGGGCTTGCACGGCTTGAAGCCGGCGCCGGGGCCGATCTACCTGGGCAATTCCGGTACGTCCATGCGCCTGCTGTCCGGTTTGTTGGCGGCACAACGCTTTGACAGCGTGTTGACCGGCGATGCTTCCCTGTCCAAGCGCCCGATGAACCGCGTGGCCAAGCCATTGCGGGACATGGGCGCGGTGATCGAGACCGGGCCGGAAGGGCGTCCGCCGCTGACCATTCGTGGCGGCCAGGCGCTCAAAGGCATGAGCTATGCAATGCCGATGGCCAGTGCCCAGGTCAAATCCTGTCTGTTGCTGGCGGGGCTGTATGCCGAAGGTCAAACTGCGGTGACCGAGCCTGCGCCGACCCGTGACCATACCGAGCGTATGTTGCGCGGTTTTGGTTACCCGGTTGCGGTGGAAGGCGCTACCGCATCGGTGGAATCGGGTCATGTACTGACGGCTGCCCATATTGAAGTGCCGGGGGATATCTCCTCTTCGGCATTTTTCCTGGTGGCGGCTTCGATTGCCGAAGGCTCCGAGTTGTTGCTGGAGCATGTCGGCATCAACCCGACCCGCACCGGGGTGATCGATATCCTGCGGTTGATGGGGGCCGATATCACCTTGGAAAACCCGCGCGAAGTGGGTGGCGAGCCTGTCGCTGACCTGCGGGTGCGGGCAGCTGTATTGAAGGGTATCGAGATTCCAGAAGCGCTGGTGCCCCTGGCTATTGATGAATTCCCGGTGTTGTTCGTCGCGGCCGCCTGCGCTGAAGGCCGGACCATTTTGCGGGGCGCCGAAGAGTTGCGTGTTAAGGAGTCCGACCGTATCCAGGTCATGGCCGACGGTCTGCAGGTGTTGGGGGTGAAGTGTGAACCGACCGCCGATGGGATTATCATTGACGGTGGCCTGATGGGCGGTGGTGAAGTCCATGCCCATGGCGATCACCGGATTGCCATGGCCTTCAGCGTGGCTTCCCTGCGGGCGGCTGCGCCGATTCGTATCCATGACTGCGCCAATGTTGCTACGTCTTTTCCGAACTTTCTTACACTGTGTGCCCAAGTCGGCATCCGTGTTGCCCAAGAGGCTCAATTGTGAATATCAAAGCACCGGTGATTACCATCGACGGGCCAAGCGGCTCGGGCAAAGGCACGATCGCCGGCATCCTGGCCAAGCGCCTGGGCTGGTGCCTGCTGGATTCCGGCGCGTTGTACCGCCTGCTGGCGTTTGCCGCACGCAACCATGGCGTCGACCTGACCAACGAAGAATCCCTGAAGCTGCTGGCCGCGCATCTCGATGTGCAATTCGTCGGCGCGACGGAAGGTCATCCCCAGCGCATCATCCTGGAAGGGGACGATGTGACCGATGACCTGCGTAACGAGCAGGTCGGCTCCTGGGCCTCCCAGGTTGCCGCGCTGCCGGCGGTGCGTGATGCGCTGTTGCAGCGTCAGCGGGCTTTCCAGGAGCCGCCGGGGCTGGTGGCCGATGGCCGCGACATGGGCACGGTGGTGTTTCCCGAGGCGCCACTGAAGATTTTCCTGACCGCCAGCGCCGAGGAGCGGGCTCGCCGCCGCTACTTGCAGTTGAAGGGCAAAGTCGATGGTGTTAGTCTGTCGAGTCTGCTAGATGAGATCCGTGCACGCGATGAGCGTGATACCCAGCGCGCAGTAGCCCCGCTCAAGCCGGCGGCTGATGCCATACAGCTGGATTCCACGGAGTTGTCCATCGAGCAGGTGCTGGAACGCATCTTGAGTGAAATCGCCATTCGCGATATCGCCGGGTGATCAAGAAGGCCGCAGGGGACCAGTCATAGTCCTGCGGTGGCTTCTTTTAACTGAAACTGACCCACACCGTCTGGGGTGTGGAGATGGGCGTATTCTTCGCCCTTATCAACAGGAATTAAAATGAGCGAAAGCTTTGCGGAACTCTTTGAAGAAAGCCTAAAAACCCTGAACCTTCAGGCAGGCTCCATCATCACCGGTGTTATCGTTGATATCGATTACCAAGCTCGCTGGGTAACCGTTCACGCTGGTCTGAAGTCTGAAGCACTCATCCCGCTTGAGCAGTTCTACAACGACGCTGGCGATCTGACTATCAATGTCGGTGACGAAGTTCACGTTGCTCTGGACTCGGTTGAAGACGGTTTCGGTGAAACCAAGCTGTCCCGTGAAAAAGCCAAGCGCGCTGAATGCTGGATTGTTCTCGAAGCAGCCTTCGCAGCTGAAGAAGTGGTCAAGGGCGTTATCAACGGTAAGGTTAAAGGCGGCTTCACTGTCGACGTTAACGGCATCCGTGCGTTCCTGCCAGGTTCTTTGGTCGACGTCCGTCCAGTGCGCGACACCACGCACCTGGAAGGCAAGGAACTCGAATTCAAGGTCATCAAGCTCGATCAGAAACGCAACAACGTTGTCGTTTCCCGTCGCAGCGTCCTGGAAGCAGAGAACTCCGCCGAGCGTGAAGCTCTGCTGGAATCCCTGCAGGAAGGCCAACAAGTCAAAGGTATCGTCAAGAACCTCACCGATTACGGCGCATTCGTCGATCTGGGTGGCGTCGATGGCCTGCTGCACATTACCGACATGGCTTGGAAGCGTATCAAGCATCCTTCCGAAATCGTCAACGTTGGCGACGAGATCGATGTCAAGGTTCTGAAATACGATCGCGAACGCAACCGTGTTTCCCTGGGCCTGAAGCAACTGGGTGAAGATCCATGGGTCGCTATCAAAGCCCGTTACCCAGAAAGCACCCGCGTGACCGCGCGTGTTACCAACCTGACTGACTACGGCTGCTTCGCTGAGCTGGAAGAAGGCGTTGAAGGCCTGGTACACGTTTCCGAAATGGACTGGACCAACAAAAACATCCACCCTTCGAAAGTCGTACAAGTCGGCGACGAAGTGGAAGTTATGGTTCTGGACATCGACGAAGAGCGTCGTCGTATCTCCCTGGGCATCAAGCAGTGCAAATCTAACCCATGGGAAGATTTCTCTGGCCAGTTCAACAAGGGCGATAAAATCTCCGGCACCATCAAGTCGATCACCGATTTCGGTATCTTCATTGGTCTGGACGGCGGCATCGACGGCCTGGTTCACCTGTCCGACATCTCCTGGAACGAAGTTGGCGAAGAAGCTGTTCGTCGTTTCAAGAAGGGCGACGAGCTGGACACCGTTATCCTGTCGGTTGACCCAGAGCGCGAGCGCATCTCCCTGGGTATCAAGCAACTGGAAAGCGATCCGTTCTCCGAGTACGTTCAAGAGAACGACAAAGGCGCAATCGTTAAAGGCACTGTGAAAGAAGTTGACGCCAAAGGCGCCATCATCGTTCTGGCCGACGATATCGAAGCGACTCTGAAAGCCTCCGAAATCAGCCGTGACCGCGTTGAAGACGCGCGCAACGTTCTGAAAGAAGGCCAGGAAGTAGAAGCCAAGATCATCAGCGTCGATCGCAAGAGCCGCGTGATCCAGCTGTCCATCAAGTCGAAAGACGAAGTGGAAGAGAAAGAAGCCATCCAGAGCCTGAAATCGGCTCCGGAAGCTGCAACAGGCGAGACCACCATGGCCTCCCTGCTGCGCGAAGCAATGGCTAAACAGAACTAAGTTCTGTAAGGCTGTTAAAAAGGGCGACTTCGGTCGCCCTTTTTTGTGCCTGAAATTCGCTGAATCAACACGCAAGAACCAAGGCAGACGCCTTGGTGTCAGAGCTGAATACAGTATTGATAAAGGCGCTCCCGTGTTTTTAAGGATTTCGATGAACAGGCTTATCGTGGTGTTCGCAGTGGTAATGCTTGCAGGCTGTTCCGTTACCAGCGCCAAAACTCACGCGAGGCGCGGTGTCAGCGGCATTGAGGTCGATTGCTCGGGGTTGGGCAACAACTGGGATAAGTGCGAGAAACGCGCCGCCCGCGAATGCAGGATGCAGGGCTATAAGGTCATCACCAGATCCAGCGACGCCAAGGACGAAGAGGGTGATTACGTGTTCGGTTGGAACCCTGCAGGAGCGGTCACTCGTACCATGCTCGTGATCTGCAATTGAGAGTGTGGGTCGCTCATGGCGGGCGTTATTCAAACGGCAGATAAGTTGGTAGATGGGCTGTTCAAATTCATCAAGTCATGCTAAAACCTTCGAAGCGCTTTTCCTAGCTGCTTGAAAAAGAAGGGAAAAATATGACGAAGTCGGAGTTGATCGAACGAATTGTCACCCATCAAGGGCTGCTTTCATCCAAGGATGTGGAGCTGGCTATCAAGACCATGCTTGAGCAAATGTCCCAGTGCCTCGCGACCGGGGATCGAATTGAGATCCGTGGGTTTGGCAGTTTTTCGCTGCACTACCGCGCGCCAAGGGTAGGGCGGAATCCTAAGACTGGGCAGTCGGTGAGCCTGGATGGGAAATTTGTGCCTCATTTCAAGCCGGGGAAGGAATTGCGGGATCGGGTGAATGAGGATGAGGAAGTTGAAGGTAGCCTGTGATTGCGGTTTGGAGGTTTGGATGAGCAAGGTTAAGCAGTTTTTCGGTGTCGCGCTGCTCGTTTTCGTTGTGGCGGTTGTGATCATATTCACTCTGGAAAATGATCAGCGAGTAACCTTGGTTTTCCTTACGTGGTCCACGCCTCAAGCCTCTATTGCTGTCTATGTTGTGTTGGCTTTGCTGGTTGGTTGCTGTATAGGTCCAGTTATCAGTTGGTTGGCAGCCATTCGGGGTGGGCGAGTCGAAAAGGCAGGTCCGAAGGTACAGTAAGCTAGTGGTATGTGGCCCTGTTGTGGCTTTCTGGTTGTGTTATTGCTGGTTGATATAGCCGCTCTCTGGATTTGATGCTCAAAATCAATGTCTGCGCGCTCTTCGTCAGAGTGGTATTTTTAGTTTCGCCGATTTGAATGCTGGTGAGTTGGCCTGGTGGCGCAATGCTATCGGAGGTTTGGGCGATTTTGATCGCTGAATTATTGGCTTTGTGTTTCGCATGGCTATTTGCTTCAGGGGTTGATTGTTCATGCCCCGGCTTTTTATACGGCGTATCCGCTACCCTCCTGTGTTAGGCGGTATTACATCCGCTTCCCTTCATGGTCTCGCTTGATCTTCTTCGTGCATGTGGCAGAATGCCGTCTTTTTTTGCGGTGCTAGCTCTCTCCGCATCATCTGCGGCGCCCATTACGAAAAGTGCCCCAGGCCTCGAGAGCATGTTTTGAGTGGTCAATTTGGCTGGCTGATTTGCTGTGGTTAAACCTGACAGCCTTGTATCGAGCATGACATTTTGCAGCGGTGAGGAAGGCCCTTTTGGTTGATGTGGTCGACACTGCTCGGGGTGGGGGGCATCAGTCTAGCCGTTAACATACGCGAGTCCTTGGTCTGGATTTGCACGCCGGTATCCCGTGATTGCTGGCATTTATCTCCGGTGCTGTGGTGGAATCATCAATTTGGCTACAGCCATGCGGGAAGAATAACGGCATAATGTGCACTTTGACTCATTGTCTGTATTGTATCCGCTCAGGCTATCCTGCAGGTTGGTAGACCCCAACCGGTGAGGTCCCTTGAAGGTTTCGTCGTGCGACCTTGCTGATAGCAGTCTTTTGTTTTTTTGGGATGCGTAGAAGTGGCAGTGAAACGCACGTGCAGTGTGCAACGTAGGACATAGGTGGCGATACGCGTGTTCGGGAATTGTCAGGCGCGTATGAAAAGAGAACCTCAGCATCGGGTTGTGATTCCCGGGATAGTTGATGTGTTGAACGTTCCAGAATTAGCTAATGGAGTTTTACCTGATGTCAGGCATCAAGCAGTCAAGTGTTGACAAATTCAAGAGCAAAGAAGCCCTAATTGGTATCGTTGGATTGGGATATGTCGGTCTGCCCTTGATGTTGCGTTATAACGCCATTGGCTTTCGTGTATTAGGTATTGATATTGACGAGGCTAAAGTCGCCCGACTGAACGCCGGTCAGAGCTATATCGAACATATTGCCGCTGAAAAAATTCACAAGGCCCGCCAAAGTGGTTTCGAAGCCACCACTGATTTCGAGCGTGCCAGCGAATGCGACGCCTTGATTCTGTGTGTTCCGACGCCTTTGAACAAGTACCGTGAACCAGATATGAGCTTCGTGATTAATACCACGGAAGCAATCAAGCCGTACTTGCGCGCAGGTCAGGTTGTATCGCTGGAAAGCACTACTTATCCAGGCACAACTGAAGAAGAACTACTCCCACGTGTTCAAGAAGGCGGTTTGAGGGTAGGGAAAGACATTTTCCTGGTTTATTCACCAGAGCGTGAAGATCCGGGTAATCCAAACTTTGAAACTCGTACCATTCCAAAAGTGATTGGTGGGCATACCCCCGCTTGTCTGGAAGTAGGTATCGCATTGTATGAGCAGGCGATTGATCAAGTTGTATCAGTCAGCTCCACTAAAGCTGCCGAAATGACTAAGTTGCTGGAAAATATTCACCGAGCAGTGAATATCGGTTTGGTCAACGAGATGAAAATAGTAGCGGACCGCATGGGAATCGATATTTTCGAGGTGGTCGACGCAGCTGCAACCAAGCCATTCGGCTTCACACCTTATTACCCCGGCCCAGGCCTTGGTGGGCATTGCATCCCGATTGACCCCTTCTATTTGACCTGGAAGGCTCGTGAGTACGGCTTGCACACTCGTTTCATCGAACTCTCCGGTGAAGTCAATCAAGCCATGCCTGAGTACGTAGTCAGCAAGCTGATGGACGGCCTCAACAACAACAGCAAGCCGTTAAAAGGCAGCAAAGTGCTGGTGCTGGGTATTGCCTATAAGAAAAACGTAGACGATATGCGTGAGTCGCCTTCTGTGGAGATCATGGAGTTGCTCGAATCCAAGGGTTGCGTCGTAGCCTACAGTGACCCCCACGTACCGGTATTCCCAAAGATGCGCGAGCATCACTTTAACCTGTCCAGCGAAGCGCTGACCGCTGAGAATGTCAACAGCTTCGACGCTATTGTTCTGGCGACTGATCACGATAAGTTCGATTACGAGTTGATCCGTAAACACGCTCGTTTGCTTGTCGATAGTCGCGGCAAATACCGCACCCCTGAAGCTCATATCATTAAAGCCTGATTGCTGGAGTGTTGCTTTTGAAACGTTTCGCCCTTATCGGCGCCGCCGGCTATATCGCCCCGCGGCACATGCGCGCAATCAAAGACACGGCCAATGAGCTGGTGTCCGCTTATGACATCAATGACTCCGTAGGGATTATCGACAACCTGTCTCCGCAGAGTGAGTTCTTTACCGAGTTCGAGCGTTTCATCGAGCACGCGTGGCAGCTTAAGCGTGATCCAGCTACCGCGCTGGATTACGTCGCGGTCTGCTCGCCCAACTATCTGCATCATTCGCACATCGCAGCCGGCTTACGTCTTGGCTGCGATGTGATTTGCGAGAAGCCATTGGTACCCACGCCTGCGATTCTGGACGAACTGGCTCAGGTCGAACGCGAAACAGGCAAGCGTGTCTACAATATTCTGCAATTAAGGCACCACCAAGCCATTCTTGACCTCAAGGAAAAGGTTGCCCGTGAAGCTCGTGACGGCAAGTACGACGTAGAACTCACCTACATAACCTCGCGCGGCAAGTGGTACATGGAAAGTTGGAAGGGGGATCCGCGCAAGTCTTATGGAGTCGCGACCAATATCGGGGTGCACTTCTACGACATGCTGCATTTCATCTTCGGCAAGCTCCAACGTAATGTTGTGCACTATGCCAATGATTATAAAGCCGCTGGTTATCTGGAGTATGAAAAAGCCCGTGTGCGTTGGTTCCTATCGATTGATGCCGATGATTTGCCGGAGTCGGTCAAGGGCAAAAAACCTACCTACCGCTCCATTACGGTAGATGGTGATGAAATAGAGTTTTCCGAAGGTTTTACTGACCTGCACACCACCAGCTACCGGGAAATCCTCGCAGGCCGTGGTTATGGCATCGAAGATGCCCGTCACTGTGTAGAAACCGTGAATACCATTCGTTCGTCCGTCATCGTTACACCGCAAAATGACGAGGGCCACCCTTTCCTTGCAACTCTGAGTCGCTGAGGCAGGCATGAATTATCAGGTCCATCCTTCCGCTATCGTCGATGACGGTGCGCAGATTGGTGATGAGTCGCGGGTTTGGCATTTCGTGCATGTGTGCGGTGGTGCCCGTATCGGCAAAGGCGTCTCTCTTGGGCAGAATGTCTTTGTCGGTAACAAAGTGGTCATTGGTGATAACTGCAAGATCCAGAACAACGTGTCGGTGTACGACAATGTCACGCTGGAAGAAGGCGTGTTCTGCGGACCGAGCATGGTGTTTACCAATGTATACAACCCACGTTCGCTGATCGAGCGCAAGAGTGAGTACCGAGATACCCTGGTCAAAAAAGGCGCCACCTTGGGTGCCAACTGCACCATTGTCTGTGGTGTCACCATCGGCGATTACGCTTTTGTTGGTGCTGGCGCAGTGATCAACAAGTCTGTGCCTGCCTATGCTCTTGTAGTGGGTGTGCCTGCACGCCAAGTCGGCTGGATGAGTGAGTTTGGCGAGCAATTGGACTTGCCGCTGGAAGGCGATGGAATTGCGATTTGCGAGCACAGTGGTGCTCGCTACGTATTAAGGGGTAAAGCGCTGGTCAAGGAGGTCGTGCGGTGATCGAGTTTATTGATCTGAAAATCCAGCAAGCCAGAATCAAGGACAAAATCGATGCTGGTATCCAGCGCGTTTTGGCTCATGGGCAATACATTCTTGGGCCTGAAGTGTCGGAGCTGGAAGAGCGCCTCTCCACATTTGTCGGTGCTAAACACTGCATAACGTGCGCCAATGGCACCGACGCGCTGCAGATTGCCCAGATGGCCTTGGGTGTAGGCGCGGGAGATGAAGTAATCACTCCGGGCTTCACGTATATCGCAACCGCAGAAACTGTAGCATTACTGGGCGCCAAGCCGGTCTATGTTGATGTTGACCCGCGTACTTACAATCTAGATGCGACCAAGTTGGAAGCTGCGATCACGTCGCGCACCAAAGCGATCATTCCAGTATCACTCTACGGGCAATGTGCGGATTTTGACGCCATTAATGCCATCGCTTCCAAGCACGGTATTCCCGTGATAGAGGATGCGGCGCAGAGTTTTGGTGCAACGTATAAAGGTAGGCGCTCCTGCAATCTAACTACTATAGCGTGTGCCAGTTTTTTCCCGAGCAAGCCGTTGGGTTGTTACGGCGATGGTGGCGCGATTTTCACCAACGATGATGAGCTTGCCAAGCTGTTACGTCAGATCGCTCGTCACGGCCAGGATCGTCGTTACCACCACATCCGCGTCGGTGTGAACAGCCGTCTTGATACGCTTCAGGCAGCAATATTGCTTCCCAAGCTGGAGATCTTCGAAGAAGAACTCCAACTGCGTCAGCAGGTGGCCGACCGCTACGCGACGCTTCTCGACGAGACGCGAATTGCCGCTCCTTATGTCGAAGCGCACAACACCAGCGCCTGGGCCCAATACACCGTTCAAGTCGAAGAGCGCAACACCGTCCAGGACCGCCTGAAGCAAGCGGGTGTTCCTACAGCAGTCCACTATCCGATTCCGTTGAACCGCCAGCCGGCGGTCAAGGATGATCATGCACATTTGCCTATCGGTGACACCATTGCCACACGGGTAATGAGCTTGCCAATGCATCCCTATATTGGTCTGGCCGACCAGCAACTTATATGTGAGTCGCTATCGGCCGCCACCCACATTTGAATGGAGTACGTTGCATGAAGGTTCAAGGTTCTAAAGTTCTGGTTATTGGTGGCGCTGGTTTCATCGGTAGTTTCGTGGTTTCAGAATTGCTGAAGGCTGGTGCTGAGAAAGTTGTTATCTACGACAACTTCGCTCGTGGAAAGGTCAGCAACATCGCTGAACAGCTGAAAGACCCACGTTGCAGCCTCTACGCTAATGGCGGTGACGTACGCGAAATAGACTTGCTGAACGATGCCATGAAAGGCATGGATGGCGTAATTCATCTCGCCGCCATGTGGCTTCTGCACTGTAAAGACTTCCCCCGAACAGCTTTTCACGTGAACATCGAGGGTACTTTCAACGTACTTGAGGCTTGTGTTCAAAACAACATCAAGCGTCTGGTGTATTCCTCCTCCGCCTCCGTTTATGGTGACGCGGTGCAGGTGCCAATGACCGAGGAGCATCCGTTCAACAACCGAAACTTCTACGGCGCCACCAAGATTGCAGGTGAAGCCATGTGCCACGCCTACCACGACCGCTTCGGCCTGAGCTTTGTCGGCCTGCGCTACATGAACGTCTATGGTCCGCACCAGGATCAGACAGCCGCCTACACCGGTGTTATCCCGATCATGCTGAACAAGATCGACGCCAACGAAGGCCCTGTTATCAACGGTGACGGCACTCAGGCTTACGACTTCATCTATGTGGAAGACGTTGCTCGTTGCAACGTGCTGGCGCTTGAGGCTGAAGTTACCGATCAGTTCTACAACGTCGGCACGGGTGTCCAAACCAGCATCAAGCAACTGTGCGACGGTATCTTGGATCTGAAGAAGTCCGATCTGGTTGTCGAATATCGCCCTTACAGCGCAGACGACGCGCGCCGCATGGTGCAAAACCGCATCGGCTGCCCGAAAAAAGCAGCAGAAGATCTCGGTTTCACCTACAAGTACGAACTGCGGGAAGGCTTGCAGAAGCTGGTTGATTGGCGTGAAGCGCACGGCGCGGAGTGAGCGTAATGGAAATGCGTAATATCGCTATCTCGTTACCTTGTACTGGTGAGGAAGAATGGCAGGCAACTCGCGAGCCTCTGATGAGCGGCTGGTTGACCCAAGGCCCAAAAGTGGCGGCTTTTGAAAAAGCTTTTGCAGAGCGTCATGAGGTGCCTCATGCACTGGCGGTGACCTCCTGCACCACGGGACTTCATTTGGCTTTGGCCGGCCTGGGTATCGGCCCAGGTGATGAAGTGATCGTGCCGGCCTTTACTTGGGTTGCCACCGCTAACGTGGTTCTGTATTGCGGCGCGATTCCTGTTTTCGTGGATGTCGATCCCCTGACATACAACCTCGATATTCAGCAGATTGCGCGCAAGCTGACGCCAAAAACACGCGCAGTCATCGCTGTGCATCTGTTTGGGCGTTGCCTGGATATGGATGCTCTGCGTGCACAACTGCCTGCCAATGTGGCTATCGTTGAAGATGCCGCTTGTGCCGCAGGCGCGAGTTGGAAAGGTCGCCCTGCTGGCAGTCTTGGTGACGTCGCTGCGTTCTCCTTCCACCCGCGAAAGTCGGTAACGACCGGTGAGGGAGGCATGGTCACTACGGCCAACGCAGAGTTAGCCGAGCGCATGAACCAGCTGCGAAACCATGGCGCCACGCTCTCCGAGGAGCAGCGCCATCACGGCCCTCGTCCCTACCTCCTGCCGGAGTTTAATCTGCTGGGTTTCAACTATCGAATGACCGATCTACAAGGTGCAGTCGGTATCGTACAGTTGGGTAAACTCGATGGATTCATTGATGAGCGCGCGCGTTGGGCCGAGTACTACTGCGAGCAGCTGGCGGATATAGATTGGCTGCGTTTGCCGACCACCCCGGAAGGTAGCCGTCATGGCTGGCAGGCATTTGTGACCTACATCGATCCGGCCAAAGCACCGATGCCGCGAAACGACATGATGGAGATACTTCAGGCTAAAGGGATCGCCACCCGTCCAGGAACGCACGCAGTGCACATGCTAGCTTACTACCGTGAGCGTTTCGGTCTCAAGCCAGACGACTTTCCGGGCGCGCGCGACTGCAACGATCACAGCATGGCCATACCTTTGCACAATCGTATGTCGCCTGAAGATTATGCGTATGTAGTCGAGGCAATTCGCTATTTGGGTTAAGCGAATAGTGGTAAATCACCTGGCGTTCAGCCAGGCGTCATTTCAAGGTGGTGCCTCAGGAAAAAGTTTTCCTGAGGCACCGCCTTAACGGATTTTAGGAGCAACAAAGCGCATGTGTGGTATTGCCGGCCTCATTTATTTAGATAACAACCCGGTGTCGCCTGTAGTGCTGCAGCGCATGACGGACGCGATTGCTCATCGTGGCCCGGATGGAGAAGGGCATTGGATCGAAGGCAACGTTGGCCTTGGTCATCGCCGTTTGGCAATCATTGATCTTTCGCCTGCTGGTCATCAGCCGATGGCTTCTATCTCCCAGCGTTACGTAATGGTATACAACGGTGAGGTTTACAACTACCGTGAACTGCGTATCGAGCTTGAGTCGCTGGGCTACCAATTCCGCTCTCGCACAGACAGCGAAGTCGTGCTCAATGCACTGATTGCCTGGGGGCCAAAAGGGCTGGAACGTTTCAATGGGATGTTCGGTTTGGCGTTGTGGGACCGTCAGGAGCAAACCCTATTGCTGGCACGTGACCGCTATGGGATTAAGCCTCTTTACTACTCAATGCAAGGTAATACGTTGTCATTTGGTTCCGAGCAAAAAGCAATTCTTGCGATGCCGGAGTTTCGCCGCAGCTTGGATAAAGAAGCGCTTCTGGAATACTTTACATTTCAGAACATTTTCACAGACAAGACTTTACTTAATGACGTGAAACTGCTTCCGGCAGGGCACTATGCAGTTTTGGATTTGAAGTATAAGGCTCCAGGCCTGCAATTCACCCAATATTGGGACTATGATTTTCGTGAGCCGGAACATAAGGCTAGCGATGAAGAATATCGCGAAGAGCTTGATCGCCTGTTCAAGCAGGCAGTCAATCGCCAATTGGTGACGGATGTTGAGCTTGGAAGCTATCTCAGCGGCGGTATGGATTCGGGCTCAATTACGGCAATAGCCGCGAAGTCTTATCCCTATATGAAAACGTTTACCTGTGGTTTCGACCTTAACTCTGCTTCCGGCATTGAGATGGGCTTTGACGAGCGCAGTAAGGCTGAGTACATGTCCTATCACTTCAAGACTGAGCATTACGAAATGGTGCTTAAAGCGGGGGATATGGAAAGAGTTTTGCCTAAACTGGCTTGGCACTTGGAAGAGCCACGCGTAGGGCAGAGCTACCCAAACTACTATGCCGCGCAGTTGGCTTCGAAGTTTGTTAAGGTTGTAATGTCAGGAGCGGGGGGGGACGAACTTTTTGGTGGTTACCCTTGGCGTTACTACAGAGCCGTCGTAAATGACAATTTTGAACACTATATCGACAAGTATTATAACTTCTGGCAGCGCCTTATTCCAAATTCCCAGATAAAACAAGTTTTTGCGCCTATTTGGGATGACGTGAAACATGTTTGGACAAGAGATATATTTCGTGATGTATTCAAACATCATGCAGATAATCTTTATACTTCTGAAGACTATATAAACCATTCTTTGTATTTCGAAGCCAAGACTTTTTTGCACGGGCTGCTAGTTGTAGAGGATAAACTTAGTATGGCGCACGGTTTGGAAAGTCGTGTTCCTTTTCTAGATAATGATCTAGTCGACTTTGCAATGCGCTGCCCAGTTCATTTGAAACTGAATAATCTCTCAGAAGTGGTACGCCTGAATGAAAATGAACCAGGTGGCAAAACTGACAAGTATTTTCAGAAAACGCGTGATGGAAAGCAAATTTTGCGTGATGTAATGGGTAAATATATACCGAGCGACATCACTAAAGCCGAAAAGCAAGGTTTCTCCGCACCCGACGCAAGTTGGTTTAAAGGAGAAAGTATTGAATTTGTAAAAAGAAAAATATTAGAGCCGAAAAGTAAAGTTTACGAGTACCTGGATTTTCATAGTGTGTCTGATTTGGTGGGAGAGCATCTTGACGGTAGCAGCAACCGACGTTTACTTATCTGGTCAATGCTGAGCGTAGAAGAGTGGATATGCGCAAATTTGAAGTAAATAAAGATATCTCTCACTCTGCTCCTTGGATTACTGAAGAGGATGTTGCTTCGGTGGTGGTGGGCTTGAATTCCGGAATGATTGCAGCGGGGGTAAGGGTAACTGAGTTTGAAGTTCAGTGTTCTGAATATTTAGGTGGCAAGTATTCAGAATTGACTCCTTCTGGTCAAATGGCCCTAGAACGTGCTTTACTGCTTCTTGATCTGCCGGCAGGCGGAGCTGTTATTATTCCTACTTATGTTTGCTCCTCGGTTGAGGCTGCAGTAATAAATATTGGATTACGGCCGCTTTACTGTGATATAGGCGAGACTTGGTGTGTGACCGCGGAGTCCATTTCAATTTTTTTTGATTCTTCTGTGGTTGCAATTATTGCGGTGCATCTATTCGGTATAAAGGTCGATGTTGAATCTCTGACGATTTTCGGAGTTCCAATTATCGAAGATTGTGCTCAATGTTTTCACCCGAACGTCGGTAATGTAGGGGCTGTTGCAATTCACTCGTTTCATGCTACCAAATGTCTCACGACTGGAGAGGGTGGGTTGTTGACGATCCCCAAATTGTCCAATTTAAACAGTGAAGTTGCTATTCAGTCAAAATCAAAAAGCATCAGCGACTTTCAAGCTGTGCTTGGGATTTCTCAACTGTCTCGTTATGAGATAATGCTGGAAAAAAGAAAAGCTATAGCTGATTTTTATTTTTCAAATATTCCGGCTGTTTTATTAGAAAAAATTCGATCAGTAAATGATCAGCCACTTTACTTTAGGTTTCCTCTTTTTTTTCTAGAGGGGTTTAATCAAGTTGCCCCTATTTTCTGGGATAAGGGAGTGATGGTGCGTAGAGGGGTTGATACCTTGTTACACCGTTCACGAGGTTTGAATGACGAGCGATTTCCTAATGCAATTTCCGCATTCAATAATACGGTTTCAATACCGTGCTACCCGGCATTATCAGATGCTGACATTGCTCGAGTAGTTGAAGCAGTCGAGAGTGTTTTTTATGGGCTATAAAATAAAGTTATTCAATTTAGGTGATTCAGTTGCGTTGGATTTATTCTTTTCAAAAGTCCAAGGCGCGCTCTTATATCACTCGATTAAATATGCGCGGCTTGTGAGTGCCTTCTTAAAAGTAGAGTATTTGTGTGTCGTTGCGGTTAATGAGGATGATACTGTAATCGGTGCCTTGCCTTTTTTTATAAAAGAACAGGGCGGTATGCGCGTAGCTAATTCTATGCCATTCTACGGTAGTCATGGCGGTATTGTTTTAGCAAGTCAAGATGAATTTTTGTTTTCACGAATTCTGAACTTCTACCTTACTTATGTTAAGGAACAAGCGTGTGCTGTAAGTACGATAATAACTTCACCATTTACAGATGACGCGAAGTGGTATGAGCATTGTTTGAATGTCTTACCAAGTGATACCAGGATTGGTCAGGTTACCAAACTACCACTTGACTCAAGCCACGAAGCTGTAATGGCAAGTCTTTGCAGCAAAACACGAAATATGGTTCGCAAGTCAGAAAAGCAAAATATTGAATGGTCTTCAGCGTATGTCGACTGGGGGATCGATTTTTTAGCGGAGATACATCAGCAAAATATGTTAGAAATTGGTGGGTTGGCAAAACCCGACAATTTCTTTGAGTTGATAAAATCAAATTTTGATTACGGGGCTGACTATTTAGTCTATATAGCTTATTTGGATGGGCAGCCTATCTCCGCGCTGCTTCTTTTTTACAGTGGTAAAACCGTAGAATACTTTACACCTGTTATAAAGTCAGACTATCGCTCTATGCAGCCATTGACCTGTTTAATATTTAATGCAATGCGGGATGCCGTGGCGAGAGGATGCCGTTACTGGAATTGGGGTGGCACTTGGGCTACACAAGAGGGTGTTTATAGATTCAAAAAAAGTTGGGGGGCGGTTGATATGCCTTACAGCTATTATTCAAATGTTTTTGACTCTTCAGTGCTTAACTATGATAGTAAGCAATTACTTTCTGAATTTCCGTATTTTTATACGGTGCCTTTTAAGTGGTTGAATAAATGAAGATCGCATTCCTTTCTGGCGGTGCGCGACATAATGCTCTTCGGTATCTTTTGGAGCAAGGTGAAGATGTTGGAGCTGTCATTACTCCCTTATTAACTCAAGCGAATAGACGGTTTGAAAATGTAGTTCTTACGGCGGTTGAGTTCGGCGTTCCGGTTTTTCCCGTTTCGCGCGAAGGTGTATTTGACGTGTTAAATAGGTTAAGGCCAGATGTAATTGTATCATGTGGTTTTCCATACATTATATCTGAAAAAACTATTGCTTTGGCACGGTACGCCATTAACGTACATCCAACGCTTCTGCCTAAATATCGAGGTTTTAGAAGTGGGCCTTATATATTGATTAATGGTGAAAGTCAATCTGGAGTGACTGTGCATTTTATTACCCCGCAAATGGACCGTGGGGATATTTTGGTGCAGGAAGCCTTTCCGTTAACTATATTTGATACGCCAAAAAGTATGTATCGCAAAGGTCAAGAGTTGGAACCTAAGGTTGTATACGAAGCCATTAAGCTTTTAAAATCTGGTTCTTATTCAGTGACGGCTCAAGATGAGAGAGAGGCCAGTGAGTATTCTGATGTAAGGACGCCATCAGACTCCAATATAGACCCGCATAAGCCATTGCTTGAACTGATTAACGAGATTCGGGCATGTGATCCTGATGCGTATCCAGCTTACTTTTTACATGAAGGACAGAAAGTTTGTATAAAGATGTGGCGTCCGGAAAAAAGTGCAGATGAGTGGGATATGATTTAGAGGTGAATATGAGTATCAAATATAGGTTTTACGCTGGTTTATGTTATTTGTTTTTTCCGGTCATGTTGGTCGTATTTTTGATTTTCGCAGTTTGCGCACGCTATTGTTCAGCGCGAAATAATAAACCTCGCTTGGTCTGGGGGGAGGCGCCAATTATAAACAATAGCTACTGGGCCCGCGCTATGCGTAAGGCAGGATATATTTCCTATTCTTACACGGATGGTTTCTGCTCTTCCATAAATGAACGTGAAGACTACGATTTTGTCTTGCAAGATAGGTTTTGGTGTGTTCCGGTTTTTTTAAAATATTATCTGGGGTTTTTATGTTCGTTGTTTTCCTATGAGGTTTTCTTTATTTCGTTTAACGGTTTTTTCCTAGGACGAACACCTTATTGGTTTTTAGAGTCTTTTCTTTTAAAACTGGCAGATAAAAAAATTGTTGTTATACCGTTTGGCTTGGACTCTTATGTATACCATCGTGTTGGCTCAACGGCGGTTAGCCATGGGCTTCAAGCTTCCATTCCTCGGCGTTCCAGAGAGCAGGGCCTAGTGGCGAAGAGGGTCGATTACTGGTGCGAACGAGCGGACTGTGTTATTCCTGGGTTTATAGGGTTTGATGGGTTAGGCCGATGGGATGTTCTACTGGGAAGTCAGTTGTTTATTGATGATAGCCTATGGAGTCCTTCAAGACGTTTGAGCATGGCTGACGGCGCTGGGGGAGGTACTGTTTACGTGGCTCACTCGCCAAATTTTAGAGGATTCAAAGGCAGTGAGTTTGTTATAGAAGCAGTCAAGATACTTCAGAAGGAAGGTCTAAAAGTAGAGTTGGTTTTAATTGAGGGGATGCAAAATTCTTTTGTTAAAAAAACATTTGAACTAGAAGTGGATTTACTAGTAGAGCAGCTAATAATTAGTGGTCATGGTTTAAATGCTATTGAAGGTATGGCTTCTGGGTTGCCGGTGATTTGCAATCTTGAAGATGAACGGTACATTCTTCCACTGAGGCGGTGGTCATTTTTTTCTGAGTGCCCAATTGTCTCTGCATCTCCGGAAAGTTTGGCAGATATTTTAAGGCGGCTAGTTGTTGATCCCAAACTACGCCACGAATTGGGGGGAGCAGGTCGTGCGTATGTAGAAAAGTATCATAGTTATGAGGCAGCAGATTTCTTTTTTTCTTCAGTGCTGGATTATGTATATAAAAAGAGAGCGACGCTTTCCGATTTCTGCCATCCACTGTTTGGCGATTTTGTGATGAGAAAGGAAAAAGTCATACATCCCCTAAAAAATGGCCGGCTTCCAAATTGACCTTGTTACGTAGTTTGTTGAGAGAGAGTGTAATTTATGGAGGGGTGGACTTTTCACTCAAGTTCATTGCTTTTTTTACGTTTCCGTTGCTGGCCGCCGCTCTTTCAACATCAGGGTATGGACTTCTCGAGCTGGCGATGACAGTGGTGTCGCTCGGTGGAGTATTGGTCAGGTTCGGACTTAATAACGCGGTGCAGCGGTTTTATTGGGATAAAACTGTTTCGTTTAATGAACGGCCATTGCTTGTCTCCACGGGGTTTTTAATAACTTTTTTTTTAGGAGTTTTTTTTGGCCTGGTGGCGTTTGTAATTACACCGTACATTTTTCCTTTCATGAGTCAAGATTTGGCTAAGCTGAGCGTTGTTGGGGCATTGGGAGTTGCGCTCCTATTGCCGTTAACTCAATGGGCTCAATATTTGCAGGATGTACTTCGACTGCATTTTTCGGCTTGGAAATTCTTAGGTTTTTCTTTTGCTAGTCGCGCCCTTGGCGCACTGTTGTCCGTTGTCGTAGTTCTATATTGGGGCGGCGGCGCAGAAGGGGTTTTGCTAGCTCAGGCGGTTGTTCTTTTTTTGGCGATTCCGCTAGGACTTTGGTTTATTCGTAAAGATCTAATTATAAAATTTGATGTTGTATGGTCTCGTCGTCTTTTGGCTTATGGTTCACCCTTCATCTTTACCGAATTAGCATATTGGCTTTTTGCTTCGATTGATCGATGGATGTTGGCGTCGATGTCGGGTGTTGATGCAGTTGGGATGTACTCTGTTGCGTTTCGATTTTCGACTCTTGCCGTTTTTGTGGCGACGGCTTTTGGAATGGCATGGAGCCCCTATGCTGTAAAAATACGCTCTGATTATCCAGGGACATACCGACAACTATACTTCGAAGTCCTATTGATTTTGCTTGTAGTAATGTTGTCGGTAGCAGGATCTATCGCATTATTTTCAGGTGAAATATTGGGGGTTTTCTTGCCGGCGGAATATTTTTCAGCGGCTGCTCCATTGGCTATTCTTTGCTTTACTGCGGTGTTGCAAGCAAGTCAACAGGTTACAGCAATAGGGATTTCTCTCGCAAATCGCACCAAGGTCTTCGCATATTTAGTGTGGGGCGCGGCACTATTAAACATAGTGCTCAATTGGTTTCTAATTCCGCGATTTGGCGTTTCTGGTGCGGCATGGGCGACTGTTGTAGCTTATATTTTTCTATCGTCAAGTTTTTTGTTTTTTACTCAACGCTATTATCCCTTGCCTGTTGCTTGGTTGCGATTGGTTTGGGTATGTCTGTTGGGTAGTATTGTTCTTGTGTTCAGTATTTTTCTTCAGCAACGGGAGATGAGTTTTACCGTTGTATTGATAAAATTTACGATTGCCGTAAGCTGTCTTTTACTTGCGCTACCCGCTATTGATTTGAAAATCTTTAGGAAGTTACAGGAAATCCAAGTGGTCACTGAAAAATGAAATTTATTTATTATGGTTTTCGGTTCTTGTTTGAGGCAATTGCTTTGCCTTTTCTATGTGTGGTGATGCTTATTGCTAGGCGCATTAATAAAAGTGTTGATGTTGGTTTAGGGCCTTTTCCTCTTATCAACAATATTTACCATAAGCGCGCTCTTGAGTTGGCCGGCTATTCCGCTGAAACGTTCGTAAGTCAGGTATGGCACATTACCAGCAGTTTTGATGTTCGTTTTGACTTACACTGGCTGTCAAAGAGTCTGCTTTGTCGCAAGCTTTTTCTAAATTTTTATATCTTTTGCTGGTCAACTTTACGTTATCGCTCGTTGATTCTCTATTTTGATGGGGGGCCTTTGGGGCAAGGGACCGCATTTTTGTGGAGGCTGGAACCTTACCTGTATCGCTTGGCGGGTGTGAAAACGGTCGTGCTTCCTTATGGTTCTGATGTTCAGATAATGACTCGCTCTCCGAATCTCCAATTTAAGCATGCGATGGCAATGGACTATCCGCTGCATCGGAAGCGGCATAGTCATATCCAAGCAATGGTTGACGTATGGAGCTCAGCAGGAAGTCATATCGTGGGTGGCTGTGAATGGGTGGACTACATGCACCACTGGGATACCCTGATGATTGCCCACTTTTCCATTCCGTTACCAAATTTCGTTGATAATGGCACTATTGAGCCATCACGAAAGGGGCCACTGAAACTCTTGCACGCACCGAATCATCGTGAAATCAAGGGAACGCGCCATATTGTGCGGGCGGTCGAAGAGTTGCGCGCAGATGGTCTCGATATCGAGTTGACGATGCTGGAGCGTGTACCCAATGAGGAGGTGCGGCGTATGATTCTTGAAGCCGATGTCATAGTGGATCAGTTGGTTATCGGCTGGTACGCAATGTTTGCGATCGAGGCGATGGCATCTGGGAAACCTGTCGTTTGCCACCTTCGACGCGATCTTGAAGAGCTTTATGTCGCTACTGATTTGCTGCAAGGCTTCGACGAGATCCCGATTATTCGTGCGGACGCTTTTTCGTTTAAAGAAGTTATTCGAAACTTGCATGTAAATCGCGATACTCTTGTTGAGGCGGCGGGAAAGGGCCGCAGCTACATCGAGCGTCATCACTCCGTGGAGGCTATTTCGCTTGTCTTTTCAGAGATTTTCGCCAAATTGATCGGCCCTCCCCAAGGGGCAGTCGAGAACAGGCCTAGGAAGGTTAATTAGGTGGGGTTGCAATTTTGAATATTCTTATTAGTGGCGCCAACGGATTGTTGGGCGCACATTCGGTAGCGCAACTGGTTGCTCGCCATCAGGTTCATGCGATAGTGCACACCGCACCGGACGTACCTTTGGCAGGAGTTAATTACCACGTTCTGGACCTCTCGCAGGCGTGGTCGCCTCAGTTATTGCCGACTTCAGTCGACGCGGTTATTCATCTGGCACAATCCTCTCGATTTCGGGAATTTCCCGATCAGGCTCTGGATGTCTTCGGTGTCAACGTGGCATCTACAGCACGTTTATTGGATTATGCGAAGAGCGCAGGGGCGAGGCATTTCATCCTGGCGTCATCCGGGGGGGTTTACGGGGCTGGAAATGAGGCTTTCAAGGAAAACGCCCAAATACCTCATCCCGGTCAACTGGGTTACTATCTTGGCAGCAAGTTGTGCAGTGAAGTGTTAGCGCATAATTACGCATCGTTGATGAATGTCACCGTTCTTAGATTCTTTTTTATGTATGGCAAGGATCAGAAACGTTCGATGCTTGTTCCTCGCCTTATTGATAACGTCATGTCTGGGCAAGCAATTACATTGCATGGCAATGACGGGATTAAGATCAATCCAATTCACGTCAGTGACGCCGTAGCTGCGCTTGAACATTGCTTGGGACTCGAGGGGAGTCATACGTTCAATGTGGCTGGTACGGAAGTTCTTTCACTTCGCGATATTGCCGGGATCATTGGCACAGCAGTTGGACGTGATCCGATTTTCAATATTGAAGAGATCGAATCTCGAAATCTGATCGCCAATATTGATTCATTGAGTGAGTCACTGATTACCCCTAGGGTTTCTTTTGCTCAAGGAATTCTGGAACTTATTCCCTGATGAAGAATTATAGCGTTCTGCACGCCCCCAGTTCAGTGGGCGGCAATCCTCAAACGCTCAGTCGGGCACTGCAGCTGCTGGGGGTGAAAAGTTATTCCCTTGTAGTGTCTCAGAACTATCTTGCCTATCCCGCTGATATGGAGTTGCATCGCCCAGGCCAAAGTTTAGTAATGCGAGAGCTGAAGCGTATCGGGGCAATTCTATTCTTGCTCCCTCGTTTCGATGTAATCCATTACAACGCTGGGACCACGCTGGCAAACGCTTATGCTTTCAGTTTCAGTCCGCGTCAGGGTACTAAAGGCTTCCTGCGCCTTTTTTATGCCGGCTACTTGCGCGCACTGCAGCGCTTGGAAATCGCCTACATTCGTATGCTTGGCAAGGCTGTGTTTATCACCTACCAAGGCGATGATGCACGTCAGGGCGATTACAGCCGCGAACATTTCGCTATCAATATTGCCAGCCAGGTAGACGAAGGCTACTACTGCGCGGCTTCCGATGCCTTTAAGCGGCGCAACATCAAATTGCTTTCGAGTATCGCCCATCAGGTTTACTCGGTGAACCCGGATTTGTTGCATGTGCTTCCTGAGAGCGCACGTTTCACTCCCTACTCTCTTGTCTTTCTGGATGAGTGGGTGCCTTCATATACCCAAGATCAGAACCGGCCTTTGCGAATCGTGCATGCACCAAGTAACCGGAAGGTTAAAGGTTCGGATCTTATTCTCCATGGGCTGGAGAGATTGCGTGCTCAAGGCTTCGAGTTCGAGTTGCTGCTGGTCGAAGGTATGAGCAACACCGAAGCGCGGAAAATATATGAGTCGGCAGACGTTCTGGTAGACCAGCTGTTCGCTGGTTGGTACGGCGGTTTGGCGGTGGAGTTGATGGCACTTGGCAAGCCAGTGCTTGTGTACATTCGGGATGAGGACCTGGGGTTCATTCCGCCTGAAATGAAAGCGGATCTGCCCTTTCTTCAGATTACTCCCACTACGGTAGAGGACGCTTTGCGCAATTTGCTGCAGATGCCGCGTGAGACGCTTGTCGCCTTGGGCAAGCGAAGCCGGGCATTCGTTGAACGCTGGCATGACCCCCTGAGTATTGCTCGCGAGATCAAGGACGATTACGAAAAAACGCAGCATTTTATTGCAGAGGTCGCCAAATAGGATGTGTGGAATTACAGGAGGATTTTGGCGGGCTACACCTGTGGAGCTAGAACACCGGGTCAATGGCGCTCTGGCTGCGATGCATCTCCGAGGCCCGGATCATCAAGGCTTCGATCGTCACCCGTTAGGCTCTGGCACGGTCGTACTTGGTCACACTCGGCTTGCCATCATTGACCTTTCCGCTTCGGGTCAGCAGCCGATGTATTCCGCTGATCAACGTTTCGGGCTGGTATTCAACGGCGAAATCTATAACTACATCGAGTTGCGAGCAGAGCTGGAGGTTCTTGGGGCATGCTTTCGCACGCGTTCGGACACTGAGGTGTTGCTGGCTGCGTGGAGCCAGTGGGGTAAAGCTGCGCTACCTCGGCTCAAGGGCATGTTTGCCTTCGTGGTATTTGATCGCCAGGAAGATTCACTGACCTGTGTTCGCGATGCCTTTGGCATCAAACCATTCTTCTATGCGTTGGAGGATGGCGCTTTCATCTTCGGCTCCGAGCTCCCGGCCCTGCGAGCCCTGAAGGGGCAACGCTCAACGCTCAACTGGCAACGTGCATACGATTATCTGGTGCATGGCGAATACGACTTCGGGCAGGAGAGTTTCATCGAAGGCGTGGTCAGCCTGCTTCCTGGGCAGTTGCTGACAGTCGACCTCGCCATGCTCAAGGTGTCCAGTCCCAAGCCCTGGTGGACGCCGTCCATCGTACAAACCCAATCCATAAGCTTTGCCAGCGCCAGCGATCAGTTGCGCGAGATGTTTCTCGACAACGTGCGCCTGCACTTGCGTAGCGATGTGCCGGTCGGTGCCGCCTTGTCTGGAGGTGTCGATTCTTCTGCGATTGTCTGCGCCATGCGCTACCTTGAGCCGGATTCGGATATAAACACGTTCAGCTATATTGCCCGGGGCAGCGTGGTCAGCGAAGAAAGCTGGGTAGACAAGATCAACACCCACGTCGGTGCCAAGTCGCACAAGGTGATTGTTTCCGGGGACGAGTTGGCAGCCGATCTCGAAGACCTGATTACCGCGCAGGGCGAACCGTTTGGCAGTACCAGCATCTATGCCCAATATCGCGTGTTCAAGAAGGCCAAGGAACAGGGCATTACTGTCACCCTGGAAGGGCAGGGCGCCGATGAGAATCAGGGAGGGTACAGCGGATATGCGGGGCAACGTATTCGCAGCCTGCTGGACAACGGACAATGGCGCGAAGCCTGGAGCTTCTTGAATCAATGGTCGCAATGGCCGGGGCGCAGCCGTCTGGAAGGCCTGAAACGGGTTGTTGGCGAGTACAGCGAGGGCGGCCTGCACGATCTGTTGCGCGGGCTTAACGGTATGGACAATTGCCCTGCCTGGATCCGTCCGGGCCCGTTGCGCGAAAGCGGTGTTCATCTCGGCTTCCCCAAGCATGCGTCATCCCAACAAATACCGGGGCGCCGCATGATGAGCGCGTTGGCAGCCTCGTTGAACACGCGCGGTTTGCTCGGCCTGCTTCGCCATGGTGATCGCAACTCGATGCGTTTCTCGGTGGAAAGCCGCGTACCGTTCCTGACCACAAACCTGTCCGACTTCATGCTGTCCTTGCCAGAGGAATATCTGGTTTCCCCGGATGGTGAGACCAAGCACCTGCTGCGCTCGGCGTTGCGTGGGATCGTGCCGGCGGAGGTCCTGCATCGTCGCGACAAGATCGGCTTTGCGACGCCCGAGCAGCAATGGCTGATGGGCATGGCGGAGACACTTCGTCCCTGGCTGGAAGAGGATCTGGGGCTACCCTTTCTTGACCAGGCCAAACTGCTCGAGCATTTCGATGCAGTGGTTTCGGGCCGTCGGCCCTATACGTGGCAGGTCTGGCGCTGGGTCAATTTTGCACGCTGGTACGGTAGTTTGCGATGAGTAAGTTACCACTACGGATACTTTACCTGCATCCAGTCGCTGCATTCGGTGGCGCGTCAAAGAGCCTTATCGAGCTGTTCACCCGTTTGCATGCGCTGGGTGTACAGGGCACGGTACTGACGCCGGATGGTCCGGTGTGCGAGGCTTTTGTCAAAGCCGGTATGGACGTACGCACGGTCAGGGGGCTTAGCCAGTTCGACAATACGCGTTTTAGCCACTATCGCCGGCTACGCTGGATTATTTTGTTGCGGGAGCTCTTACTTTTACCGTTTTCATTGACGGCGATCTGGCGCTTGCGCCATGAAAAGTTCGATTTGTTGCATGTCAACGAAGTGACATTGCTGCCTTTGGCCATTCTGGCCAAATGGCTGCTGCGTGTGCCGATGTTGGTACATGTGCGATCTCTGCAGCGCGCTCCAGGCTCTGGTTTTCGTACCAAGCTGGTCAACGCCTGGTTGAGACGTTATGCCGAGGCTGTCGTGCCGATTGATCATACCGTCGCAGCAACGCTGGCGTCGGACTTGCCCTTGAGCATCGTGCACAACGGTCTCGGGATCGAAAGCGAAGCCCTGGTCCCCTCGTCGCGAAATGCCGAAGAGCCTGTGCGCGTTGGGTTCCTCGGTGTTTTGATTCCGCTCAAGGGTATCTACGAGTTGATTGAGGCGATGCGTATCCTAAAGGCACGTAACGTTGATATCGAGTGCCTGATAGCTGGAGAAAATGCCCGCAAGCTCTCCGGGATGAAGGCCTGGGTGCTTCGTAAGTTGGGTTTTGCTGATGATGTGCGAGCCAATGTGGAACGGATGATCGATGACTACGGTTTGCAGAAGCATGTTCGTATGCTGGGCTTTATTGGCGACGTCAGGTCGCTTTACCCACAACTCGACATTCTATGCTTTCCCTCTCATCTGGATGCGGCGGGGCGGCCGGTATTCGAGGCTGCGTTCTATTCGATCCCCAGCGTTGTAGCCGTGACAAATCCTGTGTCGGACGCGCTGCTGCACGAGATCACCGGGTTAGCGATCCCGCGGCCCGACCCGGCTCTGCTTGCCGATGCCCTGCAGCGTCTGGCAGAAGACCACGGCTTGCGTCAGACCCTTGGTCGCCAGGCTCGCCAGTGGGCAGAGGAAAACTTCGCGATCGAAGTCAACGCGCAGCTGATGTACGACGTCTACGTGCGTCTACTTTCCAGATCCTGATTCTTACAAGGCACTCACTATGAGTTCTTATGATTGTCTCGTTATCGGCGCCGGTGTCATCGGGTTGGCCTGTGCTTCTCGTCTGGCGCGTTCCGGGCAGCGTGTGCTGGTGGTCGAGGCTGAACGATGGATTGGCTCGCATACCTCCAGCCGCAACTCGGAAGTCATTCACGCTGGTATCTACTACTCACCCGGTTCGTTGAAGGCACGCCTGTGTGTAGAGGGGCGCGATTTATTGTATCGCTGGTGCGTAGACCATCAAGTAGAGCATCGGCGGATTGGCAAGCTGCTCGTGGCGGTGAGCCCGGATGAAATCGCTGGGCTTGATGCCCTTCAGGACAATGCAAAAAAGTCAGGTGTTGATTCTTTGCAAGAAGTGACTGCGGCACAGCTTCGTCGGATAGAGCCTGCAGTCTCCGGTGTTGCTGCCCTGATGTCTGTGGATACTGGCATTATTGATAGCCACGCATATTTGCTCTCCCTGCTCGGTGACGCGCAGCGACATGGTACCGATCTTGCGCTGGAGACTCGGGTCAACCGTCTGCAACGCAATGGTGAGGAATGGCTGGCGGAGGGTGAAAGCTGCGGCGAGTCATTCTCCGTAGGCGTGCAGCGAGTGATAAACGCGGCAGGGATATTTTCCAGTAAGCTCGCGTCATACATCGACGGCCTTGAGGCGCGTCATGTACCGACAACCCAATGGTGTCGGGGGCGTTATTTTTCCTACAGTGGGCGTTCACCGTTTACACGTCTGATCTACCCGATGCCAGAGATGAATACGGCGGGCCTCGGAGTGCACGCCACGATCGATATGGGGGGGCAGGTGCGATTCGGGCCGGACGTCGCCTGGACCGACACAGTCGACTATCAGGTGGAAGAATACCTCAGAAGCGATTTCGCGGTGGCGATCCAACGCTATTTTCCGAAGCTTGATCCGCAGCGCCTGACGCCGGGTTACTGCGGTATTCGCCCCAAACTTTCAGGACCGGGACAGCCGGCGGAAGATTTTCTTATACAGTGTTCACAAACCCATGGCCTGCGCGGGCTCATCAACCTTTACGGGATAGAATCCCCAGGGCTGACTGCTAGTCTTGCTATCGCCGATCATGTTGTCAGAATCATTGATTGAGTTCTCCTGATTACTTATGAAGATTCTCGTTCTATCCCAATACTTTTGGCCTGAAAGTTTTATTATCAACGACATTGTGCGGACCCTCGATGAGCAGGGTCATGACATCGTCGTGGCTACAGGAAAACCCAACTACCCGGATGGCAGGATTTTCGAAGGCTACAGTGCCAAAGGCATCCAATACGAACGTTATCTCGGCAAAATTGATGTGTTTAGAGTACCGCTGTGGCCGCGAGGTAAGGGCGGGGCGAAAAACCTGATATTCAATTATCTTTCGTTTGTTTTGGCTGGTTTGTTGTTTCTGCCTTGGATGTTGCGCAAGCGTGAGTTTGATGCAATTTTGGTGTTTGCTCCGTCACCCGTCTTACAGGCTATTCCGGCGATTCCATTGAAGTGGCTGAAGAGAGCAAAACTTGCTCTGTGGGTACAGGATCTGTGGCCGGAGAGCCTCAAGGCTACCGGTTTTATCAGCAATCCTCATGCTCTCAAGGCTGTTGGATGGCTGGTTAAAGGTATCTATCGTTGCTGCGATATTTTGTTGGTGCAGTCGCGTGCCTTTTTTGAACCGGTTTCGCGCTATGCTGATCCCGATAAAATCATTTATTACCCTAACTCGATAGATGCAAATTCGTCTGCGGACGCGGTTCCTGTTCCTCCTGAACTGAGCGCATTGCTGGAACAGTATTTCTGTGTGGTTTTTGCGGGTAACCTGGGTACTGCTCAGGCTCTGGATACTCTAGTGGAGGCTGCCTTGCATTTGCGCGAGGATGCGCAAATCCGATTGGTTCTCGTGGGCAGCGGAAGTCGCTTGGAGTGGCTCCAGTCACAGCAGCAGGCTCTAGGCTTGAATAACCTTATCCTGGCTGGGCGATTTGTGCCGCAAGCGATGCCGAAAATTTTTGAGAAATCATCTGCATTGCTGGTTTCGCTCAATGATAACGAAGCGTTTGCACAAACAGTTCCGAGCAAGATCCAGGCATATTTGGCAGCAGGTCGACCAATTCTTGCCAGCATTAATGGTGAGGGCGCGCGGGTCGTGTCAGAGGCGGGCGCGGGGTTGACATCAGCAGCCGGGGAGGCCTTGCCTCTTGTTGAAAACATTCGTCGTCTGCAGGCTCTCGGTGTCGCCGAGCGTGAGGCTATGGGGAAATCGGGGCGAGATTATTTTGATGCGAATTTTGACATGCCGTCCCAAGTGAACAATTTGGTTCGCCTTCTGTCATAAGTGCTGTAGTGCTTGCAGATGTTTTTCCTTTTAGATCATGAGGAAGGTGTTTTTTGAACCATTTTTTCACGAGTGTCAAAGCCCTTCCTGTTTTTTTAATTGGATTGATTTATTTTCCTGCATCATTGCTGGGATTGGTTCTTTTTCATGATCGGGAGTCGATCGAGCTTTTAATCTTGATTTTGTTGTTTTGTCTGATTTATTTTTTTTCTTATGGTTTTTTTTCGCAAATATTCCTATTTTTAGCTCAGAAAATATCGAGATCCATTCGAATTTCTCGCGTGGTTTGGTATCGCCTGTCGATTGTTGCATTTTGTATATATGCAACAAGTCTTTTTTATGCTGTTCATCTGGCGGACGCCGTGCCTGCAATGGTCGCCCTGAAGGGCGGGACATTAATGGATATTGCGCAGGCACGCGGTCAATTCCTAGCGGGATTAGAGGGGTATGAGAGCTTGCTTAGATATGCGGTTTTTATTTTAGGGCGCTCTGTGATGCCGCTGGTTCTGGTTGCCGCATTTGTTTTTAATTCAAAGTTTCGTTATTGGCTTTTAATCGCGCTGCTCGCGCTCTCGATGTTGTCTTTGGAAAAGGCAGCACCGGTATTTATATTTCTTCCCTGTATATTGTTTTTTTTTACTTCGAGGAAATGGTTGAGTGCGTTTTTGGTTATTCTCTTAATGGTTGCAAGCATTGGTGCCATGACCCTTCTTGCCATGGGCGGCGTCGGGGATGCGCGAATGAAAGGTGCGAATGCTGTACTCAAGGAAGAACATCCTATGGAAGTTTCAATACCGCCAGGCCTGCCAATTCAGGAGGCGATGGGACGCCCCGGGCGATTTTTTTTGCCGAATATGGTTCAAGATCAGTTTGGGGTCGGACAAGTTACGGTTGACGCAGATGAGGTATCCGGAAAACTAATTATTTTGTTAAATAGAGTCGTATGGATCCCTTACATAACGGCTTACGATTGGCTAGGTTTTCATCGAGAAGTGTTGGATGGAAAGCTGTCGTTAGGCCGTTCGATTAGCTTTGTTCACCTTCTTTATGGTGAGCCGAAAATGCTGCTTGAGAAGATGGTTTATGTTTACGAGTTTGGTGCGTCTCCTGGAGGTGCAGGTGCCGCCAATACCGCTTTTTTTGTAGATGCCAAACTTGCGTTCGGGTGGGCGGGAGTGGTGGTTTACTGCCTGATCTTCACATTCTGCGCGGCATGCATATTTTCCTCTGGAAATCAGATATTGATGGTTTCGAGTATTGTGTGTTTTTTCGTGGCATCAGTGAGTTCGCTCACCGCTACGCTTCTTAGTGGGGGACTCTTTATATATGTAGTATTGGCCTTTCTTCTTTTTGAGCGTAGAGCCGTTGTTCCGGTTCTGTGTAAGACTGGTGATTATAAATGAAGCCAGGCATGGCGGTGTCTACGTTGAAAACCGCCGTAGGGCAGTTTGTTGGTTTGGTGCTAGGTGCGGTCGCGGTGAAGCTACTCGCCGTGCTAGCTGGGCCTGCGGGCGTAGGGCTGTACTCTATACTGCGGCATTTGCAGCAGATGCTTTCATCCATTGCTTCCATTGGAGGCCAGAACGCTGTAGTTCAAGGGCTAAGCAGCCATAAAGGGATTGCAAAGCGCCAATTTTTCATATCGTCTTTCTATATTTTTATCCTCGCGAGTGTTTTACTTTCAATAACTATTTTAATTTCTGCTGATTTTATCGCCGCCTGGATTTTCGCAGGCGAGCATGCGTCCGCTATTCGCTGGCTGATTATCCCGATTGTCCTTGGTGCACTACTTTTTTTCTTTCGAGGCGTGCTGACGGCCGAAATGGAATTTGGGGCACTGAGCATAGTGACCATGCTCACTGGCCTGGGGGCTGCGCTTGTCGCGTTACCGGTAGGCCTTGTCTATGCTCGCGGTAACTCCAATGCCATGGTTCTTTTTCTGGCCGGCGGGCCATTGCTTGGATTGATCGCCGCTTTTTTTTATGTTCGACGCCAAGGTTATTTCAGAGGCATAAAAGCGATTGCGCCGAGCGGAGCGACACGAGGCGCAGCCGTGCGATTCCTGCAAGTCGCGCTACCGTCCTTACTGTCACTGTTTCTAACGCTGGGCAGTGTGCTGATCGTCCGAAGTTACATCGTACGTCTCTATGGATTGGAGGGCGCCGGGCAGTTTGATGCGGCGTGGAGTATCAGTGCAATGTATCTTGCGTTGTTTTTGACATCGTTACAAAGTTATCTGTTACCTGAACTCAGCAAAGTTGTTGGGGGGCGTGAGTTACATTCGGCCTTAGCCAAGGCATTTCATTTCGCGCTGTTAATATCGCTACCGCTTATATGCGGCCTGGTGGTTATGAAGCCGCTTATTGTGTCTGTTCTGTTCAGCCATGAATTTCTCCCTTCACTTGATGTATTGCGCTGGGTACTTATTGGGGATTTTGTCAGGGTCTTGGGTTGGGTTATCTCAACGGCGCTGGTCGCGCGTGCCGACATGAAAGGTTTTGCGATGGCCGAGGCCCTCTGGAGTATGATTTTTATGTCGGTGTCCCTGTGGCTTCTGCCCTATGGGCTTGAGTGGGTCGGCTTTGCGTATTTCGCCAGCTATGGGTTCTATCTTGTATTCTTGACATCACGCCTGCGACTCAGTCATGGCGTGGCACTGAAGGGGCGAAAACTTCTGTATTGGCTGGCTGGTTTTCTGATAGTCGTTGTCACTGCCTGGCTCTGTCGCGACGATAGAGAGTTTTATTCGTGGCATTTCATTCTGATATTGCCGGCAATGTTGTTCAGCTTTTTTATCATGGGCGTAGATGAACGACTGTTTGCTCAACATCTTTTGAGTCGCTTGCGACTCAAATTGTCTGGTTTGTCCGGGCGTCGTTAAGACGGCTCGAGGTTAAGGGATAGATATGAAGATTTTGGTTCTTGGAGTCACTGGCATGCTCGGTAACGCAGTGTTCCGCGTGTTTTCGGGGGATGCCGAACACGACACATGGGGTACCGTACGAAGCAATACCGCGCTGCGGAATTTTTCGCCGCAACACCAGTCGCACCTGCTCACCGGCGTGGATGTTCTCGATCAGGATGCGCTCGTCGCGGTATTGGCGAAGGTCCGGCCGGACGTTGTAATTAACTGTGTAGGGCTGATCAAGCAACTGGCCGATGCCAAGGATCCGCTGACCGCATTGCCAATCAACGCCATGCTGCCGCATCGACTCGCACGACTCTGTGCGTTGAGTAATGCACGACTCATCCACATCAGTACCGATTGTGTCTTTTCCGGAGGCAAGGGTGGCTATCTGGAAAGCGATATTTCGGACGCCGAGGACCTCTACGGTAAATCGAAGTACATCGGCGAACTCCACGATTTGCCTCACGCAATCACTTTGCGTACCTCGATCATTGGGCACGAACTGAACTCCAACCACTCGCTGTTGGACTGGTTTCTGTCACAAGAAGGTACTACGCGAGGTTTTTCCCGGGCGATTTTTTCAGGTTTGCCCACCGCTGAGTTGGCCCGAGTGATGAAAGACTTCGTCCTCCCGCACCCGGAGCTCAATGGCCTGTATCATGTGTCCGCAGATCCAATTGCCAAGCTCGATCTATTGACACTGATTGCCAGCCAATATGGCAAATCCATTGAGATTCGCCCAGACGCAGCGTTGGTGATCGATCGCTCGCTCAACAGTGAGCGCTTCACTCAGGCAACTGGATACAAAGCTCCAACCTGGCCCCAGCTCATCGAGTTGATGCACGCCACTCGCTAACGAATTCGGAAGGGTTTACATGTTCGACGACAAGGTATTGATGATCACCGGTGGCACCGGTTCTTTCGGCCATACGGTCCTCAGGCGTTTTCTCAATACCGCTGTGCGCGAGATTCGCATCTTCAGTCGTGATGAGAAAAAGCAGGAAGATATGCGTATCGCCTTGGCCAACGACAAGGTCAAGTTCTACATCGGCGATGTTCGTGATCGCGATAGCCTGGATCAGGCCATGGTGGGTGTGGACTACATCTTCCATGCTGCGGCCCTGAAGCAGGTTCCGTCCTGTGAGTTTTATCCGATGGAAGCGGTGCGCACCAACGTGCTGGGTACCGAGAATGTGCTGAACGCGGCTATCTCCAGCGGTGTGCAGCGAGTTGTGGTGTTGAGTACCGATAAGGCTGTCTATCCGATCAATGCTATGGGCATCTCCAAGGCGATGTCCGAGAAGTTGATGGTCGCTAAATCACGCATGATCCCGGCTTCAGGCCCAGTCATTTGTGCGACACGTTACGGCAATGTCATGGCCTCGCGCGGCTCAGTGATTCCCTTGTTTGTTGACCAACTTCGTAAGGGCGGGGCGTTGACGGTAACCGACCCGGAGATGACCCGCTTCCTGATGTCGCTTGAAGATTCGGTTGATCTGGTTTTGCATGCTTTCGAACACGGCCAGCAAGGCGATTTGTTCGTCCAGAAAGCACCGGCCTCGACCGTAGGCGACTTGGCCGAAGCGCTCAAGCAGCTGTTCGGCAAGACAAACGAGGTCAAGGTCATCGGTACACGCCATGGCGAGAAGCTTTACGAGTCGCTGGTTTCTCGCGAGGAAATGGCCAAGGCCGAGGACATGGGACGTTACTACCGGATTCCGGCTGACAACCGTGACCTGAACTACAACAAGTACTTTGTTGAAGGAGAGGAGCGTATATCCGAATTCTACGACTACACCTCGCACAATACCGAGCGCCTGGATGTACCCGGCATCAAGGAATTGCTACTCAAGCTTGATTACATCAAGGAGCAACTCGATGCTTAAGGTCATGACACTCGTCGGCACGCGTCCCGAGCTGATCAAAATGAGCCGGGTCATCGCCGAACTGGATCGTCAGGTCAATCATGTCCTGGTGCACTCGGGGCAGAACTACGATTACGAGCTCAATCAGGTGTTTTTCGACGATCTGGAAATTCGCAAGCCGGACCACTTCCTCGGCGCTGCCGGCGATACAGCCGCGAAAACCATTGCCGAAGTCATTGCCAAGTCCGATGAAATCTTCGAACTGGAACAGCCTGATGCGTTGCTGCTTTATGGTGACACCAATACGTGCCTTGCAGTGATCGCCGCCAAACGTCGCAAGATTCCGGTATTCCATATGGAGGCCGGAAACCGCTGTTTCGATCAGCGGGTACCTGAGGAACTTAACCGCAAAGTGCTGGACCACCTCAGTGACATCAACATGGTCTTGACCGAGCATGCTCGTCGTTATCTGATCGCCGAGGGCATTCGTCCGGAAACGATCATTAAGACAGGCTCGCACATGCAGGAAGTTCTTGAGTACTACATGCCCAAGATCGAGCAGTCCGATGTGTTGGCACGCAGTGGCCTAGAGCAGGATAAGTTCTTCATCGTCAGTGCCCACCGCGAGGAGAACGTCGACACACCGGATAACCTGCGTGATTTGCTGGATACGTTGCGCTCCCTGGCGGACCATTATGGTTTCCCACTGATCGTCTCGACGCACCCTCGTACGCGCAAGCGGCTCGAAGAGTTGGGTGAGTCCCTTGACCATCCGCTGATCCGCTTCGTCAAACCGTTCGGTCTGTTGGATTACATCAAGCTGCAAATGTCGGCGTTTTGCGTGCTGTCCGATAGCGGCACCATTACCGAGGAGGCTTCGTTGTTGAGCCTGCCGGCGGTCACCTTGCGCAACGCCCACGAACGCCCTGAAGGTATGGACGAGGGGACATTGATCATGAGCGGCCTCAAGCGCGAATCCGTGATGGATGCGGTTCGAGTGATTACCAGCCAGCATGCGCGCGAGCAACGTAAAGTGCCAGTGGTTGCGGATTATCAAGGTGGACCGGTTTCGTTACAGGTGGTTCGTGTTGTGCTGAGTTACACCGACTACATCAATCGTACGGTGTGGAAGAAGGCTTGAAGTCGCTATGACACGTGTTCTTCTAACCGGAGCCAGTGGCTTTGTCGGAGCTGCGGTTCAGGCTCGCCTGCTGAGTGACCCCAGATACCTGGTGCGTTCGGTCTATCGGCGGCTACCGTCGCAGCCGCTCGCGCGTCTGGAAGTCTGTCAGGTCCCGGGACTTGAGCCGCAAAGTGACTGGCAGCAGGCGCTTGAGAGGGTTGATGTGGTCATCCACTGCGCCGGTCGGGTCCACGTCATGGACGAGCGTGAGGTCGATCCCTTGGAGGTGTTCCGGCGCGTGAATGTGCGGGGGACATTACGTTTGGCAGAACAAGCGGCAGAGGCCGGTGTTCGCCGTTTCATCTATCTGAGCTCAATCAAGGTCAACGGTGAGGGGACTTTGCCGGGCCACCCTTATACCGCGAATGACGTGCCCGCCCCAGTAGATCCCTATGGCATCTCCAAGTTGGAAGCAGAGCAAGCATTGCTGATGCTCGCAGCTGAAACGCAGATGGAAGTCGTGATTATTCGTCCGGTGCTGGTGTACGGGCCAGGGGTGAAAGCCAACTTTCGTAGCATGATGGGCTGGCTCAATCGTGGTGTGCCTTTGCCGTTGGGCGCGATCACCAACAAGCGAAGTTTGGTGGCGCTGGACAATCTGGTCGACCTGATAGTGATATGCACACATCACCCTGCTGCTGCGAATCAGGTGTTTCTGGTGAGCGACGATGAAGACCTCTCAACGAGTGAGCTGCTGCGGCTGATGGCGCGAGCACTGGGCAGGCCAGCGCGCCTGTTGCCGTTTCCTATGTGGATGTTGCGTGGAGTTGCGCAGTTGCTTGGAAAAAAAGCACTGTCACAGCGTCTGTGTGGATCGCTTCAGGTCGATATCAAAAAAACCAAAGCATTGCTTGAGTGGACCCCTGCGATCAGTGTGAGCGGGGCGTTGGAAAAAACCGCAAAAGATTTTCTGGAGCGTTGACCGTGGCAGGGAAGGAGGGTGGGCAATTCGAAAGTCGAACGAAAGGATCTCGGACAATGCGTGAGCGTTTATTAAATTTGCCGCGTAGTTACAAGCGTATCTTGCAGTTGATGGTCGATGTGGTGTTGCTCTGGTTGGCATTGTGGCTCTCGTTTGTCGTGAGACTGGGGATTGAGCAACCTATCAACCCGTTTGGTGATTACGCCTGGCTATTCATCGCCGCACCGATCATTTCTGTGCCTATTTTTATCCGATTTGGCCTTTATCGCGCGGTGATGCGCTATTTCGGTAATGAGGCGCTGGTCAGTATCTTCAAAGCCGTGGCGTTGTCGGCGCTGGTATTAACGGTCTATGTCTATTTGTACCGTCCTAACGTATTGGTACCCCGTTCGTTGATCATCAACTTCTGGTGGCTCAGTTTGTTGATGATCGGCGGGTTAAGGTTGTTCATGCGCCAGTATTTCCTTGGTGACTGGTTCCTAGCCGGTCAGCATGTGCCTTTTCTACGACAGGACGATGACGCCACCAAAGTCGCTGTCTATGGTGGTGGTGCGGCAGGTAATCAGTTAGTTGCGGCGCTGCGGTCGGACAAGTCAATGCGGCCGGTTGCGATTATTGACGACGACGCGAGTATCGCGCGCCGGGTAATTGCCGGGCTCAAGGTTTACCCTTCTTCTGATATTGAGCAGATGATCGAGGAGACCGGTGCCACCGAAGTACTGTTGGCTATCCCATCGGCCTCGCGTGCGCGACGCCGTGAAATCCTGGCTGCGCTTGAGTTTTATCCGCTACATGTGCGTACGATTCCGGGGTTCATGGACTTGGCCAATGGCCGTGTCAGCGTCAGTGATCTGCAGGAAGTTGATATTGTCGATCTGCTCGGCCGGGATCCAGTTGCGGCGCAGCAGGCTCTATTCGAACGCTGCATCCGCGATCATGTTGTCCTTGTGACGGGGGCCGGCGGCTCCATTGGCTCGGAATTATGTAGGCAGATTCTCACCAGCCAGCCAACGGCGCTGATCCTGTTCGAACACAGTGAATTCAATCTCTATAGCATCCAGACCGAACTGGAGAAGCTGATCCAGGATGAAGGGTTGAACCTGGAGCTGGTGCCGATTCTGGGTTCGATTCGCAACAGTGAGCGTTTGCTTGATGTGATGCGTGTCTGGAACGTTAATACGGTTTATCACGCAGCAGCCTACAAACACGTCCCCATTGTCGAACATAATGTCGCTGAGGGTGTGTTGAATAATGTCCTTGGGACGTTGCTCACCGCGCAGGCTGCAGTGCAAGCCGGTGTAGAGCACTTTGTGTTGATATCTACCGACAAGGCGGTTCGACCGACTAACGTCATGGGATGTACCAAACGACTGGCTGAAATGACGCTGCAGGCGTTGAGTCGAGAGCCCCAACCGTTGCTGTTCGGTGAGCATGTCATGCAGCCGTGCACCAACAAGACACGGTTCACCATGGTGCGTTTCGGCAATGTCCTGGGCTCGTCTGGCTCAGTCATTCCCTTGTTTCGGGAACAAATAAAGAATGGTGGTCCCATTACGGTTACCCACCCGAACATGACCCGCTATTTCATGACCATCCCCGAAGCTGCGCAGTTGGTTATTCAAGCGGGCTCCATGGGGCAGGGCGGTGATGTATTTGTGCTCGATATGGGGCAACCGGTGAAAATTGCGGATTTGGCCGAAAAGATGGTTCACCTATCGGGTCTGTCATTACGCACTCATGAGAGTCCCAACGGAGACATCGCGATTGAGTTCACCGGGCTGCGTCGGGGTGAAAAGCTCTATGAAGAATTGCTGATTGGGGACAACGTATCACCCACCGAGCACTCGATGATCATGCGCGCCGACGAGGAGCATCTGCCGTGGGAACCATTAAAACTGGCAATAGCGGCGCTGCTGGATGCTGTTGCTGCGGATAATTATGTCCAATTGCGCGAATTGCTCGGCGCGACAGTGAGTGGCTACGTGCCCGAGTGTCAGATTGTCGATCTGATTCACAGGCGCCGTCAGGAAAATGCTGGCGGCCTTTGAGTGACAGAGCAATTGAAGCGCCATTTTCTGGGCCCTGTATTAGGCCGCTCTATCAGTGCCAATAAGAAATTTATGTTTTTGGAGTTGTTCGGATAATGAACTATTGGTGGCTGATTCCGGCATTGATCGGACTTTCCTTTTTTCTGACTGCTGCCCTGCGTCGCTATGCGTTGTCGCGAAAAATGCTCGATATTCCCAATGTGCGAAGCTCGCACTCCGTACCTACACCGCGTGGTGGGGGCGTGGCTATTGTACTGAGCTTTAGCGCGGCGTTGATCGGCATGTTTGCGGGAGGGTTGATACCCTCCACGCTGTTTTACGCATTGACCGGAGCAGGCATGTTGACTGCTGTTGTTGGTTTTTTGGATGATCATGGGCATATTGCCGCCCGCTGGCGACTGTTGGCGCACTTCGCTTCGGCGATATGGGCCGTGGCATGGCTCGGAGGGTTACCGGCTATAAGTCTGTTCGGCTTTAATATTTATATCAGTTGGGTTGGGTATCTTTTCGCTGTCGTTTATTTAGTGTGGATGCTTAACCTTTATAATTTTATGGATGGCATTGATGGCATCGCTGGTGTAGAAGCGATGACAGTTTGTCTTTGTGGTTGTCTCTTATACTGGATCAACGACACACCCGTGCAAGCTTGGTCATTAGTTGCTTTGGCAAGTTGTGTCGCAGGTTTTTTACTCTGGAATTTTCCGCCAGCCAAAATATTCATGGGGGATGCCGGAAGTGGATTTCTTGGCATGGCATTGGGCGTTCTATCACTCCAGGCAGCTTGGACCTCTCCCAAGTTTTTTTGGGCCTGGCTGATACTTCTTGGCGTGTTCATTGTCGATGCTACGTTCACCTTGTTACGCCGTCTGTTACGAGGAGATAAAGTCTACGAAGCCCACCGTAGCCATGCATACCAGTTTGCGTCACGGCAATTTGGCGCACACTTGCCCGTTACTCTGGCGGTAGGCGTAATCAACATTTTGTGGCTTTTGCCTGCTGCACTGTGTCTGGTGATCTACGATTTGGACGGTGCGACGGTATTGACAGTGGCTTATGTTCCCTTGGTTTTCTTAGCCCTAAAATTTCGTGCCGGTGAGTTGGAGCGCAGCACTGTATAAATAAAAACTGTCCGGAATGTTACTTGGTGTGAGCGCAGTAACTTGCTAGTAATGCTGCTGTCTCACATCCTGTAATGAACGCGGTTTTGACAGTTGCCTCATATGACCTAAGTTAGAAAAGCAGCCTCGGAAAGCTGCTTTTCTCTCACACTGTCATGGAGCGTCACCAATGCAAAACACCTACCTCACCTCCCTAATCTTCGCCTTCCTCACGACCCTTTCAGTCACCACCACCGCAGCCCCGTCCATCAAACCCGAAGCTCCAACCCCTATCACCGCCCAGATGACCAAGGTCGAGCAGTCCACCAAGGTCAACCTGAACACCGCCGACGCCGAAACCCTGCGTCGTGACCTCTTCGGTATCGGTGCCGCTAAAGCCCAGGCGATCATCGCCTATCGCGAAAGCAATGGTCCGTTCACGGCGGTGGATGAGTTGTTGGAAGTGAAGGGGATTGGCAAGGCGCTGCTGGAGAAGAATCGCGATAGGCTGGCCATCAACTGATTCATCCAGGAGGCCGGTCATTGATCGGCCTTTTTGCCCTCCGGGTTCTGCGTTTTCAGGCGTTCGCGCACCACGGCCATGATCTGTCTTGCCAATTGAGGGTCTTCAACACTCCTGGCCAGTACCAATGCGCCCACCAGTGTCGACATCATCACCAGGCTCTCTGCATCGCAACGCTCCTCTCCCAATGCCGTTTCTATTTGCTTGAGCCTTGCGTTGAGTACCTGGTCTGTAGTCGCACTGGGCTGGCCTCGGAGCCCCAGTTCTGAACACATCGTTGGCAGCGGGCAGCCCTGGTCCGGGGAGGTCAGGTGCCATTCCGACAGGTAACTGTCGATAAACGCGCCCAGCGGCTGCTCCTGGCTGAACAGCATGTCGCAATGGGCGCCCAGGTCTGCGGCGGCCGCCTGCAGGGCTGTCTCCACCAGTTCGCCCTTGGATTTGAAATGCGCGTAAAAGCCGCCATGGGTCAGGTTCAAGGCTTTCATCAGTGGCTGCAGGCCGGTGGCGTCGATACCGTCGCGGCGAAAGCGCGCAGAGGCTTCCTTGATGATGCGTTGGTGGGTTTGGGCTTTGTGGTTTTGTGAATAACGCATGGGGCAGCCTCGGTTACAGGCGGGCATTTTAACCAACTTGACCTTTTTTACACACTCGTCGGCATGCAGGGCGTTGGCATGAAATGTGATTACATCTAGACGGAAGATTGTTCAACAATCGTGAGGTGTCATGACGCTCAGTTTGTCTTTAGCCGACCAGATTGCCCTGGAGTTGCGTGCCGACATTATTGCGGGGCGGTTATTGCCAGGTATGGCATTGGTCGAGGTGGACCTGGTCAAGGCCTACAGTGCGTCGCGCAATACGATTCGCGAAGCTTTGCACCGTCTGGGGCAGGAGGGGTTGACCCGTTATGTGCGTAACAAGGGCGTCATGGTGCGGCGGTTGGAGCGGGAGGAAGTCCGCGACCTGTTTGTAGTCCGCCGTACCCTGGAGTTGCAGGCCATCGCCGGAAGCGAGGCCTTGACGCCCGAGCAATCCGAGCGCCTGCAAAACGCCATTGACGCCACCACCCTGGCCCGTGAGCGCGAGGATTGGCGTGCGGTGGCCACCCACAGTTTGCTGTTCCATCAGCACATCGTCGGGTTGATGGGCAGCCCGTTGTTCGATGAGTTTTTTGCCCAGGTCATCGCCCAGTTGCGCCTGGTGTTTTGCGCCGCGCCTGATGAGCAACGTTTCCAGTCGCCCTGGCTGGAGCGTGACCGTGAGATTTATCAATGGCTTGTCGAGCAGGACAAACCGGCGGCAGGGGAGGCGATGAGCCTGTACCTGGATGATTCGGAACACCTGTCCTTGGCCCTGTTTACCCACCCCTGATCGAGGATCTGCATCATGTACAAAGACTATCCGGCCGCTTATCAGGTCAGCAAGGGTTTGGCGTTGCAGGTCGACGCGGCATTTTACGAGCGCATTCGTGACCGAAAAGATCAGCGCAGCTTGATCGAGCAGTTCGAGGTACCGATTCGCACGGGCAGGGCGTGGAAGGTGCCCGCCGGGCATGTGTTTCGTGTCACCACGCCCGTGGGCCCGCAGGTGGGGGACTTCAATGTGTGGAACGCCAATGACCCCCGCGAACGTCTTTGGGCTGCACGTACCCGTCAGTTGCAGGGGGCGCATGTGAGCACTCATGACCGGCTATGGTCGAATCTGCCATTTCTAAGGCCACTGGTGACCATCACCGATGACAGCCTGGCCAGTTACGGCATCGATGAGCACGGCGGGCGTCTGCATGACTTGCTGGGGACGCGGTGCGATCCCTATGTGAACCGCATGCTCACCGGCAAGGACTTCCATCACCATTGCCACTCCAACCTGACCCGCGCGGTATTACCCCACGGTCTGACGGAATTCGATGTGCATGACGTGCTGAATATTTTCCAGTGCACGGGCCTCAATCACGACGACATGTATTTCATGAAAGCCTGCCCGGCGCAGAAGGGCGATTACCTGGAGTTCTTTGCCGAGATTGATTTGCTCTGCGCGCTGTCGACGTGCCCGGGCGGGGATTTGTCGCTGCCGATGTGGGGCCCGGATGCGCAGGACCCGCTGACGGTGTGCCGTCCGCTGGGGGTGGAGATCTATCGGCTGGAGGACGAGTTGCTGGACGGCTGGAGCCAGCCGGAGCGTGCTGCCTATAAAGGGCAGCACGGGTTGCAGATTGCCAAGGCGGATTGGGAGTAAGCGGTCCTAGCGGTCCTGCGCGTCCTTGGCGTCCGCCTGGGTGTTGCGTTCGGCCACGCGTTTGCGTTGTTCGTCGGTGAGTTCCACCTTGTTGGCGCTGTCACGCAGCATCATCAGCCCTCCGACGATCGACCCGATCGCAACCACCATAATCAACCACGCATACCACGGCATAAGGCTCTCCTTGAGGCAGATTACCGTCGGAGAATTTTCCCACGGCAATAACTACTTTGAGTGACGGGCTTTCTGAGTAGTTCAGTGTAGGCCCGTTCTGCCTTGAAACCTTAGAGCCCGGTCAACATTGCGTCTGCCGGCGCATCGGCACGATCCTGTGCGGTCATCTGGAAGTAGATGAAACCCACGGCCATAAAACCGAGGAAGATCAGCCCGATCAGCGTGTTGAACCACGCCATGGCCACCAGGCAGACCACGGCCAGCGCCAGCGCAATGCCGGGCACGATCGGATAACCCGGCGCGCGGAAGGTACGTTCCAGCAGCGGTTCGGTCTTACGCAGTTTGAACAGGCTGAGCATGCTCATGATGTACATCACGATGGCACCGAACACCGCCATGGTGATCATCGCCGCGGTCAATGTCATGCCGCCCAGGTTGATCAGGCCATCGCTGTAGATGGCGGCGATGCCGACCACGCCACCGGCGATGATTGCCCGGTGTGGTGTCTGAAAACGCGATAATTTGGCGAGGAAGGAGGGCAGGTAACCGGCGCGGGCCAGGGCGAAGAACTGGCGCGAGTAGCCCAGGATAATGCCGTGGAAGCTCGCCACCAGGCCGAACAGGCCGATCCAGACCAGCATGTGCAGCCAGCCGGAGTTGTCGCCCACCACGGTTTTCATCGCCTGCGGCAGTGGATCGTTGATGTTCGACAGGGTGCGCCAGTCGCCCACGCCGCCGGCGAAGAACATCACGCCCATGGCCAGGATCACCAGGGTCAGGATGCCGCTGATGTAGGCCTTTGGAATGGTGCGCTTAGGATCTTTTGCTTCCTCGGCCGCCATGGCTGCGCCTTCGATGGCCAGGAAGAACCAGATGGCAAACGGAATCGCCGCAAACATCCCGGCAATCGCCGGGGCGCCGAAGGTATCGGAACCGGCCCAACCGTTCAGGGCAAAGTTGCTGAAGCTGAACGCGGGCGCGACCACGCCCATGAACACCAGCAGCTCGGCGACGGCGAGCACGCACACCACCAGCTCGAAGGTCGCGGCCAGTTTCACGCCGAGAATATTCAGCCCCATGAACACGATGTAGGCACCGACGGCCGCATGCTTGGGGTCCAGGGCTGGGAACTGCACATTCAGATACGCGCCGATCGCCAGGGCGATGGCAGGCGGGGCGAAGACAAATTCGATCAGTGTGGCGAGGCCTGCGATCAAGCCGCCTTTCTCCCCAAAGGCGCGACGACTGTAGGCAAACGGCCCGCCTGCGTGAGGAATGGCGGTAGTCAGCTCGGTGAAACTGAAGATAAAGCAGGTGTACATCGCGGCGACCATCAGCGAGGTCACCAGGAAGCCCAAGGTCCCGGCCACGCCCCAGCCGTAGCTCCAGCCGAAGTATTCCCCGGAAATCACCAGCCCGACGGCAATGCCCCATAAATGCAGGGTGCCCAAGGTGGGTTTGAGTTGTGTGTTCATTGTGCTGCGCTCCCTGAACGGTTTGGAATGATTCAAGGTGTTGCAGCGGCCATGCCAGCCTGAGAATGATTGTCGTAAAGCGGCGCAACTGTCGTGTGGGGGATGGTTTGGCGTTTGAAATTTGCCGGCGTCGCACCAGTTAGGTGCGGCGGTGACGGTGCCGGCGCTATCGGGAGCAAGCCCCCTGCCATAGGTTGACTGGCGCTCGGCATGACAACGCGGTCAAGTGTGGGAGGGGACTTGCTCCCGATAGCGCCCGCCCAGACACCAAATACCCCCCTGTAAACCCCGCATAAACCCACTCTTTACGCCATCTTTACGCCCCGCCCACCCCGTCGCTCTCGTTCCTTTACGCCACTCCTGCGGACAATTGCCCCACACGCGGCACTCGCCGCTAAACGGAGAGACTTCCATGAGCGTTCTGGACGGGGTGTCACTGCTATTGGCCGTGGCGCTGTTCATTTATCTGCTGGTTGCGCTGTTACGCGCGGATCGGAACTAGGAGCTGGCCATGCACAGTTATGACTATTGGCTGATCATTGCCTTCTTTGCCGTGGTACTGGTGCCGGCGCCGTTCCTGGGGCGGTTCTACTACAAGGTGATGGAAGGCCAGCGCACGTGGCTGAGCCCGGTGCTGGGGCCTGTCGAAAAAGCCTGTTATCGCCTGTCGGGGGTGGATGAACATCAGGAACAAAGCTGGCAGAAATACATGCTGGCCTTGCTCGCGTTCAACCTCGCGGGCTTTTTGCTGTTGTTTGCGATCCTGCTGTTCCAGGACTATCTCCCACTGAACCCGCAGAAATTGCCGGGCCAGGAATGGACCCTGGCCTTTAATACCGCGGTCAGTTTCATGACCAACACCAACTGGCAGTCCTACAGCGGTGAGGCGTCCCTGAGCTACCTCAGCCAGATGGCTGGCCTGACCGTGCAGAACTTCGTCAGTGCGGCCACCGGCCTGGCCGTCCTGGTCGCGCTGTGCCGTGGGATCGGGCGCAAATCCGCCAGGACCCTGGGTAACTTCTGGGTCGACATGACCCGCGCCACGCTCTACGGCCTGCTGCCGTTGTGCCTGGTGCTGGCGCTGTTCCTGGTATGGCAGGGCGTGCCGCAAACCTTCGCGCACTATGTGGATGCCGTGACCCTGCAAGGCGTGGATCAAGTGATCCCCCTGGGCCCGGCAGCCAGCCAGATTGCGATCAAGCAACTGGGCACCAACGGCGGCGGCTTCTTCGGCGTCAACTCGGCGCACCCGTTTGAAGACCCGACCGCCTGGGCCAACCTGTTCGAAGTGGCCTCGATCATCCTGATCCCGGTGGCGTTGGTATTCACCTTCGGCCACTACGTGAAAGACCTGCGCCAGAGCCGCGCGATCCTTGGCTGCATGCTGGCGCTGTTCCTGATCGGCGGCGCCACTTCCCTGTGGTCCGAATACCAGCCCAACCCGAGCTTGAACAACCCGGCCGTCGAGCAGACCGCACCGCTGGAAGGCAAGGAAGCGCGCTTCGGCACCACCGGCACGGTGTTGTGGTCGGTGACCACCACCGCGGCGTCCAACGGTTCGGTCAACGGCATGCAAGACAGCCTCAACCCCCTCAGTGGGATGGTGGCGCTGGTCAACATGATGGTCGGCGAAGTGATCTTCGGCGGCGTCGGCGCCGGTATGTACGGCATGTTGCTCAACGTGTTGATCGCGGTGTTCCTGGCCGGCCTGATGATCGGGCGCACCCCGGAATACCTGGGCAAGAAACTCCAGGCCAAGGAAGTGCAGCTGCTGGTCGTGACCCTGCTGGTGATGCCGGTGGGCGTGCTGGTATTGGGTGCCATCGCCGCGAGCCTGCCCGGCCCAGCCGGCGCGATCAGTAACCCTGGCCCTCACGGTTTCAGCCAGTTGCTGTACGCCTACACCTCGGCCAGCGCCAACAACGGCTCGGCGTTCGGCGGTTTCAGTGCCAACACGCCGTTCCACAACCTGATGCTGGGCCTGGGCATGTTGATCGGCCGCTTCGGCTACATCCTCCCGGTACTGGCCCTGGCCGGCAGCCTGGCGATGAAGAAGACCGCACCGATTGGCCAGAACAGCTTCCCGACCCATGGTCCGCTGTTCGTGACCCTGTTGACCGTGACTATTTTGCTGGTGGGCGGCCTGACTTTCCTGCCGACGCTGGCGCTGGGGCCCATCGCTGAACACTTGAGCATGGGCTTCTAAAAAGGGGATATGAACATGAATATGCCTGCAAAAAACGCGGCCCCGGTCAAAACCCAGGAACCCGCCAAAACCGCCGTCTCGGCCCTGTGGCGCCCGGCGCTGGTCCAGGCGTTCGTCAAGCTGGACCCGCGCCAGCTGCAACGCTCGCCGGTGATGCTGGTGGTCGAGCTGACCGCCATCCTCACCACCGTGCTGTGCTTTGTGCCCGACACCGCCGTACCGACGTATGTGGCCGTGCAAATCGCCGTGTGGCTGTGGTTCACCGTGCTGTTCGCCAACTTCGCCGAAGCCTTGGCCGAAGGACGCGGCAAGGCCCGTGCCGACAGCCTCAAGGCCGGCAGCGAAGGCCTGAGCGCGCGGCGTAAGGAAGCCGATGGCAGCTTCAAGGTCGTGCCGGCCACCAGTCTGCGTAAAGGTGATGTGGTGCGTGTGGCCGCCGGGGAAATGATCCCCGGCGATGGCGAGGTCGTCGAAGGCATCGCAGCGGTCAACGAAGCGGCGATCACCGGTGAATCCGCACCGGTGATCCGCGAGTCCGGCGGCGATCGCTCGGCCGTCACCGGCAACACGCGGCTGGTGTCGGACTGGCTGCTGATCCGCATCACCGCCAATCCCGGCGAGTCCACCCTGGACCGCATGATCGCCCTGGTCGAAGGCGCCAAGCGTCAGAAAACCCCCAACGAAGTCGCGCTGGATATCCTGCTGATCGGCCTGACCCTGATCTTCCTGCTGGTGGTCGTGACCTTGCAGCCGTTCGCCCACTTCGCCAATGGCAGCTTGCCCCTGGTGTTTTTGGTCGCACTGCTGGTGACGCTGATTCCTACCACCATCGGCGGCTTGTTGTCGGCCATCGGTATTGCCGGTATGGACCGTCTGGTGCGCCTTAATGTGATCGCGAAGTCTGGTCGTGCCGTGGAGGCGGCCGGTGACGTGCATGTGTTGCTGCTGGACAAGACCGGCACCATCACTTTTGGTAACCGTCGGTGTGCGGCGGTGGTTGCGGCGCCTGGCGTCAGCGGCAAGGAAGTGGCCGAAGGTGCGTTGTTTGCCTCTTTGGCCGATGACACGGCAGAAGGCAAATCCATCGTCGAATACCTGCGGGCTCTGCACCCGCAGGCCGAGCCATCCCTGGATGAACTGACCGCGGTACCGTTCAGCGCCGAAACCCGCTTGTCCGGTGTCGACTACCAGGGCCGCGTGTTCCGCAAAGGCGCAGTGGATTCGTTGCTGGCGTTTATCGGCCAGCCACGTGGCGACCTGCAACCGGCATTGGCACGGGAAATCGACAAGATCGCCCAGAGCGGCGGCACACCCTTGCTGGTGTGTGCCGACGGCAAATTGCTCGGTGCGATCCACCTCAAGGACGTGGTCAAGCCCGGTATCCGCGAACGTTTCGCCGAGCTGCGCAAGCTGGGGATTCGCACGGTGATGGTCACCGGTGACAACCCGCTGACGGCCGCTGCGATTGCTGCCGAAGCCGGTGTGGATGACGTGCTGGCCGAAGCGACCCCGGAGAAAAAACTCGCGCGCATCCGTCACGAGCAAAACGACGGCCGCCTGGTGGCGATGTGCGGTGACGGTGCCAACGACGCCCCGGCACTGGCCCAGGCGGACGTCGGCATGGCGATGAACGACGGCACCCAGGCCGCCCGCGAGGCCGCCAACATGGTCGACCTCGACAGCGACCCCACCAAGCTGCTGGACGTGGTGCAGATCGGCAAGGAGTTGCTGGTGACCCGTGGCGCGTTGACCACCTTTTCCATCGCCAACGACGTGGCCAAGTACTTCGCGATCCTGCCGGCGTTGTTCGCCTCGATCTACCCGCAGTTGGGCGTGCTCAACGTGATGCATTTGCAGAGCCCCCAGAGCGCGATTCTCTCGGCCATCGTGTTCAACGCGCTGATCATCGTGGTGCTGATTCCCCTGGCGCTGCGCGGTGTGCGTGTGCAGGCCGCGAGTGCGGCGGCGTTGCTGCGGCGCAACCTGCTGATCTATGGCCTGGGCGGGTTGCTGGTGCCGTTCGTGGGCATCAAGGCGATCGACATGCTGCTGACCGCGCTGCACCTGGTGTGACCCGATGCCTGTGGGCGCCACCCCGGTGCCCACAGGTTGCAAAGACCGAATTGAGGAATTTGAAATGTCCAACATAATCCGCCCGGCCCTGAGCCTGCTGGTGCTCATGACCCTGATCACCGGCGTGGCCTACCCACTGGTGGTGACCGGCGTCGCCCAAGTCGCTTTCCCGGACCAGGCCAACGGCAGCCTGGTGCGCGATGCCAGCGGCAAGGTGCGTGGCTCCAGCCTGATCGCCCAGGACTTTACCGGTGACAGCTGGTTCCATCCGCGCCCTTCGGCGGGGGCCTTTGCGACGGTTTCCAGCAGCGCCAGTAACCTCGGCCCCAGCAACCCGGCCTTGGCCACCCGCGTGTTCGATGACGCGAACAAACAGTTGGTGCCCGGCCAGGGCCCGGTGCCTTTGGTGTCGCTGACTACCTCCGGCAGCGGTCTTGATCCACACTTGCCACCCCAGGCGATTGCCTATCAACTGGCACGGGTGGCTGCCGCGCGAAATGTGCCGGTATCGACCCTGCAACGATTGATGGATGAGCATATCGAAAGCCCGCTGGTGGGGCCGCCAGTGGTGAATGTGCTGGCGCTGAACATGGCCCTGGAAAAACTCTGAACCCTGTGGGAGGGGGCTTGCCCCCGATAGCAGAGTGTCAGTCAACACAGGTATCGACTGAACCACCGCTATCGGGGGCAAGCCCCCTCCCACATTGGATTTTCTCTGGGTCTGAACAATTGAAGGAAACCCCAGCATGAGCGACTCCGGCCGCGCCGATGCCCTGCTAGCCGATCTACCCCGGGACGGCCGTGGCCGGCTCAAAGTTTTCCTCGGCGCCGCGCCGGGTGTGGGCAAGACCTACGCCATGCTCCAGGCTGCCCACACCCAACTGCGCCAGGGCGTCAAACTGATCGCCGGCGTGGTTGAAACCCACGGCCGCGCCGAGACCGAAGCCTTGCTCAGCGGCCTGCCGCAACAACCGCTGTTGCGCAGCGAATACCGTGGCGTGATGCTCGAAGAAATGGACCTCGACGGCCTGCTCGCCGCCAAGCCCAAGCTGGTGCTGGTGGACGAACTGGCCCACAGCAACGCCCCCGGCAGCCGCCATGAAAAGCGCTGGCAAGACATCCAGGAACTGCTCGCCGCCGGCATCAACGTGTTTACCACGGTCAACGTCCAGCACCTGGAAAGCCTGAATGACCAGGTCCGCGGCATCACCGGTGTGCAGGTCCGCGAAACCCTGCCGGATTGGGTGCTGCAGGAAGCCGACGAACTGCTGCTGATCGACCTGCCGTCCCGCGAACTGCTCGAGCGTCTGCGCGACGGCAAGGTGTATGTGCCGGAGCAGGCCCGCGCCGCCATCGATGCGTTCTTCACCCAGACCAACCTGATGGCCCTGCGCGAGCTGGCGATGCAGACCGCCGCCGCCCATGTCGACGACGATTTGGCCCAGGGCTATCGCCAGCTCGGCCAGGCGGCGCCGGCGGTGCGCGGTCGTCTGTTGGTGGGCGTGGATGGCGATGCGCAGGCCGAACGCCTGGTGCGCCATGCCAGTCGCGTCGCCCAGCGCCGGCATTTGCCGTGGAGCCTGGTGCATATCGACAACGGCCGTGCGCGGGATGAGCAGGCCCGCCTGCGCCTGCAAAACGCCCAGCAACTGGCCGAGCGCCTTGGCGGCGAAGTGGTGCTGCTGCGGGCGGGGGAGGTGGCCAAGACCTTGATCCAGCATGCCGCCGAACGCCGTGCCAGCCTGCTGTTGGTGGGGCAGTCGCGAATGCGTTGGCGGCGTCGCCTGTTCGGTGGCGGTTTGGCGGCGCGCCTGTTGCGTAATGCCCGCGGCTTGGAAATCAACGTCCTCGACAGTGACGATGTGCCCGCAGCCCCACGCCTGCCGGATGTGCGCGGCCTGGTGTGGTTCGATTACGCCTTGGCTGTGGTTGCGACTGTCGTCGCCGCCGCTGTGGCCTGGGCCGTGGCAAGCGCGCTGCCGTTGCCGAATATCTCGCTGGTGTTTCTTGCCGCCGTGTTGCTGGTGGCGGTGCGCAGCAGCCTGGGGCCGTCCCTGGTGTGTGCGGCGTTGTCGTTCCTGACCTATGACTTCCTGTTTATCCCGCCGAATTTCTCCTTCGCCATCCAGCGCGAAGAGGACGTGCTGACGCTGTTGTTCTTCCTGCTGATGGCGGCGCTCACCGGCAATCTTGCCGCACGCCAGCGCCGTCAGTTGCAGGCATTGCGCGACACCCAGGAAGAAACCGGCGAACTGCTCGACCTGTCGCGCAAACTCACCGCCGCCACCGACCGCCAGGCGGTGATCAGTGCCGCCGCCCACCATCTGGAAGGTTGGAGCGACCTGGATCTGTGCCTGGTCAATCGCGACGGCCAGGGTGGATGGAAGGTCGAGACCGGCGGCCCGCTGACCTTCACCGAAGCCGAGCGTGCTGCGGCCGATTGGGCCTGGCAGCATGACCAGCCGGCAGGTATGGGCACCGGCACCCTACCGTTCGGGCGCTGGTGGTGGTGGCCGTTGTCGGGCGAAGAAGGCCCGCTCGGGTTGCTCGGCGTCAGTGCCAAGCCGGGCCTGGAATTGAGCGGCCAACGCCGTCGCTTGCTCACCGCCTTGAGCCAGCCCCTGGCCCAAGCCCTGGCGCGGGCGCAGTTGGCCCAGGAGCTGGAATCCGCCCGTTTGCATGGCGAAACCGAGCAACTGCGCAGCGCCTTGCTGGCGTCGGTGTCCCACGATTTGCGCACACCGTTGACCTCCATGCGCGGCAGTATCGACAGCCTGCTGGCGCTCGGCGAAGCCATCCCCCTGGAGGATCGCCGCGAGTTGCTCGAAGGTACTCGTGATGAAGCCGAGCGCCTGGACCGCTATATCCAGAACCTGCTGGACATGACGCGACTGGGCCATGGCGCGCTGAAGCTGGCGCGGGACTGGGTGTCGCCCGGCGATATTGTCGGCAGTGCGCTCGGGCGCTTGCGCGCGGTGCTGGCACCGCTGCAGGTGAGCACCGATGTGCCGGCGGAGTTGCCGCTGCTCTATGTCCATGCTGCGTTGATCGAACAGGCACTGGTCAATGTATTGGAAAACGCCGCGCGCTTTTCACCGCCCCACGGTCGATTGCAACTGAGCGCCGGCGTCTCGGATAACCGATTGTTTTTCGCCGTGGCGGATGAGGGGCCCGGTATTCCTGAGGATGAGCGGGCGAAGATCTTCGACATGTTCTACACCGCCGCACGCGGTGATCGAGGCGGGCAGGGCACCGGCCTCGGCCTGGCGATCTGCCAGGGCATGGTCGGCGCCCATGGTGGGCATATCAGCGTGGCCGATGGCATTGAGGGGCGCGGTACCTGTATCACGCTGTTCCTGCCGTTGCCGACACAGCCTGGCCTGGAAGGCGAGGCGTGAGCTACCCTGTTTTCTCTACGGATGTTGATTGGACGCCATGAGCCAGACCGCGACGATTTTAGTCATTGATGACGAACCGCAGATCCGCAAATTCCTGCGCATCAGCCTGGCCTCCCAGGGCTACAAAGTGATCGAGGCCGGTACCGGCAACGAAGGCCTGGCCCAGGCGGCGTTGAGCAAACCCGACTTGCTGGTGCTCGACCTGGGCCTGCCGGACATGGACGGCCAGCAGGTGTTGCGCGAGTTTCGTGAGTGGTCGACGGTGCCGGTACTGGTGCTGTCGGTGCGGGCCAGCGAAGGGCAGAAGGTCGAAGCCCTCGACGGTGGCGCCAATGACTATGTCACCAAGCCCTTCGGCATCCAGGAGTTCCTGGCCCGCGTGCGCGCCTTGTTGCGCCAGGCACCGGTGGGCGAGACCCAGGAAGCGGCGCTGCAGTTTGGCCCGTTGACGGTGGACCTGGCCTATCGCCGCGTGCTGCTGGACGGCGCCGAGGTGGCACTGACCCGCAAGGAATACGCGGTGCTGGCACAACTGGCGCGGCATCCGGGACGGGTGATCACCCAACAGCAACTGCTCAAGGACATCTGGGGCCCGACCCACACCGACGACAGTCACTACCTGCGGATTGTGGTGGGGCATCTGCGCCAGAAGCTGGCGGACGATCCGACCCAGCCGAGGTTTATCGTGACCGAGGCTGGAGTGGGGTATCGGTTGTTGAGCGCCTGAGGCGATCTGTCAGCCTCTCTGTGGTTCTGTGGTTCTGTGGTTCTGTGGTTCTGTGGATTCTGTGGATTCTGTGGGTTCTGTGGTGAGCGGGCTTGCCCCGCGCTGGGCTGCGTAGCAGCCCCAAAACCAGGCCCAAAGGAGTACCTGACACTGCGCGCTCCTCATTGAGTGGGGCCGCTGCGCAGCCCAACGCGGGGCAAGCCCGCTCACCACGGCTCTAGCGACACAGCTGTCTCAGCGCTGCTCACTCTCATAGCGATCCAGGGTATCACTGGCAATTTCCCGCCCAAGTGCGATCAACTCCGGCGCCTTGTAGAACTCGAAAAACCGGCACACCCGCTTCGGCACGTTGATCAGTACATCCGGCGGGTAGCCCGCGATCTTGTATTGCGCCAGCGAAGTCTGCATCACCTCGAAACTCTGGTTGATCAGATCCAGCAATGATGCAGGCCCGACGTTATCGATGATGAATGAACCGGTGGCCGACTTCGGCGCCCCCGGCTTTTCCGGAGCGGCGGCAGGTTGCTGGGATTCGGGTTCGGCCGACTCCAGCCACGGATTGATCTCGGCCGCCTGGGCCTGCAAGGCTTCCTGCTCAAGTTTCATCAACTGCTCGGCCTGCTTGCGGCGAAACGGCAGGTGCGAACCCAGTGATTTCGCCAGGCTGTTGAAGCGGCTCTTGAATGCCGGCGGGCGCTGGATCACCGGCAACTGGTAGTGTTTCTGGTTGGTGGCGTTGAGGTTGACCGCGATGATCAAGTCACAATGGCTCGACACCACCGGCACGATCGGCAGCGGGTTGAGCAGGCCTCCGTCCACCAGCATGCGGTTGCCTTGCATCACCGGGGTGAACAGGCTGGGAATCGCCGCCGAGGCGCGCATGGCCTGGTGCAGGCAGCCTTCCTGGAACCAGATTTCCTGTTGGTTGGTCAGGTCGGTGGCAACGGCGGTGTAGGGGATGCGCAGCTCTTCGATATTGATCTCGCCGACGATCTTGCGGATTTGCCCGAAGACCTTTTCGCCACGAATCGCCCCAAGGCGGAAACTCACGTCCACCAGGCGCAGCACGTCGAGGTAGTCGAGGCTTTCAATCCAGTTTCGATACTCGTCCAGTTTGCCGGCGGCGTAGATCCCGCCCACCACGGCCCCCATGGAGCAACCGGCGATACAGGCGATGTCGTAGCCGCGCCGTTCGATTTCCTCGATCACCCCGATATGGGCGTAGCCCCGGGCCCCGCCGGAGCCCAACACCAAGGCAACACGTTTCTTCATGGTCGATGTCCTTCATAAACGGGGGCCCACAATGCGCCTATTGTGGGGGCCGCTTCAATCTTGGTTGCGCCTGGCAATATTTTTCAAGAATAGCGCCCAGGCTCGGGTATGCTCTGGCAATAGGTACTACCGATTTCAGGCTAAGGACAAGGCACTTTTTCTTGTAGGCAACGTCTTACAGCGTACGACTGTTTTTCTTTATTTTGAGGTGTCATCGATGAAAGCCTGGATGTGTGTGCCTGTGATCATGTTGGCCCTGGCGGGTTGTGCCGGGAAAACCGCATACCGCGACAGCTGTGGCTCGCAATTGGATGCCGCCTGGAAAGAGCTCGACCTGGCCAAGGCCGAAGGTTTTGCCGGAACCGTCAGCTACTCCAAGGCCTTGTCGTTGTTGACTGGCGCCAAGACCCAGCAGCAATTCGAGGCGTTTGAAGGCTGCTCCAACAAGGCCGAAAAAGCGCGGTTCTATATTCGTGAGTCGCGCGCCGGGCGTTAACGTGCAGCGCAGAGTGGGATTTTTCATCTGAGAGTGAGGGCGGGATGTCATCTTTGGTCGATCAGTTAGTCGCTCAGGTCATTGGCCTGGAAGTAGGGTTACTGAGCTGCCAGGCTCGCCTCGCTGCCGTCACCGATGATGAAGCCCTGCATGATCTGCGCACCACCGTGCGCCGCCTGCGCAGTCTGTTGCGTCCTTTGCGCGGGCTGCCGGGTGTGGAACAGCTTGAATTGGCCGCCGGCACGGTCGGCCAGTTGACGACGCCGCTACGCGACCGAGAGGTGCTGGCGGCGTATTTGCATCAGCATGGTTATCACGAGGCCGCTGATCGACGCCTGCGCCTGCAACCCGACGCCTATCGCCAGGTGGCGCAAGGCCCGGAAGTTGCCCATCTGCTGCTGATCCTTGATGCATTCCCGCGCTTTATCCGCGCCTCGGAGCACCAGAAATTGCTCAAGGGTTTGCGACCGCGCATTGAGAAGCGCCTGGCCAGGCAATGGCAGAAACTCGATCAAGCGCTGAAAGACCCAGACCATGATCGCCACCGTTTGCGCTTGTTGATCAAGCGTGTGCGCTATGCCGCCGAGGCTTACCCCCAGCTGGATAAGTTGCCCGCCAATGCCCTGCCACGCCTGAAGAAAGCCCAAGCGGCACTGGGTGATTGGCATGACTGCTGGCAATGGTTGGCCCAGGCCGAACATCAAGCCGATCTGCAGCCTTGTGTTGCGATTTGGCATCGCACCATGGCCAAGGCCGAAGGGCAGGCGGATCGCGTGCTGGACAAACTCAGCGCGGATTGTTTCTAAATCGGTCCGGCTTTTGGCCGGAATAAGCGCTGTACCTTGGCTGCGCGCTGGTTAAGATCGCCCATCTGTTTCTTTTGATGTGAGGTCGCCATGCGCTTTAGTGATTTGCTCGACGCCGCCCGAAGCAACCCGCTGGATGTCACCATTCCCGCTGAATGGGCCCAGGGCCGCGCCACGTTCGGTGGCCTGGTTGCTGCGTTGCAATACGAAGCCTTGCGCGCCCAGGTGCCGACGGACCGCCCATTGCGCTCGCTTGCGATCACCTTCGTTGGCCCGGTCGCGCCCGATGTACCCGCCAGCTATCAAGTCGAAGTGTTGCGTGAAGGCAAGGCGGTCAGCCAGTTGCTCGGCCGTGTTGTGCAGAACGGTGAGGTCGCGACCCTGGTACAGGCAAGTTTTGGCGCATCCCGCGAGTCGGAAATCGATGTGGCCAGCGAGCCGCCGCCGACGTTCAAGCACTGGGATGAGTGCCAGGAACTGCCCTATATCAAAGGCGTCACGCCTGAGTTCATGCGCCACCTGGCGATGCGCTGGAGCGTTGGCGGTTTGCCGTTTACCGGGAATAAATCCCGCGAGATGGGCGGGTGGGTTCGCTTGCGCGGGGATGTGAAGGAAGAACCGCTGACCGAAGCGCATATCCTCGCCCTGGTCGATGCCTGGCCCCCGGCGTTGCTGCCGCACCTGAAAAAGCCCGCTCCGGGCAGCACCCTGACCTGGACCATCGAATTCATCCAGCCGTTGCAAGAATTGACGACCCTGGACTGGTGCCAGTACCACGTCAGCATCGAACATGCGCGCGACGGCTACGGTCACGCCGCCGCCGCGCTGTGGAGCCCAACCGGTGCGTTGATCGCCCTCAGCCGCCAGACCGTGGTGGTCTTCGCCTGATCGTCAGTGACGGTGGCGCAGCCGCCAGGCACGCCACCAGCCACCGCTCAACACAAAGCGCGGGAACGTCAGGAACTGCTCGACCACCAGGCGCTGTACTGCGTCTTTACGATCACTGAACGGCTCACCGGCCTCGGCTTCCAGGCTATGGCCATGACGCTGCAACGCCAGGCCAGCGAGGATGCCGACTACGCCAATGGCGAAACTGGCCAGGCTCAGGCTGAACACTCCGGACACAATCAACAGAAACCCGATGATAAACAACGGCACGGCAATCAGGTGCAACGCCAGGTTGGTCGGGTGCTGATGGTTTTGCGGGTAGTTACGCCATTGCCAGGCGGGGAGATTGGGATGACGTTTGCCCATGATGGTGAACCCTCTGTCCGTTGAAATAACATGGGGAGAGTTTAGGTGGGGGTGGGCGGGTGGGCGAATTGGGGTTGGCTATAGCGCTCATAGTTTCTGTTATGTAAATCATCTAACCCTTTCTCCCATCTATTCTACAAAACTTATGCTGGCCAGCTATGATCTCCTGGTTCAGGACAATTTATATAAACTGACGGCCCAGCCATAGACAGCCACTTTGATTTAAATTCAATAGAGGCATTTTCTGATTTTGCGTTGAAAATAAAGTGCTCGTTTTCTCGCGTTATTTTCGCAATGAAAATTTCCCGGCGAGGAAGATTTGTTATCTGCAGGTTACTTATTGCGTTACAGGTTAGTCCAATCCTGCATGTGTTGTATCCTTTGTTCTCCCATTTTGGAGGTAAAAAATCTGGAAAGTCTGGTATGTCAAAACCAATGCTGAGAGAAGGTTGGTCGTTTTCTATCGTCAGAGAGTGTATATAAATCTCGCGAATTTCAATTGGACGACTGAACAATTTATTAAAAAATATGGTTCCTTCAAGATCATTCCAATGCTTCATTTTTTATCCTTAAATGGGTAGTGGTCTTTTGTTCCCGGGACTTTGCCGGTTCGCGGTGTATCAATTGGGCGTAGGTTGAAGTGAGAGCCTTGATCGCCTGCTCCGTTTTGAGCACCGAAATTATGCCCTGCTGAATGGTCTTGTATTAGTATTTTGGAACCATCGGCTCTCGTATATTGGTAGACCCTCGTCTTAATCGGTTTTCCAGAATTATCTAAAATTGTTTTTTCATTTATATCTGACATTTTCACAGTGTTGTATTGTTTTTTTGCGCCAGAGCCAGCGTCGATAAATACATCGGGTTGTTGCGATGTCGGTATATTGGCGTCTCTTTTTGCTTCGCGGAATGCTCCTTTACGAGATACATAAGGTGCGTGAGGTTCAACAGGTATTGCGCAGGTTGGATTTTTCTTTACTACGCCGGTGCAACGGGCATTCAGTCCGAGTGGATCTACCCAACCCGTAGGGTTAGGCACTTACTGGTACGCGTTGATCCCACCCGCCAACTTCACCGGATCAGGCGTCAGGTAACACCCAATATCCGGATTGTAGTAGCGATGGCGGTTGTAGTGCAGTCCGCTTTCCTGATCGAAGTACTGACCCTGGAAACGCAGCGGGTTGTAGATTGTGCCTTTGTCGAGTCGGCTGATCTGGCCGTAGGCGCGGTAGTGGGCGGACCAGACGATTTCGCCCTCTGGGTCTGTCAGTTCCTGTGGCGTGCCGAGGTGGTCGAGTTGGTAGTGGTAGGGCTTGGTATCTTTTGGGCCGAATCCTTCCAGCAGGGCGAGTGGCCTAAAACTATCGGGTTCATAGAGATAACTGCGATGGCGATCCGCATGGTGCTCGGCAATCAGCCTGTCGCCTTGCCAGAAAAACTCCGTGGTTATGCCGTCCACGGTTTTGCTGATGCGTCGCCCAAACGGGTCGTAGCGATAGCTGGCGGTTTGGCCGTTGGGTTGGGTGAGGCCTATCAGCCGATGCTGGCAGTCGTAGCGGTATTCGGTGACGAGTGCGTGCCCACGGCCGCGCCGTTCACGGATCAGGTTGCCGAAGGCATCGTAGTCGTAGTGGCGGTCACCCTGGATCATCAGGCGGTTGCCGGCGACGATGTCGGGGCCGGGGCGGTCTTGCATGAGCAGGTTGCCGGCCGGGGTGTGGCCGAAGCGTTCCTGCAGGTCTTGGGAGTGGTCGGCGCGGGTGAGGCGGCCTAACGGGTCGTAATGGTAGTGGTGTTCGCCTTTGCGCGTATCGAGCAGGCGGGTGAGGTTGCCGGTTTTGTCGTAGTCGTATTGGCGTTGGTAGAGGTGGTCTTGTTGCTGGGTGATTGCGTGGGCGTGCAGGCGGTGTTGGTCGTCGTAGTGGTAGTGGCTGAGGAGTTGGCCTTGTTGGCGCTGATGTTCCTGGCCGGCCTTGAATAGGTGAGACGTCAGCAGCGCGCCGTTTAATTCGATGGTGGCGAGGTGGCCGCCTTTGCTGTGGTTGAACACCAGGCGGTTGTTGTCCGGCAGGCGCAGGTGTTGAAGCTGGCCGCAGGCGTCGTAGCCGTAGCGCAAGGTGCCCCAGCCTTGGTGTTCGGCGGTGAGGCGGCTTTGTTGGTCGTATTCGTAGGCCAGCGCCCAGTGGCCGTCGTCGACGCTGAGGAGTTTGCCCTGGCGGTCGTAGGTATATTCAACAAGGCTGCCGTCGGGCAGGGTTTTTCTGACGAGGCGTCCGGCGTGGTCTCGCTCGTAACGGGTAACGAGCTGACTGCCATCGTCACCGTGTTCGGTTTTTTCCTGCAGGTTGCCATTGAGGTCGTAGACGTAGGCCGTACGCTGCCCGTCAAACCCGGTTTCCTGCTGGATCAGGCCGTTGGGGTGATAAGCAAGTCGGTAGGTCTCGCCAACCTCGTTTTCGATCTCGGTCAGCAGTAACCGCGCATTGTCGTAGCGGTACTTGACCTGGCTACCGTCGGCGTTGATACGGCGGCTGATCAGGTGCAACCCGTCGGCGTATTCGTAGCGGATGACGTGGCCCAGTTCGTCGCGTTCGGCGGTGATTTTTCCGTAGGGGTTGTAGCTGTATTCCCGACATGCCCCACCGGGCAGCACCACGCGAACCAAGCGACCCACGCTGTCCCACTGATACTGGGTCAGCGCGCCATGCTCATCCTCGCGCGCCACCTGCCGGCCAAGATCGTCATAGCGATAACGCTTGATCCCGCCATTGGGCAACTGCT